>Ga0265797_10004144_pt1 | contig 22456 bp, 14 predicted proteins | sample P2T30metagenome_FD_192433 | JGI IMG/M metagenome (GOLD analysis project Ga0265797, IMG submission 192433) | Plant litter microbial communities from East Loma Ridge, Irvine, California - P2 T30 | ecosystem: Environmental > Terrestrial > Plant litter > Unclassified | place: USA: California... | reverse complement strand
CCTGCTAATGATGTCAATCGCCTGAAAGCGTTAAAGCACTTCTAGAGCCCCGATCATGCACGCGATCCACCCTTCTACCGATCCTTGCCATCTGAAAACAGCACGATGTGATCTTCAAGCTTTGCCAGTCTCCACAAAATCCGATGTCTTTCAAGGATGTTTCAAAACCCTATGCTAATGGAACAGATAAATGGATTCGAAGCAGAGGCAGGTAGGTGCACGCACCACCGTTCATTTCTTCCAGCTTCTAGCTATCAGGTACTCCGTGTGCTCAACTCCGTCCTCCGATCTGTACCTTAGAAGCTGTGCATCTTCGCGACCTTTTGCGAAAGATATGATAGACTTGCGTCTATTGCTATGGCGATCTCAATTTATCATGTCCAAAACCCTGGGATTCAAAGTCTGGCAGGTGCCCGTCACTTGTACTACATAGTCTCTGACCGCCCACTTTGGCATTTTGAAGAGAGCTGTCTCTGATACGTGTGGCGTCTTAGAATCCGCCAACCAAGAGCCTGAATTACAGTCGGTCCTGCAGTCTCGTCGGTCCAGCTACAAGAACTGCAAGAACAGGTCACAGCAACTTCTCTATGCCAAGCGGGCGGTCGGAGACTATTGCCTGTACTACCAACAAACTCGATGTGTAATGCGTTGCTGTTTTCTAGCGTAACGTAGTTTACAAGCGAGCGGGCCATACAAGCGAGTGGGCCACCCCACCAACTTTGCACCACGCGTGAACTTTGGTGGACTATGGCTGCCTCCAACAACGCCCAAAAGGGCTCTCGTGAGCCTGACATATACCTTGCGATCTCAGCTCTTGATCAACGCCAAATAATAACTGAGAGATCTGCCGCCCGGACGTACGAGGTCCCCCGAACCACCCTTCAACGCCGACGCGATGGGACGCGCGCCCGACGCGATTGCCAGCCCAACACAAAGAAGCTTACCCAGCTAGAAGAGGAGGTGATTGTCAGCTATATACTCGACCTGGATCAACGTGGATTTGCGCCTACGTACGCCGCTGTACGTGATATGGCTAATAAGCTGCTGGCGGCGCGCGACGGTGGCCAGGTCGGCGTCCACTGGCCGCGCAACTTTGTTAAGCGTACAGACAGTCTTACGATGCGTTTCAATCGAGCCTACGATAGGCAGAGAGCTCTCTGCGAGGATCCAGCCCTAATCAGGAGCTGGTTTGAGCTCGTAGAGCAGACAAAGGCCAAGTACGGTATCTGTGATAATGACGTCTACAACTTCGACGAGGCTGGCTTTATGATGGGCAAGATCACGACCCAGCTCGTTGTGACAGGATCAGAGAGGAGAGGCCAACCGAAAGCTATCCAGCCTGGCAATCGCGAATGGACGACGGTGATCCAGGGAATCAATGCTGCTGGCTGGGCTATCCCACCGTTCATCATCTTTGCTGGCAAGCACCACCTATCTGCTTGGTACGAGGAGGATATCCCGCGCGGCTGGGCTATCGCAGTCAGCGACAACGGCTGGACGACCAAAGAGATAGGAGTTGACTGGCTGAAGCACTTTATCAAGCATACAGAAGGCAAGGTAGTTGGGGCGCGTCGGCTGCTTATCCTTGATGGCCATGAGAGCCACCACTCCCTTGAGTTTCAAGAGCTTTGCAAGGAGAACAATATCTACACGCTCTGCATGCCACCTCACTCATCCCACCTGCTGCAGCCGCTTGACGTTGGCTGCTTCTCGCCGTTAAAGCGCGCGTACAGCCGCGAGATCGAGGCGCTGATTCGCAACTATATCAACCACATCACGAAGCTTGAGTTTCTGCCAGCCTTTAAGGCAGCCTTTGAGCGATCATTCACGTCAGCCAATATTTGCTCAGCCTTCCAAGGCGCAGGCCTTTTCCCACTCCAGCCAGACGTTGTTCTGTCAAAGCTAGATGTGCGGCTGCGTACACCTACACCAGCTGCTCTGCCAGAGGCTCCCTGGGAAGCCAAAACGCCGAGCAACGTACGTGAACTTGAGGCTCAATCAACGCTAATACGTGATCGCGTGCGGCGGCACAAGAGCTTATCGCCTGCCTCAATTATTCAGGCGATTGGCCAGCTTAAGAAGGGGGCAGAGGTGATGATGCTCTCGGCTGAGCTGATGCGCGATCGGATCGCTAGCCTTGAGAGAGCCAACGAAGCAGCAACAAAGCGTAGGCAGCGCAAAAAGAAGCGCATACAGAAGCGCGGTACCTTAACAAGGGGAGAGGGAGAGGATATACTGGCTCAAAAGGAGGCTGACCAGCAGATCGAGCGTGAACAGCGTCAAGGTGGAGAGCGATCAGGTCTCAGCCGCCAGGCTTTGGCGCGCTGCACAAGATGCAGAGAGGCTGGGCATAACTCCCGCACGTGCAAGAAGGATACTTTAGATACTGTTTAATACTGTTTGTATATATATACACATTATGTTGGAAGGCTCACTAGTGAAAGGAAGTAACGATAGCTACGAATGCATTCTGTACGATGTTGGTTGACTTGTTCTTCTTTGCTACGTGAGGCTTCTACGGAGGTGTACATGACCTGAGACGAGTAGAGCCGAAGTAGGATCGAGTCGGCTCGTTGGGCAGCGTTAAGCTGCTGACGTCCCTACTGATACTCATGATCCGACACATTATCTCTTAAAGTGGTTGTTATATACGCTAGTATAGGTGTGCAACCACCGTCTTCCGAACTCAAGATGAGCGCTTCCGTTGCATCTATTCAACCGTTCCATCCGACGCCCTTGGACGATGAGCTCGCTGCTCTGACCCTTCAGCTTGAGGAACTGGGCTTCGTCTCTGAGAGTGGAAAAGGCAAGCATCCAATCGATCAGCCTCCAGATTTCGAGGTCGCCTTCGCCAGCTTCCAGGCCGAGCTTGAAGAATACAAGACCTTTTTAGGCGATCAAAAGTTGGCCCAGAGTATTGGTGCCGCTGTTCATGCAGATGGGGCTCTCATCGGGAACTTCACTGTCCAGGAAATCCAGTCCCACGCGGATCATCGCTTCGTACTTCAACTTACAAACGATGACCCTGACATGGAGATCCTTCCCTCCCTTGCAGGCGCCCAGACGGATAGACAAATCGAGGACTGGGTGTCCACAATCACTGGTACCATGGTTGCGGATTCTGTGGTCGACTTTCCCGATGAAGAGACTGAAGCCGGACCATCAATGACTTTCGCCGAGCGTCAAGCCGATACCATCAAGAAATTGTCCATGGTGTTTCAGTGTGTCGCTTGCACTGAGCGACGTCCACGTGTGACGATGGTCACCGCGAATTGTGGCCATCGCTACTGTTCAGATTGCGCTAAAAGCCTCTTCATGCGCTCGACCAAAGATGAGGGTCTCTACCCTCCCAAGTGCTGCAAGCAAGTCATTCCCCTTGCCCTGGTGGCGAGGCACATGGACGTCGGCGAGCTCGCGACCTACCAACTGGCTATCGTGGAGTTTGCAACCCAGGACAAGGTTTACTGCAGCAACCGTAGCTGCGGGTTGTTCATCGTTCCAGACGATATCGACTCTGGTTTGCAACGGGCAAATTGCTCGACTTGTGGAACGGAGACATGTACTATTTGTACGCATGAGTACCATCGTGGTAGTGACTGCCCAGACGATCCCTCGCTACGCCAGACTCGAGAGTTAGCGGAAAGCATGGGTTGGCAGACGTGTAAGACGTGCAAGCGTGTGGTGCAGCTTCGGAGTGGCTGCAACCACATGACGTAAGTGGCTACAATATCCAAAATTTGACAACTCAACTAACAACAGAAAGATGCATTTGCAGCGCCGAATTCTGCTATGTATGTGGCGTAGAGTGGAAGAACTGTGGTTGCGCTACAGCAGACATCGATCGCATTGAAGAACGAGCAGAAGAGATTGTGGAAAGAGATGCACCCCCAAACATCCTGCCCCACGAGAGACTTGCAAGATTCCATCAGATTTTCGAGGATCTCCAACATAACCACGAGTGTGAGCATTCTCGTCGTTTCCAACGAATCTCCGACGGCGCGCCTCGAAGGGGCTTTAGATGCGAGATATGCGATGCCCGGCACTGGAAGTACATCTTGCGATGCCGTCAGTGCTTCGTCAACGTCTGTGAAGAGTGTCGCCGTAATCGCATCTAGTGGAGACCTCGCAAGCTCAAGCTTGCGGTTGAAGATAAACGTACCATCCATTTGTTCCAGCTAGCAGTGGCAGGAACGTCCGATCATTTGGTAATATTTCTAAAAAAGAACACGCTCTTTAAGTAGCAATTACCTAGTCCATCTCTTCACGTGCTTCCCTTACTCCCAAGTAGTGGTGACGCTTATTTGACCAAGTCAAACGACATCTGGTATCTGAACAAAGGATGGCTGTGGATCAAGTAGAGCGCGAACCTCCCTGCTTCATATGCAACATCCGCACTTCTACAATAAAAAGACTCTTGGTCAGATCACTATCGTCACGTCCTGGACATACCTCTACGTGGAGCACTCGTGACGTTTGTTTTTCTACATTCCCCGACAAACCGATTGCGAACAGTTCGGAACGTATTCTGAGTACGAGATCCTTTGCGAACCTATAAGTATAGCAATTCAGGCTTTTGGCTTTCATGAAAATCGAAGCTGATAATAAAAAGGTTGTGATGCACGCATAATCAATGGCTTGATGAAGATACCAGCGATGTTGAGTTGTGCTGGGTATGTCACTTGAATAATAAATATATGCCTACTGACAAGTTGGCAGGATGTCCAGACATCGGGTACTCATATTCGACTCACGCGAATCAAGTGTGCGAACACTGTGCTCTTGTGACTGAGCTAAATGCGTGATATCATGCAGAGTTCAGAAAGGCAACATACTGCATTTTCGAGATGCCGACCTTTCGTTATGCAGCATGCTCGATCATTTTGACGGGCAGTGTCACAGTATCTTGCACTTTTTCGAGGCCTTTTTTATCAACGGAAGTCCGGGTAATATTGATTGACATGAATAGCTCAACCTCCCCTTCGTTGCTTTGGAGTACAAGACTCACCTTCTCTCTCCGCGACTTCACCTCATCTCAAGCTCGTCCCAAGGAAGTGTCTCTCACCCAGTAGATCTTATGACCTCACTTGTCACGGAGCCACGCCGCTTGTTGAGCAGCTTTAACTTGCCCTATGCTTACCGTGCGCGCCTGCAGTCCCACTACTTAAGCTACCCTCCAGGTCTCTCCTCCACCATCATTACAACACCAACCTCAAGGCAAAAGCCACACCAGCTATCAAGCCTTATATGCTTTCTCTCGAAAGCTCAACTCTATCTACAACTTCTACCCACGACAGAGATTGCCACTTCAAAGGGTAAGCCGTGCTCAGATACGAATTAATCGGCGTATATCTTGAGGCAGATACTCACCTCCTCGTGTCTTCAGTCATGCAGGCTAACACAAAGGGATCGCGCTGATATACTCTCGGCACTTCATGACGTGTGTGCCACGTGGAAAGGCATCCATCATCAGCGGTACCAGATCGTCTGCAGGGACGCTGGCAGGTTCACCGCAAAAGTCAAGAAAGACGGTACGAGATCGGACAAAGACATCAATTGGCCCGGCGAAGTCCAACGCCACTTCAACACTGCAGCCGAACAATGGCGTACATCTGGATTGGCTAGCATCGACTCCACGGCAGACAAGTTCCAAAAGAACCTGACTGTGACAAGTAAGGAAGTCATGTCGTCCATTTCGAATTTACGGATACATCACAAGACGAGGGTACTGGCAGAAATCGACTGGAAGGAAGCCAGAGGAAGAGTGAACACTTCCGTCCAGCAGTTCCGGAGCCGCGCGAAGGAGACTTTCACTCGATCGCATGAGAGACTTCTAGATATCGACACTATGGGTTCCGAAGCAGCAGTCACTTTGGTGATGGAGAAGATCCTAAACGAGGTCGAGCCACGATTCTTCGAAAAATGCGCAAAAGGCAGATTGCGCGCGAAGAAGTTTAACAACACGACGAAGGGCCACCACAAACGCATGTGGGAGTTCGTACAGGATAACGTTGCTAGTGAGACCTTCATCCACGACGTCGCCGATTGTTGGTACAAGCAGACATTGGACGATCTCCGATCGTGTATCGACACGTTCGTGGAGGAGGCGCAACAGGCCTCGGAGAGCTGGGTGCGCTTGATGGACATGATGGTTCCAGTCACCGAACAGCTTACGCCAGAGGTGGAAGCTGGCAGGAGGAGAGTCAGCACGGCGGTTCCAGCCCTGCGCGGCTTAGTTGAGGAACTTGGTCGTGCGGTTCTCATTGAGGAAGAGATCGTTCCCCGCGCTCCTCGTGCAGCTGGTTCATATGAGCAAGCAGTAAGTAACGAACGCATCACAATTGACACGTCGACTAACAATGCTCAGCCCGCTGAGCCCAGGTCCAAGCCGGATGGTCCGACGCCAGCCAAGAAGCAGAAGAAGGAGTACTGAGGCCTTCATGTCTTGGAAGCCAGAACAGTTTCGTGCTTGCTGCGACATAGATGGGCATGTTAAGTATACAGAACTTGGGGCTGCTTTCAACACCCTGAATTTGGTAGATAGCACAGGATCTTCTAGCGGAGGCTGAGCTCAGGCCGTGCCAACCGGTACCTGAGAAAGCTCAGACCCACCGGCAACGACCTGAGCTTCAGTTCCCTTGATTTACATCTTATTCGATTGCGCAGCCCTCATAAGACGCGGCTAGGCGCTCAGCTCGCATCAGCGATCGCTGAGCAAGCCTGGGAGTGCTCATAAAAGCTTGATTTTTTCTTTCATCTCAAGAGCTCAGCACTCGTCAGTCGGGGCTGAGCTCTCAGGTTGCCCTAGCTACATCCGAGCAGACGGGTCTGTAAAGACTTGATCGATAGACTTTGCTTTTACATCACTTCATATGGGTATGCAAGGACCTGATGTTCTTCACACATTCTGAATGATGAACACGAGTGATGATGGTTACTCATATTTCAAGGGGCACGATGCCCGCTATCTGACTTAAACAACACCATCTAGCACGTCCCCAACATACTGCTCAACGCACTCTTCTCCGCACTCGTAATCGTCAAGCCATACACGCTCTTAACCTTGATCCACATGCGCGAGTACGTGCAGTGGTAGCTCGTAACCGACGGCTTCCACGCCTCAGGTCCCTTATCCCCCTTAGCCTGGTTGACGTTATCGGTCACGGCAATGAGCTGGGGGTTAGTGAGGTCGTTGGCAAAAGCCTGGCGGCGGGCGGTGGTCCATGATGCGGCGCCGGACTGAGGGTCAGATTAGAAAACCGTCTCAGAAACTTGGGAGACGTTGAACGTTACCTTCCACGCGTTGCTCAACGGCACCATGTGATCAATGTCAACATCGGAAGCAGCAGACCACGTTGCGCCATCGTACGGGCTGAACCAGCTTCCGCTCGTGCTCGTGCAAGCTGAGTCGGTGACGACGTTGGTGCCGTCTCGCTTGAGAACTTGCTCGCGCGTGTTGCATGAGCCGGACTGTGTGATCCAGTGGGGGAACAGGTCGCGGGAGTAGCCGGTCTGCGGGCCTTGAGCGGCGACGGTTAGGGCCGCAAGTTGCGATGCGGCGGTGGATGCGGATGGGATGTTGGGGGGTGTGCGGCCGACGAGGTCGACTGGCGCGGCTGAGACGATTGCGGCTGAGGCGAGGGTGAGGAGGATGGTGGACTTCATCTTGGCTGAGGGTTGGTACTAGACTTGGAGGACAAGTGCGGTGGGAACTGCAGATGGAGGAACAAGTGCCAAAGCCACTGAGGGTCGTGGAGAAAGCGAATGAAGCCGAAAACCTGTAGTGAGTCCTCGTCCTGCCCTCTTACTCGAAGCCAGTACTCATCTCACTCTTATACCTACCAAAAGTTTCACACCACTCCTCGGCGGCTTTCAGTCCATCTCACAAGACACCCCTCCATCACCCCTCAACACCAATGATAAGCAGCACGCCTACCCAACTCACCAACGCCCTTACTTGAGTACTACAAGCGCTATTGCTCTTCGTAGACCGCATTGGGCAGGTCAAGATACGGGCCAAGGATCACCGTCTTGCACATCATCTACTCACTCGGGGTGCTTAGGCGAAGCCGTACCTGAAAGTCCGTGTATGCATAAAGCAGTGGGCGAGCTTCCTTTCGTGGAGTACGGCGCCGAACTAAATGCATGTCTCATAGCAACGAGTGGATAGCGACGATATTACGTGCGCTTCAAACAGAGTGATGTGAGAGGTGGGAAGCAGCAGGTGTCCTTATCGCAGCACCTGAGTGGACGAGTGGTGGTGTAGATCACCGGTCTTACTGGCGGTGCTTTTTGGAACCTCCGCGTTGGCGTTTCCTACGGTTCGGGACGAGATGAAATGAGCAGCGAATGGAAGACACGAAGAGACGAACGTGAGATTCGGGGAGGACGAGTGCGCAAGGAATGCGATGCGTGTACGAATCGCACATTTGAGTGGTTGAATCTACCCCGCGGCAAATCACACGTGAGAATTGAAAGAAATGCCAAGTCAAGCTCGTGTCTAAGACAGCTAGCCTTGGCCTTGAAGAAGTAATGCCAAGACGCAAGTCTGTATCCACGATTTAATTGTGGAATAACCTCATGTTTGCTGCATTTGACTCTCTCTGAGAGCTGCCCGGCACTCGTTTTCTAGACATTTGAAAGACGTGAAAAGTGTTATACAGAGTTTTGGAAAGCAGCGCATGCGGATATAAGGATCTCGGACAACCGGCAAGGCCGGAGCTTGGAGTCCCAAGCCTTTAGTGCTGCGTTCGATGCTGTTTTACAAAAGTGCCGTTTCGAGTATGTCCGCGGCGACGACGGCTTGGCTGACGGTGCTAGGAACTGATCTCACAAAAGCCGCAGTGCTGGGAAGCGAAAAGGGACTGTTATGGAGGACTTATGAATCATTATCGGACCGTTCCTTTGTTGGCGTCTATATACGTACTAAGCGTGTCTGTCCATTTCGATTTTGGCTTTATTGTTCCTGTTTGCGCCGTCGCCCAGTTTCCCTCATTCAGCAGCAAAGTCGAACGCTTTGAACGCATCTTTGAACTTGGCGACGTCCTGCTCCTCCTCAGCCTGTGTCTGTCCGCAATCGCGCCAGTCGATTCTTGAATCGAGCCTCAGCAACTTCGCCAAGACTTCTCTTCCAAATTGGCTGTGGAATCGTATCTTCTCATCGAAACGCATGACATAGCTCGTATGTTTCGCCGGATCGTTCTTCGGGTCCCAGATGAGGACCCGGAAGAAGTCGCTAGTCTCTTCAACACCGTCTGCAACGTCTTCTTTCTTGAAGGCTGGCCAATGTAGATTTTCTGCCAGCGCTTTGAATGCCGCTTCTACCAGTCCTTTCCGGATGAGATCTGCCGGCACAGGAAGATACTGCCAATGGGTGTGTGGCAGACTTGACTTGCTGAGTTCCCAGGTTACGGAACCATACTCTTCGCCTACGACAGACTTCAGCATGCTGTTCAGTGCAACACGGTACTTCTGCATCTCGCCGTATGTTGCTTGTCGCTCCTCTTCCTCCATGGACCCAAGAGTGGGTTGGTGAGGGAAGGGTATGATGAGTATGTGGCAAGGAAATCCTAGCTTGCCAGCAGTCTGTGAGGTTGGTAAAGGCCCTTTTGCAGTCGTCATGTAGGAATTGTCGCCAATTGAGGTGATGAGGTGAGTGGCAATGTTTTCGTTGGCAAGACAGAAGAAGCATTCGGATGCCGACAGTGGCCCTCGACTCTCGCCTTTGCGTCGCTTGTGAGATCTTCGACCGCGGATGCCATCATCATACACCAAGGTCTGTTCGCGGTGCTCTGGGGCAGGTCGCTTCTTCTCCGAAAGGGTGACGGGACAGGCAGTTGATCCAGCCGGAGGTGATACTGGATGGCTCGCGGTCGGATCTATCGAGAAGGCATATATCCACTTTTGCTTGTTTGTGTTGCCAAAAGCTGCCAGGCTGATGAAGCGTGTGATTGGGTAGAGATTGTCTGTGTCGTCGCTAGGAGCGTGGAAGAATGGCTCTCGTTCAAAGAATGTGCCGCCGGAACAAGAGAAGTGGTATCTGGGCTTCAAGACCGCATCGAGATCGGCGATGCACTGTTGTGACTGAGGCTGAATGTCTGAGCTGAACTCTACCTTTGACCGCTTGCGAATCTCCTCAGGCCAGTCGCTGGTGACGAGGATGTCTGCTGTTGCAGCCCCTCGCAGTATTTTCGCGTCTGTCTCGCTGTAGAAAGGTGGATACTTGTCCTTGGACTGTCCTGCAATGATGTCGGCGTCCAACTGACCGCCTAGTGCCACTATGCGAATGCTTTCGGAGGTTTTGGTGATGCTGCGCTTGCCAAGAAAGAACAGGTTGTGACAGAGTTCATCCTCCGAAGTTTCGAGTTTCTGTACTACTGCTGGCGGGAGAGGGTGCTTGGGGAGCGCGAAGTACGTTGGCAGCGGCACGTCGATCTTGCCGTCCAGCAACAACTGCACGTCCACGCCGTCTGCCGCCTCAGCATCTCCAAACAGACTCCCAACAATGATGGCAAAGGCGAAATTATTCTTCGCATGCAATGCGCCCAGCTTCTGGAAGACGGCCTTGCACTGGCCGTTGACGTCGCCAATGACGACGCTGTTAATGTCAGTATTTGGAGCGGATTAAGTGCGGGCGCAGAGACTCACATTTTTGAAGCCATGGCGAAAGCGCGCAAGAGGCTGGTGATGCGTTGCTTTTGGTGTTGAAATTGCGCCTAGCGCTCTTATCGATACCATCTTTTAGCGCGAGTCATGCACGGCGCTCCGAAATTTTTGTGGAGAAACGTCAACTTTCTTGCAGCCACCGCAGCCTTTACGCAACACCCACACCACATTTCACCACACCATGGCAGCCATGTCGCGGGGGACCCAGCCAAAGACCAAGACCGCCTCGAAGCTGCGCGAGCCAAAACGCGCCACGAAACGAGTCAAAGGCGGCACCGAGTCGACACGAAACCACACCTGGAAGGGCTTCTCCCAGCGCATCGCCCAGATCAAGATCGAGCCCATCCGCCGCGGTCGCAGTACCTTTGTTGACGACGCCGAGCTCGAGTCCACCTTCTCTTACTTCCGAGACGCCTTCCTAGAATGGAGAGAGCTCAATCTGTCCGAGGGCTTTGCGACCTTCGCCCGCCGAGTCGCGTCACTATGCGACAGCCTCCCGCAGGTGCTCCACCACAGCGGTCGCATCATGGAGCTGCTGGTCGAGTACATCGAGAAGGGCGACAAGTATGCCGAGGAGCCGCTGCTGAGCCTGCTGGCCCATCTTGCGCACGATCTGGGAGAGAGCTTCGAGAAGCACTTCGAGCAGGCCGTCACCGTCGTGTCGCGGCTGGCAGCGACCCATCCGGACGTTGAGGTGATCGAGTGGAGTTTTGCATGTCTCGCGTGGCTCTTCAAATACCTCTCGCGGTTACTTGTACCCGACCTGAGGCCTGTCTTCGACCTGATTGCGCCGCTGCTGGGAAGAGAGCGCCAGAAGGCCTTCGTATCCAAGTTCGCCGCCGAGTCGCTCAGCTTCCTTGTTCGCAAAGCTGGTGCGGCATATCACAGAGACCAGGCCCCGCTGCGCCTCATCGTCAGCCACATCTCGAAACAGGTGCAAGAGTTGCAAGATTCTGCCAAAGACCTGGAGTTCCGGCAGGGCATCATGTACCTCTTAGCCGACTCGTTGAAGGGCGTACATCGAGGTCTGCATTCGAGTGCGACAGCTATATTGCAGGAATTGCTGGCCGAGGTGTACCGGGAGGATTCCACGATGCTCGACTCTCCTCCGCTTGAACCTATTCTCCTCGGCGTTCTCACTGCCATCATTCACCATACCGACGTCGAGAACTTCAACCCGCTCATGAACACAATTCTCGGTCAAATCGAGTCCTCAACATCTACAATCGGCCACATTGGCCTATCCGCTCGGCTGCTGTTTGTTGCCTGTGCTGTACGTCAAGGCGATCGGGTATCCGACTGGAAGCCTATCCTGCGCTGCACCGAGGATTTGATCAAATCACAGCAACATCTGGCTCAGCTAGACGCCAAAACAGCATGGGATATTCTTTCCACTGTTTCTGTGGTCTTTCAGTCCTGCGCCTTGGATGCGGCAATACCACATGAAAGTCTCTTGGAAGAGCTTTCGCAGGCTCCCTGGGATGACTTCTTCTTGTCTTTTTGTAACCTTTTCGCCAGCCTAGGAGCAGAACGTTTCAAGACACTGCTGCTTCCATACTTCAAAAGGTACGTTTTGCCACACAAGTTATGTAATTACAGGTCGCTAATACGACCAGATTCTTTGTCCAGAAAGCGCACCAACACGGGTCGGAATTCTGCGCAGTCTTGCCACAGCTTTACCAGAGCGGAGCAATCCCCAAGAGTACCCTGCAACCGTCAGAACGGTGGCAGACTCTTCTGACAGAAATTTCTGAGCAACTTACAAAAGTCGAGAGGACCAGCATTGAGTCGGACCGCTTGACCTACTACTGCAATGCGCTGCTAGACTCCACACTTGTTCTTGGTATCAAGGAAGAGCAGATCACGTCTTTGAAAGCCAGACTTGGGAAGTTGCTGAAGCAGGCCATGAAGATCACTGATAGCGGATCACTTCGTCCTGTTGACCTGTTCGCTCTCGGCGCTGGCTTCCACTTCTTCATCGAGCAAAGTTCACCTGTCGATTTGGAAGAAGATCTTTGGTCTGGCTTGTGCAGAGTCTCACTGATTTGTGGCCACTCCGTATCTTTCTGGCGTGGAACACTTGCCCTCGTCAAGCGCGGAGCGACCAATCTGCCTCTGCAAGGGCCGGACTTTGACTCCTTCCAGCGCGCCGTGATGCGATGTCTCGGCTCACCATCTCATGAGCTGAGACTCACAGCTCTCTTCATTCTAGAGAAACTTGTGGGCGATTATGAAGACCTACGCAAGATCATCTCGGTGGCTATTCTGATTGAGCAGACACCTCTCACGCTGGAACATCAGCGCTCGATCGCCATGCGCATTGGACAGCTTGCTAGAATGTACCCGGCTCTAGCTACCGACCGATGGATAGGAGAAGCCGTACCCACGTTCTGCTTCGGTCTCCTGCAGGTCCGCCTAGCTTCAGTCTGGGACGACACCTGCTCCGCTTTGAAAGCCATGTGTGAGACCAAGGAGGGAGAAAGCCACATCACTCAGCTAGCTTTCGATTGGCTGAGCGCGCCAGAATATGCCGAGACCGAGAACAGTCTTATGACCAGTGGAGCGTCTAATAAACGTCCCTATGTAACTGAGTTTGAGTGTACAAATGTCGTACAGCTGCAAGAGCTCACATCCAGTACGCATACACTTTCGAACAACGCGGAGAGCGAGCTGCAACGAATGTTTGTGGAAAAGCACGCCAGGATCCCCTTCATCACCGCCTTCAGCAGGACGCAGTCTCTCAGACTACTCAACTTTTTACCACACATCGCAGAGAAACGCTCCCGTGCTCTGGTTCCGATACTACTGGAATGGGCGTTAGATGCCAGCTCCGCCATCCCAGAAAGGGGCAATGACGCGGGCGAAGTCCCGCAGGTCGAAATCGGCAATAGGTGGATGAGAAAAGACCAGAAGGCCATGCTATCTCTCTTCGCTAAGTTCAACAACCCGAAAGTGCTCTACCGATCCGAAGAAGTCCGTGAGGCTCTTCTAGCGTTGTTAAGCAATGGTGATCTTGAGATCCAGAAGGCCGCCCTGCAGGCATTGTTAACGTGGAAGGATCCTGCCATCTCGCCGCACAAAGAAGATTTGCTCAATCTGTTAGATGATGCCAGATTCCGAGACGAGCTTCCTGTGTTCCTTAGCGAGGGCGACATCCAAGATGCAGACATTGAGCGCATTCTGCCAATAGTTCTCCGTCTGTTGTACGGAAAGGTTATTGCCGGAAAGCGTGGACTCGAATCGAAGAGGAAGTCAGTATTCGTCGGGCTGAAAACTCGATTTGGAGACGATGCGATTCGCCAATTCCTCAGTATCGCATTTGGTCCACTCGGAGGCATCTCCATCCTCAAGGAAGACCAAAATCTTGACGAAATCCTGCTCGAAAAGGACCTCGTGGACACCAGGAAGCAGGTGGGCATGCTCAACATGCTGGACGACTTGATTAGCACTTTCCAAACCACCTTCAAACCGTTTACGGCGACGGTCGTTGATGCTGTCCTTTATTGTCTCATCAAAGCATCCCGGGACTTGTCGAGCTTAGCTGCTGTGTCTGACAGCGAAGCTGAAGATGACACTGGCGAGGGCCGCACCATGAAAGTCTCATTACTGAAGACGGTCCGACAACGCGCTCTACACATTCTTGCCCGGCTATGCGAGAGCTGCCCCGAACACACATGGCAACCTTATTCGGCAGCCATTGTCAGGGAACTTGTGGTTCCACGACTGGAAAATTTGCCCATAGAGACTGCACAGTCCGTATCAGGACTTCTGCGGCTGTTCTCTGCCTGGGCCAAATCTGCAGTGACTGCGCCCTTTCTGGTCGAGCATCACAAAGATGTATTGCTCAAGATCATTGACTGCTTGGAGGTTCCTTCAGCCAAGGACGAAGTGAAGAAGTTTGTCCTGGACGACATCCTGGGCAACCTGACACTACTTGTAGATGGAGATCAAGAGCTTCTTTCAACCGAAGAAAGGCTTCTGAGGAACAGGATCCACACCGACATCATCCACCCTTACTCTAATGTGATCATCGGTAAAGTTGGTGCACTCCTACGACAGAGCCCAAGCAAAGAAGTGCTGGAAGCTGGAGTTCAAGCAGTCGCAAATCTAGCACCTCACATCGTTGGCACGACCGAGTCTCGCAGCATGATTGAGATTGCTACCTTCCTTCTTCGCCAGCCGTCTAAGCGAGTAAACCCGCGAACCAAGTCTGGTCTCTTGAAGATCCTGCATGAGTTCATCCAGCGACATGATACGGAAGGCCTTCGTGAGCTCTTTGATAGCATTTTCGACGCCATCTGCCCCATGTTTGCTTTTGTCCAGGACCGATCGGCTAGAGCTCTGCTTTGTGACATTGTCCATGACTTGTCGCACACCCGAGAGGACATTGTCAGTGCCGCGCGCCTTTGCCAGGATCTGAACTCGTTTGCGAAATCACGGGTCGATGAGCCAGATTTCGAGCGTCGTGCGCGTGCATTTACTCAGATTACGGAGGTGGAATTTCAAACGTACACCCTCACGCAGTTCAAGCCGCTGGTGTACAACATGCTCTACTTCATCAAGGACAACGATGAACTAAGCATTCGGACCAATGCATCTTTCGCCTTGCGGCGTTTCATAGAGGTCTCCAACGATGACGACTTCCAGGTCTTTATTGCGACTGCGATCATTCCGAGCATCCAAAACGGCATGCGTGAGCCGTCAGAACTTGTGCGAGCTGAGTTCTTGACTGTTCTTGAACAGCTTGTCAAGCTACATGGCAGCTGGTCCCCCGTTGCCGATATGCGTGTTCTCATGACGGAGGATGATGAAGCTAGCTTTTTCAGCAATGTGCTCCACATTCAAGGACATCGACGGTTGAGGGCATTGCGACGACTTGCGTCCAATGCGTCTCACATCAAGAGTAGAAACATCTATCACATCCTACTTCCGCTCCTGGAGCATTTTGTTTTCAACAAGGCTGAGGACGAGAGCGCGGACAGTCTCTCAGGAGAGACGATCAAGGCATTGACGGCTTTGGTGGAATGGCTTGAGTGGCCGCAGCTACGGTCTTTGCTGAAGCGCTACATTGGCTACCTGTCCAAAAAAGAGGACATGCAGAAGCCTATCATTAAGCTCATCGTCGGCCTAATGGAGGGTCTAAACCGAGCCGGACGTGCCAAGGGTTACATCACAACTGCAAGCGTCGCTGCTCAAGCCAGTGATGAGCAAGTGGAGAGGAACGGTGACGCAGATGCCATGAACATCGACAAACCACTCTCTTCGTTAACAAAAACGCTACCGCAGCAGGAGAAGCTGACGAACGACCTCGTTGCTCACTTCATCCCAGATCTTACCGAGTATCTCCACAAGAAGGACGATGCGACGGTCAGCCTGCGAGTGCCCGTTGCCATTGCCATTACCAAAGTACTTCTCGTCCTGCCACCGCACGAAATCGAGGCACGTCTTCCAGCCGTGCTTCTAGATATCTGCTACATCTTGAAGAGTCGCGCACAAGAGAGTCGCGACATGGCGCGCAATACGCTTACCGAAATCGCCACTTTCATGGGTCCTAGCTACCTCGCTTTCATCCTCAAAGCTCTGCGAACTGCTCTTCAGCGAGGTTACCAGCTTCACGTGCTCTCTTTCTCAATGCATCACATCCTGGTGAAGCTCAACGATCAGCTCAGGCCGGGAGATCTTGACTATTGCCTCCCAGATATTGTCGACATCATCATGGATGACACCTTTGGCATCACCGGTCAGGAAAAGGATGCCGAAGAATACATCAGTCAGATGAAGGAAGTCAAGAGCAGCAAGAGTTTTGATTCAATGGACATTGTCGCTCGGTCAGCTACCCCCGCCCATCTGATCAAGCTCGTCATTCCCATCAGATCTCTTCTCCTTGAAAAAGTGAACGCAAGGATGGTCCAAAAGATCGACGAACTGCTTCGACGCATCGGAATGGGCGTGCTACAGAATCCGACTGTCAACACCCGGGATATCCTTGTGTTTTGCTACGAACTGATCCAAGAAGTCTATAAAGCTAGCGCGACCACCGACGTCAAGAGCAAGATTGATCCCAAGAACAAGCGATACTTGATCAACATGAGAGGCGCAGCAAAGTCCGGCGCGCGTCTCTCAACTTCTTCTTACATCTACAAGCTCACGCGTTTCAGCATGGATATCCTGCGGACAATCCTACGAAAGCATACGGAGCTCCAGACCCCCCAAAACCTTGCGGGCTTTTTACCAGTCATCGGCGACGCAATGGTTCAGGGACAGGAAGAGGTACAGGTCTCTGCGATTCGGCTGCTCACCACCTTCATCAAGGTGACCATGCCGGAGCTGGACGCGAACTGCCCTGTCTACATCGACGAAGCTATCCGCGCGATCAAAGGAGCACCATCGTCCAACACTGAGCTTGCGCAAGCATCTCTGAAACTCGTCTCAGCAGTGCTGCGCGATCGACCAAATGTGGAGGTCAAAGACCGCGATGTGGGTCATCTCATCAAGCGCTTAGTACCCGATTTGGACGAACCCGACCGACAAGGCGTCTCATTTGGCTTTCTCAAAGCTGTTATGAACCGTCACTTTGAGATTCCTGAGATATACGAGGCCATGGACAAGGTGGCTGAAATGATGATTACGAATCAGACCAAGGCCGCCCGTGACGTTGCTCGAAGCCATTACTTCCAGTTTCTCACGTCGTATACGCAGAGCGAAAAGCGTTTCAAGAAACAGATGGAGTTCCTGCTCAAGAATCTACGCTACGAACACGTCGAGGGTCGGCAGTCAGTCATGGAGGCGCTAGATTTGATCATCACCAAAGCACTACCCAAGTTCTCGGATACAGCGCAGTATACTTATCATGGCATGGCCTTCCTGCCGTTGATCAACACTGTTGCCAACGACGACTCGAGCAAGTGCCGTCAGATGGCAAGCTTTCTGGTACAGAAGCTGTTCCAGCACTCGAGCGACAAACGATTACAGAGCTTTCTCGCCGACCTCAAGTCCTGGCTTGAACAAGACGAAAACGCGGGACTGAGGCGGCTCGGCATCCAGTGCTGGGGTTTCTTCTTTGAAGCTCTGGATGAAGATTCTGCAGAGCCGAAGGAGCTACCAGTCGTCTTGGAGCGCGTTGATCCAATCATCGACGAATGTCTGTCGCGACGCGACGAAGATGACTGGGAGCTACTGTACTATTCCCTCACCCTGTTGCATAAGATCTGCAAGAAATATCCCGATGCGATGCTCACTAGCAGTAAAGAGAGCTTGTGGACTGCCATAGAGGCCAGTGCCTCTTACCCCCATGCTTGGGTCAAGCTCAAGGCTGCGGAGTTGATCAATATTCTCTTCACGCATCTTGGCATCTCCAACAAGGACGTCGGTCTTGTAACTTTGCCACTGGAAGGCTCTGCTGGACTGCAACTCGCGGAGCAGAACATGATTCAGCTCACGAACGCGTTCTTGAAGAATTTGCTGAACCAGGAGGTCTCAGAACAGCTTTGTGCTCAAAGTGTGAGCAACATCGTTTTCTTGGCCAGGTGCTTCGCTGTCAACGGTGCAAGGTGGCAGTGGGACAACGGCCATGCAGAAGAGGAAGATGAAGAGATCGCGGCGGATGAGTTTGGCGGCTTCTCACCGCCACCCGAATCAAAACCACGGAAGACAACTACTGCGCCGCCAACGGCAATCCACCGCCTTCTCATCCGCCTCTCCGGTCTCGTCCGCCGGGACAACCGCTCTATGCTCGCCAAGACGTCGACTATACTACTGCTGGAAACCATTTACAAGAAGTTTCCTCTGGAGCCTCTGACGTCTTCGCTTCCACATGTCCTCACGACCCTCAACACACTCGTCGACCCCGCAACCACCATCCCCCGCGCGCACACCGACCCCACAAGTCTCAACGAGCCCAATGAGCAGTACAAATCGCTCATCGACAAGGCACGCGAGATCATGAGCGGCTTGCAGAAGACCATGGGCACGCAGGAGTATCTCGATGTGATGAGCGAGGTGCAGAAGTTGGTGAGGGAGAGGAGGGAAGAGCGGCGCAAAAAGAGGAAGATCGAAGCGATTGTCGACCCTGAGAAGGCGGAGAAGGAGAAGAGGAGACGACATGATGTGAAGAGGGTCAAGCGGAAGGAAAGAGGAGCTGAGGGGAGGAGCATGAGGCGGGGCTGGTAGAGTGTTAGACGGCAGGATGTGCATTTTGTGGCGTTGTATGTTGCGGAGGGAAAATGTAGCATTGTCAGGCGTTTTTTTTTGTTGTCAGATCAAAAGAGATTTCTCACACCTTGCAGAAGCTTGTATCCGCTCGTGTTGAGACTGTGCATCCAACCACATGCGAGTCAAGATCAGGTCAACCAGAGTCATGATTGACTAGCTAATATCGATCTGCGGAACATTACCTCTAGCGCCGATCTCGAGCTCGCAAAGGGTCGCCGACTCCCTGCATGGAACTATCTCACATCGCGTAATAGTCACCAGAAGCCCATGGTTGACATACACGGTACTAAGTACTATTCCTTCTCTCAAGCATTCCTTTTTCCAAGAAGTGTTGCTCCCTCCGCCAAAACGTCAATTTAGTCTTGTACATACAGGACATTCCGTGCAAGACGCTGAATCGATTCCAACAACCAGATCGTCACCAGATCTGAGCTGAACTGCATCAAATACGGGTGGGTGGGTACAAGCACTACTGACGTGCCTTGTATAGCGCCGCAATTACTCCGACGCGTCACTCCATTGGTGCGCGGGCATTTTGGCATGCGTCCAGGGTCGGCAGCTCCACGTGCATGAACCAATAGGAAAGTACAAAACGTGCCGCCGACGGACCGGCCCTGTAGATCTGCTCTGCTTCTCTCTCGTCAATCTATGTAGCATGCATGGTTACGCTTCAAGAGTCACAAGTGCTTGCGCATGGAAAGAAAAGTTTCCGTGCCAGCTGGTTGTTCCGAGCTGTCGTTTCTGCGGGTTGACGTCGGTGCGGGCTTTTGGGTGCGGTGCGTCCGGGCTGGAGGTAGGTTTTTGGTAGGATCGCGCGGTGGTAGTGTTGGTGATTGATTTCTGGTAGACATGACGCCATTGGGAGTGTTCTGGTTGTTGGGTAGAAGCTGGTGTGAGTCAGTTCTGGGCGGCTGCGCTTGAATATTGGATATGATCGTGGTGTGGAGGAATGAACGAACATACTCGCACAGCACAATGCAGCGAAGACTCGCGCAACGCACCGCCTTGCTAATGCTCGGTGCAGGGACAAACCTCTTACAGTATCTCAATGGTTGTTCACACGGGATGACCGACGGCACATACTATGAATATCCCCGGTGCCAGAGTTGCCCTCCTCGTAGTCCTCTCAATTCTCCAGACGCAGCTACTCCTTAGATCCAGTAAAGCTTCCAATGGACAAGGCATAGTGGCCCCACCTGTGGACAATGAGTCCTGTAAAATGACCTGGAGCCTGATAACGTGATGCCCCATAGAAGAGGTTCAGCAGATACGAGAACGTCGTCTTCAGTAGCTTACCATCACTTCTTCGTGGCTCGCGCAGAGCTACGCCGTGTCGAAAGGCCAGTAGAGCGCAATGACGCAGCTTCACCGCGAGTTGCTACACTGTACGTGTAGATCACGGCGCTATGACCGACGCCTTGGGAGAGACTGCCACGCTGCTCCACTCCTAACAGACCTCAACAAGACGACAATGCTGATCTTGATCGTTCGGAGTATGCGAGAGACGGCGATCAAGATCTACCGGACCAAATCCACGTCTCCAAGTCAAAGAGAAATACGATGACACAAGTCCGTATCTGAAGTATAAAGCCCTTCTCTTGCTCGACATCTTCAGATCAGCATCCAGCAGCATCACCTCCTTCTCATCAACCAATCAGACATATCTTCTCGCCACTTTTTCAAACCGCAAACGCAATCATGGTCTCGTTCAAGGTCATTACCTCTGCGCTCGCTCTTGCCTCTGGCATCGCTGCACAAGCCACACCAGCACAGCTTCTCGTAGACATCAAAACTCTCACCCTCATGACCCAAGCTCTGCAGCCCGAAGCCGACAAAATTTCGCTGCTCAACGGCCCCTTAATCATCATCGGACAAGGCCCCTTCCCCAATCTCATCCGAGGATTCACAGATATCGTGACGACCGGCACCACCAGCCTCGCCACACAGAGAGGCTCAGCACCTATTCCCGCTGGCGCAGACGCCGAGGCAATCTCCGAGGCCTGGACTAGGGTACGTTGTGCTCGCAGAGTAATGCACAGTAAGACTAACAAGCACACAGTTCGCCGCCGTTCAGACGAAACTGCTCAACACCATGACCGGAAAGGCCGCGTTGTTCAACACCGTTCCTCTTATTGGAGCCCCGATTGCGGCTGTGCTAAGGCAGGATTCGCGCATAATTGATGTAAGTTGTTGACTGTTTCCTCCCGGGTTGTGTTGTGCTGACGGCTCCTCAAGTCCTTTGGGTTCGCCCTCATCGACAGGGTTTCACCCAAGGCTGCTGACATCCAGACGCAATCGGAAAATCTTGCCGGTACGCTTGAAACTGCTATTAAGGCATACGATGGTCTTGTAAACCCTGGGTTCGGGAAGAGATCCCTTCGGTTTGCGCGTCGTGCGATTGAGGTTGCTGCGTAATGTGTAGCTGAGCGATTTGGAGGAAGATGCCAGTTGAGTTCAATGAGTAGATTGTTGTAGAAGCGTCAGATCTGTAGCCGAATTGTAACCGATTACTATTCATCTTGACCTCACCAGTGCATCTCTTGCGAATGAAGGATCAGTCGAGCCCTGAACATTGCGTTTGGATATTGGAAGTGTATCGTCGTGTGTGCAGCGGTCAAGCATTGTGTGAGCAAGTGTTGTGAAAATGAATATCAAAACGTACATGGGTATACCTCCCTATCCCAACCGAAACGCCCAAACTCCATCCCATTCCAATCCTGCTCTTCCTCAAAGTCCTCTATCATCATCACTTCTTCACCTCCCCACTCATATACCCCACAACATCGCCCGCCCTCTCCAACCTCGCCCTCGTCTCCGGCAACCCCTTATTCAACCTGCTCAATCCCTCCACAGCCCTCTCCCAATTCCTCTGCATCTCCTCCTGTCTCTGCAACCCCTCCAAATCTGCAACACCCACATCCACATCCACATCCATCTCCCCACCCTGCGCACCCATCAACATCTCATTCTCCCTCTCAAACCGCTCCTGAAACGCCACCGCCGCCGCACCCGGCGTCCCCCTCCGATGCTGACTGATCTTTGCAATCAAGTTATCCCTCTTGGCGATCGTACTCGACAGCTTCGCACGCAATTTGTCGTCAAAAACCTCATATTCCTCCTGCTCAACTGCGCTCACGCCCTCGTCGGGAATTTCCACGCCGTCCACCTCGTCGCCCTCGCGGCCGCGCTGCACGACGTCGATGCCGTTGATGCTCGCGTTATTGCGTATGCCGCTGAGCATTTGGACGACGAAGGCGTCAACCAGGTCTTCGACGTTGCGGCGCAGTTCGTCGGGCTCGGTGGTGTCGCTGACTTGGGGGAGATGGAGGTCGAGTTTTTGGCGGGCGGCGGTGCGGAGTTGGGCTGTGAGAAATGTGAGGTCGGCGGGAGACTGGAGCTCGATTTTGCGGTGTTCGGATTCCATGGGGGACTTTGTGAGGAAGATTTGCGCGTGGGGGCTTGGTGGTGGTGGATGTCGAGGTGTAGGCGCGTCGCCGGTGACGGGATGGGTGGCGTTTGAGGGTACTATCCTTAATACCAGAGCCTATCTGTAGTGGCTGATGTTTACGGAAGCGTATCGGCG
>Ga0265797_10004143_pt1 | contig 22459 bp, 21 predicted proteins | sample P2T30metagenome_FD_192433 | JGI IMG/M metagenome (GOLD analysis project Ga0265797, IMG submission 192433) | Plant litter microbial communities from East Loma Ridge, Irvine, California - P2 T30 | ecosystem: Environmental > Terrestrial > Plant litter > Unclassified | place: USA: California... | reverse complement strand
CTCCAAACCAGCCTCAGTTCCCATCAACCACATTGAAACCGGGAGAAACATATCGTACAACAACGATGTATAAGTTCTCGGCGAAGTAAGGTTTTTGAATAACTAAATGGGAAAAAGAGTTTAATCGACTGTTTTTCCCATTTAGTTATGTACCTGACTGTAACTCAGAATTAAGGAATATTAATACCTTTTAAAAGCATCAGACTTCTACTAGGTTTGTTTTCACTAAAATCCGGCATTGCATTTAAAACGCTGTTTAAGTCTAAACCAGGCCATTTTTCAACAATTGCCGGGTGATCTTTCTCAAATCTGTTTGAAACAATAAAGTAGCCTCCGGAAGGAACTTTCATTCCAATAGCGTTTCTACCCTTTGAAGTAATTCCTAAATAGTCTCCTAAATAGTTAATTCTTCCTCCGGATACCGTAAAAGGCAAATCAAAGTTGCCCATCGGAAAGTAGGTTATACCACTTCCATTATTATACGTCATTCCCCAGCCGTAAATTTTATAATCTCCACTAGGAAGCATTGCTGCCTGATAATACACTTTAACTGAATCATTTTTCATTTCCGGCGAGGAGTGCAAAGGCATTAACATAAGCTTCTCCTTTTTCCTGCTTTCAAAATGATAAATTTCAAGATAATAGCTACTGTAAGCCTGTTTCATTGTTGATATCGAATAAATCAATAGTCCTTGAGTTGAATCCGATTTGTTGAATTTTGTAATATCAAAATTTCGTTGTGCAACAGCATAATCTCCGGGAATAATTACACCAATTAAACATGATATAAAAAGAGTAAAAATAACACGCATTGAAAGAAAGTTTTAGAGGGGACCTTGCTTTGCCAAAGTAGCTGCTTTTCTTACTAAACTCAAAAGAATAGTTACAACTTTATTTCACATCGTTTATCTTTGTATTCTCAAACATCAGCCATCAGCATGCTTACCAGAACCGTAAAAATCAGTAATGTCACCAATTTATCCGATGCCCGTTACTGTGCAGGAATGGGTGTTGAAATGCTGGGTTTTTCCATCGACGAAGATTCTCCTAATTACATATCTCCAAAAAAATTCGAGGATATCTGTTCCTGGCTGGCCGGTGTGACACTGATTGCCGAAACTTCCCGCAGTAACCCGGAAGATATTATCAGGTCTTTGAGCCAATATCCTGTACATGCTGTGCAGGTAGAAACACCAGGCCTGCTCAGCTATCTGCATAGTGAACTAAGCCTTCCGCTTATCCTGCGTATCAGTGTAGATACCTACGAAGCAGGTGAGATCAATTCGATATTAAGCCGGTATGAAGGCGACGTTTCCCATTTTCTTCTGGAAAGTGATCATGATGCGGGCTTAACTGATGAATGGATGCAGGTTTTGGGCGAACTTTCCAAAGAATATGCAATGTTAGTAGGTTTTGGCTTGGACAATGAATATTCCGTTAGCGCGCTTACAGAGCTTTTCCCTTCCATTGGCATTGCTTTAAGGGGCAGTGAAGAAATCCGTCCCGGTTATAAAGACTTCGGAAGTATGATGGATATTCTGGAAGCATTGGAAGAGCAGTAAAAACCGGTTACAAATAGTTTTAAGAGGGCATAAGAATATATTTCTTTTATTATCTACTTGACCTGGTAACCATTCTTCTCTGTTCTACATTCTTTTTTTCACGAAAAATAACCACTTAACACGCTACATTACCGATAATAAACTTCCGGCTTGCAGTATCTTGCATAACCTACTACCTTTGATTACAAATAAACGCTAAACTAATCATGGAAAAGAAATTGCACCGCATACCTGATCAGGCAGTATTTGGAGGAGTAGCTTCCGGTCTTGCCCAGTATTTTCAAATAGATGTTGTAATAATCCGCGTTCTGTTCGTTGTAATGTTGTTTCTTCCCGTACCACCGAGCTTCGGGTGGACAGGAATTATCTATCTTATTTTGTGGGCAGTTCTTCCAACAGGTTCTGCTGCCGATCAGTTTAATAGCTTTGATTCTGCAAATTCAAAAATATCTGATCCTGTTTCAGACAAAAAAAGATCTGATCAAACGATTATGATTTTGGGTGGCGCACTGGTTTTCTTTGGAGCCGTCATGCTTCTCGATGATTTGCCTCAATGGTATTATATTAAAAAGGTTTTCTGGCCTATTGCTTTAATTGGACTGGGTGCATTTCTTATTCTTCGCCAACGGGATAAAACACAGGAAAACGGAAATACAACCGTGTATCCCACAACACCTCCGCCAACAGAACCGGTAGAGCCCGATCCACATCCGTACACTCCTTTTACACCTTCATCTTCCACTCCGGCTCCACATTTTCCGGAGGATCCTGAAAGTAAAAAGCCGGATGATGACGATGACGACCGTATCATCAAAGTAAATTAAGCATTGCTGCCTATTTCAGTAATCCACATTTAAATCACTTAGCCATGAACTTTCGTAATATATTCTGGGGAGTAATTCTGATCATCTCCGGTTCGCTCTTTCTTGTTGAAGAAATCACAGACTTTGATTTTGGGCAGTTCTTCTGGCCGATTATCATGATCACTTCCGGAGCACTTCTTTTGCTGCGCTATTTTATGAATCCATCATCCAACCGCTCCAATATTTAAATTATGAGAAATTCAAGAGGAATTGTCTGGGGAGGATTGCTGGTTTTGCTGGGTACGTTCTGGCTTCTGAGGAACATGAATCTTATTGATATTCAATGGAGCAGCATACTACCCTACTGGCCTGCACTGCTCATTCTGGCAGGGATCGTATTGTTGGTCACACGCAGAGACAGCGGAGTTTCAGGAGGATTTGTAGCCCTTTGTATCACACTCGCTGTTTTTGGCGGTATTGTCAACCGTACCGACCGTGCTTTTAACCGCGACGACTGGAATTTCAAATGGGATGGTGACGATGATCGCAGTGACGAAACAATTGAGGAAGAAAATAATAATGATGATGAAAACAACGACGATTCAGACAGAGACGAGCAGTATCTGAACGATCGCGGTGAAGGCGACAAGCCGGTTAAAGGTTCTTATCAGCATGAAATGGAAGATTTTATACAAAAGGCCAACTTTAACCTGGAAGGTGGTGCAGGTTCCTTCAAAATTGACGGAAATACCACCAAATTATTCGAGGCAAATACTCGAAGTTCTGTTGTTGGCTTTTCATCCAACACTTTCATAAACAAGCTGGCAAACGACGCGACAGTAAATCTGAAAATGGAGGAAGGCAATGTTAAAATAAACAACGGCAAAATCTCTAATGAAGCCAATATCCATTTGAATGAAAAGCCAATCTGGAATATCGATCTGGGTATTGGTGCAGGCAAAGGAGATTTCGATTTCAGCAATTACCGTGTGGAAAAATTAAAAGTGAGTACCGGTGTTGCCGATATGGATATCAGGCTTGGTGACAAAATGGCCAGTACAGATGTTGATATCGAAGCAGGTGTTGCCTCGATAACTCTGGAAATACCAAGATCGGCTGGCTGTGAAATGCATATGGACGGTGCTTTAAATTCTAAAAACTTCGATGATCTTCAAAAAACAGATGATGGTTTGTACCGCTCACCCGGTTTTGAAACAGCTGCAAAAAAGATTATTATTCATTACGAAGGCGGACTGACCAGTTTTAAGATCAAACGGTACTGAGGTTTCCTTCGGCGCGCATTCATTCTCAATGACAACACAAATGAATACCTTTGCTGTATCCGGCAACAGGTATTCATTTTTTTATATGCATTTTTATCAAATACTCTTCATTACATTTTTTTTTCAAACTGCTTATGCCCAGTCTGAAAACACAGGAATTCCGGAAACAGAACAGAGGATGATCGCGCAGGGATTAGTTGATATTCAAAAAAGTGATCCTGCAATTCTGGTTGACCTGAAATATTCTACCCGTGATAATTTCATAGGCAAAGATGTATATGGCGATCTGACGAGAGCTTATTTACAGCCCGAAATGGCAAAAAGACTAATTCAAGCACATAAATTGCTGCAAAAGTCAAATCCGGGCTACAGGTTTTTGATTTATGATGCTGCCCGTCCCAATTCCGTTCAATATGCCTTATGGGATGCCCTTGACGCATTAAAAATTCCGGAACGCAGCAAAGCGCAGTACGTAGCAGATCCAAAAACGGGAAGTAATCATAATTTTGGTTGTGCCGTTGATTTAACCGTAGTAGATGAAAAAGGAATTCCTCTGGATATGGGAACAAAGTTTGACTACTTCGGGCCGCTGGCCTATCCGCGTTCAGAACAGGAAATGTTACGGCTTGGAAAATTAACTTCACGCCAGATTGGTAACCGAAAAATACTCAGAACTGCAATGACACAGGCCGGCTTCAAACAAAATACGACCGAGTGGTGGCATTATGACGGCATATCGAAAGCGGCTGCGCGTGCGAAGTACGGCATAATAAAGTAAAAAATGGGTTGCATCAGAATTTCATTTTATTATGCTGTTGTTCATTTACTCCCAGCAAACTAGTGACATAGATAATGTTTTAAAACAGAGATATAAAAACCCACAGAGATAAATCTGAATCTCTATGGGCCTTTCTGCTAACTTAATAAAATTTAAAACCCGATCCTTTTGCGTGTTCCCTGCACCGGGTTACCCGTTACATATTCCTTTAATTCAGCAAGTTCCTTCTCAAAGCCTCCTGACAATATTGGAAAGCGGCACCATGAGCGTGGGTCCAGGTTAAGATCGTCAAGGTGAAACGACGGTGCATAACGCTCACGTTTCCACTGGTTGCGGCTCCACAATCTAAAAAAGCGCTCGGTCCAGGTGTGAATTTGTTCTCCAGAGTAAAGTCCCTGATAGCGTACAACCAGGCTCCTGAAAGATTCAACCGGTGATTTTTTATCCCGAATCGCCAGTTTTTCCAACTCATTCAGGAAATCGTAAGGCATCAGATCCACTTCGTCAGTCTGGTTTTGTGCCTGAGGGCGCAATTCAGCAGTTGGCTGAAGACTGTTCACTTTTTTAAGTCCTTCAATTCTGATGTGCTTTCCTTTTACCTCACAGCCTGCGGTTTCAAGCCAGCGCAGCCATTGTCTCAGATAATGCTTGTCGATGCCTGCCAGCGGACTGATACTACCCGCTGTGTCACCATCCATGGTTGCATAACCAACCGCAGCCTCAGAACGGTTTGAAGTAGAGAGTAACAAATGATTTGACAAATTGGTCAGCAGCCAAACACCGGGAGCACGGACCCTGGCCTGGATATTCTGCAGGGCAATATCATCATCGTGCCAGGAGAGCTGCCTTCCGATCTGGTCTTCGATCAGCCCTTTGTAGGTTTCTACCAGGCCGTTAATATTGATATTATAAAATGTAGAACCCATTGAATGCGCCAGCGAACGAGCCGATTCCAATGTATCTTCTGAGCTGTTTTCTGTGCCCTGATAAATGTTATGAATCAATGCCAGAGCAAGATCTTCTTCTGTTTTCGCCGATTGAATTCCTTTGATGTATGAAAGTTTCTGCTTAAACCTTTCCATTCCGATACTTTCATCTGCAAGCCGGATCATCAGGCCGCATAATGCTGTGCATGCACAGGAATCAGCTCCACCGGAAAGAGAGATTGTAAAACCATTTGAACGGCTTTTTCTCAGATAGTCAAAAAGAGCAAGACAAACTGCCCTTGCAAATTCCTCTTCTTTTAGCGCTCCTCCTTTTTCAAACGGTTCCATTTCAGCAATCTGATGCAGTACGGGTTCCATATCAGGAAAATCAAAACGCCCTACTACACGCCAGCTTTTATCTTTGTTCAATGCTGTGATTTTACTCTGGATCTGGCTTAACCGGGTATAGTCTGTATCTATTACCGCCGTTGTGATCAGAACATCTTCATAGCTAAACCGCGGACTGGTTACCAGCAGATCGCCATTGGAGGCAATCATCGCATCACCGTCATAAATGGCACGGCCCGCTTCATTTCCCAGCAAATTGGTATATACATAACTACATGAAAACGAGCGGGAAGCATCCACAACCAATCGTTCCCGGGTCATAAATTTATTAAAGGCAAAATGGCTTGCGCTCGGATTCAGTATAATATCCACGCCCCGCTCATAATGCCGGCGTGCAGGGCGGTTGGAAACCCAGCCATCTTCACAAATTTCAAAGGCAATGCGTACACCATGCGAGCCTCCCTGCAACGGGCTCGCCGATAAATCAAAAATAACATCCCCAATCGGGTAGTTCATCTGGTTAACCTCTATGCTGTCTATGACGCCAGGCAACCAGGGCCGAAACCAGCGTGCTTCATAATGTATACCATTATTTGCAAGATTTTGCTTGCAGTAAAAACCCAGAATCTGCTTGTTGGAAATAAGGCAGGCTGCATTGTATAAACTATTGTTATGTCTTACCGGCAAACCTACGGCAACTATAATTCCGGCAGTTTCCTGAGCAATTTCAAGCAGGCATCTTTGTGCCTGTTCTACCAGATCGGGAGCGAAAAAATAATCCTCACAGCCATACCCTGAAACACAAAGTTCAGGCAGACAAAGCAGGCTGACCTGCTGTTTCCTGGCTTCATCTATTGCCTGAATAATATTTCGTGTATTGTTTTCCCAAGCCATTGGTGTTTGATTCACAACGCCGGAAGCTACTTTTATTTGTGGCATATTTAGTCTGCAATCAGTTTAATAAGATCATCCTTGTTTTGAAACGAACCGTACAGCAACTTAACAAAAAAATAAGGAGAAGAATCGGATTATAAAATTTAAAAGTGATTTGCTGTTGATACGTATCGTTTCAGACCATAAAATTCATTCCAAAACTAAAAAACATAGCAGTATGCGCTTCCGCGTTTCATCTCTCTTATGTTTTTACCTATTTTTGCCAAAACATAAAATTTAACCGGCCTCACACTCTTGCAGTTTCCTTCATTCATTGCCAAACGCATACGCCATAACGAAGCCGGCTCATTTTCTGCAACCGTTTCACGTATCGGCATTGCAAGTATCGCGATTGGCGTAGCAGTTGGAATTATTGCTTTTGCCGTGCTACTGGGTTTTAAGCAAACCATCCAGCAAAAGATATTTCTTTTCGGAGCCCATATCAATATCAGTGCCTTTGCGATGGGAAATACCTATGAAGAAGGCCCTATGCCGGTTAAAAATCCAGTTTCCGAAGAACTCCCTAAAATTCCGGAAGTAGCCCGCTGGCAGACAGTCGCTATGAAGTCCGGTATCTTAAAAACCAAAGATGAAATCAAAGGTGTTGTTTTAAAGGGAGTCGGGAAGGATTATGACTGGAAAACTTTCAGCCAGAATCTGGTAGAAGGCCGCCTGATCGGTTTTAAGGATTCTTCCTCACTGAAATACGGTTACTCCTCCGAGATTGTGATCAGCAGAAAAATCGCCTCACAGCTTCGGCTAAAAGCCGGTGACGATGTGATCATGTATTCACTTCAGAATCCTCCCCGTCCGAGGAAACTGATTGTCTCGGGAATTTATGATACACAAATGGAGGAATTTGACAATACCCTCATCATTGGAGATCTGGCACTGGTACAGCGTTTAAATGGCTGGGGGGCTTATTCTGTCGGAACTTATGAAATTTATCTAAAAGATTTCGAAAAACTGGATCAGGTTTCAAACCGGTTAAGAAAATTACTTCCTCCTGCCGTTTATCTCCAGAAAGTCACCAGCAGCTTTCCACAGATATTTGACTGGCTTATTCTCCTTGATCGCAATACAGCTGTTTTTCTTTCATTGATCCTCTTCGTTGCGTGCTTCAACATGATCTCGATTCTGCTGGTTATGATTATGGAAAGAACGCCGTTAATTGGTCTCCTCAAAACACTGGGTAGCCCAAACCGGCAAATTCGAATGGTTTTCTTCCGGGTAGGTCTGCATATGGTCAGAAAAGGTTTACTAATCGGAAACGCAGTCGGATTGCTTTTTTGCTGGCTGCAGCATCAGTTCAAAATTATTCCTCTGGATCCGGTAAACTACTACATGAATACAGTTCCCATTGTTTTCGACTGGACAATCTTTGCACTCATCAACGTTGTTACAATTGTAGTATCCGGATTGATTCTGCTGATTCCTACCCTTATCATTACCCGAATACAACCGATTAAAGCACTTTTGTTTAAAAAATAGCTCAGGAAAGGAGCTTGCTGAGCAGCCGGAAATCTGTTATAAAATCGGCTGGAGCAGAGAATTTAATACGGCTGAAATCTTTTGAAAGCGGATTGATAATAACGTTTCTCTCAGAAGGAATAATCGCAGAAGGAACAGTAAAAGCCAGCATTGACGGATCGTTTAATATTTGTCTACCAAGCCATTGAGTATAGGCAATATCTTTTATCCAGGAAGTTTTAAACTTTGTTTCGTCCATATGAAAAATTAAGCCTTTGTCATCAGGAATTTCAATTCTTAGCAGCGCAATACGCTCCATATTTTCTCTGGTTTGTGCATGAACGTATTTTTCAAGTAAAGCCAGAGAGAGGTGCGTACTGGTGTAAATGCACGACTGACCGACAGGATTCCATCTTCCTCCGTATAATTTCGCTCCAATTCCTGATCTGTCATCAATATATTTTTTTGCGGCAAGCCTGTATACGGTCATATGTATACACCATATTCAATGCGACCAAGTTCATTACAAATAAGCTTTACGCCCCAGAACGATTCAAGGGTTGAAAAATCGATCGTATTTTCCAGGATCTGCTTGGGTTTCCTAAGCCATTCTTCAAGCACTTTCGGATCAGAAAACACTTCAAGACCCAGTTCTGCCATATTTTCAAGCTGATACAGATGTTCTGCAAATAAACCCTCAAATGGCTTTCCCTCTTTCAGATACCGCTGTAAAGTACGATCGCTTATATGTAAAATGGCGGCCCATTCCAGTTGCGTAAACAGTAGTTTCTGTGAAAGAACCTGAAAACTTTCAACCGAAAACTCCCCTATCCTTTTTTTAGAAAAATACATTACCTCGGGCTCCTGTGCTACAAGCAGAGGACTTTTTACCGGCATTTCGTATGCAATGGCTTTCATAAAATCAGTATTTTGTCATACAAGTATACGACTTTTATCTGATAAATTTATTTTACCATTTAATTTTATACAGCAGCTCAGCTCCTCTTAATAGTGTGTCATCATTTTTGGCAAAACAAAACCTTAATACATGACAATCAACTGCTTTATCATAAAACGAAGAAACCGGAATAGAGGCTATGCCTGTTTCAACTGTAAGTCTTTTGGCCAGAGTAAAATCATTTTCTTTGGATAAATTTCCATAATACACGTTCTGAAAGAAGCTCCCTTCAGAAGGTTTAATAACAAATCCTACATCACTGATCGCATCAATAAACAGATCTCTCTTTTGCCCGTAAAAGGATGATAACCGCAGATAATGCTCAGGTTCATTCAGGTATTCGGCCAAAGCAAATTGAAAAGGTGTAACCACACTGAAAACCAGGTATTGATGAATTTTCCTGAATTCAGACGTCAGATCTTTCGGGGCCAGACAATATCCTACTTTCCAACCCGTGGTATGAAATGTTTTTCCAAATGATCCGCAGACAAAAGTGCGTTCAGCCAACCCCGGGATCGAAGAAGCAGAAACATGTGCACGGCCGTCAAAGATGATATGTTCATACACCTCGTCACTGATCACCAGAACATCATGTTTAACCACCAGCTCAGCCAGTTTTTGTAAATCCTGCAACGTCCACACCTTCCCGGTCGGGTTGTGCGGCGTATTAATTACGATGGCTTTCGTTTTTTCAGAAAATCGGGAAGCGACAATTTCCCAATCGATAGATTCATATTGCGGATCCAGTGTAACAAAAACCGGAATGCCGCCATTTAGCTCAATAGCCGGAACGTAGCTGTCATACGCTGGTTCGAAAACGATCACTTCATCTCCCGGATGCACAACCGTGCTGATTGCCACATACAAGGCTTCGGTTGCGCCGCTTGTTATTGTAATTTCTGAATCAGGATGATATTCTGCGGCAGTCGCAGTATATACCTTTTCTGAAATAGCTTCCCGAAGCGGCAGCACACCCGCCATTGGTGCATACTGATTTTTACCCGACCGCATATATTTGTCAGCCAGCTTTTGTAAATCCGGTGAACAGTCAAATTCCGGAAAGCCCTGGGCGAGGTTAATCGCCTTGTGCTCTTCTGCCAGTCTGGACATGGTTGTGAAAATAGTAGTGCCTACTTTCGGAAGTTTGGATTTAAATTCTGTTCGGACAGAGGACATAACCTGTGATTGTGACTGTTTAATTTTTAAAAATCCCCGTATCGTTTGCCGGAATGCTTCAAATATAGCGGATAGCAGTCAGCAGGATACAGGGACTTTTAAACAAAATAATGATTACTTTTTATCTTTCCATTTGTAAACCTCTTTAAGAAGTGTTTTCACATTTGGTGTATGATCAAAATTCTCATCTACAAAAGTATAACTTACTCTCCGGTCCTTGCCGATTACAAAAAGTGATGGCGTAAACACCTCCTCCGATATCCCTGCAATACGATCCCAAATCGGCGATGTTTCTGAAAAAACACCATAGGAACGCGCTACATGGTGGTCTTTATCGTGAAAAATGGTCAGGTCAGTATTCAGTTTTTTTAGCATGCGCTCAATGTACTTTGGGCTTTAATTGGTAAGAATTAATAATTGTCCGCCCATTGCTTCAATTTTTGGCGCGGTCTCCTGTAAAAAAGCAATATGTTTAGGCGCATAACTTCCCCAGCAGGTACAATAGAAACTAAGAACAAGCGGCTTAGAACGCAGCAGTTCAATCAAAGATCTTGAATCATTCGACTCGGATACGCCCGTTAAAGAAGTTACCGGCATTCCTTCGTCCGATTTTAAGTAGAACAGAGGCGCAAAATCACCCGCTTTTAAAGCTTCATCCTGTTCATCCGTAATCCTTTCTTTTAGCTGGATGGTAGAAATATTCCCTACCTCATCTTCAATTTCATAGTACATATTTGCCAGGGTTGTATTGATTATAAAGCAAATGTATTATTAATCTATTTATCCTACAAATCTAATAGAGTATTAATTTATAAAATTTATTCTGCATTTTAGAAAGTAATAAAAGAATATTCATCCCAGGTTCAGATTATCTGAATCCAGAACAAAATGCTTCGTAATCGTTTCATCAAGAACAAGCTCCGCAGTAATGAAACCGGGATGTATCTTAATTTCTGAAAGTTTATCCAGAGGATGCCAGTGAAATAAAAGCTCGGAGCCATGTTCAATTGCATTAAAATCATCCTGGCTGATCATATTTTCCAAACCCATACGATAGTAAAAGCCCAGTTCATGATAACGGACCTGATTGTACTCAAAAAAATTTTCGACAACCCACATCAGATTTCCAACCAACACAGACATGCCGGTTTCTTCCTTCATTTCGCGCAACAGGGTTTCTTTGGTTGACTCAAACATATCAGCCCGGCCACCCGGTAAACTCCAGAACTGATCGGCAGGCGTTTTATGGAGCAGTAATTTTTCATTGATCACGGCAACACCGGCAACCCGGAAGTTGAACAAACCGCCTGACAATGGTAAACTAATGGTTGATGGGCCATTCATAAACAGAAGAATAAATCATAAAAAGCCAGTTCAGGCATGTACTTTACCTGTTGAGGACTCGCGGATCATCAAAGAAGTTTTGAAGGATCTTGTCTCGTATTCAGTTGTTTTCTTAGGATGCTCAATCAGCCTGATCAGAAGCTCAACCGCTTGCTGCCCCATTTCCATGGCCGGCTGTACAACGGCGGTTAAAGGCGGATTCAATAGTTCTGCCACACCTATATTCGTAAAACCAACGATCGCCATTTCATCTGGAATGCTGATCTTGTTTTTTAGCAGTACTGCCAGGCAGCCTGTGGTAAGCCGGTCGCTTGCCGGAAAAATAGCATCGGGCGGTTCGGCCATGTCCAGCAGTTCCTGCATTGCTTTCTCATTCTCACTGGCCAGTTTTCCGCCATGATGGCAATATTTTATGTAGGATTCGTCGAAGGGAATCCCGTAATCTTCCAGGGCTTTTTTGTAACCTGCCAGTCTCTCTGTTGTGATCGAAAGATAAATCGGGCTGGTGATATGCGCTATTCTTTTTCTTCCCGTTCTGATCAGGTGTTCTGTTGCCTCATAACTGCCTAAAAAATTATCCGCCACAACCTTATGGGTTTCAATTTCATTGGGTACACGGTCAAAAAAGACAATAGGAAGCCCTTTTTCCATTAGTTCTTCAAAATGATGAAGGTTTGTCGTCAGACTGGAAAGCGATACCAGTAGTCCATCCACTTTGCGGGAGACAAGATAATTTGTGTTGGCAACCTCACGCTCATAGGACTCATGGCTTTGAAAAATTACAACATGGTAGCCCAGATTGTAGGCAATCGATTCAATACCATTAATGAGCTGGGAAAAAAAATTATTAGCAATTTCAGGAATGATAACGCCTATCGATTTACTCTTACTGTCTCTTAAACTTAAAGCAATCGGATTAGGCCGGTAATTCATTTTTTCGGCATATTCCATCACCAGTTTTTTCGTCTCCGTATTGATCTCGTAGCTGTTTCTTAAAGCCCGGGATACCGTGGATGTCGAAAGATTAAGAGCCCGCGCAATATCTTTTATTGTAATTGTTTCCAAAGAAAAACTTGGTTTACTCCAATATAATATTCAATTAAAAATACTTATCACAACATTTAGTGAATGTACTAAATAACGCACTAATTGCGAAATAGAAGAGAAGTTACTTATCTGATTTCCCCGTCCGGCAACGTTCCCGACAACGATTGCACAAAAAAAGACAATTCGTTATTTGATATTTCTAATAATTCGGTCTAAACTCGTTGACACAAAGAAATTACTTGTGTGACGCTTAAAAGAAGCCAGTACCCCCAAAATGCAAATATCCAATCTTATTTAATGGCCAATCAATTATTTGACTTATCAGGAAAAACCGCACTTGTCACCGGATGCAACAGAGGAATTGGCAAAGCCATGGCGGAAGCACTCGCAGAAGCCGGGGCAGATATAATCGGCATTTCCTCTTCGCTGCCCGCTGCTGAAAGTGAGATTGAAAAATCGGTAACAAACATCGGCCGTAAATTCTACCCCTATCAGGTTGATCTTGGAGATCGTGCCAAACTTTATGAATTTATCAATCAGGTAAAAACAGACCACCCAAAAATTGATATCCTGATAAACAACGCCGGAATTATTTTACGCCAGCCGGCCGCTGAGCACTCTGATGAATACTGGGATCAGGTTTTGAACATCAACCTGGATGCTCCGTTTATTCTTTCAAGGGAATTGGGAAAAGAGATGGTAGCAAGAGGTTATGGTAAAATTATATTTACAGCTTCGCTGCTTACCTTTCAGGGAGGTATTAATGTGCCGGGCTACACGGCCGCCAAAAGCGCGATCGGCGGTCTGGTAAAAGCATTAGCCAATGAGTGGACCGGAAAAGGCGTAAACGTTAATGCCATTGCTCCCGGATATATTAATACGGACAATACGGAGGCATTACGGAATGATCCAGTTCGCAGCAAATCTATTCTGGACCGGATACCTGCCGGAAGGTGGGGATTGCCGGAAGACTTTAAAGGTCCGACAGTGTTTCTTGCATCTGACGCATCCAACTACGTAAGCGGAACTACATTAACCGTTGACGGCGGATGGATGGGAAGATAGCATTTAGTTTTTAGTTTAAAGTAAACAGATTTAAGAAAGGCCAAAAGCCACAATCTCCATGCAAATAAGATTTGAAAGTAGTCGTAAAGAGGTTTCCCAGATGGACACTGCCGCTTTGCGTGAGAATTTTTTAATTGAAAATATATTTGAGACCGACAAGATCTCATTTGTCTATTCCCATTACGACAGGGTTATGATCGGCGGAGCAATTCCGGCGAACGGTCCGCTTACACTGGATACCTTCGATTCTCTTAAAGCGAATTATTTTCTGGAACGTAGAGAAATCGGAATCATAAACATTGGTGGTGACGGTAAAGTAACAGCAGACGGTGAAGTACTGGAAATCAGCAAACTGGGTTGTATTTATATCGGTAAAGGAACAAAAGAAGTAACTTTTACCAGCAATGATGCAGCCAATCCGGCAGCATTTTATCTGCTCTCGTCTCCTGCACATCAAACCTACCCTACCCGTCTGTTTACAAAGGAAGATGCAACGCCGGCAACAGTAGGGAGCATGGAAACATCCAACCACCGGACGATCTACAAGTACATCCATATGGATGGAATTCAAAGCTGTCAGCTGGTAATGGGACTTACCGTACTGCAAACCGGAAGCGTTTGGAATACCATGCCATCTCACGTACATGACCGCCGTATGGAGGCTTACTGCTACTTCGATGTACCTACCAATCAACGTGTTATGCATCTAATGGGCGAACCTTCTGAAACCCGGCATTTAGTTGTAGCTGACCGCCAGGCAATTATTTCACCGCCGTGGTCGATACATTCAGGATGCGGAACTTCCAATTATTCTTTCATTTGGGGAATGGCTGGCGAAAACAAAGACTACACGGATATGGATGCAGTTGCGATCAGTGATCTCAGATAGATTGTTTAGAGATATTTAAATAAAACGCCGGATGAGTTTCAACTCGTTCGGCGTTTTATTTATCATGATGGTATTATTTTGGTAATCTTTTCCAACCATTTTAAGTATAATCCTGTCATGCAATAAAAGACATACTTATGAAACAAATCTTATTACTTCTGGGAATAATAATAATGCTTTCTGATTGTAAAAAAGACGATTCCCCATCCTCGGCTATTGAAAGTATTGTGGGTAGATGGCGTCTTATAGAAACAAAAGGAAACGATGATAATGTATGGGTGAAATCCGATACAACTTCCCAATCGTATTACATCAATGTTCTCAGCGGTGGTTTAATCGTGAATAAGTTGGGTTTCCGTCCATGTTGTCCTCCCGAATCGCTTACCATCAACGGCGCTTTGTTTAAAATAACCAAAAACACAGATCCGATTCGCTTTGACCCATTTTGTGCGAGCGTAAATTGCGCGCCTTGCCTCAACTTAATGATACAACAAACCGGCAATGAAATGATGATTACCTATTGTGGGGGATATCAGCAAAAATATGTAAGAGAGCAGCTTTCTAATAATATTTAGGAAATTTTTAAATACGAAATAGTAAGTGCTTATTTAAATGGCATTGCCATGCAGAACTGCTCCGAGTTCTTCATTGCAATGCCATTTTTCTTTATACTTATCCCAACATAATACAAATTCCAAAAAAGTATCTCCTTTCCTGAAATGATCAATGCCCGTGCATCAAACTGTTTAAATACAGATTATGAAGTACCAGCCTTTCTCCATGCTTCTTCTGGCAACGTTCCCGACAACGATTGCGCAATTAAACACAATTTAATATTTGATAATTATAATTATATAACCTAAACTCGTTTATCAACCGAACCGTTGACTTTCACCTCTGCATTTTTAATATTGAAATAAGCCAATTGCATGAAAAAACTGATTCTTTTTACTTTCATTCTGCTTTCTGCTTTTAAGCCAGCCCCGGACAAAATTCAGGTATTTCTTATCGGAGATTCAACCCTCGCCAATAAAGCACCAGGCGATGCACCCGAAACCGGCTGGGGAATGATCTTGCAGGATTATTTTGAAAGTGAAAAAGTAACGGTTCAAAATCATGCACTGAATGGCCGGAGCACAAAAAGCTTTATTAATGAAGGCCGCTGGACAAAGGTTTTAAAAGACATGAAATCCGGCGACTGGGTTTTTATGCAGTTTGGGCATAATGATTCGAAAGACAAAGACACCAGCCGCTATGCCGCAGCCAATACAGATTACAAAAAAAACCTGATCAGATTTATCAATGAAACCCGCGCCAAAGGCGGAAAACCGGTAGTGATCACACCCGTGATGCGAAGAAGATTTGATGAAAAAGGAGTATTTTTTGATACCCACGGCGACTACCCTTCCGCAGTTAAAGCGGTTGCAAAAGAATTGAATGTTCCCATAATCGACCTGCATGCAACCAGCCGGGAAGCAATTACAGCACTCGGACCCGAAGGTTCAAAGGCACTGTTTATACATCTGGAAGGTGGCTTTTATACCAAATTTCCGAAAGGAATTGTCGATGACACCCATTCTTCCAGATATGGCGCCTCGGTTATGGCCAGCCTGATCGCTGAGGATATAAAAAAACAGAATTTTGATCTTGCCAAATATCTCAAACATTTCGGCACGACTGATAAATATGTTTTCGAACTGCCGAAAGTGCAGCAGCCTGTTTTCAAAAAGGACACTTTTAACATTACGAAATATGGAGCAAAAAATGACGGTGTTTTCCTGAATTCAGTTGCCATCAACAAAGCGATAGACGATTGTTCTTTAAAAGGCGGCGGAACAGTTCTGGTACCGGACGGCTTTTGGCTTACCGGTCCTATTGTTCTAAAAAGCAACGTAAACCTGCACATTTCTAAAGGTGCCTTACTGCAGTTCAGTGATAATTATGACGACTATCCGGTTGTAAAAACAAGCTGGGAAGGCCTGGATGCCATACGCTGCCAGTCCCCGATCAGCGCTACGGATGTTTCTAACATCGCTATTACCGGAGGCGGAATTGTGGATGGGGCAGGACAGGTTTGGCGTTCTGTAAAAAAAGAAAAACTGACGGAAGGACAATGGAAAAAACTGATTGCATCCGGAGGCGTTTTAGGAAAAGAGCAGACAACCTGGTATCCTTCCGAAAAATCATTGCTCGGCAATAATACAAAAGGTGCAGGAAATATTGCAGCCGGCTATAATCTCAACAATGTTGCTCCGTTTAAGGATTTCCTTCGCCCGAACATGGTACGTTTCACAAACTGTAAAAAGATCCTGCTTGATGGCGTAACATTCCAGAACTCCCCTGCCTGGAATCTTCATCCGATGCTATGCGAACACATTACGCTTACAAACCTGACTGTTAGAAATCCCTGGTATGCTCAGAACGGAGACGGCGTAGACCTGGAATCCTGCCGCTTTGGATTAATCGATAACTGCACTTTTGATGTCGGTGACGACGGGATATGCATCAAATCAGGCCGGGATGAAGAAGGACGTAAACGCGGCGTACCAACAGAAAATATCATTGTGCAAAATTCTACTGTTTTTCACGGACATGGCGGATTTGTAATTGGCAGTGAAATGTCCGGGGGCGTAAAAAATCTTTTTATCACAAATTGTAATTTCCTCGGGACTGACGTCGGTCTTCGCTTCAAAACAGCACGCGGAAGAGGTGGTGTAGTTGAAAACATTTTTGTTTCTGATATCAATATGACCAACATTCCGGGAGAAGCAATCCTGTTTGATATGTATTACATGGCAAAAGATCCGGTTCCCCAATCAGGCGAAAAAAATGAACTGCCTGTCATGAAAGCAGAACCGGTGAATGCCGGAACACCACAGTTTCAGAATTTTCATATCCGGAATGTTGTATGCAAAGGTGCTGAAACAGGTATCATGGTACGCGGCCTGCCTGAAATGAGCATCAAAAACATCACCATTGAAAACGCGGTTCTGCAAAGCAATAAAGGGTTTATCTGCATTGAAGGAGAAAACATTAACCTTAAAAATGTGTCTCTTATAACCAAGGACAAAACCGTGATGCAGATACAGAACAGCAGTAATGTAACCATGGACGGCATTACTTATTCAGAAAACCGCGATCTGCTTTTAAATATCACCGGCGACCGTTCCAAGTCCATCAAACTCTTAAATACGGACGATAAAAAAGCAAAGAAAAGTATTGAATTCGGAGGAAATGCTTCGTCAAAAGCATTGAGCAGAAAATAAGGTGCAATTCACCCGGAATACAAAAATTGAAAACACAATTTATCATGGACCAAAAAGGAAAACAATTTATAAATGATTCAGAAATAGCCTGGGAAGAACTGGGAGGCGGTCTTAAACGCAAGGTTATGTCCTATGATGATAATCTGATGATGGTTAAAGTCGCCTTTGAAACGGGCGGGATCGGTACATTACACAGCCATCCGCATACGCAAATGAGTTATGTTGAAAGCGGTGTTTTTGAAATGACCATCGGGGATAAAAAAGGTATTTTGAAAGCGGGTGACGGATATTACATTCCGCCGGATTTAACACACGGTGCGCTGTGTCTGGAAGCGGGCACACTGATCGACATCTTTAATCCGCTACGTGAAGATTTTGTAAAATAAATAAAATTCCGATACAGGGCATTGCAGCCCGATAAATACATATCCAATGGCAGATTGCCTCATCTAATCTGCCATCCTAACAAATGATTTGATAATGAATAAGATTCCTGCTGATATTAAAAGTTATGTTTTTCTTTTTTGTCTGATCATGTTGTCAGCAACCTCCTTTGCTCAGGATATTCCCTGGTCCGGAAAGATGGCTGATTCATTTATTGCCAGAAACAGGGATTCTATTCTGGTTGGCAAAAACACTTTTGCCCGCTGGGATTATGAACAGGGACTGATGCTGAAAGCCATCGAAAAAGTTTGGTATCGTACCGGAGAAGGAAAGTATTTTGAATACATCCGCAAAGACCTGGATCAGTACGTGAAGGCAGACGGCAGCATCCGTACTTATAAGTTCGATGATTTTAACATTGACAACATTCCTCCGGGAAGAGCTTTATTAACTTTATATCAGCAAACACAGCCTGACAAAGAAAAGTATAAAAAAGCAGCAGACCTGCTCTGGAAACAACTGGCTGAACAGCCCCGCACAAAAGAAGGCGGTTACTGGCACAAAAAACGGTATCCGAACCAGATGTGGCTTGACGGCCTTTTTATGGGCGAGCCGTTTGCAGCAGAATACAGCATGCTCTTCAACCATCCCGAACATTTCGATGATATCGCCAAACAGTTTGAACTGATCGAAAAATATGCGGTTGATGAAAAAACAGGGCTGGTTTATCATGCTTACGATGAAAGTAAAGAACAGCAGTGGGCCGACAAAAAAACAGGCCGCTCTCCGCATTTCTGGGGAAGAGCCATTGGCTGGTATGCAGTTGCAATTGTAGAAGTACTCGATTATTTTCCAAAAGATCATCCAAAAAGAATTGAACTGATCAGTTACATCAAGCGGTTGGCTCCGGTACTGGCAAAATATCAGGATAAACAATCCGGTGTGTGGTACCAGATTGTAGACCAGGGAACACGTAAGGGAAATTACCTGGAAGCCTCTGCATCCTGCATGTTTGTTTATGCTTTGGCTAAAGCTTCCCGCCTGGGTTACATTCCGGCTACTTATGCAGCTACGGCTAAAAAAGGTTATGACGGCGTGTTAAAAACTTTCATTGAAAAAGAAACGGATGGCCTGATCAGTATCAACAAAACCGTCAGTGTAGGCGGGCTGGGCGGCTCACCTTACCGCGACGGAAGTTATGAATATTACCTCAGCGAGCCGATCAGAAAAAATGATTTGAAAGGTGTAGGTCCGTTTATATTTGCCAGTGTTGAAATGGAAATCGCTGCTGAAAATGCCGTGGGAAAAGGAAAAAAAGTAGCACTGGATTACTACTTTAATCATGAGTTCAGAAAAACAGCGGATGGAAAACAGGAGCCATTTCACTATACCTGGGAGGACCGCCAGCATTCAGGTTTCTGGCTTTGGGGAAATACGTTCAGGGAACTTGGCGCACAGACGGTGTCAATTCCGGCCGCTCCCACTGCTGAAAATCTGAAAGGTACGAACGTATACATCATCGTGGACCCGGATACTAAAAAGGAAACAGCAAGTCCGAATTTTATCCAGCCAAAAGATATTACTGAAATTGAAAAATGGGTGAAAGCGGGAGGTGTTCTTGTACTAATGGCGAATGATACTGCAAATTGTGAGATCCCGCATTTCAATCAGCTTGCCAAGGTTTTTGGTATACAATTTACCAACAGAAACCGCAACATGGTACAGGGTTTACAGTTTGAACAGGGACGGCTGGATATTCCTGCCAGTGACAAAACGATATTCAAAAACGCTTCCAAGATTTATATCAAAGAACTTTCACCACTCGCATTGACACCACCTGCGAAATCTGCACTGACAGACCACGGTGATATCATTTTTGGTGTTTCCAAATACGGGAAAGGAACTGTATTCGCTGTGGGTGATCCGTGGTTGTACAATGAATATACGGACGGCCGACGCATCGATACAAGTTTTGAAAACTTTGAAGCAGGAAAGGACCTGGCTGAATGGCTGTTAAAGCAAACTGTAAAATAGCAGCTTATGAAAAATGTTTTGTATCTGTCAGTTATGCTCTGTATTCCAGGTTTTTACCTGTCAACAGAATGTTTTGGCAAAAACCGTTTCACCGGAACACCTGCTGCAACGGATAGCACTGCCGAGAAAATGCTGATTGCTCAGCGGGTTTCCGGGGGCTGGCCCAAACAGATTGATACAAAAGCATTTGATTATGATAAAACGTGGAATAATGACTTCACAAAACGAGTGATCGCAGGTACTAACGAACCTGATGCAACGATCGATAACCACGCAACCTCCCGTGAAATCATTTATCTTATAAAAGCATTTAATCAAACACAAAATAAAAAATACCTGGATGCGGCAGAAACTGGTATCCGTTATGTGCTGAAAATGCAATATGCCAACGGTGGTTTCCCGCAGTTTTTCCCGGACACCAGCGGTTACCGGAAACACATTACTTACAATGACAACGCCATGCTTAATGCGCTGAGTGTTTTGAAGGATGTTTCTGAAAGTAAAAATGGTTTCGATAAAATTAATCCTGAACTGAAAAAAGAATCGGCCCTGGCTGTTGAAAAAGGCATTGCGTGTATTTTAAAAACACAAATCCGAATGAATGGAAAACCGACAGTCTGGTGTGCACAGCATGATCATATTACTTACCTGCCTGCCAAAGCACGCGCCTATGAACTTCCATCTTTCAGTGCAGCCGAAAGTGTGGCTATCACCCGGTTTTTAATGGAAATCAAAAATCCTTCAAACGAGGTAATAGCGGCTGTAAATGGAGCTGTGGAATGGCTAAACGCTGCAACGGTAAAAGATTTTAAAACAGAGCGAATTGATGCTCCTTCCCTGCCGAAAGGAAAAGATGTTGTGCTGGTCTCTTCGGCAGGATCCAAAATCTGGGGACGTTTTTATGATCTGGACTCAGGAAAGCCTTTTTTCTGTGGTCGCGACGGAATCAAAAAAACAAATCTGAGTGAAATTGAACATGAAAGACGTACGGGCTATGCCTATTACGGAACCTGGCCTGACCAGTTGCTGACAAAAGAATTCCCCGCCTGGGTTGCTAACAATAAACAGGTGATAGAAAAATAAATGCATAAAGGAATTGACCTATGAATCATCTTTTTCGTGAAAATCTCCGACAGCTGCGCGGGCACTCCTCAGTGGTGGTGCCGGAAGATGATATTTTTAAGCTGCCTGAAAAAATTCTCCAGTTTGGAACAGGCGCATTTTTGCGTGGATTAGCAGATTATTATATCGACAAGGCCAATCGTCAGGGTATTTTTAACGGCCGGATCGTCGTCGTAAAATCCACTGATGAAGGCGACCTGAAAGCATTTGACCGGCAGGATAATCTTTACACCATTTGCAGCCGCGGAATCAGGCATGGCAAGCCGGTTGAGGAAAACATCATTTGTTCCTCAATCAGCCGTGTTATTTCAGCAAGAACACAATGGTCGCTCATTTTAGACCTTGCCAGAAATCCTGCCATTAGTATTGTAATTTCAAACACAACCGAGCTCGGCATACAGCTTGTTCAGGATGATATTTACCAATGGCCACCCATCTCTTTTCCGGGTAAGCTGCTGGCATTTCTATATGCACGCTATGTTGCTTTCGGCGGAAGCACGGAGCATGGTCTGGTAATCATCCCGACAGAATTAATTGCAGAAAACGGAGCTAAACTGGAATCAATTGTGCTAGAACTGGCCCATCGGAACGGACTCGAAAGTGCATTTATCGACTGGCTTGAACAAAGCAATTCATTTTGCAATTCTCTCGTAGACAGGATCGTACCTGGGAAACCCGATGAAGCAACCAAAAAGGAAATGGAGGAGAAATTCGGATATCAGGATGAACTGATGATTACTGCCGAGCACTACCATTTATGGGCCATTGAGGGAGACGAAAAAGTTAAAGAGAAATTATCTTTTGCCGATGCGGATGAAGGCGTCGTTGTTCAGGAAGACATTGAACTTTACCGGGAACTTAAACTACGTTTACTAAATGGCGGTCATACACTGGGCGGCGGACTGGCACATCTGTGTGGTTTTACAACAGTTGTCGAAGCTATGAAAAATCCATTCTTTAACAGATATCTGAGCTATCTTTTAGAAAACGACATTGCGTCTGCCATTCCTTATCCGATTGAGCCCGAAGTAGCTTATAATTTCGGAAAAATGGTTCTGGACAGATTTAGAA
>Ga0265797_10004142_pt1 | contig 22461 bp, 17 predicted proteins | sample P2T30metagenome_FD_192433 | JGI IMG/M metagenome (GOLD analysis project Ga0265797, IMG submission 192433) | Plant litter microbial communities from East Loma Ridge, Irvine, California - P2 T30 | ecosystem: Environmental > Terrestrial > Plant litter > Unclassified | place: USA: California... | reverse complement strand
CCGGCGCGATGATCGCTGCGCTGTCGGTCGGCTTGGTAGTCGGGGTCTGGCCGGCGGCGGCGCGACCCGAATAGATGCTGGCCGCGGTGGCGCCCATCGATGCGCTGGTAGCGTCGCCGGTGGCGCCCATCGATGCGCTGGTAGCGTCGCCGGTGGCGCCCATCGATGCGCTGGTAGCGTCGCCGGTGGCGCCCATCGATGCGCTGGTAGCGTCGCCGGTGGCGCCCATCGATACGCTGGTAGCGTCGCCGGTGGCGCCCATCGATACGTTGGTAGCGTCGCCGGTGGCGCCCATCGATGCGCTGGTAGCGTCGCCGGTGGCACCGGTCGCTGCATCGACGGTTGCGCCGGCATTGGTGGTCACGTCGGCGATGGCGCCGATATTGGCGGCAGTGCTGGACATGGTGTTCGGGGTGGCATCGCCGCTGCCGCCGCTGCCGCCGCCGCAGGCGACGAGGATGGTGCTGCAGAGTGTGACGGACAGAGTGCGTACAACCAGGGTATTCAGGGAAGTGGACATGGGATCTCTTCAGGAGTTGCTGTGGCTGGTAAGCAATCTTCCGCCACGGGAGAACCTGAAGGTTACGCCAAAGCAAAAAAGATTCCCAGTGGAATCAAACTTTCTGTGTGGAATTTCCCTCAAACGCAACACTAAATTATTCACAATTCAACGAACATTATTCGTATGAAAAGGGTTGTGTTGGCAGATTTGTTTTGTTTGATTACAACAGGCTAGCATTGTGACAAGGCCTTCTAGTGAGGCCATGATGAGCGGAAATTATTTCGCAGCAATGACCAGGCCGTCAACTGCGGAGCTGAATTGAGGTCGATGATAATGTAAGCAATCGAAAGATTACTTGGCAGCGTTGACCATATAGTTGACTGCCGCCCGCACGTCGGCATCGGAAACGGCCGCACCGCCCTTTGGCGGCATCACGCCGAGTTTTCCCTGGAAGCCTTTGATGGCGTGTTCATACAAGGTCGCGTTGCCCTGGGCGATGCGTGGGCTCCACGCTGCCTTGTCGCCCAGCTTGGGAGCACCGGCCACGCCGGCAGCGTGGCAGACGGTGCATGCATTGTCATAGACGAGCTTGCCATCAGCGGCGGCAATCGCCGGCGCCGCTGCGGGCGAGCCGGCCGATGGCGCGGCTGCAGGCGCGCCAGCCGGGGCAGTTGCAGGTGCGATGGCCGGCGTCGTCGCTGCGGCAGTTGCCGGCGCTTCGGCAGCGGCGGTAGCACTGGCCGGCGCCGCGCCGGCAGCTGGCGCTTCCGGTTCCTTGAAGCTGGCGCCGCTCTTGTTGGTCATGAAGACCACGGCGCGCGCCACCTCGACATCATCCAGATCGGGATTGCCGCCCTTGGCCGGCATGGCGCGGATGCCTTCAACCGCATGCTTGATCAGGGTGTCGTAGCCTTGCGCCAGGCGCGCGCCCCAGCCGGCATTGTCGCCAGTCTTCGGGGCGCCGGCCGCACCGCTGTCGTGGCAGGCGGCGCAGGTGGCCGCGTACACGGTGGCGCCGGCTTGCAGCACGCGTGGGGCGTTGGGGTCAATCAAAGTAAAACCTTCGTCCGCCACCGGACGCAATCGGGCTGCGATCGCCGCGGCTTTCTGGCCGTCGGACCCGGCGCCCTCGACCGGCACGTTGGTAACAAAGGAGACTAACAGGATGATGCCGATGACAATGACCAGGAAAAAGCCGGCGACGGCAATCACCAGCTGCTTCGGCGTACGGATCAGGGATTGGTGTTCGTGCGGTGCGTCGCTCATGATTTCCTTAATAGCTATTAAAAAAACCTGCCACTCTGACGTTGGGACGACTAATTACATGCCGAATTGCAAACTCTGGCAATCGGCCGATTATAGTCTCAAAGTTTGCAGAGTGTAATTAAAATTGAGCGCCGAGCACGCCAGTTCCCCATGGACGGCGTCACGGAAAGTCTGTATCCTTCGCTCACTTGTATCACCCCTCCCGCGCGGCTGTAGCTCAGTGGATAGAGTATTGGCCTCCGAAGCCAAGGGTCGTGGGTTCGATCCCCGCCAGCCGCGCCAATAAAATCAAATAGTTACGTGAGACTTTTGCACGTGCCTTACCTTCCCTAGATGTACGCCAATACTTGGTGTACCCGCTGTGTACCCCAATTCAACCAGTCTCGGCTAACTAGCGTCGCGATCGTGCTGCACGACGTGCGCAAGAGGGTGCTCGCCGAGTTGCACTTGACGCGCTGCAAACAGTACTTTCGTGGCGCCTTCGACAATGCTCCGCTCGGGCTCGCGCTGGTAGACTCTTACAACCGCTTTGTGCGTGTCAACCAGACCATGTGCCGCCTTCTCGGCACCGACGCCGGGTAGCTGTCAAGCGCGCCGGCGTAGTCGTGGCTGCTTCCTGTACCACCAGCCGATGCCGACGGCCCAGTTCGGGGCTTGGCTGGCTGCGCGCACGGGTGTGCTTAGCTCCATTTTGTATGGCGACGAACGAACATGGCCTCATCGTATATCTTGGCAAATGGGATGAGACTCCCCACGATGGCCTCTCGGTCGGCGTCATCCAAATGCGCGTCGGAATCGTTCAGCATCTCCAACAGGGCACGTAACGCTCCGTCAGCCGCTCCCGAGTTCGCACGGACGCGCCCGCTGCGGACGTATTCGCGGATGTGAGCAATCAAATCGGCGTGATCAGCTGAGTCTTCCTGGATCTCCAGCTTTGATTCCGCAAAGCCCACATAACCGCGCCCCGCTTTCGCAGCCAAAGCGACGGCTTCATACAGAGCATCCACTTCGCCGGGACGAATGAAGCATCGCTCGGCCGAGGCCCCGTAGAAAAACGACTGCAACTCCTGCGTGCTCTCAACGATCGACCTAGTGAGCTTGCCTTCCACCAATAACGGCCGTTCACGCAGGTCGCGCACGACAAACGCCTCGTCCAAGCGCTGTGAATAGGGGTGCGCCTGGCGCGACTTGAAAAGCCGTGCACAGACCGTCCCGAAACTACGCTGGTATGCCCAACGTTTTACTTCCGGCAGCAGGACATCATTGAGCCAAGCGACAGCGAACTCGCATGACCACCACCCGCGTGATGAACAACCCCGTTCAGGGTGTGGCCCGTCCGGTTGCCACAGCAATACCACCTCGTTGGAATAGGATAGTCCGTCGATTTCGTATGCGTAAAAAATGCCGTGGTATCCCCTGTCGAATTGCTCTGTCGCGATCTGATGAAATGGTTTTAACACTTGAGTATTGCCATGGAACATATGCCAAGGGGTATCGCCCTTTGACACATCGTGCTCGACGGCGAACTGGCCGATGGCACGCCAAAGCAGCTTGGGGATAGCGGCAATCGCAACTTTTTTCCCTCCGCGCATCACGAAAGGAAAGTGTTGCGCGGACCATCCAAGTTCGAGCCTTTGCAAGGCATCGCTCATCGCGACAGTCAGGAGGTCGGCTACTTCAAACAGGTCGCGCACTCCCGGTTCCTGCAAAGATAGCCTGCAATGCGGCAAGTCCAGTAAGAATAACCCGTGTGCGTCCGGCACTCCGCCAACAATGATCTCGCGGCACGGGCTGCGCAGCGGAGCCCCGACTTTGAACAGGAAACGGGTCAACAGCCAAGTATGATCGACGGTCAGCACCACGCCTTGCACGTCGGGCCGGTTGAACGTAATTGCGGCGGAGGCATGTGTGAAATGCTCATCGGGCAGGATCGCACTGAATTCGAACCAGGGGCCTTTGAAATGCCAGCTGTTTCCAAACAGGGTGACGTTTCGATAAACGCCGTCGATAAACGACGACTGTCTTGGCGACTCTCCGGTTTCGTCGCCCGAGGCGGCGGCGCGATTCGGCTTACCTACTAACGGCGCCTGCCCGTCTTCAGTTGATTCGGGTTCGCCGCGCGGATGCTTTTCTCCCATGAGCCGGCGCGCCCACTGCGCCACCTTGTCGCGAGGGTCGAAAAATGACTTGGTGACCAGCTCATGAAAAGCTACCCGGTCCATCCACACGTTGGCAAACGTCTCCACGCTGTAAAACGGGAAAAACTTCGTCAGGACGTCTGGATAGAGCTGTGCCTTCAGGGTCAAATTATGTGCGGTCCACAGTTCACCTTCGATTCCTGCACGTTTGAGCCGCTGCTTTTCCTTCTCCCAGCGCTTCAATAGGGCCGATCCGGCATCGCGCTGCGCGAGTATGAGGGTGAAACTGGCAGCCGGCGCTGCCCATTCACCTTCAAGGAACGCGTCAATGGCCTTCGTCATCGCGGTCGGCTTGAATTCCTTCCACGCCTTGCACTCAAATACCCGCAACCGGCCAGTGACGGAGGCATCGAATCCCAGGAGATCGATACCCCCTTGCTCCGTGCCTGGGCCGCCCAGGCGCTTGCATCCAACGAGCGTGTGGTCCTTCTTCAGCAGCCACCAGCAAAACTGTTCGAAGGTGGTGTCATCCATGTGGGTGAAATCGAGCAGCGCCTGGCCGAATGGCAGTGCGGTATCGACCGGGGACACCCTCGCGTTTTGCGCAAGATGTCTGTGCCAGTCCTGTGGGAAACGATCATTGGAGGTCATTGGGAGTCAGCTGAAGGAAAGCGGCAGAGCAGCGCCAAGCGTGGCCCGGCGGGCTGCTGTCCTACCTAACAACCCTACTGATTTCGCTGATGTAGGTGTGCCGCCGGTGGAAACTATTATTGCAGAAAGTTTGCCCGGAAGCACGATCAGCTAAGACTCAGTATGGCTTGACAAAGGTGAGGCTGTGCAACCACGCGCGTCCCATTCGCACATCATGCATCAAAGTAATCAACGTCGGAGCATGCATGGTTTTCAATAGGTGCAACCCGGGCCCATCCGGGGCAAGAGTCCTCAGGGCTCGCAGTGTGGGCAGCTTAGTACTTGCCTTTTCCCTGCAGGGGCGAACGGCTTCCGCAGGAAGTGTAGTGAGTACACCGGCGACAGGCCGGCGGGTGAGCAAAGGGGCGCAGCTTTGAACTACTGCATCCTGCGCACCGAGAAGCTGACCTCTTTCGGTTCGATCGCCGGATCTGCGAAGCACACTTTCCGCGAGATCCCAACGCCCAACGCTGACGCGTCGCGCACGCACCTGAACTGGACCAGCGGAGCGCGGACCTCGGCCGAGGTGTGCGCGGCGATCATGGCCGCGCTGCCGGCAAAGCGTCGCAAGGACGCAGTGCTGTGCATCGAGTACCTGGTCACGGCCTCGCCCGAGTGGTTCCAGTCCACGCCCCAGAAGGCGCACCGTGACTACTTCAACGGCGCCATCGCCTGGCTGCGACAGCGCCACGATGCTGCCAACGTCGTGTGCCTCAACGTCCAGTTGGACGAGAAGTCGCCGCACCTGGTCGCCTACGTGGTTCCGCTTACGAGCGATTGTCGGCTGTCGGCCAAGGACTTCCTGGGTGGCCGCGCCAAGCTGAGTGCGATGCAGACCGACTTCTGGAGCACGGTGGGCCGTCCAGCCGGCCTTGATCGGGGGATGGAGGGATCGACGGCCAAGCACACGACGGCCAAGCAGTACAGCGCCGTATTGGCCAGAAATCCCGTGCTTGAGCAGCCTGCGCCGCCAGTGCCGACGCTTGCCGATCGGGCCACCGGTCGTGCCCGTCGCATGCAGGAAGAGTACCAGGTCGCGCTCGCGGCACACGCCCGGTTAGTGGAACAGGCCCGCGCTGAAGCGCTCCTGGGCCGACGATCGCGCGAGCAGCACAGCCGGGCGCTGGCCAAGCTGCGTACCGAGTTCGACGTTCTGCGGGGCGCCAAGGACGAGGCAGACCGTCTGGTGAACGAGAACCGTAGGCTGGTACTTGAGCTGGAACGTCAGAAGAAATCTTTTGCCGAGCAGATGACGGCTCTCCGAGAGTTGCTCGAGCAGGCTGCGGCCAAGGCAAGGCAGTTGCTTTCCCAAATCAGCTTCTGGAAAAGCGAAGCGGAGGCTGCGCGGGCGGAGGCGGACGAATTGCGTGAACTGCTGCGCGGCGATTCTGACGAGCACGAACAGGCGGGTGTCGTGGAGTTGCGCGGGTGATGAACAACAACGTACTGAACCTACGGCCGGCTAACGTCCCGATGGAAGTGGCGTCGCGCGAGTATGTCGCCAACGGCTGGGCGTTGGTCCCGATCCCCCAAGGCACCAAGGGGCCGCGGACGGCTGGCTGGAACAGGCGGGAGAACTGCATCAGTTCTATCAACCAATGCTCGCGGGTCAGGGCGAACGTCGGGCTGGCCCACCTGTACAGCCGCACGTGCGTGCTCGATTTCGATAACCTGGACAAGGCCACCGCATGGCTGCGTGGGCGGGGTGTCGACTTTGCAGAGATCTGGAAGCAGGAGGCCGCAGTACGAATCAGCAGTGGCCGCCCGAACCGAGGCAAGCTGCTGTTTCGCCTGCCGCCTGAGGTTGACTCTCTCCCGTCCCATAATCTGCAGGAGCACGGGATCGAGCTGCGCTGCGCCACCAGCACCGGTTTGACGGCACAGGACGTGCTGCCGCCATCCGTACACCCCGATACTGGTCAGCCGTACGTCTGGGAATATGCGGACGACCAGATCGGGGACTGGCGTTCTCCGCCGGAGCTACCGTCCAAGGTGCTCGCCGTGTGGCGCTCGCTCTCGCCGAGCCCGGACAAAACCGAGCCGACAGTGTCGATCGGGAAGGAACCATTGGGTCTGAGCCGCAACGATGCGCGCAAGTTGCTGTCTCAGCTGAACCACGAAATGCCGTTCCCTGAGTGGATCAATGTGGGGTTCGCTCTGCACCACGAATTCAGGGGCGGCCGGATCGGCTTCGACCTATGGGATGAGTGGTCGGCAGGCGCAATGAAGTACCAGGGCAGTGAGGATCTGGCCAAGCACTGGGCGACATTCGGTCGTACCACTGGGCCACAAGTCACCGCGCGCTCGCTGATGCGGCAAGTCGGCATCGATTCGGTCCACGACCTGGACGTCATGGCGATCGGGGCGCCTGCTGATTCTGCGACCAAGCTCAAGTTCAGCATCACGCCGGCGGGCTCTTTCGCCGCTGCCCAGTCCCCTGGATGGGTGATCAAGGGCGTGTTGCCCAAGGCCGAGCTGGCGGTGGTGTACGGCGAGTCTGGCGCCGGCAAGTCTTTCGTTCTGATCGATATGATGTGCGCGATTGCCAGAGGGGCGCCCTGGCGCGGGCTGCGCGTCAAACAGGGGCGCGTGGTCTATGTTTGCGCTGAAGGTGCAGAGGGCTTTCGCAAGCGTCTGTCAGCGTACGGGATGTATCACGGCATCGACCTCGACGAAATTCCCTTGGGGGTCATCAGCGACGTGCCCAACCTGCTGCAACACGACGACAAGACCATAGCAAAACAGGTCGAAGCCTGGGGCGGCGCCGACATCATCGTGTTCGATACGCTCGCCCAGTCCACGCCTGGATCGAACGAGAATGCCAGTGACGGGATGGGCAAGGCAATCGAACACTGCAAGCGTCTTCACAAAGCGACTGGTGCCCTCGTGGTACTGGTGGCCCATTCGGGCAAGGACTCTTCCCGAGGCGTGCGCGGCTGGTCTGGCATCAAGGGCGCAGCCGATGTGCAGATCGAGGTGGTACGCTCCGGCGCCGATCGCACGATCAGGATCGACAAGCAGAAGGACGGTATGGACGGCGGCGAGTTCGGCTTCCGTCTGCGGACCGTGGTAGTCGGCCAGGACGAAGACGGTGACGACGTCACGAGCTGCGTTATCGAGCACACCGCCGCAGTTCCGAAGAATCAGCGGAAGAAGGAGCCGAAGGGCGACAAGCAGAAACTGGTCATGCGCATGGCGCGCGAGCTGGTCGAATCCGGGGAGGGGCGACGGCTTGCGGTGAACTCGCTGATCGAAGCCTGCGTCGATCAGGTTCCGCGCGACCCGCAAGCGAAGTGCGACAACAGGCGTCGCGACTTCATGCGGGCAATCGAAGCACTGGTAGCGGCAAACCAGATCGACGTGAGCGACGGTTATGTCAAGTTGCAATGAGTTGGGCTTCCAGCCTTCCATTCCATTCCAAAGCCTTCCAAATGGAAGGTCGTGCAAAGCCCCGCGCGCCTTCCATTCCTTCCACCTGTCTACGACAGTGGAAGGTTGGAAGGTGGGGGCACGACGGAAGGAAAAGCAGATCGGACTGATGTGTCCGTCTAACAACGGCACCGCCACTGCCTGAAGATACCGCTGCAACAGGATTAGTCTAGAGTACTGATCAGGCGGGCGCCGCACTCGGTCACATCGCCATCGTAGGCGTACGGCTTGCCTTTGTGCTTCGCGCCCGCGCCATCGGGCTTGATCGCAAATTTTCCTTTGCACTTCGGACAAAAGGTCATGTCGTCCTGGATTGCTGCGGCTTTGCCCATGGCAATCGTCTCCGACGAGGCGCTGATGACCTGGCCGCCATGATCGGTCTTGTCGTCCAGGCGAATCACGCCCCGGCCCTGATGTTTCATCATCGCTCCTGATTACAGTTTCGCCGCATTGTCACTTGGCGGCAGACGTATCCGGTTTGCTTTTTGGGTAGAGGTAGGAACCCTCGGGGGCGCCAGGCACCTTCACCCTGAACTTCAGGCTAGAGAGGAGTTCGTCCCAAAGTGCAACGGCCTCGTCGTCGGTGAGCGATGCTTTTTTAGCGGCACCAACTACGTTATGCTCCACCTTGGTGTACATATTGACAATAAGTTCGGATGGATTTGCAACGTCCTTCGGCGTCCCCACGAAGCCCCACTCGAAGTCATGCACGCCATTCAGACGCTTAATGAGAGATTCCTCGCCTTGCCAGTGCTGAACGTTGCGTTTCCCTTCACGGAGCACGGTTCGCTGCGGATACATAGTTCCCTGTTCCTCTTGGGCCTTGCGGATACGCGCTGATAAAGATAATTCTTCTCTTTTTTCCTTTTCAAATTCTTCCTTTGGATAATCAGCATATGCATCTTTATTTGAACTAATCGAAAAAGTCACATCGGGCAAGCTTGGAAGATAAATTCCAACATTTACCATTTCTTGATCACCGTAGAACGAACTCGCCATGAAGGCATGCTCGATGCAATATCCATCGTTAGACGGTACAGCGTCGTCTAAGCGCAAGTGTAGGCTTTTGGCTCGGTTCCCCTCTGCTGCCGCAACCTGTTCTTCAGATTGTCCTTCCTCGATTGCGTTTCCAAGGAGAAAGATCCTGTCTTGCTTGCCTATGTAAGTATTAAAAAAAAGGAGGTTAAGCCGTTTTGCCGCTTTGCTATCAAAATAGCGAATCTGCCAGCTTGATTCGATGGGCCCCCGGTTGTCGTAGGTGATCTCGGAACCCTTATCGTCATACTTAATTTTTGCGATATCCTTAGCTACTCTTTCCTTGATTTCATCCGGGCTACCAGGAAATGAAGAGATTTTTGACGGAAATGATGTGGTGCCCCAGATAAGTTGTGCTTCCTTTGGTAGCACTAACGCATACCGGCCGAAACAGACAAGTTTGGTTTCCTGAAATAACTTTTTTAGCTGAGGGCTTGGAGTAATGAGTTCTGGCACGGCATTCTCCTTATAAGGATATTTTTTCGAGCAAGAGATTAGTAGTGCTGTCAGAGCAAGAGTCAAGAAAAATTTAGATAACAACGCTCGGCGGTATGAGGACATGGTCACTTCCATTCTGCAGAACTGGCAATTTTCACAATAGAATATAACATGGATGCTAAGACATTAGGGTTTGAGTAACTGTTCTGGTGTTCATAGCCAGTACCCTTCTTTTGTCCATGCGTAAATAATGTTCCGACTATCTTGGAGGCCGAACGCTCCGCTGGAACGGTCTCATCGCCCACTGCTTCAACGGGTTGCAATTTGAGCGTCAACACCCGTGTACCTGCTTGAACTGTTAACGTTCCCTTCTTATCATCAGTCAAAAGTTTCCAGGTGTTTGCGCTAGGGAGGGAAATGTGCCGCACATCTCGTACCTCCGGATTCATCACTTTAAAGACGAGGTTTCCATAGCTTTTGTGTTCCTCGGATGAGCAAAAGCTGGCATAGCAATTTGTCGGGTGAAAAGTTTTCTCGATAGAGTCGAGAAATTCATTTGCCTTGATTAGCCGTTTTTGTACATTGACTAAGCCCGCGCCATCCTTGAGTTTTCCATTGGCTGGATTTACCCAACTAGGGTTAACGAGACGCCACCAGTTCTTCTCGGCTTGAAGATAGATGCTTTCAAGCGCATTGTCTTTTCCCTGAGGCCAACTAAAGATGGTCCTGCCTAAGCCGTCCACAACCCGTAGCCAGTCGTTGCCATATCCCGTAGCTGGCAGCATTTCTAAAGGCGCTGGCGTGTTCGCCAAGATAGCCGTAGCGTGCTCACCGTCAATTCCCAAAATCTCGGCGCCGATTTCCTCCTTCATTCCTTCTTTTTCTAGGAAACCAAAGCGCATGCGTTTATATGCCGCGGCCGCTCCAAGCGTTGGCATTGCGTTATGGTAGATTCCTAAGACTTTTACAGCCGGATCGTTTAACAAGTTACCATAGTCTGGATGTATGAGTGCACGACCCACTAGGCCTCCCATGCTATGTGTAACAACAATCACTTCCTTGCAGCTAAAGCCACGTTTCTGGTAACCCTGTACCAGTCCCCTAATACGATCAGCTATAACTTTCGCTGAGTCGCCATTGCTCTTTAGGAAGTTGTATCCCATTGCGTGTACTGGGTACCAACAGTTCGCAATTTTCTTCAGGTCATCCAACTTTAAATCGAGTCCCGATAATGGACCAAAGAGTGAGGTGTGCGAGTTCGTTTTCCAAGCGCCATAAGGATCTAATTGTCCTCCGCGCGATATATTGTTGAGATATTTTTCCGCGGTTTTCAACATTTCACCGTAGGCGCCGGCGAAAAGTACTTCGCTCCACCCTCGCCAACGCGCAATTTGAGCAGCAGTCGCAAACTTGCGGGATGTGTTACGCCGCCCAAGAGGTGGGGACTGATTTCTGATTAGTGGCGGAATAGGGGAGAACGTGTCAGGAACGTTTTTATGACGTGCGTCGGCTGCTAAGGTTTCTTTACCCTCTGGGTCGAACCTGCCTCCGTCCTCGGTGTAGTGGTAATACTCGACTTCCGTCTCATTGGGATCAAATACCAGTTGACGCTGAGCAGGTGATGCTTTTCGGAACCACCCCCCAATCCCTTTGTTAGCTGCCACTGTGAGTGGGCTAGATACAAGGTCATCTGGACGCCAAGACCGATTGTCGTCGCGTTTTAGTTCTTTCTGCCTTGCCACACTCATGCGGAGATTACTGCCCATCACGCCTGGAAGGAATATTACTGGGATGACTTTGCCCGGAGGGACCTTTACGTCGTGTCGCACCTTGTCGCTAGTGTCGGTCATGTACACGGTGTATTCGGCCCAACCTCCAACTCCCTGGCTAAATTCTCCATCGTAGTTCCCGCGTTCGTTCAAGTTTTTTGTGTCGCTCATGGGAGTTCACCTTTCCAGCGAATCGTGTAGCTATCTATGCCTGGGCCTTTTTGTAGACTAGTACTTCCGTCAGTGCCGGTCTTTCCATCGATGATCGTCGCTTCGTCGCGGACGAGTTCATAAGCAATGTTCTTCTCAGGCTTCGTGTTTGCATCAACGAAGTTGACCTCCTGGTCGAACTGATAGTCGAATGAGCGTACATTAAATGCCTGCACGACGCTTTTGGCTGGTAGCGTCTCGAGATTGCCGTGGAATAGCACAGGCGACGAGGTGAAAAACTGAACCTGCTCGCCGATCTCGACCATGTTGTTGACGCCGTGTAGCCGAACGCCCTTCTTGCCGCGGATATTTACCCAATCCGTCTCGCTCAGCATTTCCAGCACCTTGTTGGCGATGATTTCCACGTCGTCGCTTTGCGCCTGCACCGACACCTTGCCGGCAGCCGCAATCAGCTTCATACCTGCCTTGTGCACGAATAGCCTGAATGTCTTGCCCACGCTGGCGAACAGGCCGTCGACGCTAGCGAGCGAAAGACTTTTGCCGCTTGTGATCGCGGTGTGGCGTTCGCTGGCGATATGGGTCGACTGGGCGCTCGTAAGCTCGATTCCGGCGGGGCTCGCCATAACTAGATGCGGCTTAGAGAGCTCGGCGGACGATCCCTTGGCCGCCCCGCGGATAGCCGAGTTCTGGGCTTTGACGTCCTCGACGGCCTCATCCTGTTGGCCTTTTTCCTGCGCGTCGTGATCGAGCGCCATCGCGGCCAACTGCTCTTGAATCTGTGCGGCCGATGCCAGCCGCTGGGCGGTCTCGCCCAAGTCCTTCGCATGGGACGCCGCGTTCAGCCGCGCTTCGGTGGTAATGAGCATGCCCTGGGCGGCGCGGGCAACACCCCAGGCATTGGTCGTCAGCTCCCAGCCTTCCCCCCGCGCGTCCTTGCGCCCGCTGGTGTCTTCGATGCGCGTGATGTGTCCCAACGAGAGCTGACTGCACTGGTGATCGCTTTTCAGCTGCGCCTGGATCTGATCCTTCGTGTCATCCAGGATCAGGTGATTGCCGCGCACGCCGCCGCCGAGTTCCCGGCTGCGCAGGCCGGCCAGGGCACTTTGCTCCGGCAGATTCCATGGCGGCATGTGTTTACCGTTGTAAACTGCGCCTAGGATCAGGGGGTGGTCGATATTCCCATTGGGATAGACGACGGCCACTTCCTCGCCCACGCGCGGCAGGCGGACCTGGCCGAACTCGTTGCCGGCGGCGGGGGTTATCACCCGGATCCAGGGCGAGCTGTTCTCGTCGTACTTGCCCAGCCGGTCCCAGGGAAACTGCAGCTTGACCCTTCCATAGCCGTCCGTATGGATGTCCACGCCGGCGGGGCCGACCACGGTCGCGGTGTGCAGCCCCATGTAGGTGCCGGGCTCGCTGTTGAAGCCGGGACCTGGGCGCCAGCGGATGTCCTTGCGGATGCAGGTAAAGCGATTCTCGTATTGCGAGGGCGCGCCGGGCCCGGCCTGGTAGTTGTTGGTCGCTTCGTGTTCGGCGGCCAGGATCAGGTAGCGGCGATCGCCGATGCTGCGGCGTGGTTCGGGATCGTATTCGGGCGAACGCGGCTCGGCACTGAAATGGCCGCCGAGCACGAATGTGCGGCCCGGCAGCACGCTCCTGTCGTTGCCCGCTGCCTCGAAATACTGCCTGTTCTTGTCCTGCTCTTCCATGCGTTGCGTCGCCAGTTGTTCACCGTCGCTGCGCATGCGAAAGCCGTACGCCCCGGTATCTTCGTAGATCTCGTAGGGGAAGACGTTGCCTTGCTGGTTGCCCGAATCGACGCTGGCGCGCTGCGCCCCTGGGTTCTTGTAATCCTTGCTCGCCAGCGTGGTCTTTCCCGAGCCGAGGCGCCGGACTGCAGTCCACTCGTGGATGCCGTCGTCCTCGCGCGAGCCGCCCTTGTCATGGAATGGGATCACGTAGGCTTCCTCGTCGATCGGCTCGGCCAGGAAGCTGTTGCTTGAAATCATGAGCTTGTGGCGGCCGAATTCGTGCTCGTACCAGTAGTGCAGGCCGAGCGCTTCCCAGCGGCGGTGCAGATGGTTGTAGTCGGTCTCGTTGTACTGGTTGGCGACGGTCAGCTTCGATTCGTCGACTGGGTACATGTGCCAGTCGGCCGGGCGGTAGTGCTTCAGGGTTTCCTCGGTGATCTCGCGCACGCTCTTGTTGTGGAACGACATGCTGTTCTGGCGCAGCCGCGTGAACGCGAGCCAGGGTTCGAGCACCATCTGGTAGAAGGCGAAGCCGCCATCGCTGCGCAGGAAGCGGAACTCGGTGACATAACCGTTGAAATAGCGCAGCGACCCGTCTTCCCGCACCAGGGAGATCGTCACCATTTTGCCCATCACTATTTTAAGAGGGATGCGCGGGTCGTCCGACAGCGCTTCGACCACGATGCGAAAGCAGCGCGACACTGCCTCGGAGACCTTCAGCTTGTTCGGCAGCAGGATCGCGGGCGGGCCGTCCTCGTTCGGAAAATCAAGCCGCATGATGCGTTTGTGCTGGGATGCGCCGCTAAATGCCGACCGCGCAGCGCCGGCCGCGATTGCCTGAATTTCCCCCACTGGTTGCCTCCGATCGCCGCGAAATTTAAAAAGTCCAACGGCTAAGTTACCTTGATGTCGCTAGGCTGAAATTGACCAGAGTCAATGCGTTTCCGTGAGCCATGTCTACAGTTTCCTGGGCGTCTTCTTCGAATCGATCCACCAGGCGAGCCTGACATGCTGAAAAACCTGAGACAACATGGGCCAGGACTGGCCCGAAACGATGCCGTCATCGCAGCTGGAAAGCAGCCGCGGCCGGATGACGAACTGATCGATATCAATCCGGCAGTTAACTGCAGTCGGGTGACATATCTTCTCGGGCGGCCTTACCCAGTTCAGTTTCGTAATCAAGGTGCAATAGACGCCTGGACGCGGGCGCTCGAAACCACTAAAGTGTGGCGCTGCTGGCAAGAGCCGAGCACGCAGTGCAGGCAGATCAGGACGGACATTCTCCGGCAGTTCGAGCACGCACGTCCCGAGCGCCCGCTATCCGGAGCGATGACCGAGATGGTCGCCGAGGACCTGCAAAGGCTCGCGGTCGAGATCAGCGTGAACCTGAAATACCATTTTCAAAAGGGGACGGTGATCGAGGCCACGCCGGCACTGGAAACGCTGCTGACGAACTCGGACGTGGATCTCAGCCTGCCAATGAGCATGATGGCGCCGCCTTACCGGGCCCAGTACCTGCGCTTTGGAGAAACGGCGATGCGCTACCTGAAAGTACCGGTTGCACAGGATGCCGACCATTTCTTCGACGGGGTGTTTTGTTTCCTGACTCCGCCCGCCGAGCCCTGCGCCGCCGGGGAGTCACGCTGGACGCTGGAACTCATCTTCGCTAGCAAGCGCCAGGATCTTTACAGAGGCCATTTATCGCTGCTCGGCGACACTGACAGGGGGAGCGGCACAATAGGCGAATGGTTGACCAGGGTAGTTGGTCCTGCCAAGGAACATTCGGAGGAGGAATTCCATCGTCCGATGCATGCCGCGGTCAGCTATGTGGTGAGGGTATTCCTGTACATGGCATTGAAGCAGGCGCGCGTGACGGAGCACCGGGATCACGATGCCGCACTGCGCCGTGCCGCTGGACTGGGTGAGCGCAAGCGCGCCAAACTCTTGCATAGAGCGGCTTCCCTGTACGACGGCATCACCGTCGGTCCCGAGTCCCTGCCGTCAAGTGCTCCGGTTTGTGCCTCTGGAGGCAGCGTGACGCCGCACTGGCGCCGTGGGCACTTCCGGATGCAGCCCTACGGCGTCGGCAACCAGCAGCGTAAGCTCATCTTTGTCGCGCCAGTGCTGGTGCATGCGGAGCAGCTGCAGGGCGAGGTGCCCACGCCAAAATCCTACCGGGCCGGCGCGGGCGCAGTCACTGAGGCTTGATCCATGCCTACCCCCTGTGCCTGGCAGGGGGGGGTACCGGCAGGCGAAGCATGGCCCTGATTTCGGGGCGGCTGGCGACGCCGTTCGTCCCGGTCAGGAACGTGCTCCAGCCAAGCCGGCGTGGCGTCGCCCTCGTGCTCAGGGTGAAGCGCTTGATGCAGGGAGGCGCGAGCAGCAGCCTTAGTTCGTAACGCACCGTTGGCGTCGCAAACATGCTGGCCATCTCCGCCAGGGCGGTCAGCGTCTTCCCCCCGGGAAGAAAGCCCGCTACTTGCGCATCGTCGAGAGGGCCGATGTGCAACCGGGCGCGCAGGTCGTGTCGCCATTGGCGCACGCCGAGTGCCGCACTGCCGCCAAGCGTCGGCGCCGTGACGCCGAGCGTACTGCGCCGGTTCTTGGGGACCGGCGCCCAGCAGCCGACGAACTGCTCAAGTTCGATTGGTATCCCAAAGTAGGCGCTCAACACCTGTTCGACCGTGCCTGCCGAAACCGGCCGGGTCCTGAGCAGCCCCGAAAAGTAGGCTGCCGTCTCCTGCCTCACCTGGGTGGTCGGGTGTGCGCGTCCCATGGCGGAGGCAGATTTCACGCCCGCCATGGCGGTCAGCATGGGGAGCAAGCGGTCCTGGCCCTGGACATCGAGGCTATGCTCGACCCGGTATTTGGCCCATGCCTCGTAGAACAGCCCAATCAGGCGGTTCGACAGCACGTCGAGGAGTTCGCGCTGGCTCGCGTCGCCATCATGCGCCTTGCGGGCGGCGATCCGCTCGGTGTCGTGGAGGGGAAGGGTGCCGCCGGCCCCCAGCAGCCCGATGAATGCCGGTGTGATCCGGATGCGTTTTAACTCTCCATTGCGCAGGGACGCGAGCGGATCCGGCACTGCAGGCTCGACCTCGAGCGAATGCACTTCGCTGGCCGGGAACGAGAGGGACAAGTTGTTCTGGAACCTGAGCGCTTCGCGCAGGGCACGCTCGTAGGGTATCCCCTGGCGCCGCAGTTCACGCAACAGGAGATTGATCAGCTGCGTGAATTCGAACCGGTGCGGCTCAATCAGCAGCGAGCCGATCACACTAGATTCATGCGTCCGCTTCGTGGCTTGCATCGGAACAGTTCCTTTCCGCTTTGCTGAGACAGGATGACGAGCTCGACAAAACTGTTGATGTGCACGTACAGCGCGAAGAACTGGTCGAGAACCTGCACGAACAGGTGCAGGCCGGCGCCTGCATAGGCTTCTTCGTCGAGCGTGAGGCGGATTTCGATGCCATGCACCAGGGATGAGCCGCGCTTGTGCCGCATCCAGGCGGTGGTTTCGCTCTGTTCGAGAGCCGCGATGCCACCGATCTGCCGGCGCGAGACAGGCGACGGCGCGAAGTCGTACAGGGCCAGCATCTCCCGCAGGCCGTGCGCCCCTTCCAGTACCAGCGAATGGTGGTTGAGCGCCAGGTGCGAGATCAGGCGCCAATGCATGCCAGGTGTGTTCGCCAGCCGAACCGGACGCGTCGGCCTGCGCAACAGGCGGATGACATTGCCACCCGTTGCCCCGGGGACGGACAAGTCGCCGTCCGGCGCGCCGATCTTGAGCGAACATGGCAGGTCGCGGTTGGTGCAATTCAGATCGATGGACAGGACGTTGCGTTCTATTTCGAGCGGCTCGCAGTCGGCGTTGACGAGTGTGATCGATTTCTCATGGCCGGGACTGCAAATGGCAAGGGTTTCGTCGTGGCGCATCAGCCAGTAGCGTCCGCGTCCCGTGAGGCTTTCGTCGCCATGCTGAAGCGAATAAAAGGGGCGGAATTCGGTGACGGTCGCGCCCGAGCCTTGCTGGCGCACCAGGTGCACCTGGTCGACCGAGTACACCTCGTAGGCTTGGGGGTGATTGCCATGCGCCAGCAGGGTGTAGTCGGCCGACAACTGGTCATAGGTGATCGGTACGCCCGGCTGCCGGAACAGGTTAACGACCGGCGTGCAGCCGGGCAGCAGATGCTGTTTCGACAGGCTTGCCAGCATCCTCGCCTTGTCCCCCTCGGGGCGGATGTCGGCAATCGCCAGACGCAGCGTGAAATGGGTGCGGCCGGGCGGTACGCGGGCAAGCAGCGCAGGGATGTCTACGTCGAAGAAATTGAATTTCTCGGGAAAAGCGAAATACTCGGCGAGGATGCGGTAGGCCGTGTGGGAACGCGCATCGAAGGGGATAAGCGCTTCGTCATCGGCGAAGCCTGCTGGGGTGACCGGAATGACAGACAGCCGTTCCCAGGGGGCGCCGTCGTCCAGCTGAACGTACGCGCTCCGGGTGTACACGAAGAGGGCGTCGCGCAGCGCGGCGCAGAACGACGCATCACCGTCGGCGTACAGGCGGATGGCGCCAGCCGTGGCCGCGCAGAGCGGCGCGCCTGGCCGCGCCGATGCGAACTTCATCGTCAGCATGGCGCTGACGCCCTCGGGCAGGCGGGTGGCGACAGGTGCGCAGACGGCGGTGTCGAAGCTCGCTTCGGACAGCACGACAGCCGAAGGCTTGACGTCGTATGCGGTCTTGAACGTGCAGGCCACGCCGGCTACTGGCGCGGATGCGAGCAGGGTGCCACGAGGCATGTCGGGAATCGTTCCTGATTCTTTCTTTCCGTCTGGCTCGCCCAGCACGCGCGCGATCGCGCACGAGGGAAACGGTCGCAGGTAGTGAGGAAACAGCAGATTGAGCAGCGCTTCGGTGAACTGCGGATACGAATCGTCCACCCGCTTCGCGACGCGCGCGCTGAGCAAGGCGACGCCCTGGATCAAGCGTTCCACGTGGGGGTCGTCGCAGGTGTCTCCGCCCAGCTGCAGTTTCGCCGCGACCTTGGGGTAACGCTGCGCATACTCCCGGCACAGCGACCTGAGGGTTACGAGCTCGCGCTCGTACTTCGTGAACAGTTCATCCATGGGATCGGTGCTCTTTGCTTTCTAGTCCGTGCCTTCGATCGAATACTGCTGGAGGGAAGGCCGAAACACGGCGTTGAAGGACATCGGTTCGCCCAAGTGCGCGCTTTTGAGCCGGGCGGTGATGACGAAGTCGACGCGGTTGATCGCGCCCTGTCTCGGTCGCAGTGTCACCGCCACCTGATGCAGTCGCGGCTCGTGGCGTACGATTGCCAGCTGGACGGCCTCGCAGATCTCCTGCTGATCATTGTCGCTGCCCATACACATGCTGGCGAAGTCGATGAGGCCGTAGTTCACGATCGATCCGGATACTGCCGAATAAGACTTTAGCGACGCCAGCGACAGGGCTGACCGGGTATTGAGGAGTGCCTGCAGGTCGCGCGTGACGCTGCGCATGGCATCTTCCACAGCCCGCGCGCGCGTTTCGCGCTTGTTGCCCGATGGCGGGACGTCATCATCGTCGAGGCGATCGAACAAGCCGCGGGTAAAACCTTGCATGGTGTTCTCCTCCAAGGGGCCGGAAGCGACCACGGCAGCCATTATCGAGCCTTGCAAGTGAAAAACGTTGCGCATTCACAATAGAGTGGCGTGAGTAGGCCAATGGCACAACAGGATGAGCAAGATCAACGACTGCGAAGAGTTGCGAAGTCATGCTTCCAAGAATCTGTCTGGTAAAAATACTTCGGGAGGAACTCATGAGCGCGGCATCCAAGATCATGTGGTCGGAAGGCCTGACTTTAGGTCCGCAACATTTCCAGCGCCAGGATCTCTACCACGAAGCGCGGCTCAAGCGGATAGCCTCGGCCCTGAACCCATATTTCTGGGGCGTGTGCGCGGCGCAGTGGAATCTGGCCGGGCTGGGAAATAACCGTCTTGGTGCGAGCGCGATGTCAATTATCTTTCCGGATGGGGAAATCTACGAGGCGCCGGAGACCGACCTGTTGCCTGAGGCGGTCGACCTCTCGCGCCTGCCGGCTGATATCAATACGTTCACGTTTTACGCCGCGCTTGCCCTCGTCAAGCCGCACGGCGGCAATGCCGATGAGAATGGGCGCTACGTGTGCCGTGAAATCGAAGCAGCCGATCTGTTCAGTGAGGCCCTGGCGATCGAGGTGCCGTTCCTCAAAAAGCAGCCGAGGTTAATAACACACGCCGAGACGAGCGGCCTGCATGATAGCGTTCCCGTGGTGCAGATCCGGCGCGCGCCGGAAGGCGGTTTCGAAATAGACCCTTCATTCGTCCCGCCGAGCGTTACGATTGGCGCCGCCCCGGCCCTCCGGGGCTTGCTGGATGAGCTGGTTAGCGTGATGACAGCGAAGATCGAATCGCTCCAGCGTACGCACCGCAAGACGAACACAGAAGTATACGAAGTCGGCGCGGGCGACATTTCGTCGTGGTGGATGCTCAATATCCTGAGCACGGCCAACGCCCAACTGATGCACTGCGCCCGGTCCCCTGGCTTGCATCCGGAAGCCATGTTTCGGCAGATGCTCTCCGCCGTAGGCGGCTTGATGACCTTCTCCGATCGCTACAAGACAGCCGACTTGCCGGCCTACCGCCACGAAGCGCTGGGCGAAGTGTTCACGGAGCTCGATGGACTGTTGCGTGATCTGGTCGATACGGTGATTGGGACGAAATACTTCATCATTCCGCTGGTCGCCGAGCCGGGCCGGCGTGCGTATTCGCAAGCGGTGCTGGACCTGGCAAAAGTCACGCAAAAGACGCAGCTATGCCTGGCAGTCACCGCCGATATGCCGGGACTCGAACTGGTGGCGACGGTGCCGATCCGGCTCAAGGTTGCCGCACCCGATGCTATCGAAAACATTGTCAAGTCGGCGTTGCCGGGCGTGCCGCTGGCACATATGCCTCAGGTACCGCCGGCGATCCCGGTGCGGCCCAATACCTATTACTTTTTATTGTCGACGAAGAGCGCGCTGTATGAAAAGGCCCTGGAAGCGGGGGCGCTGGCGGTGTATGTCCCGGATGGGATTCCGGGACTGAAGATCGAGCTGATCGCCATTACCTGATCTGCGCGTAATCGGTACGGCAAAACCATCGAGTCAGCCAAACTGAACATCCAAAACGGGTTTGCTTGAGAGGATTTGGAAGGCTTCTAAAGGCTACGGTGGCCTAGCTTAGGCTACCGTAGACTATGCGGACGCAGAGGGGGCCTGGAAGAAGTCGAGCCAGGTCACCCAGCCCGGCGCCGAGTCCGAACGATGGCAGGTACTCGTCAGTAGCCCGGCCTTCCGAGCTGTCGATTAGTGCGGTTGCAGACAACTTCCTGGCGAATGACGCAGCCAGCTGCTCACCAGGCACGTTCAGGACTGCTCGGAGAGGTCGCCGATTTGGAGTCGTCGGGCCACTTCGAATCCCTTGGCAGACAGGTATGGCTGCGTGCAACCACGCCGAATCAACCTTGGCAGAATGAAGCTCTCTTCATTTTTGGATTTGGTTGAAGCATGAATCTGCATCAGCATAGTAGCGCTCGGCTTTGTTGCATAAATCAGCGGAGCTCGTGATACCCGAAACCCCAAACGGAATTACGCCATGGTCACCGCCACGGTCACAGGCGTGCCCAACCGCGTGAAGCGATTGAGGATAGCGGCACGGACCTGCAGTTCGGCGACTTGGCGGTCGAAGTCACGTGCCATAACGCGTTCGCCAAGCAGCTTGAAGCAACGCATTTTGGTCTCGACAAGGCTGCGCCGATGATAGCCAGCCCACTTTTTCCAGATCTTCCTGCCAAGCCGGCGCGTGGCCGCCAGGATAGCGTTGCGGGCTTTGGCGCCAGGACGCTGGTCCTTCCATGGCTTGGCGTTCTTGCGAGTGGGGATGATCGCCTGCGCCCCACGTTGCGCAATCGCTTCGTGACAGCCTTTGGTGTCGTAGGCGACGTCGCCGCTGACGCTCGCGATGCTCTCCTCGGCAGGTATCTGGTCGAGCAGACACGGCAACATCGGCGCATCGCCGGTGGCGTTGTCGGTCACCTCAATGGCCCGGATTTCCAGCGTGGCCGCGTTAATGCCAAGGTGGACTTTACGCCATTGGCGACGGTAATCGGCCCCATGCTTTTTGGTCTTCCACTCGCCTTCGCCCAGCATTTTGATGCCCGTGCTGTCGACCAGCAGGTGCAATCCTGTCGTCGCCGGCAGCGCCCCGATCGTCACCGAAAGATGTTTCTGTCGCCGGCTGACGGTACTGAAGTCCGGCACGTTCCAGGCCAGTCCGGCCAACTCGAGCAGGCTTTGCGCCATGCCCATCGCCTGGTGCAAGGGCAGATTGAACAAGCCCTTGACGGTCAGGCAGAACTGGACCGCCGTGTCGCTGTACGTCGGAGTGCGACCTCGCTTGCCGCTGGCACTGCCATGCCAGCGCATGTCCTTGTCCAGCCAGATCAGCAGCGAGCCACGGGCTTTCAGCGCAGCGTTGTATTCTTTCCAGTTGGTCGTTCGGTACTTCGGCTTTACGGGAGCAGTCATGCCGTCAGTTTATCCGTGCTCCACCTTGGCCGCTGACGGCCAATTTGTGCAACAAAGCCGTTCCGCCTGCTCAGCAGCCAGACGATCAGCTTCAACCTCCCGCGGGTCTTGGCCACGATTGATCAGCACACGGAGGCGGACGGCTTCTGCTTGTGCGTCGGCAATGGTCCATGCGGACGGGGCACCGATTGTCGTGCGAATGACTTGGCCTCGCAGTTTGGCCTGGAAGATATAGGACTTACTTCCGTTTGGCGTGACTCGCAGACCCAGCCCTGGAGCTACTGAGTCCCACAAGAAAGAGGGACTCTTATCAGAAGCACAGGAAAACGCCTCAACCCGACCTGCGGTGAATTTTACTTTGGCCATCAAACATATCCTTGATCATCACATCTGTACTCCGTGTATCCGCTGTGTACCCGGATTTGGAGTATATCGATCAACGCCGATGCACGCAAGGATGAGGTAAAATCTACCTATCTATTTGATTTATAAAGAAGTACGTAAATTTTTAATATACTGATCAACAGTAATAAACGCGGTTTTGTTTGGCCTCCGAAGCCAAGGGTCGCTGGTTCGATCCCAGCCAGCCGCGCCATTTTGAAGTCCTTCATTTCTCCTCGTCTGCGTCTACCCATCTGCGCCGGAACGATGGTGCACATGCTCGTCCTGGCC
>Ga0265797_10004141_pt1 | contig 22461 bp, 26 predicted proteins | sample P2T30metagenome_FD_192433 | JGI IMG/M metagenome (GOLD analysis project Ga0265797, IMG submission 192433) | Plant litter microbial communities from East Loma Ridge, Irvine, California - P2 T30 | ecosystem: Environmental > Terrestrial > Plant litter > Unclassified | place: USA: California... | reverse complement strand
TACTACTGCTGCTACTACTACTACTGCTGCTACTGAAGCCAGTGAGCATGCCCCCGCACCTCCCAAAGACACAGGACTCTTTGTGCACAAGTATTTCCCCGCCACAGGTCCGGCGGGCAGCAAGGAGCGCGGCCAGCCAGATGTAGAGTACACTACGTTTCTGTCCAATGCCGAGGATGCGAAGACGGCCGAGCGCAAAGTTGAGCGGACGCTCAAGGCGGGGTCAGCGGCAATCTCGTTTGATGCGCTGGATTGGAAGGCGCTCCCTACGCTCCATCATATTGTAGCGAGGCTGCAGGAGGTGCCCGTATACGAAGTCGTCGAGGCGAAGATTGTAGAGGGAAGTGGAGTCAGCGATGTTGGCCCTATGAAGAGGTTGGGGTAAGTTGATGATGGTGTCTTTTCTTGATCTTGTTTGTACTCGGCACTCAGTTAGTTATACATGCACGTGCACAACTGTTCACAATACCTTCCCTCACATGTCAGCCCATCTCACATACATGATTAAAAACACATCACCAGCCAATCGCAACTCCAAATGAGCATCATCTTTTTTTTTGAAACATCTTCCATTCGCTCATTCTATCAAGCAGCCGCCGACTCCTACAAATGAGACATGCTTGTCCTGAAGCCATGTATAAACGGGGGGTATTACCAGTGTCCATCTATAAATGCTGCTATCCGAACACCATACGACCATATCAATGCAAAAGGACAAAAGAGAACAAAAGGGGGGTGGGATAAATCAACCGCCGTGCGCGCGCGCGCATCTGTGTATGTGTGAGTGTATATATGCGAAACCCAACTTGCTCCTAATGACCACCCGGGGTCATTGCGTCCAAAGAGGTTGGAAACATGGAGTCTGCACTGATCCGGAAGCTCTTCTCCGGCAATTTGCTATCGCCGCTCCGTGAGAAATTTGGGGTTGATACTCGCTCTTGATTCGCTGGTCGTTCCGCAAGTTTGGTTGCTTCAGAAAAATGTGATGACGGTGCGGGCGGAGCGTTCTCATCGGGAAAGTCTTGGCCTGTTTCCAAGATCAGCCGTGTGCCCCCTTTTGAGGAAAACCCGATCAGGGCAGCAGCCATGAGGCAGCAAAGCACGCGGGGTGAAATCTACGCACTAGCCACGCCCAAGCCTTCGCACAGCCTCTTTCTCCATTTCCCACAGACATCTTCAAAGCCGTCTAGCACGCTTGCGCACGCTCGTTTGGCCTCTCTCTCTCTGAGCCGGCGGTCCCAGTCGCCATGCTCAATGTAGTCTTGGCCTTCTTTGGTCTTGTCGGATTCGCGCTTCCAGTCTTGGAGCTGCTCGGTGCTCACTTTCAGTCTCCTCGTAGCAGTCGCCGTGGTTTGCCGCGACATGTGCAGGGTGTCGCTGACGTTTGCCAGATGCTGCAGGAGCTCGCGGTTGGAGTGTGTGAGGTGGGATATGGCGACGAGTGGCTCTGTAGATGGGTAGGGAAGCAACTCCAGGGTGGATTGGATTAGTGGGAGAAGTTCTTCGATCGTGTCCGGGTCTGGCAGGATGGCGCGTGGGCCAGAGAAGGAGGCCGAAAGCGAGGTTAGACTGCGGGACTGGTGGGTCAAGTGCGTTGCTAAGGCATCGTGGGCAGTCTTCAGTCTGGGCCTTTGTTAGTGAGGGTGGAGGAAGGCGTCGGCAACACACGTACCTGGTCGCTCCATTCTCTATGGCAATCTGACTGCCCAAGTTCTGTAGTTGGAGCGTTACCCTCTTGACGACCTCGTCGGACGCGCTCCCATTCTCTTCTATGCCTCGCCGTACCAGACTCTCAATGGCGGCCATTCTTGACTCGAGCGCAGGCGAGATGCCTTCGTTTTCCAGGTCCGAGTCGTCGCCGTAGTCGGAGCCGTCGTATAGCGATCGTGCCCGCGTGTGCTTTCTCGTCTTGACGGCCGACTCTGGGCTCAGGCCGGCGGGAGACGAGTCCTGCATGGCCACGCCGCTGTCCCGCACGCCGTTGAGGCTGGCGGCGCTGTCGACGCCATAGGAGCCGTCGTGTTCTACAGCGGTGCCAATGTGCGCCAGGTCGTCCTGCGAAGCGTCGAGCTCGTCGCCGTACTCGCCGTCCAGGGCCTCTTCGTCGTCGTCCCACACCTCGCCGAGCTCGTCGGCCAAGTTGCCAAGGCCATTGCCGTCGCCTCCGCCGTCGAGTTGGTGGGCTGGGTCGTGGTCGAACTCGTGCGAAGAGCGCGGGGTTATGGGCGAATAGCCAGACGAGCGGCGGTTGAACGATTGCCGTCTCGAGCCCGTGCTGTGTGTCATGTCGAGGCTCGAGGGGTGTCGACGATGTGACGAGGCGGGCCGGTCAGTGGGAGTGCCCGGGGGGGAGGACATGGTGTCCTCGTTGTACTATCGCGGTCGAGGGTGCGCCGAACGCGTCAAAGGGTTGTGAAGGCGCTGAGATTAGGACAGGCGGGCCGCATTGGGAGGTGCCCCAGTCGGGGATCTGCCGGGAGTGAACAAGGCGCTCACAGCGCATCTACCTCTTAGCACCCTCACACAAGTCCGTAATCACGTGCGTCTCTGGCTCGAGAAACCCAGCAAAGCAGCACAACCCTTCCAGTTGCTCTGCGAGAAGGTCTATGTGGCGGGGTAGCGGTGTGTTGATAATGGCTTGTAACTGTGGACGTGAGATGCTGCGGCCTTGGCTGCGGAGGTGCGCCTCAATGCAGGGCACGTTGAGAAGCAACTTGTGGCGTCTGCATCCAAAGTACGAAGCTAGCGATGGGCGCGAAAAGAACAAAGAGCAGTCAGCCCTGCCTGGTCGTGCGTTTGGGCCTGGGAGCGCCGGTGCTTGTTGACGCAGGCTGGTGTTGTTTGGTCGCCATGCACTGTTGGTGCCTTGCCCGACAACCTCCTCAGTCTCAGGCCAATTTGACAAGCTATGGGCTATCCCTGTCGCTAGCACCATCTAACAGCCTAGCAAAACGTGCAAGTCATGTGCACCTACGTCGCTCGCTTTCTGCAACACACAACTTGGCTACCCTTTTCGTTAGCTGTGCTAGAGCGGAAGGTGGCACGCTTAGTTTTTGGTGCCGCTATCTCATTGTGTGGCCGTCAGCTACCCCTATCCGTCCTAAACCAATTCTCCCGTGCTTCTCCCTATCCAAACCAAAGACCCGAAGCACCATGGTGAAGCAGGTGGGTATCGTGTACCATCATCCTAAGCCGGGCCCGATATACCCTCACAAACTCCTCAACGCCTTTCCCTAAGCCAAACCATGCTTTTGCAACCTATTGACATGTATCGACATGAAGCCACCAATGGAAACCAAGACCCAAACAACTCCTGTTGCCCGTTGCAATGCCGCTCAAACGAATATCGCGCATGTATGCAGTTACTGCGCCGGCTTGGTCTGGTCGAGGCTCGCCAGCTGCTTCTTGAGCTGCGTGAAGAAGTCTTGTCCGGTCGGCATGAGGTGCGGCAAGGTGCCTGTGCATGTTAGCATGTGATGCCGCAATGCCGTGTTCCAAAATGCCTTACCTCCTTTGCCCCATGCACCGCTGCTCCTGTTCGAGACCGAGTCGCCTGGGACCTTGTGATATACCGATACTTGATCTACACAAGTAATATTAGTCCTGCCCATGCCATGCGCGCGAATGTTTGTGTGGTGGCTGGCTCTTACTGGCGGTGCTCTCGAGGTACTCTGCAGCTGGGTTAGCGGCCATACATGCAACCAAAGGCGCATTGCAGACGTACTCTTCTTCAGAAACTCCTTGACCTCGTTCGCGTTGAAGTCCTTGACGGGCAAGTGGCTGTCTGGCTGGGCTTGGGCTGTTGCTGACGTAGCTCCTGCGCCTGCACCTGCAGCCTTGCCCTGCTTGGTTCCCCAGGCATTCCCCGTGAGCGACGACATGGCCTGCTGCCGTCCATTGTCCTTGGTGGGGGTGTTTGCGCCAGAGTTGCGGTTGGCTTGGCCCTGCCGTCGCCAGCTGCGCGCATTGTTAGTGAGCCATTGCAGCTTGCGTGTGTTGGCTGGGCGTACCGAGTTTCACCTGGACCACTCATTTTCAGTGTATAGAAATGGTGGTTGGAGGCGGGGAGGGGTCGAGTGGAAGATATAAAACCGTGGGAGCTCTCCAACCGTTCTTGCAGCCCGCGAACTGTGTCTGTGCTGCAACAACTAACCCAATGAGATTGCCATGCCAAAGCAACAGCTGCGTCTTCTTTTGGCCAGCTCACCACTGCTAAGCCGCTTGCAGACAAACTGCGAGGCTATTCACGGCCTTTTGCGAATGAGTGGATGGGGTTTTTTCGAGCTACCTCGCCCGCGCCGATGTGTTGTACGTCACGTGAAGCTTCCTCCAATCGAAAGAGCACCCGGTCCTTGTTGCCCTACACTTACCAGCAGGGTTCCTCAACACTGCCATGGCCACACGGGAACAGTCCCCCCCCCCAATGGCTGCATTCTTTCTTGGCCTACACCGTCTTCATTTCTTTCTGTTGACTAATGACCTCAATGTTGCAACTGACCGGCGGCAACTGGGTGATCCCGTCATCGCATCTGAGGCGAAAGGCAACAGTGCACCAGCAGTACAGTTTACAAATTTAATGTACATATCTACATTGTCATCACACCCATGTATTCCAACCCTTCTCAACACCAGGTATTCACCATACAGAGAACTCTTAAATTGCCAACGGTATGCACAGCTAGACCGCCACACTCCCCAATTTCAACCCAAGGAACACGCCTCTTGGACAGTGCGCCGGAGCCTACGCAACGTACCCCAACTAACCTCCCACCTTCCGGACATGCCGTCATGTCGTTATACCACGTTCTCGAGAGCGTCCCTACGCTCATGCATGGCCTGTTTGACGGCAGCGTTCTCCTCTCGATCTTTCTGAATACGTTCAGCGTACTTGCTGCGGGCTCTAATCTCAGGGCCCCATTTGTAGATGAAAAACACAGGCAGGCAAACCAGCGACGAGATGGCGAAGAGCACCCATGTCGAATTCTTGACACCCAGCTTCTTGTACATTGGACCGGTGTAGAAGGAACATATTCCAGCAAGGACGTCTCGAGTGAAGCCATTTCCACCAGTAGCCGAAGCCGAGTAAGTTCCTCCGTAAGCGGCAACCATGTAGTCGATTGTAGCGTAATAGATGGCGAGATTTGCGCAACCTATCAAGATGGCAAACAGGAGAGGCAAAATCCATGGAAGAGGAGGACCCCCAACTACAAAGGCCGAGCCGAACAAGCCAATCGGTAGGAGCAATACGACCCAACGCAAGGCCGACAGACGACTCTCTGGCCCCAGTACCTGACCACGCTTACGTTGCTGGTTATGGCGTCGGATGACGGGGTAGTATATCACACCTGCCAACCAGTACCCGATGAAGAGAGCGAAGAGCGCGAGCCCAGCTTGGGTAGGTGTGAATCCCCAGCCCTCGGCTCCAAAAACGTAACCGTAAGATTCGAGGAAGCTGAAGATGAGGGCATCGCTGAATCCACTGAGTAGCGAAAGGAAGCCAACGATCGGTTCGCAGACTAGCATTTTATATGGACGGCCCATGATCTCGAGTACTTTTTTGATACTGATCTCTTCGTGTTCTGTGGGCCCAAAGACGCAGCTGTTTGGAACTGCTTTGCGTTTCTTTGCCGCTGCTCTGTTGAGCATGATCGTTGCTCGGGTTTCGGGGACGGTGCAGAAGTGTATCGCCTGAACGCTAAGGCCGAGCATTAACTGGATCCAAAAGTTCCAACGCCAATCAAGATATTGCTCAATAGGACCACCGCAGATGCCGCCAATGACTGCGAACGAGATTAGCTCTGCAAAACAACACTTCTGGCATACGTACCTGAGCCCAAGCAACTCCACAAGCTGACCCACAGAATGGGTAATTGCTGATCTTCGGGGTCGAACATGTCTGCAACCATTCCGAGTGTTACGGATCCGCCTGCCGAACACAGACCACCAAGAAGACGCGCAATCAACACATGGTGCCAAGATTTGCTGGCAGCAGCAAGAATCTGCCACATGTTGACAGTGAAGAGGGACATTTGCATGATACGGAACCGTCCGTATTCCTCTGACCACGGTGCCCAAAGTTCGCACCCGAAGCCGTATAGGATCAGGAACCAAGCCATGCCGGCTCTTGCGTTGGTAAAGTGGTCATCGCTCAGGTTGTAATGCTCATTGATCGGGTTGATAGCACTGGAGTAAACTGCCGCATTGTAGTCTGTCACTTGTCAATTCCACGCAACTCACATGACTGATACGGAAAGCCGCTTACTCATACTCGTTTGGCATAAGCCAACAACAGTCAGAATCCACCATTTCCTTTTCGCAGAGAAGACGTATGCCGTCCTCTCGACCGCATTAGCCTCGGTGAGCGTGGTCGCAGCTGGTATCCGAAGCGGGCTTCTTGTGGGTACCATCTCTATCCCATCTTCTGGACCTTTTTGACGACCATTCCAGCCGCCTGAGCTGTCATCATTAGAAACTCTTGCTTCCGTCGACATGTTCCAAGTTGAGGCTTGACTGTGAAAGCGGTAGGTAAAAGAAACGATGATAGTGGCACGTATAGAAGCCTGGTTTCTAGAATTGGTTTCAATTGGAAAAGCAAAGAGGGAGTGACAGAAGGGAAAGTGCGGGGAATGTGACTTATTTCACGGCCCAGTGCGCATGGTCGAGATTCTGGAACGAGCATCATGGGATCTGCCGACTCTGGTGTCCCTCATTTCAAATCACACTATTGGCTTCTCTTCGTATTCGATACGCGGGGGTAGTGTGGGCCCCGTTGGTGGAAGCGCGACACAGCCCGTCCCCAGAACCATGGTTGATTTAATTTTCTCCGCACACAGCTTCTTCGGGAAACAGGCCTTGCTCATGTATAGTTCTTTTTTTTCCTCCTTCTTCTTCTTCTCACTCGATCAATGGCAGTACTCGTAGTCTTTGGGCATACAACTGTCGAAGAAGAAAAAAATGCTACGTCTTCTATCGTAAAACATAACAATAACAAGAAAAAAAAAGAGACTCCAAGTAAACGTAATTCCGTCCACCACTTCTCCATGGTAAATGCTGAATGCTAAATCTTGTAACAGACGCCCAAAGTACAGGTGAACCATGCTGCTTGTTTATTGGCCATGGTAATTTCGATATTGCAACATCAATGATGTGCCGAACCTTGCATTTCCATCTCCCCCGCCTCCGCACTTTTCAGATCTAGTGTACCAAGATAGCCCTTTTGCATTTTCCCCTGTCCACTCTCCCGTCTAGGAAGGGGGGGGGAAGGGCTCATTTCACTCAAACTAGACAAGTTAGCCGCCATAGTGATTGACTGCGTCCTGCGTGGCAGTTTTCATTGTTTCGTTCACGGAAAACAAAACAGCGATTTTCCATGTTTTCATTCCATCTCATCTCATTAGGTTATTCTTCTTCTTCTTTTTTTTCTTTCTTCTTGAATTCCTTCAAAGTCACATGGACGATTTTCAAGTGTCCCCTTCTTTTTACGTAGTTCATAGGCGACATGACTGTATAATTGCGTCACTGGCCCCCTCTTGCTACTCGCCAGACTGGGCAAGCGGTTCATCTCACGACCACTCACGGCTCATTACAGACTGTGAGGCCACTATATTTTGCCCTGCTTTAGCCCTTCTTTGTAGATGCTAAAGACGATGGCCGAATTGCAGTGTGGTTGTAGATTCGAGCTCCGTGTTATAAGACTGATTTCTAGTGAAACAAGCTTACTGCTGTCTGCTTTTGTAAAGTCGTGTGCATGCATGTCAAGAGGGGTTTTTTTGATTCAAGGTTTTTACGGTATACATTGGCTTTTGCGCTTTTCGTGTTGAGCTGTCATTCAGCTATTGACACTGAAGCTGAGGTGAGGGGAGACACGTTGCTTTTTCAGGCGTCAAGTGAACGCAGAGTGACATCTCAGAGGAGGCCTCACAAACCTCCCCGTCAGTCCCACAGCATGTAAGAAGCCAAGAATGAGGCCAACAGGAGCCAAAAATCAGATAAAAAACTAAATCGAATACAGGAAATTCAAAAAATCTTGAATTTGTTGATCATATCCGTCGATTTGGAAAGGCAAAACGTGATACGAAGTCTTCAATGGACCCCGTGGATGCGACTGGAAAGGGGTTGTGGTCTCTGTGACTCGATCGGTAAGACGCCAAAGGAAGTCTGCATGTTACATTAGCATGATTGTAAGACTAGTGTTAGATAGTTTGCTGCCGTACTGTTATGCCTGCTCTAGGCCGCGCTTTTAGCATCCCACCAGCACTTGTGTGCAGAGAGAGCTTTGGCGTAGTATCTGTCAAGGTCGCTAGAGCTCATACACATGAGTTCGCGCTCAGTTGCCACGCTGGCGAGATCAAGCTCGTGTTCCATGGCGCGTATAGTCATAACTTTGATTTTGTGTGCGTGGTCGACGTAAGCATGACTGCCACTAACGGTGACTTGCTGAGCGCCATGGAACCGTGTACCAGAAGTAACCAGTCTACTGGCTGATGTCGCAGGAGCAGTCACATCTTGGCTGATGAGCGTCTCAGTAGCAACTGTTGCTGACGTAAGGTGTATAGAGGGAGACGACTTTTGAGCCTTTTCCGCTAGTAGTTCCTCTATACGCATTGCCCAGGCTGGTATGCAGTTCTTGGATGTGGGCGTCGAGTGAGCGCCTTTGTTCTCCAAAACACGCATAGGGGTGCTCTTGACTGTGTCGGTAGAAGACTTGCCGTCCACTGTAATTGTCTGCTTACTGCCGTTGGTCAACGACTGTTCATGATCACCATCGTTGAAGAAAGGCCGCGGAGTCGCACGTGAGGCCTGGGCTGGCCACTGTCCTAGCATACGTGTAGAGGAGGTACTGGCTACTGGTGGTGAAAGCGTAGCCTTGACTTTTATCTTTGACGCTTTGCCTCGACGACCCTGTCCTACATCCCGGTTGAATCGCGAATCACGGACTACTCCCGGCTTTGGTATAGAATCTTTGGGTGGCTGCCCTGGTAAAAATGTTGGTTGGCTGCTGACACGATACTTAGGAGCGGCAATGTCTTACAAGCCTCAGCCTCGGGAGGCGGTGGGGGAAATGAGTCCCATGGGAGAGACAATGCAGGGACTAGACAAGTGTCAGCATGTGATGTTTCACTCAGGGCCTGAGCAGGAAGAGAGCCTACCTGTTTTCTTTGGCGTGATGAATGGCATTTTGTTGTATTCTGTTGCTGTACAGTAGAAAGCAGAGGCGGTGTGGTTTGAGTGGGAGAGCAGGAGCGAGATTCAGTCGTAAAGGCAAGTCGAGGTGACTTCCAAATCGGGCACGTGGCGGGGTTGCTGGGTGACGGCAAAAACAATGCAAGTGACTGTTCGGCACTAGCAAAGTATAGGATAGTGGTGATACGCAACTGTCATGTGTTGTTGCGCAACGAACAGTAAGAGGGGAGAATAAACAACAAGGCTGAGGGAGAAGGAAAGATGGGGGGGAAGAAGCTGAGAGATCAAATGGCCTGCTTGTGGTTGTGACTGCCTCCTTCACCCGGTGCTTCAAACGCAGCCCCACACTAGCAACCAACTAGAGCGAATGCCAGCGTGATTGCTACTCTCACCCTGGACAAGGCACATGGCGATTTGGATGGATGCGTGCGAGGTGTACAGTGTTTCCCAGTTCTCCAACTACGCGTCGTTTGCCTCACCAATCATTGCGTATGCAAGTCGAGAGCGAGAGAGCCAGGAGACATGTACCTTGCACCTCTCTCTTGCTGCCCTTTACACTACCGATACCGACTACTGACGAAGAATGCTGGATACCGCCTCCACTCTAGAGCTAGCTAGTTGGCAAGTCGCGCTTTGCTCATGTGTAGCAAACGCTTGTGCAGGCTTGGACACTGCTCTCTAGCAGGACTTGATGCCGTCATGTTTTACAGCATGTATCGCTGGAGTGATGGTAGGGACGATGCGATGCAGATGTGGGCAAGGGTTGGCGTGAAGACAAGGTTCGGCCTTTGTGTTTTTCCGACGTGGTTCATCGGTACCGGCGGACGATGGGATGACGATAGCGCGCTAACCCGACCTCCTCCGCATCATGTGCAATGACCGCACGTGAGACCGCGACAAATCAACCGGACATCTATTTGTGCGTTGAATCATTGCGCACACGGCCTTGGTGAAGTCTACGCCTTTGTATATATGCTTTTTGTCGGTTCAAGCGCTCTGTCAAGTTGATGTCGCGTGCCAACACCCTGAGCCTCATTGCTTTGCTTAGTTGGGCCGCCGAGGTCCGCTGGTGCACAGGCACATATTGGTGAGCGAGAGCGCGCACAAGCTGTCTACACACTCATCATCTACTTGTTTCATCTTCTCCCTTTCGTCCCAATTGGCCAATCAGCGCATCGCCATCACTTCCATCTGCACCTGCCGCTGAAGAGCAGGACCCACAATTCCCTCGACTACTTGCTACCCTCAACCCAACACTGGCAACCGCACTATCCGCCATTCTCGCACTCATTTCAAAGCTTCTGGACTTTTGCCGGAAAATGGTGAAAAAAGTCACCTATTCACGAAAGCCCGACAAGCGACGATTTCCCGCCGACTTTGACCTGGATGATCAGTCTGACAACAGCCGCAAGAAGGCCAGGCCAGACGCCAGATCCAAACATGAGTCGCGTCCATCCACGGCGCTTGCAAACCACAAAGGAAAGAGGTCCTCTTTGCTGAAGCAATGTGCCTTTGCTGGCCCTGTTTCCATACCCGACGCAGACATGGACTTTGACACTAGGCCCAAAAGTGCAAGTCGACCTTCGGTATTTGACAAGGTTATCAAACAAGGGAGATACCAGGCTGCGAAACCTGACGAGGCCAGCATTCGGAGTAATCGCGAGGACTTTGTGGACATGATGAACGGCCATAGGAGGAACAGCCAGCTGCCCACGCCGCCAGCCGAGTCCCAAAAGAAGGCTTACCAACAGATGCAAAAGGACGAAGCCTTCTCGCGACCCAGCGCCTATACCCACAGACGGGAGCTGAGATTGATCAACTCGCCGACGCCACCAACGCCGCCGACGCCGACGTCGCAGCTCTTTGGACGAATCGTCACCAATGAGCAACCAAAAGAGCCGTATCGACCAAAGACGTACAAAGCAGAGCAGCTTCGTGCGCCACGCAGGACTATTACAGGACACGGATTATCAACCAAGTCACGACAATCTCACCTGTAAGCGCCGTTCGGGAACCTGTACTGCAGGAACAACGACTGACTAAACTAGGTGGTCTACAAACCAAGCCAACTCCCCTTTTCTGCAACTACCAGAGAATGTTCGCAGTCTCATCTACAAGTATGCGCTGGGTGGCAAAACGATCGACATCAGCTACGAGACGTATCGCATCTTGTTGGATCCCACGAAGCCCTCGTTTGCCAAGCAAGCCGTACCAGTCTTCAGGTACCGTTGCACCATCTATGACCAGTTCTCAGGCGAGCCCACGAACCCCTACAAAGCCATGCCGTTCGTCAAGACTTCCAAAACCCTCACTTTACTCAATAGCGTCTGCCGCCAAATGTACGAAGAATCGGCGACTCTGCCGTACCGGCTCAACTTGATGTGCTTTGACTCCCACCACACCATGGTCAACTTTCTACTCGTGGAGAAACGGCTGTCTCGCCAGCAGCTCGAGGCCTTCACCCAGCTCCTGCTACCGGATGGGCTCCCGGCGTCGAACGTGCTGTCCTGGTTGCGCAATGTTGGTAAAGTGCATCTTGCATTCGAGCAGGACGGGCAGCTGAAGGGATGGTACCAAGTCATCCGTAGGGAAGGCGCAGAGCCAATAATGAGGCGTATGCTGCAATAGGAGGCGTGGGAATGAGCTGATTGGTCTACGAGAAACAATGTTGAGCAAGTGTTGTGGTGTGAAGGTCTAGTGGTAACCTTATAGACGGTGTCTTGGTTGCATGGTAGCTGATACTGCAAGGGTGCTGCGAACGCTGCCTAGGCGCACCACCTTGTAGCCGGTCAGCAGTCGTTCTGTAGCATGAGTCAGATGGGTAGCAACACGGTTAAACTTGGGTCTTCGATGCTGGCGCTGGCCCTCCCCTTTCCGTTTCAGGCGACGGTGGTCAACCCAGTCTGACATGTGAAGACGCACGACGTCGAAGCAGGCGCCCCCCCCTCCCCTTTTGGGGCGCGGATGACCAAGTCCATCACCCGCATTTTCTTTTTTTTGGGGGGCCGCGCAGGCTGTTGTCTCATGCAAAGCAGGCCTCGTGACTGCGAGAATCGGAGATGGCGGTCAAAACAGGTAGGGATTGCCCCCAGGCCGCCCCACGTCTGCACTGTGCAGAAAGCTTCTCCAGATCTACGCTGCCTGCAGTGTGGGATGGTGGGATCGCGTGGCCTGAAACACGGCGGTGGACAGAACAGAGGGGCACCACCGTTGCCGGAAGCTCATCGCGTAGACGGGCGGGTAGGCAAGGCGGGTGTGAGAGCAGACAGGCTCGGCCGCGCTCAGCACCGTCGCAGCAAACCGACCTGGCGCAAGGCTGCGTGGGTGAGTTTGCTGTGAGCCACGAGGGCTGCATAGATATGCAGCAGGCTGCCAACTTCTGCAAGGTCCCAACAAGAGCGTCGTGTCAGCATCGGCTTGGAGGAATGGGTGCTACCGTACTACCCGACGCGAAACCCATTCTTTGTCTAGCCGCGCATCCATGCATCCTTGAACGATGACGAAGTACCACATCATACCAGACACGCACAACTCCCCCCCACCGCCCACGCATCGACGCAAACCAGGCCGTGGTCCTAGGGCCTGATGCGCGTCCTCAGCCTGCCGACTGGCGACTGGCGGCCAAAAGCATTAGAAGGCATCAAAAGCAGTCGAGCACACGCAGCCCGCGGCGCACCTTCTCCCGCGACTTGCGCAACCATTGGCGCATGACCACCCGCAGTTGACCCATCGGCCACTACTACCTACTCACACCTCACACCGCGCCCTGCACTACGACTCCTACGCTATAGCCTGCCTCCCGTCCCTGCGATATAATATCCGTAGCTGCCGGCTGCAACTCTAGCCCACGCCAATCCCACCATCAACCCGTTGAAACCTTCTCGTCGACCCGTCGACGCTCCCTCTCCCGGGCCAGTTCAGGCTTTGCAGCATCCGCGCATGGCGTGCACCGGCGCTCCATGTCGCTCTTGTCCGATACCATCTTCTCAGGCGCAAGCTCGCGACTGCACGTGCGAGGAGGACGCAGTGGCCCGAGAGCCCTGAGGAAGAGCCAGAGCCATGCCGGATTCCTCAGTCCCCTCGCACACCTCGTCAGGCACCCGGTCGGCACTCTAACCGGCGCCGTAGACTGCGACCATGTACCTGACACAGGCGCGGATGCGGTGGAAGCCAGCCGGCAGCAGATCTTGTACCTGCACATGAAAGACGTGGGTGCCTCAGATTGGTGGTACTGCTGTCACATGCTAACAACGTCGTCATCCAGGCCGAGACATATGACGAATGGAAGGCCGCCGCGACTGAGCTGGACATGCTCCAAGGAAACGAGGCCTGGAAAGAGCTGGACCACTCGACCGAATACAATGCAGAGCTGGTTGCCGCCCGGCTGAAGGAACTCGACGACGCTCGCACGAGCTGCGACGTCAAGAGAATGCTATTCCTGATCCGCACCACCCTGACACGTGGATTGGGCAACATGGGCCATCTGAGCCTGTACAGACACTCGCATATTGGCACCAAGCGATTGATTGAGCGGTACATTGAGTCGGCCCAGCAGACCCTGGCTGCTCTGCTCGACATATCGGAGAAGCAGGGAGCTCAGTGTCCGGTCGAGCCTCGACGTCTGGTCGACCAACTCCTCCAAACACGCCAGTCGTTTGGCCGGAGCGCCTTGTTGCTGTCGGGAGGTGGAACTTTCGGCATGAATCACATTGGCGTCATTGCAGGCCTATGGGACGCCCGCCTTCTCCCCCGCATCATATCGGGCGCCTCTGCTGGAAGCATCGTCTCAGCCGTACTATGCACCAGGACCGACGCAGAGATACCCGACGTGATGCACCAGTTTTGCTACGGTGACCTGAATGTGTTTGGAGATCCTGACCGGCCAGACGGCGTCCTGGACAAGGCGATGCGCATGCTCAAGTCTGGCGTGCTTTTTGACATCTCCCACCTCACCCGAGTCATGCGAGACTTGCTGGGAGACATGACCTTCCAAGAAGCCTACAATCGGACTCGTCGTATCTTGAATATTCCCGTGTCGTCTTCGTCGCTCTATGAACTGCCCAGACTCTTGAACTACATCACCGCGCCCAATGTTATGATCTGGTCAGCAGTCTGCACATCCTGCTCCGTCCCGCTCGTTTACAAGAAAGCCTCACTTTTGGCAAAGGACCCCAAGACTGGCGCCGAAGTACCTTGGAATCCCAACCCAAACGCTACCTGGATCGACGGCTCGGTAGACAACGATCTGCCCATGACACGTTTGGCTGAAATGTTCAACGTGAACCACTTCATTGTCTCTCAAGTCAACCCGCATGTCATTCCCTTCTTGGCAAAAGAAGAGGAGATTATGACTGCAGAAGCCGATCAACACATGGCAACGGGTTCTAGCTGGGTGAGCCTTTCAGCCAGCCTCTGCAAGGGCGAGGTGATGCATCGCCTCCAACAGATTGCCGACACGGGCATATTTCCCAATCTTGTGACCAAAGGAAAATCCATCCTCAGTCAGCGGTACTCGGGCGACATCAACATATTCCCCAAGATCAACTATGCCGACTTTCCCAGGGTTCTGAGCAACCCAACGACCGAGTACATGAAGGGATGTATGCTCACGGGACGACGAGCGACTTGGCCGAAGCTTTCACGCATTCAAAATCATGTCGCCATTGAGCTCGCGTTGGACGAAACAATACAAAAGTTGAAAGGACAGCTCGTATTCTCACCTTCACAGCAGGAATTCGGTATCAGACGGACAACCTCTCAAGGAAATGTGCTCTCTCACGTACAAAAGGCAGCACCGCCCCATAAGATGGCGCGCTTTACACTCAAGATGGAACGCCCTAGCTCAGTTTTGCAAAAGTCGGCGCCTACCAGCCCTCGTTTGTCCCGTCCCGCGTCCAAAGGATTTTCCCAATCACTCTACATCCCTGATCAGATCAACACAGCGAATCGTTCGAAGCGCCGATCAACAGGACCTCCCAAAAATGATGCAATTCAACTAGACCCGGGATCCTCAACCAACGAGACCTCGGACCAAGACTATTTTGCAGATCCAGACTCTGATACAACAGGGAGAGCATCTTCACCTTCACCACTCACATCACCCACCTTCCAGGTCCCTACACTTTGGCCTTCGACACCTCCGACACTTTTGCGAGCTGTACCACAGCATACACCACCATGCACGGTGACGCCAGTCAATCGTCGTACTGGTACTTTACTCAACCTTACCATGACGTCTGCCTCTAGCCAGTCGTCCATTCCAAACGCACCAAGCTCACCAGAGTTGCGATACAAGCGCCTTTTTCACCCACCTGGCCCCGCTACACCAGACGTAAGCGTGGGGCCGCCCATCCTAGATGTCGAACCGCTGCCGCATACACACCCATCACCATGCGCTAGCAGGCCGGGTTCCAGACGGAACAGTGGCGCAGGCTTGCCGTTTGATCACTCTGGGACTAGAGCTATGCTATTGAGGAAGAAGAGCTTTTTATAGCCCGCATCCTTTGTTTTTTGCTTTTGAATACCTTTCCATGTGTATATATACATGCCTCTATGATTATTTATACTTTTCCATGTTTGCATTTTGAGTGCATCTTCAGGTAGACACATTCGTAGCTTGGGACTCGGTACACTGTAGATGAGAAGTGAAAGAGCGTATCAGCAATGGCTCCATGACGAAAAGAAGACGGCATGGATGGAGACAGAATTCGTTAGATTTGAGAAGTAGTAGAATCTTGTACATGAACATATACGATGGACGAGATAAGCTACGTATCTATCTCTCAAACAAGCCAACATGAAGATGATTTTGTCATTATACACATACACACACACACACATATATATATATCAAGCATATTACAACCATCCCCTGTTCACACATACACACCTACGCACACACACTCACATGTCCATTACAACCCTACTCCACGCCCCTTTTTTGCGATGCAAGCTTGGGCCCAGGCAAGCCCTCGTCCCCAAACCTCTTCTTGACCTCCTTGCCATTCCACCTCTCAAACAGCTCCCAACCCATGACAATCACAAAGGGCAGACCTACGATAATCGCCGTCACCCTACGCGCAGCAGGCCGGTACTTGGGCGGCAAGTCCATATTGGGCGTGGGCTCTATGATGCGCGTGTGCGGTCGGGTCGGCGGGGTGTAGGGCTTTGGTGGAGACGGAGACGGAGACGGAGATGGAGATGGAGGCGGAGGCGGGGCGCGGTAGTGGTAGCCCGGGGGAGCGGGTTTGACATTTGAAGAAGGCAGGGGAGTGAGTGGAGAAGGCGCAGGTTTGGGTACGCGGGGAAGGGGGATTGTTGTTCTTCGCTGGTCCGAGTTTGGTGTGTGGTTGGAGTGAGAGGACAGCGCTGTTGCTACTGCACCAGACCTTGATCGCAACCTCATCCTTGCCATTTCTTCTTGTACTTGCGCCGCTGCCGTCTTTTGTGCTGCCGCAATCGCTGCCCATTCGTCCTCTATGCTTTGTATTCTTCCCAGCGTGCCGGTGGCACGTACCTCGTCTATGATTTTGCTCCCTCCTAGCCGCGGCATGGGCGTGGGTTGTGTGGGCGCAGCCACGGCCGCATCTTGCTTCGTCGTCACAGTCGGCTTGCTACTACTTTTCGCTACCGTTGGTGGCTTTTTGATCTGGTTTACTTCCACCGGCTTGGCTGTTTTACTCGCTACTACCTTTCCACTTGGCTTCTGTGCACTGCTCGTCTTTGTTTGCATGGCCGGTCGTGTCACCGCTTTTTCGGGTACGGGCTTCTTGGATCGTCCGCGTTTCTTTGCTTCTGCCGTGGTAGCGTTTGCCGACATGGTTGCGCGCGCGATGCAATGGGTACGTGTGCCAATTGCGTGTTTCCGTGGAATTGGAATGGCCGAGGGAAAGTGTGAGTCAGATGTACGGTACGAGGTCCGAGAGGGGCGTCTGTTCTTCTGGGGGGTTGAGGGGGACCAGTAGCGGGTGGGAAATTTAGGGCGAGTATCTTTTGAGATGCGATGCAGGGATGCGCGTGCATCAGGAACTGGGGTTATCGATACGAGTCGAACATTAGGTACTATTCCCATTGAGGCCCTCGTAACGTTCGTAACGCAACAGATGACAAAAGTTTGGAAGTTTCCAAGAACACTGCATAGTGTACGGTGTGGTTACTACATGTTTGTGTAGTCGTATATCTATATTTGCGGTATAAAAATGACTCGTAACAACAGATTCCCTGTCCCCATGCAAACCTAGCCTGGCACCGTACATGTTAATTATATCTACTTTTGAGCTTCCTCCCTTTTCACCCTGAAGAAGGCCAGCTTGGCAAAGCGCCCCAGTTGGCCCCAGTAATGGCGACCAGCAGAGTGGTCCATGATCCTCTCTAGTAACTTCACAACCGCCATCCTAACGTCCTGTCTTGGATGAAATAATCCCAAACTCAAGTAAAAGAGCCCGGCGTCTGGGATGACACAGAGTAATTGGAGAATGGTATCGTACCGCAGCTGTGAGCTAGGTTTGCGCTCGGGGTCATTGGCAAGAGTAAGCGACTGCGTCATGTACGACAGGTCAGTCGAGGAAGCATCTGCGCTCTCGGGTGGTGGTGGCGGCGGTGGTGGTGTTCCGGCTTCTTCCACACACCGCGCAAGTGCTAGATAAATGGCGGCCGATTGATCGTGCGTGAGTTTCAAACATCTCAGTTTGTCATGCTGATGATGCATATCAAGGCCGCGAACTGGCCGCTTCTTCCACTGCCGCGCCATATCTTGAACGCAGCTGTAGTAACTTCTCGTACTCCGCCACCCTTCAATGCGATGAACATTTGCAGCAAGTTCGCGAAGCTTGGAGCCTTCGTCGGGCCAGACATAGCCATGGCCGGAAACACCATATGCGCCAGTGTCCGTCTCGTGGGAGCCGATGTATAATGCCGAGGCGCCATACACGGTTTCCTCAAAAGCGGCTGCAATATGGGTGAACTTAAGTACCCACGATCGCCACTTTGCCCGAATTGCGTTCTCGCCGTGGCGGTTATGGATGCTTTCGAGGAGTCTGTCCATGAATTGATTGTCGCCGGTTGGGTCTACCCCCTTGCTATCAAAGGCTGGAGATCCACCAACCCCGCTCATAGGCAAACCTTGCTGCTGAAAGAATTGTGATCCTTCTGTTGGCGGTGCGGGCTCGATCTTGTTGCTAATCTTCATGCGCCCCGTTGGTAGGTCGCACAGCAGGTCCCACCAATCTGGCTTGTGGGAAAATGCAGGATTGGTAACACCAGCGATGAAGCCAGGGACCTTGAGCAGATCCTCGACTTTGGTGAGATCAGTGTAAGGGAAAGCATGTCGAACGAAGCCGCGAAGAATACCACCAGACGCTAGGGCACATGCTGCCAGAACAGCTTCGGCCACTTCGCCTGAGGGGCGATTGTATCCGATGAAGATGATGCGCTTTTGGGTCAAAAGGGCGTTGACAAGCACGATGACTGGGTGGGTAAAGGCGCCACTTGTCGTCAAATGGGGGTGTAGGGCGAAAGGCTGTGGTTGTGTGGCATGGGGTGTAGAGAATGTTTGTATTAGCTTAATCAGGGAGAAGTCGCCCACCGTCTCCGGACTCAGGGCTGTGGGTATCTTGACGGGAACGGGTATGCCGTTGTAGTTGACCTTTGACTCAAACTCATGCGTATCCCGAGGGACGGTATAAGACTTCTTACGCGAGAGAGGGTCTGATGAAGTTTCAACAGAGTCTCGGGCAGCGTCAAGCTTCTTCCGCTGCCTGACCATTAGTTCAAACTTCTCGACGAACATGTCTTTGGCATCGCAGGCGCCAAGCACAAAGTTTTCAAGTGGGGACAATTTTGGTAACATGGACAGATCCATGGCGTTGAGGGAGTGGTAGAGGGAGGCGAGCGTTTCGATGATGGGTGCTCGGAAGTACTCTTCGAGAGCGAGCAGTAATAGCGGCTTGTATATATGCAGGAAGGGATGTCGAGTGCATATAGCCATGGCCTTGACAATTGCACCTCTATATTGTGTTAGTTTGAGAGAGGCATGTGGTGGGTGACAGCAGGCCTACCTCTTGACCGTATTGTCCTGCTTCGTGTTGACCAAGTTCAAGACGTAGACCAGTGGTGGCCCATCTGGATCTGGCTCGCTTTCGCTCTCGGTGTCTTCATCGCCATCCTCATCGTAGAAGTCATCGTCATCGTCACCATCGCCGTCATTTTTCTTGTCCTCGTCGTTGGTCGCTTCACCACCCGCAGCTGCATCGTCGTCGTCCTCCAAGCCTTCTCTCCGCCGCCTCCGCCGCCGCCTGCGCTCTCGCCGTGCCTCGCGTTCCTCCTCCTCGGCTGTGGTGTCCTTGTGTAGGAAGAAGATAGTCCAGTCCTGACTGCGAACGTGGGCCTGGTCCGGCAACATGAGCTCTGCCAGCATCGTCTCATCCCCACTGATGGCGGTGGGGTACTGGTGCTCCATAATGGAGCCGCGGTCAATGTCGAACGAGGCCACCAGTATGTATTCCACGTGGTTCTCGATGGCATCGGCCGGGTACTGCGACCGCAGCCGCATGCCTGCCCTCATGCCTGTCCCTCGTGGAGGTGCGGCCATGGACAAGGGCGGCGACGAAGAGTCACGGGACTGCATTGAGTCCTCGTCGTCGCCCTCGCGAAGCATGGGGGGCTGCGGGGACCGGGCCTTGTGGGTGTGGCCATTGCGCGTCGACGGCGAGCGCGAGGGGGGGAAGGAGGAGAAGGAGGGTTGGCGCTGCAGCGATGTTGGCTGGCCGGCACGAGAGGTACTGCGATTAACTCCAGACTCGGCCATGGCTCCATGCGTCTATCTATCGAATGAGTGCCAGTGCCAGTGCCCGTCGCGACGACATGCTTCATCTGTCGGCGCTAAGGGGGGGGGAGACGCCTGTTTCCGGCACCATGCCATCCATGTGCGCGCGGTGGTGCGGAGCCATCTCGGGAGTGCACGTACCTGCACGGTGAATTGCGGGACCCTTGGCCACGTGAGTGTGTTAGCCGCCAGCCGCCCAGCCGCCCAGCCCTCAGCCCTGCGGTTGCCGGGGAAGACGCGAGAGCACGCCTGGTCAACACCCAAACACACGGCATCACTTGCGACATCACCAGCCCGCCTTACCCCGCCTCGCTCCCACCACCCCCTACGCCAGGAAAAAAACAAACATCGCCAGAATGGTACCTTCTCCTTTTATCCACCCCGACACGGACGCCAGACTAAACGGAATGCAGTCTAACACTCCAACACCGGCCAGCTACAAGCCCTCCCCACTCTCCTTCAACAGCCCCCGCCAGTCGCCGTTCCGAAGACCGGGCTCTATCAGAGAAGCCTCACCGTCCACCCTACGCCCGTCCACCCCAAACAGCTCGCCCTTGAAGCCCAGGGAGACGCCGACGCCCACAACCCCGTCCCAAGTAAACCTCCGGCCGGCCGCTGCCAGGCCTGCATCGCCAAACCCGCCGTCGTGGCTCAACACACGAGGGACGACGGCGACACCTGAGCCGCCCAGCTCGCCTCTGCGCAACCTCTCCCCCAGCCGAAATGCCTCTTCGACCTCGCAAAACACAGTCCGACCGCTGAGCACAGCGTCCATCGCCGCCAAGTTTGAAAGTGCAGGTGGTGCGAGGGACGACACACCACCGCCCCTGTCTATTCGCAAGCCCTCTCCGCCATTGGATTACACCAAACCCTTGGACTACCCAAAGCCAGTCGAAAAGCCCGTAGATCGTTTAGCCGTACGGCAAGCGCCAATGCCGCGAATCGTCTCCAACGCAAGCGATGTTCTGTCCAAACTCCCCCCGCCCCTTCTGCACAGCATGCGAGAATCCTTCAGCGTCATGGATCGCGATGACGACGGTCACGTCAACGCCGGAGATGTAGCCGATATGCTGTCGCAGCTTGGGCTGTCGGCAACGCCTTCACAACTGCATTCATACTTCAACGGCGCACAATCCATCAACCTGGCCACCTACCTGACCACGCTCTCCGACTTGCTTGGGAACCTCTCGCACTCGAGCGAGCTGAGCGCAGCTTTCGAGGCCTTTGATGACAACGACGATGGCCAGATTGACTTGTCCGAGTTGAAGGATGCTTTGCTACACACTGCGCCAGAACCTGGAGAGAAGAAGCTGACGGAGCGTGAAATTGATATGGTCGTTGAGGGCTTCAGCGGTCGGAAGGCTTTTGGGAAAGCCGGCAAGGGCTTGGGGAGAGTAGAGGTATTTAGATACCAGGACTTCATGGCAAATCTGAATGGTGGCGGCAACAATGGCGATGGCGGAGACGGTGCGTCTGTGTCAGCCTGAATGTTGAAGGGGTTTGGTCTCTTTCGGTAGCATATGCGTGGAGTTTGGGTGCGGTTGTACGAATGACTGTAGATATATGTTACAAAGCGATATCCTCTTTGCGAGAATGAAACCGGGTTTGGTCTGGACGATACGCTCGTTCGTGTTATCCTTGTTATTAACTCAACTATTTTGAATAAGATATCCTACGGGTTAGTCTCTCACACGGCTAAGTAGCTCAGTTTTGCTAAGCGTTTTCTCTAACACCAATGGATTTCCTGCCAAAAGACCCTTCGATTTATAACTTAGAGTGACTATATGCAGATACAAAAACCTGCATGCAATTCAAAGGGCCCATCTGCATGAGTTGACTTGGCTCATAATGGATAGGTATTCGCTATCATAGTTTCACATGTACTACTCTACACCGTCATTATAGAGAGATACTCGCCCTGCATTCCAACAGCACACTGACCTCACAAGGCACAAAAAAACAGCACTTTCCGAAGTTCCGCATCTCGCATTCTATATACCTAGCCAGGAAACCTCGTACCAGGATGTCTCTTATCGAGAATTCTGTCTTGTCTTGATCCCAGGCCTGTTCACTTTACTTGACGCAGTGTCCAGTCAAACAGCGACTTTCAGTTATTCATCTACAATCAACTAGGTAGATTTAGCACTACTCTCTCCCTATATTTTGCAGGCTTACCAACATAGTAGAAAATATTACTAGAGTTACCAATACATCTTCTATAGCAGTCCCATTGACTCCAACAATCAACTCTAAATGTTAGTGTTTTACAGCAGGATAGGTAAGAAAAACCACCATGTTGTCCTCGACCATAGCGAGACTTAGTCACATTAAAGACATCAGCTTACAGGTCTTTGATATGGTAAACTATGACGATAGTGAAGACGAGCAATCTCACGAAAGCAAAAAGACTTGCCGAATCTCTGCTCCAACCCTTGGGTGTCAGAATCCTGGTTCAA
>Ga0265797_10004139_pt1 | contig 22473 bp, 18 predicted proteins | sample P2T30metagenome_FD_192433 | JGI IMG/M metagenome (GOLD analysis project Ga0265797, IMG submission 192433) | Plant litter microbial communities from East Loma Ridge, Irvine, California - P2 T30 | ecosystem: Environmental > Terrestrial > Plant litter > Unclassified | place: USA: California... | reverse complement strand
AATTCGGCATTGGAGACTGAATTACTTCGGTGTGACGTGTGCGAAGGTACTTTCTTCTTAGCAAACCCCATAATTAGTCCGTCTTCATCACTGTCATCATCTTCGTCACTCTCGACAGCATGGTCACCATCATAACCAGCGGAATCATCGACAGGGGGTTCTAGTTGATGGGCTGCGAAGGTTTCGACAGCCGTAGAATTCCAAGACTGGTCTTCAAACGCTTCGCAGCCACCTTGGGGAGGGGAACCGGCAGAAGCAACAGAGGGAATCGACGGATTCGATTCAGATTGTGACATGGCAGAGAACTGGTCCTCGGACGAGGAAAGAGCCAGACCTCGACTTGATCCACCGACAGGACTATTGTCAGAGGACTGGTCGTTGCGATGCCAGTATTCCTGATTGTTCTGCTGAGGGAAGTCGATTTCGTCGTCTGGGCTTGGGGGACAAGCAGACTGGGCAAGACCCGATGGAGATCTTCGGTGTGTACCAGAGTAGGACCTGTCACGAGCTGCTGACTGCTCTACTCCAAGTCGCCGACGGTACTCATCCTTTGCGCGGTCAAAACGATCCTCTGACCTTTCTCGCGCGATTACGGACGGACTAGAAGGTCTTCGGTCAGTGGGGCGAAGTCGTTGCGGCACTAGGCGAGGATCTGTGAAGCCCAAAGTCGGGCCAATCTCAAGCTCATTAGCGGCCGCCCAGTTCCTGTGCAGGCGAGACGACAACGAAGACAATGAAGATTGGCGGGATGAGGGGTCCAGACGACCACAGGACTGAGCCTCTGAGTTGCAGGGCGAGGAAGATCGGGCGATAGGGGACAAATCCTTCAGGGCGTCGGGTTGGTTGACTTGACCAGAAGCGCAGGTGGTGCTGATGGCGAGGCTTGGAACGCCGTGTGCATCATCGTCCCCTCCAACCAGTCTGTCGATCGACCTGGCACGGCTATGTTCTTTTGGGGGCTTCAGTTTGTCTTTGCTCCTCATGCTGTTGACAACACGTCGGGGAAGACCGCCGAATAGGCCACCTAGCTGTGACCCACCTGGGGTGTCCAAGGCGGTTGGGGTACCAGGCAAAGCCGGAGGAAAACTGGGTGACGCTGACCGACCGGGGAGCAGATCTGCTTGACGTATTGTGCTTATTGAGGAAATAGCCCGGTCCTGCATCGGAGGTCGCTGAAACTCGTTGTGCTGTGCGGGCGATGCGGTCCGAGAATTTGGACTGTCAAAGTACCTGGACAGCTCCTTTGCCTCTGGGCTTGCGGTGACGCTGTGCGATAGAGGGTGATCCGACTCTCGTGAGCGCGTCAGAATCTCCAAGATGGCGCCAGGTGCCAGGCTGCCACGTCTACCCTCAAATGGGCGAGCGTCTTGGCTGATGGTGCTGCTTGAAGAGTTTGCCGTGATGCTGGGAGGTGCGTCCTGATTTGCTGCCGAGCTCTGAGCGCGACGTCTTGAACCCGAACTGCGAGTTGTGAAGCCTTTGACAAACTCTGAAGTTTTCTTGGCAGCTGAGCGGAGACGGTCAACGAAGCCGATGGGAACGACGGCCTCTTCGACGTCCTCTTTGGAAATCTGAATTTTCCGGCCGTCAAACGATCTGCTTGGGTCGGTCTCTTCAGCCCAGGAGATGTGGTTGGGGATACCAGACAGTAGCCATGGGTGGCGCTTGATCTCTGGTATAGTGATGCGGTGCCGTGCATCCTTGATCAACAGGCGTCGAAGAAGATCACGTAGGTTCTCATCAACCTCCTCGTATTCTAGATCGTGTGGAGCTCTCTTACTGCTCATCATCGGCTGGTTGTTACGAGAGTGCGAGTTGGGTCGCGAGTTGGAGTGTTCAGCGACAGGCTTTAATCGAAACCTTGGTATGTAGGGCTCGTCTTCACTAATGACCTTCATCAAGGTGAATGTGTTTGTGTCGTGGAAAGGCACACGGCCGTAGATGAGACAATAGAGGGTGACACCCAAGGCCCAGACGTCGATGCCGCCATCAATGAGGGGAGTCTCGGAGTCGATTTCTGTGCGACAGAGTTCAGGGGCGTAGAAGGCAGGGGTGCCGACAGTCTTTGCGAGTTCAATGGCTTCGTCAACCTCTTGGTAGTCGGATTCGGATTGCTCGCCGTTGCTTTCATCCGTCTTTTGCCGTCCCAGATACGACACACCAAAGTCGGAGATCTTGATGTGGTGCTCTCGGGTGACGAGAAGATTGGCCGGCTTGATATCGCGGTGAATGACGTTTTGATAGTGCAAATACTCGATGCCAAGCACGGTATCCTTGAAGGCTTCCCAGGCGGCGTGAGTGGTCATGAGGGGAACGTAGTTGAAGTGTTCCGGTATCTCTTCGTCGGCGTCAGTGAGACGAGACGATGAGCTGCCAGCAATGCTCGGCACGCGACCCCGAATGAGGTCATTGTCGTAGGCGCCATACATTGTTCCCTCGAGCGCATCAACATACGAGTTGCTCACTGGCTCAGGCGAACGAAAAGCGGTCTCCATGTGGTCCTCATGGTGGCCTACGGTATCCTGTCGTTCGCGGAAGTGAACACGGCTGGGGGTGCGGTCTTCGTCACGGCTAGAGGCTTGAGAAGCACGGCCCGTCTCCGAGTATTCGTCTTCCGAGTCCATGCCAAACTCCAGACTCCAAGCAGGGTTGGAGGAGCCGTCTTTACGACGAAGGTATGCCTCCTTGGCCATGCGACGTTGCTGGCGAGCGAGCTTCTGGTGGGCAAGACGGATGATCCTTTCGTCTTCTAGTATCGCACTGTCGTCGTCGAAGATGCCCTGTGATTCTCGCTTGAAACGACGCCACTCGACGAGACAGATTTCGTGGGCGCCTTCGGTCCTCCACTTGACCTCCCCCAGCTCGACGTGCTCAAGTACGATGTAGACCTTCTTCTTAGCCGGGTCGTCTATGACCTCGAGCAAGCTGACAATGTTGGGGTGACGGGCCTTTTTAAGAATGGCAATCTCACGCTTGATCTTGTCCTCGTGACTGTTATTCTTGCCCAGGCGGCGGCGTTTGGAGTATCGGTCGACAATCTTGATGGCCACGTAGCGGCCATGAACCAGGTCCTTGCCGAGTTTGACTTTGCCATGCACGCCCCTTCCCAGCTCATCGATGATCTCATACTGGTTCACTATCTTGCGGCCGGAAACGGGATCGGCTTGCACGTCAGCAATGTGGGTTTCCTTGGGCGCCTGCCTGTGGGTGTGGTGCAGCCAGGGCGTCGAGTAGGTCCCGTCATCAGTCTGCTGGTCAGGGTCCTGGGAGGAGCGACGCTTGGATGGGCTGAACAGGCCGGGGCTGCTCACGGGGGAGTTGCCGACGGTGCGCGGGGCAGACTCCATGATGTCCTTGTAGTGGTCGTGGGAGAGGCCAAAGGCGCCCAGGCCGGACAGCGAGTTGGCAGCCGAGTGCGAGGGGTGAGAGCTGCGAGAGCGCACAATGGGGGGCACATGTGGCTGAGGGTACTGCTGGAGGTGCAGGGCAGCATACGACTGGTTGGGGTAGACAGGCCCATCGCGCTGGTGTGTGGGGAGGGAGTATGCGTTCTGTGGGTCGACAGAGTTGGCCCGTACCGTCACGTTGCTAGCCGTGGATGCGGTCGACAGATCTCGCATGAATGCAGGGCGATCGTGGAGGGGTACCAAGTGTGGTTGCGGTGGTTGCGGTGCCTGGGCACGCTGGGCGTCGTGGTGTAGTTTGGTGAGCGAGCTGTGTGAGGCATGCGCGCTGCTGGCGGGCGAGGGGTTGGACGAGGCGGCCGGCGTGTCGTGGGGAATGGGCGACGAGTAGATGCGGAGGGGCTGTGGCGAGAAGTAGGACGGTTCCGGGTCGAGGGTGTGAATGTGCGAGAGCAGCGAAGCGTTGAGGGCGTCTGGCACCGAGGGCAGTTCGGAGCGGGGCGTGCAGTCGTTTTCGTCGACGGGGTCGCTCCCGCCGTGCTGCTGGCGCTGGCCCGGCGTCTGCTGGCCATCCTGTTCCTGCTCCTGCTCCTGCTCTTGCTCTTGCTCGTGCGGGTCGTGGGCTGCGGTTCCGTCTCGCGCCGTGTACTGGGACAGGTAGCACATGGATGAGGCTGGCTCCCATGGCGTCGCTGCGTGGCGTGGATCCCCTTCGGCTGTCAGGACGGCATTTGGGTCTACCATGGCAACTGCAGCTCGAACGTCTCAAGTCAGCGTAACCGTGTCACCATGCCAGGCCTTCTAAGCGTAGTCGGGGCCTGTGTCGTTGGCGGAGCGTCTCATTGCGCGGCGGGCGGGTGGGCGAGGGTGGCACGGCGGGGACAATGGGAGCATGCACAAGAGCGTAGACGTGGATGGTGTTTAGTGTTTAGGTGCAAAGTGGTACGTGAGAAGGCAGAAGAGTGGAGCGGGTCGTGGGTCGTGGGCTCAACGGCTCGATATGGATTTGGTTGAGAGAGACACGATCGGCCGACCTGCGCTGTCCCGATAGGGTAGTGATGAGCACAGGTATTTTGGGGCTTGTGAATGACGCTCAGAGGCGGAAGAAGGCTGCCAAGCGTGGTGGAGACACTAAAGGCCGGGCTAGGACTTGGGATAAAGGCAGGCAGAGCAGAGTAGAGGCCAATTCAATCCACGGGGGTTCTGGTGTTGTGGTATGCTGAGATGCTGGTATGGCTGGTGTGCTGCCCAGCACCCGCACGATGGGTGGCGGAGTAGACTGGGGAGGGGGGAGGGGGGGACTCTTGTTGAGCATCGCGCGCGCAGGCCGCCATGATATGGGGCATTGGCGGCCCTCTCTGTCTGTCGGTCTGTCTGTGTCTGTCTCTCCCTCTCTCCCTCTCTCTCCCTCGCTCGCTCTCTCGCTTGGGCCTCTCTGCTGGTCGCCGCTCGCCGGCAACGACGCCAATATGCCAATATGCCAGTATACCAGTATCACGTACATGACACTAGGCCTGCACCGCGCCCGAACCGGCAACGCGCCCCGCCCGCGACTGGCTCCTTCACCACCACCACCCGGGGTGCTGCCCGCCGTGAGGGGCGGCGTTCGCCCGTCCTCGTTCGTTCACCACCCAGACGCACGCGCACACGCACACACGCAGCCAGCCAGCGCCGCCCTCTGCTGATGATGGCCGAACAGGGCCACGAACAGGGCCAGAGAGGCGTTCCCAGCAGTGCAGCCGCATGTGCCCCGGGGCTTCAGTGCCCAGTGCCTGTCGTGCGGTGCGGTTGCGTCGGCACCACACCGCGCGCTCCGCCGCTGCTGCATTTGCATTAGACGACGAAGCGCGATAAGAGCAACCAGTCGTATGCACCCAAACCCTGGCCAAACTCTAAACCTCCCAAGCCGGCGGCCTGCAACCCACCATCCCACCCTGGCCCAGCTGCACTTCTTTTTTTGCTGTCCTTGGACCCTCGCCAGCTAAACCCGTTCCCCAGATCTACCAGTACGCTCGATGGCTACCCATCTCGCCAGGTACCTGTTTGCTTCTTCGCTCCCGCTTGTGCGCCGCCCATCCCTAGACCACCAACAGCGCCCGTTGTATCTACCTCTCTGCCTCTACCTCTGCGCTGCCCTTCACAGCTGCGTCATTGGCCGCCTGACAAGCCATTGGCCGCATGCGCTCATCGTTGTTGGGCCGGCACACACACACACGCACGCACACACACACACCCTCACACATGCGATAGCTCGACCAGACTATCGCTACTGACACCACTGCCGGGCCTATCGTGAGAAAATACGGGCTGGCTCGGCGCACAGTCACACCGCGGCGCATGCTACTTGTCCGGTGCTGAGGACCAGCACACGCACGCCTGGGTCTAGGCGCGTCCGACTCCTCAGCAATCATCGTGAAGTCCTAATGCGGTAAGGTGCCAGCATCAATTTTTCTGCATTCGACACGCAAACACCACCCATGCGTGACCAACCCCCTGGCGTGCTCGTGCATTGCGCCAAGGAGCTAGACCTCCGGCCGTCGCATCGTCACCTTCGCTGCCAATCTCATCTCCCTCAGCTCGTCTCCCCAATCCGCCCCGGCTTCCCGCTTGTGCTCCACGCCGACCTGATTATCCAATGCCTGCCACCAGCGACTCGACGAGGAACACGAATCCGACCGGCACTGGTGCTCCACCACGACCGACACCTAACAGCTATCGTGACTCGACGCTAGCCGTCTTTGCCCTCTTGCTTGCCTTCCGCTTCGTCAATGCATTGACGCTGCGCACCTTTTTCCAGCCCGATGAATTTTTTCAGTCCCTCGAGCCTGCATGGCAGCTGGCCTTTGGCCCCAACACGCATGCCTGGATCACTTGGGTAAATTCGCTATACAGCCCTCCGTAGTCGGCTGCCGTCTCACCATCATCAGGAGTGGAGGTCGCAATTGCGGTCGTCTGTGCATCCAGCGCTATTTGCTGCCGTATACAGAGTCGCGGCTGATCTTGCTGCATTCTGCGGCTTGACGATGCCTGCTAGAGCCAAAGTCCTCCTAGCAGCGCCGAAACTTGTCCAGGCCGTCTTCGCGGCTTTGCTTGATTGCTACACTTGGAAACTTGCAGAAAAAGTTTACGGCCGTGGCAGTCGCACCGCCCTTACTACTGTACGCGACCATCCCGCAATCTCTGGCAATCAATCGGTTCTTCTGATCCCTCATCTCACCCGCTTCTAGCTTGCCTTGTCCGTATGCAGCCCGTGGCAATGGTTCTGCTCAACGCGGACACTGTCTAATTGCCTTGAGACTGCCATTACTTCCATTGCCGTCTATTATTGGCCTTGGCGGGCTATATCAAAACATGGGCCCACTAGGTCCCAGGATAAACCGTATATTGCACCCCACGACCTCGGCTCCCTCACAGAGTAAGTGGTGGTTTCAGAGACATGCTTCTGTCTATTCCGACGCCATTTTAGCTCATGCTCGTGCAGGTTGCGTCTGTCACTACTGTTGGCAGCGCTTGCGTGTATTCTCCGCCCAACCAATGCCCTCATCTGGCTGGCCGTATCCGTCCCAACCCTCTGGCAGGCTTCTCAAAAGCTGCGCTATGTGCTGGTCCGGGAAGTCCTGCTCTGCGGGTAAGTGTTTGCCCTAGCATCCGATGCACGGTTTTCGTCCCCACGGTGCACGCTCCATCACATCTTCTGCATACGACTACTGTGCCCCCAGAGGTCACCAGATCAATCGATTCAAACTGACAATGTTAGCGCCATTGTCTTCGCTCTCTCCCTTGTGTCTGACCGACTGTACTACCGAGTCTGGACCTTTCCGCCGCTCCGCTTCCTCTACTTCAACATCGCCCAGTCTCTAGCCGTCTTCTACGGGAAGAACCGAGGTGACTACTATTTCACCGAGGCTTTGCCGTTGCTTCTCACCACAGCGTTACCGTTTGCCGTTGTCGGCTTATGGAAGTCTTTGCAGGGTCCAGAATCCCAACCATCATCCCCAGTCGAGTCGAGTGAAGACGCAACGGGCCAACGAATACTCACACGTCTGTCATGGACCTCAGCCTTTATGACGGTTGTGCTGAGTCTGATATCACACAAGGAAGTTCGCTTCCTGTATCCCATACTGCCCTTCCTTCACATCATAGCCGCCAAACCGGTCTGCAATTTCCTGCCTCGCCACGCTGCATTGTCGCGCCGAGCCGTCATATTGTTCCTTCTTACTGCAAACGTCCTACTTGCCAGCTATGCCTCTCAATTCCATCAACGCGGCGTCATCGACGTACTCGCCTATCTCCGCCATAAACATGAAACACGCAACAGCCTATCACACACATCTAGCGCTCCCGACACGCACCCTGCTATCGTAACAAACACGACAGTCGGCTTCCTCATGCCTTGCCACTCCACTCCCTGGCGCTCCCACCTCGTCTACCCTGAACTCTCCGCCTGGGCTCTGACCTGTGAACCGCCCATCGACGTGCCAATCTCCGAACGCTCTGCCTACTTTGACGAAGCCGATGAGTTTTACATCAAGCCGGGCCCGGTGGCTTGGTTTCGCAGTAACATGGAAGATGTGCAAACCATTACCGCAAGTGGCAGTCGCTCAGGCCAGCACTGGATGCGTCAGGATCCAAAGTTCAAGCGCAAATATCGGCGCCAGTGGCCGCAGAATCTAGTCTTTTTTGAACAGTTGGAGGATACGTTGAAGACGTATCTTGAGGGGACGAGGTATCAGGAGTGCTGGAGGGGATTCAACTCACATTTCCATGATGATCATCGGAGGGTCGGGGATGTAATTGTCTGGTGCCTGGATGGAGTATAAAGCATCTTTTGAGCTTTCATACTCGGCTTTATACTAGTATATTATAGAGTATGACAGCATAAGTGATGCTTGAAAGAAATCGTCATAGTGTCTGCAGAAGAGTAAAATGGTAATTTAGATTGTAATTCCATCATTCACACACACTTGGTATAGGACCATTTTACATTCAGCATCGTGTAGCATTAGACTGTCCTCAAGGGAATCGATTTGATAAGACTCTCTTCTTCTTCTTCTTCTTCTTCTTCTTCTTCTTCTCTTTTTTGTTTGCTTTTCTCGTAACTACTTCCGGTACCCTAAGCATGCTTTGCAAAAAAACTCGGGTAGTATAGACAAAAGTCCAAGTATGTACATCACACCAAACCTTGTTCAAAACAGGGCTTTAGAGGCTACACTAAGCAGCCATGCAGCATCCTGCCACCCTCCACCTTCTTCATTCGCAGGCGGCGGCTTATCCGCAGTGCTGGGTCTACTACTCTCACCTGCGTCGCCTTGGCGGCGATTCACCGCCGAAGCAGCAATGATGGCCTCGCGCTCGAGTTTGCGTCTCTTGGCCTCGACCTCGCGGCGGAGCTTGAGGTCTTCTGCTGTGATGTTGTCGAGGCGTAGAGTAGCATCATCCTCGACGTCATCATCATCATCCTCGTCATCGGAACCCTCTCTGTCTTCGTCGACGGAGAAAAGCGACCAGCCAAGTAGACTGTCCATCCAACCTCCAAGGCCGAACCCGCGTTCACGCGCCAGACGCGCGACTTCTTCCTCATCGCCGTCAGACTCCTCGTCAGCTTCGATAAAGTCGGGCTCGATGAAGCGTTCTTCCAGCTCTGAAATGTCGAAGCTCGGGCGGCCGGATTGGTTCTTGAAACCTAGACCTGTCATGAGATCTACCCGGCTGCCTACTCTGCTTCCCCTTCGACTCTGACGTGCGCTGGGGACGCGGGAGCCCACGCGGCTTGGCAGGCGACTTCCAGCTCTTGAATTGCGCTGGGAGAAGAAGGAAGGAAAGTCGGCGTCGCCTAGATGTTCGCCTGAGAGCAGGGCCATGCGCCGGTCGTCGTGCACATGATGCTGGTCGAAATTATCACTCTCTCCAACTAGACTTGTGGAGCTCTCGCGCCTCACAAGCCATCCCTGGCCCTTGCTATCTCTCGTCTCGCCAGCGATTGCCAATCCAGCGCGGTGGAACCATTCATCGTTGGACTCCTTTGTGTGATGCTTGATGCTTGGTGAGCGTAGGGGTAAAGGTGCCGTGCCCTTGCGTGTATGATGTCTCTTCTTCTCACCCTCCACTTCTGGTATCTCTTCTGCAAAGCTGACGCCTGGATGCAACACGCTCGTACTCTTTGCCTTTGGTATGTCGCCCACTTCCCGGGCTTCGGAAGTGGGTGTCATGAAATAGCTGTCGTATGCGTATGCCTTTTTTTGCCGTTGTCGCGAGGTGCTGCGGCTCTGGCTAAGACTTAATACGCCTGGTGTTGCGGGGGCAGACTTCTGCACAATGTACGATGTTCGCGGTGTGGTAGTGCCTTGCTCATCGGGCGAGGGTGGGACGGATGCATCGAGGGGGTATTTGGCACTGAGTGGTGCGATGGAGAGGTTGTGGAGGTTTGGGTATGAGCGGCGCGAGCGCGAGGTCGGCCGGGGAGAATCCATTGTGCTGAGTTGAACGAGACGAAGGGATAGAGCAAGAGCAGTCGGCGTTCCGAGATGTTACGATGCCTCTCGTGTTGGTGGAGTGACCGAGGTTCAACAGATCCCGCGCACAGACTCTGGGGAAAGGAAGCTAGCTTCATCATGACTAGCGGAAGATTACTCGAGCCCTACACGTCAAAGAGACTTGAGATGGAAATTGCAATCTCGAAATCATTGCGAGACCAAGACACAAAGTTTAGATGAGCATTATTGATACTTGGACGTCTTCTACCTCTAGAGACTAGCGCAACAGTCTGACAATCTGGATGCCTTTGGGAGACATTCCGTGCGTGCCCTGTAGCCTAGGCCTTTGAGCTATGGATTAAGCCTGGATTACTCAAATGTTGATGATTAGGGGTTTCGGCTCCGAATTGCTGTGGAGACACAGCGAACATGAGATAATGACAACATGGTTGGCCGAATGCAGACTATGATGTCGTGGTCGGCTTGTCCATGGGTCTGGCATGGAGCGCCGCCACCCATGTGACGACTTACTACTGTGTAGATTTCAGGCGATCTGATTCCCTCATGGGCGTACAGGCCATCCTGTTTGCACAACCCAGGTGAATAAGCGCTAGCTGGCATTCCACCGCTGTAGTGAGGCACCAGTGTGCTCGCTGTCTTGTCTGGTGTCTTGCTTGTGCCGCCTTCTCTTCTCGCCTGTCTGGCGCCCGGGCAACTTGAGCGCTGCTTTGTTCGACCTGCTCCCAGCTCCCAGGCCCACCCACTGCTCCATGTGCCATCAGTGGAGCGATGACGGAGCCACGGGCATTGAAAGAGTATCAAAGTCGTCGATGGCGCTCGGAGCCGAGACGGTGTTGAGACGCGCCGTCTAGTCCGCACTATGCGCGGTGGGGACGGCTGGATAGGCTTGGAGGGCGAGAACCCCAGCCACTTGGCGCTTGCTTGGTGTTTGCGACAAGTTGCTCAGACAGAGGTTGGCATCACGTGAGGCTCTACGCAGTCGGGGATTAGAAATAGCATGCAGTCGACCGTTTTCCTGTCGATGACTTCACCGCTGCAGCGTTCCTGCATTGCTAATCAGCATTCGGAACACACGGCAGGTGACGTACAGGGAGCTTGGCGGACCCTGGAAATAATTCGCAACGGATCATTTCCGACCGAATCCTGGTCGGAGTCCAAAGGCGCGCTAGAAGCATCCCGATCTCTCCCACAACACCAGCTCTACCAATATAATCACACTACTCCTCCGCACCCCCGCGAACTACGGTCGACGTCTGCCTCGCTACCCCGATACTCCAACACCCAAAAACCCGCGTGCGCTGTGCACACCACCCGCCCTACAGCACACCTCTACCTCCTACCTCTCCATACACACAATGAATCTTGCCGCCTCCACGCATTACCCTAAGATGCTTTCACAATGTGTCCTGTAACCAGCCGGTGACCGCGAAGTAAGTCGGACCTTCCGTTCTTCAAGCCGGGCTTTGACTATCCATACGCGAAAGGCGACGTATTGGCTCCTTCAAAGCTCGCTCTTCCATTCGCCCTGCAAACCACCATCGAAACCCTGGGTCACAAAGCTGCCACCCATGGATTGGGTGCTTCCAAAAAAACATGTTGTTAAACCAACCAAAGTCGACCAGGTACTGACGTGTACTAAAGGCTGCCCGCGTCGGCTTCTGCCCCCTTGTCTCTCCATCCACAAGCACATACTCGACTCTCGACAGCTGCCTCGTGCATGCTGGTAGACGTAGCACAACTGCGCCACCTGCAGACCATTTCCCGACAATTTTACACAGTATTGTGAGACTACGCGAGTACGACCCCTTCTTACAGGCACAGCACAAGCAAAGCTTGGAGCTCCAAATTCCCGGCATATCCCCTTTATCCACCAAAATCAGAAGCTCCGCGTTGCAACCTACAATGTCTGTCCGAGACGTAAACACTCCTACGCCCTCTGCGAAGGGTCAGAACACCCAAGAGAATGTCTACGAGAGGATTAGGGAGTTTGTCGCCTCTCTTGGGCTCTCTGCGAGCGATGGACTCATCTACCACGCCGGCGACACGACGCACGAAGATTTGAAAGTCGTCATCAACCCAGATCAAGAATGCTCCGTGACCTTCGCGCCAGCATCTCAGGGTACACTCACACCGGCAAGCTCCGTCCGCTCAGCACCAGACCGCCTACAGTCTCTGATTCCTCCATTCAACTACGGCGCCGTTCTCCCTGGATGCGTCTACCGCAGCGGCTATCCAAAGGAGGAGAACTACGGTTTTCTGAAAGAGCTCGGGATCAAGACGATCCTGACTCTTGTCCCTGAGCCTCTTTCGCCTGAATACCAGTCCTTCATGAAGGAGGCTGGCATCCAGCACTTCCACGCTCACATCCGGGCTAACAAAGGCGAGGTCCGCGTCGAATCGTGCGAAATGTCACGAGCTCTACGTCTTATCATGGATCGCACTAATCACCCAATTCTCGTCCACTGCAACAAGGGAAAGCACAGGACCGGTTGCACCATTGCCTGCTTCCGCCGAGTCATGGGAGTCAACCCCGAGACTATCCGTGAGGAGTACCACACCTACGCTGGTGCGAAGGCCCGCTTCCTAGATGAAGTCTTCTTTGAGAACTTTGATCTCAACCTCGTAATGTGGATTGCGCGGCAAGAGGGATGGGTGGCGCCTGAGATTGACATTGCGCCGCCTACGCCACCCGCGTCGATCACCTCGAGTGTTGGTACTAAGACAGTGGCATTGGCCTAGACCTTCAACCTATGGCATCAGGAGAGCATCGGGGAACAAGTCGGATGCCATGCCGACCATCTTGTTTTTTTTGTCTTTCACAATTCTTCCCCCACAGGCGCAATGGAATTAAAATGGATACCAGAAACAGCGAGCATTCGGCAGGTTTCAGGCGTTTAAAGGGAATGCTTCTTCTGAGGTATTGTAGGGAGACTACAGGCTACCATCATCTCCCACATGGAAGGGGGGTTGGGGGGGTTCTTTTCTCAACTTTGTCGTTACTATTGTTGCATCTCACACAGGCCTACATGTTACCGCGGCGGATGCCATTCGGTTAAAGACTATGGACAAATCCCCTTTGTATCATTAAAAAGTAAATGCCCAAACTCGTCAATGGCATTTGCCAAGATCCCCCATGCTTTGAGACGTGCGTGTCCCTGCAGTGATGATCTCGGATCCCCATTATCCCCCCCGACAGCTAACCAACGCATAACTGCAGAAACGGGTACCTGCTTTTATCTCCTACTGGTGGTATATGTCCCTGGATGCTGATAGCTAGGTACACCAGGGCACCACACTTCTTGGTATAATGCGTCGTCAATGGATTGCAAGGGTCTCATCTCGTCCAATTACGCCTAGACTACGTCTTTATTTTTATTTTTATTTTTGGCTTATGAAAATTCGTGCAGTACATCATCAAAAGCAAACTCAGACTCCAAGGACTTTTACATCTCTGATAAGAAAGGGAAAAAAGACGAGAGAAGGAAGGGAGGGAAAAAAAAGGTTTCCCGTATTATTTGGACCCCCTCATGCGGTCATCGAAAGATTTATAGTTTTAAAGCTACCTTGTAATCAAGTAACTAGTATTTTACTGGCCCACTTTCCCTCGGCAACATAAAACCGACCACAGGGTGGGATAATAATGATAAACCAGTATACTTTCTCACACCATTCTCAAACTCAAATCTGCCGCCGCGTCTCCTTGCATACTTGACATGCTTGGCGGACGATCCTCAACCTTTGTTCCCCAATCACTCTCCTTGTCTCCTAGCTCTAGCTCTAGCGTGGCTCCCTTTGTGAAGAAGTCGTGGCTAATCCAGTTTCGCGTGTACGTCTGGCCGTTTAGCTTGGCGCTCTGGATGTAAATGTTTTTGTACGCCTTGTCAAAGTTGAGGGTGCGGATTGTGGCCGTGGCGTTGGTAAGTGGGTTGGTAATGGAGAGGGAGGGGAAGAAAGGGGGTGTGATGAAGTAGACGTTTTGGCCTGGGTTGGGGAATAGGCCGAGCATGCTGAAGATGGCGAAGCTGGCCATGGCACCCGAGTCGTCGTTTCCAGGGAGGCCGGGGAGCGTATCGTTGAAACTTGACGGTATGTCTGGATTATTTTTTTCATGTTAAGAAACGGTACTATTACTACTCACTTGGCGTGGATTGTTGTAGGAGGAAGAGAGAGAATAGCTTACAGTAATGCGCGCGTTCGGCGGAAAGAGCTGGTCTGCCTGCGAAATGCGGCATGTAGACTGTTAAAAAGACTGGTTCGTTGCCAATGTCTGCCAAGCCTGAGGTGTGGAAGAAGTTCAATCGCTTGATGAACGTTTCGTCGCCGCCTGTCAGTTCGATGAGTTTGCCGATGTCATGAGGGACGAAGAACATGTACTCCCATACGCTCGACTCGAAAGTCTCGGATGGATTCGATGTCAGGGAGCAGAAACTCGTCAATGGACTACATGCGATTGGGTCTTGAAATCCCCATGTTCCATTCAGATACTTAGGCTGAAAGAACCCGGTGAAGTTTGTGTTGACGCCGTTGACAAAGGAAGTTTGGTCTGCCTTGAAGAGATTTTGCCAGTTTGATGCGCGGGACATGTACTTTGTGCTCGTGTCTTTACCCAAACCACGGGCGAGAGTAGCGAGGTTGAAGTCGTTATACGCGTACTCCAACGTCCGCGATATACTTCGCGAGTTTGTACCAAAACCGACTGGGTCAAAGTCGAGGTAGGGAATGTAGTTTAGCTTCTTCCAGCTGTTAAGACCACCTCGTCCCTCGTAACTCCATTCTAGAGGTTCATTTTCAGCATCGTTCATAATGGCTTGGTATGCGAGTTCCCAGTCGATTCCAGTAATGTTCTTCACATAGGCGTCAACTAGGACGTTGTCGGCATCGGAACCGCCTTGTGTCCAGCCTTTGCATGTGCTCATCATACAGTCTGGCAGCCACCCGCGATGTTTGTAAGTATCGAGTAGACTTCGAACCATGTTCGACAGCATCGCCGGATCAAGGACTGTGAGGAAGGGAAGCTGAACACGCCACATGTCCCAGATGCAATAAAACGAATCAAAGTATGGCTCGCTGCTCTGCCAGTGTGGGTTTTCTCCCGTGTAGTTCTGTGGTGAAATCATGGTGCGGTAGACAGAACTCCAGAAACTAACCAGCATGCTGTCATCTACATCGCCCTTTTCAATGGTGATTGGTTTAAGCTTTTCGCGCCACGCTGCTTCGGCCGTTTTGACTAGCCCATCAAAGTCATAGTTGGGACCAGGTATCTCTCGCTCAGCATTCCGGCATGCCTGATCAGTGCTGATGAAGCTGAGGCCCATACGCGCAAGTACGGGCCCAGAGAGCGGTCCCTTTAAGCGTATGAAGCCACCGGCCTGCAGATAGAATAGATTGAAACCCCGCGTAACGTAAAGTTTCTTTGGATCTGTTCCAGCTCGATTGTTCACCCAGACGCCAGAATCCTTGATTGATCCCCCGGAAACATCGAGACAAAAGTAAGCCTGGTATGTACCTGCCCCAAAACTAGGGAGAAAGGTACCGTTACCTTTCATTCTTCCACCCTCAGAACCATCCGTCGCTTCTACGCTGATTGAAGCATTCTGGCGACTGGCCCAGAGATCAGTCAGATCAAGCATGATTAGTGGGTCCGCGCTCGCATTGCCCGTAGAAGCGTTTGAGAAGTCGAACCGGAACAGTGCAGCGTGTTCCGAGACAGTCATTTCAGCATGTATCCCATTCTGCAGCGCTACTGCAAAGTAGCCTGGTCGCGCTTCGACCGAGTCGTTCTGGTATGGGGTTGCTCGTGCTGCAATTGGAAAATTGCAGGAGTTGATGTCGTCTTGGGCACAGATCTGCGGAAAGATGGGAAAGTTGCCCAAGCTGGGGTTTCCCCCTGTTCCAGAGTCATGTAGCGCTGAGAAACCGGTGATGTTTGAACCATCAGTAGAGAACCCTCCTGTGTTCGCACCATCGACATCGCCAACAGCTATACAATCATGAGTGTCCAGATCGGTACTGTCATTGAATGTCTACTAACCTTTTGCCATACCATACGGCAAAGTCGCGCCCGAAAAGACATTTCCGCCATTTTGACTACCGATCAACGGATTAACCCATTTTAGTACATCGACATCGTCGGTTTGCCTTGTGTGTAGTCTGCCTGATGATAGAGTCGCAAGATGGGTTAAAATGCACAGGTAATAGATGAGATTGTTCATGCTGAAAAGTGCTCCCAGTGCGGCGACAGCGTGTACATGCTAATCCTGGTTGAGAGAGCAGTAGTGTACCTCTATGGATACAATGAAGTGATCGACAAGAAGGCCTGACTGCCTCTAAAGTATTCTAGGCTAAGTTGAACAAACAAGAACTATCTAGGTAGCGATATATGTACCAAGAGTGAACCATGTGAAGGGCAAAGATATGGTGCACCCATTCGTGCCTGCAACTACCTCTCCTGTCACCCTAGCGACGTCACTGGGTTGGGAAGGTGATGGCTCCGTCCACTCCGAGTGGTGCAAATTGCGGGGTAATGCAACGGGCCTTCTGCTGCTATGTAACCTCAAGGTTGATTGCAGGCATAAAGATTCTTATTTCCGCTGTCAACGCACCACCATCATGACATGAAGTCGGAAGCTACAAGCCTTGCGCAGCTTATCCTGTTGTGGCGTTTGATGGCGTTGTCGGCCAAGACAGCGCCCAGTAACACCTACATACCCCACACCAAGGTCTTGTGCTTGTACAGCTTCCAATAGACGACAATGCACATGCAGCCCCTAATATGGCACAAAGATTGCACGGGAGTTTCCTTGGAAGATAGGGGCTGGCACAAAAGCCGCCGGCCAAAAGATGAACGTACTGAGGTGAGATGGATAATAAAGCGGCAGGTATTAAGGTTTAATTCTGCCGTGCCTGAATCGCCCAGGCAGATCACCTGGGCAATGGCTGAGCGCTAGCCATGAAATATATCGCCAAGCTTCAGGAGATGCAATCTCTTCGCAAACCATACAGATGGATTCGGATAGTTAAGCTGAGTCAGAGTACACGTCTATGCGTTCCACCAAGACAAAACCTGGACTTTGCTGATGTTCTATGGTCGGCAACGCCAAAATTCGAAAATGAGTTCCACAGCTCAATTTCATGTTGCTTTGCATTCTAAATTTCTGCCATGTATGACCCCTAGCGTCTTGAGTCCTTTATTCATGGCCGCAGTGGTATCCTCGTCATTATCTTTCCTGTGTGTGAAGGCAACATGATCTTGTGCAGTTTCCCATCCACTGATGAGGAGAACCTCGTGATTTCCTGGGATAAGGTCGCATCGCCACCCATGTGCTATGTTGAACGGATGGCTAGTTTTAAGCTGTTGTATATGCTTGATGACAGCCCGGTCGACCGACTCAACCAACTCGACTTCGACGTATATTCTCTCTATTGCCAAGATGGGCGCATCCGCTGCAATCAAATGCATGCCACCAAAGTCCACGTGTACTGTCCAACAAAATTCGAGCACGTCTTCCTGGGGCCCAAGAACTTCTTCCCGCGCCGGAGAAGCCAGAAACTTTAGATGAGCGTCCAGGTCTGGCCATATACCCAGAATGAATATCAACTCTGGCTCCTCAACGGAGACGTAGAATTGTGAGTTTGTCTGTAGTTTGTCTCGGACAGCCGACAAAGTCTGGAGCAATGCTGGATCGTCCACGGTAATACCCCTCAGACGAAGCTGGGTGATCTCGAGAACCTGCATGCCTGAGGGTGCGGTACTGACAGCGGTTAGTATAGTTGAGTGGTGTAAATATACAAGGCAGAAACACGTGTGCGTAAAGTACCGGTTGGTAGAGATGCACTCACGAATCGTTCACGACGGTCTGACTGCCACTCTGCTAGTGGGTCTAGCGCCTTGGCATCATACCATCATCCATCGTGGTAGGAGGTGCTACTAATGCATGTGTTCTAATCCAGCATGATCCAGAATGGACGGTAAAGCTTCAAATGTATAGACCGCAAGCAGCTCTAGAAGTAATTTTTCTTGGGCGGCAGCTCTTTTATAGTCATTGTTGCGCTTTCTAGTATCTCAAGACATGTTGAGTGTGTTGTATTGTTAGACTGTGCAACATTGTACAAATGATGATACAGGCAGATTAAAAACCTATGCGTTAGTGTGCCGCGCAGTACTGCTGTTGTATGTAATTGCGGATTCGGGTGCAATTACAAGGCAAAGCATAGCTAGCCTGCATACTCAAGTCTGAGATCAGTTAGAGCAGGAATGGACGCAGTAGTAGCAGAGAAGCATATCGATGCGCTATGACAGACTAGAGGTGGGAGGTGAGATTTCTGGACCTCTCACCTTCACCTGCTGCGACGTCATCACCGTTGCGTCTTCCCAAATCGCAAACCCCACTTTTGCTATATCAACCAGCTCGATGGCATACATTCTCTCTCTCTCTCTCTCTCTCTCTCTACAGTACAACACTTTTGACACTGTACACGCAATGTCCTCCCACGACGCGGGTTCAATGGCGCCCTCCATTGCGTAAGCTGATCTGATGTATATCTCGAAAGTCCAAAAGCTAACATGGTATGGCATTAGCGCCACCGCAGGAGGTGGTATGGTGACTATCGAGGTCGGCCTCGACGCCCGCAAGTACCAAGTCCACAAGGCGCTTCTGATCCATCATTCCGAGTACTTTCGCAATGCGCTGCGCGGCGATTGGAAGGAGGCCAGTGAGGGCGTAGTACCTCTGGTTGATATCGAGCCGTTTATCTGTGCGTTGAAATAGATCGAGTCCACTTTCCAATGCTGACCTATTTGTCTAGTCAGCATCTTCGTCGATTGGCTTTATACCGGTAAATTGCCCGAGAGCGACAACAGTTGGCTAGGAGAAACTGGCATCCAGTACTACGCCGACGACGCTTGCGAGAAAATCGACACGAAATTGAGCATGACACTACTCAAGGCGTATATCTTTGGTGACCGATTCATTGCTCCCCTGTTCCGCGCAGCCGTAATGGTAGAACTTCCTGGTTGTATAAGAGACATGGTAGATATCGACCACATATCCAGTTTCGTCCTATTCGCCCAACACGCCCACGCCAACTTGCACCCAGACAGCATAGTGCTCCAGTGTTTGATTGACACGGTCTGCAGATGCTGGTCCTATACTACTGAGAAACCGGGTGTTGCGCGACTGGCTCTGCAACAGCTTCCACCTGCCATGTTGTGTCGTACCATTGAGGTTTTCAGTGATATGAGGGTCGCCAAGGAGGAAGCAGCTAAAACAAAAGAGAGTAGGGAAGTAACACTTGCAGCGTTGTTGGCGAAGAAGGAACCATGTTTTCGTCAGAAAATGCAAAAAGTCACTGTAGCAGCAAACATGAAGCTAAGGCCTCGATGTTACAAAGAACATCTCACAGACGACGAAAAGACAACCTGTTCTTTACATCGGAAGCACATGGTCTATGACAAAGACGCAGACTTCGGCTTCTTCAAGTGAGGGTAGAATGGTGGGCTTCGGAGGAATTGCAGCGGACAATTTCGGGACATATACTTGTCCGAAAAGGTCAAGGGCAGCAGTATGGTTTGATCTGCATTTGCGTATCAGTACATTGGAAGCCGAGTCGAGTCAATAAAAAGAAAAGATGAAATAACAGAGCAACTAAAGATGTGATTCGTGATCTCATAAGCCCGAGCACTTCGCGCAAGACCAATCCACTATCAGAATAGAAACCCGGACATGCAATAGCCAGTCCCACATATGCCCGATGGTCAACAGCAGACCAATCCACCCGAAGCCCGAGCGCGCATAACTAGGCTACCATTCACCGACAGCAGCCATACCGTGGTACCGTTGCATGTATCTGAAACTAGGCCCTAGCGGGACCGCGCTTGGAGATACCGATATCCTCCATAAAGTCAGTCAAGATCTGCTTCACCATGCTCTCACCCTCCTGGCGGGTTTCGGTGATCTTGTTGGCGACGGTCTCGGCCATGCCCTGGTAGTCAAACTGGTTTGTGTCGGTCATCTCGGACATGGCAGAGGGGGAGTGGATGTGGGTACCATCAGCAGCAACGGTGTAGATGGTTGGCTGCATGACCTGTAGAGTGCATTCGTCAGCATCATATCATTGACGCAAGAAGCCCGAAAGATAAGGGCATGACATACCACGTTGTCGGTCTCGGAAGAGTGACCCTGGACGTCGGCCCACGGGAGGATCGGGACTCGGACACCGAGCGGGGCGCTCCTCGTCTCGGGGTCAAAGTCCGGAATGTAGGTGAAATCCATGGTACTGGAATCCTTGATGGCCTTTCGGCTCCTCGAAGTGTTGAATCGTCGGACTTTGTTGCCCGTCTCCGTGGCTTCCGGGACAGGAATAATCTGCTCACCAGCAAGACGGATGGGGTTTGTACGCCGATTTGAGGCGTATGGCTTGTCGGTTGTGAGGAGCGAGGAGAAGGTTGCCGGGCCCGTCATGGAGAGCTGGCGGACAGTGAGGCGGGGGCCGAGGAGACGGGGGCCTGCGAGGGCGCTCATGGCGCGGATGCACGGTTTTGAGGCTTGCATGTCGAGAGAGAGAATGTGTGTGTGTGTGGTAGTTTGGTGTTGAAGGCGAAGCGCAAGGAAGATGGCGAAGCAGCTGTGGAAGCAGCTGAGGGCGGGAAGGCGGCGGATTATAAAGGCAGTGCTAAGGTAGTAGATTACAGATTACAAGACGATAAGGTTTCAATGATCAGTACAAGCTTCGGCAATGGTCGGAAGATTTGATCGCGATCAAGTTATCCGGTAGGCTGGGAGGAGGTGTTGAGGGTGGAATGACAGACCAAGTTCGCGATCGGGAGGGGAAGCTGTCCCTTTTCTAACCCCCCCCCCCAAACTTTGGGCGCAGCAGCCACGACCTTTCCAGACTTCTTGGCTGTGGATTTGAAAGCGGTCAGTGGGCTGTGCGACGACTCATCACACCATCATCATAAGCCTTCATAACACCGACTGCTCTGTCGGGGATGCAGCCACGGCCTCCGTAATGCTCAGTGGATGAGAGGAGCTTGGGGCAGCCGCCAAACCGCATCGGGCGCAAGCGGAGTCCCGAGCCAATGGACGAGATCCACCACCGCTCTTCCCCGCACTTTGGACACCTCCCACCTTGCGCTTGCTCGAGAGAACGTCAAGCGTACCAAGAAGGCGTCGAAGCCGTGTAGAAATGCCGTCAAAACCATCTGCGTCGATACATGTCGAAGCGTGGTAGCCTTTGTGACACGGTTGACAGCCGTTGAGCGCAGAGGCGATGGCGCGAAAATGTCGGTGTAGGCCTTGTTGAACGCACTGTTGGCAGGGGGGATCGTCATAGGTTTAGCGATGTCGGCTCCCTCCCGCAACCATGCAGCACCTTTTGTGTGTGTGTGTACCTGTATGATCGGCTCTCCGCCCAACCGCTCATGCAGCTTAGCGGCTGCCTTCTGGCGCTACAAGTGAGGCGCACGATAAGGCGATGCGACGAGCCTATGATGTTTTGTCTGCGAAAACACGACAACTTGCTTGTGTCGGATCTGCCGGCGACCAGCACACACGAGTCTGCAACGCAATCGTTATGCCAGTTGACCATCTCGCCCATTCTGATTCGATAGTCTGCATGGCTCAACTCCGGCCGCTCCAACGCTCCGAGTGAACGACGTCCACCGTCGAGTAGAATGCAAAGACTAGCTCCTTTTTTTTCTTATTCTGCTCGCAAACTGTTCCCAGTAGAGTAAAGTGAGGCTACAAGCTATGGATACACCGTCCCACAGCCCTGCCTAGATTTTGTGATTATTCAACGCCCCCACCGTCGGGGCATAGGAACAAAGGGGTAAAAATCCCATGACTCGACCACCAACCTCCTCCCCTTACCACTTCCATGCGCTATACACTACCATCACCGTCATATTCTGTCCAAGTCTGAAATTTCTCACAAATCAGTTAAATCGGCCTGATGGTCTAGTGGTGTAAGTAGCCGCCAACGCCGCCCATCTCCGCTCCTTTTACTAACAAATCCCCCCAGATGATTGTCGCTTCGGGTTATTCTTACCTGGATACAGTGTATCTGTTCTGTGACAGGCCCCGGGTTCGAGTCCCGGTCAGGCCCGATCTCTTTTTGGCAAAACAAAGAGCTGGTTCCTTTCTTTTTTGCTTCTTTTGCTAAAAAAAAAACACTGGTGAGATGGAGACGAACAGCCGGTGAACAGCGAGCTTAGAGAAGGACTATAAGGGTATAAGGGTATTATCACAGTCACCCTATTGTCTGGTCACGTTGAATATCTCTGTGTTGTCTGTTTTCTAGTTTTGTCTCGTTTCTTGTTTTTTATCATTTAAAAAAAAGATGTCGAGGCACAGCGAACGGCTAAAGGACATCCATAGTAGAACCCACCCTTGGACGCTTAATCCCTCTTCTCTAGCCAACGATTCAAGATCACTAAATACATCCTATTCAGCAGGCATGTCTATCCATTGGCTGTTGGCTGTTTAGTCATCACGCAGTCATGTGCCGTGGGCTCATCACATTCGACGTGTCAACCAAAAAAAAAAGTCGATTATTGGTATCTACCATCGTCTATAGCA
>Ga0265797_10004138_pt1 | contig 22475 bp, 18 predicted proteins | sample P2T30metagenome_FD_192433 | JGI IMG/M metagenome (GOLD analysis project Ga0265797, IMG submission 192433) | Plant litter microbial communities from East Loma Ridge, Irvine, California - P2 T30 | ecosystem: Environmental > Terrestrial > Plant litter > Unclassified | place: USA: California... | reverse complement strand
CACGGTCCTGCGCCGAGGTTCCAACCAGCAGACAGTTGTTGATCAGAAATCAGCTCTTATTGCCGCCATACGCTCTCGGGAAAACGAGATCAAAGGTTTGAGCTACTCGGACTGCGTTTATCTGAATACTGCTGTCCTTGTCTCGACTCTTCGAGCCCGTGCTGGCGACTGCACCGCTGTACTTCCCTATTTCTTGGAGAACAAGGTGAAGACCACCAGTATGGGTGGCCCCATGCTTGCAATCGCTCTGAATGCTGTAGACGTCTACCTTCAACGCGCGGTCGCCGGCAAGCAACAGAACTTCGCTGCTCCACAGGTGGCCTTGCAACTTGCTACCTTCCTTGAAGCTTGTTGCCACCGCATCCTGAAGGTGCAACAAGCTGCTGTATCTGCAGTTGACCGCATTGTCAACACCATGCCCTCAGTCCTGTGTCAAAAGGCTGCTCTCTTTGCTCTACTCGAACTCCTGACACTGATGTGGAAAAGCTGCCTGGATGCTGAGACCGATGAGTACGAGTGGAGAGCTGAGTACACGTCTAAAAAGGGCAATGTCTCTATTCAGTTGTCAGACGACATCCAATACCGCCAAAGCACCCTTGCAAACTTCCACAAAAGATGTCGAGTGTGGGTTTCTCAAGCGATCGATGTTGCGCCACTTGACACTAAAGGCCTGCTGCAAGCCTATCTCGAAGACTACGAAGATGATGGCGCTTACGGCCACATCGGTCTTGGCAGATCGTTTGCTGTTGAGATGGGTTCTCTCATTCCTGGTACAGACCAAAAGCTCAATTCAATTGAGCGACAGCGAGACATTGGTATCAACACAGCGTCAGACTTTGTTGCGCAGTACACTACTCGTCAAGGTTACCGACATGTCGAGGGCAAATTGACCGACATGAATGATTGGACTTTGGTCGAGCGCAACGGCACGTCTAGGCCTGCGACTTCCGATCTAGACGCAGAAATCGTCAGCGGCCGCAAAGAGCTCATACTTCTCGAGGCACGGCTGAAGAAGCACGAGCACATCGCCTTCTCGACAATCAGAGGAACTCTGCGAAACGCGGCTGGAATCTTGAGCCGGATCACTTCTGACACTGCGCCACTCATCCGCGGTCTCGTGAGCATTCCCTTCATCCTGTTCACCAAGGAATCTATCCAGCTGGGTATTTCCCTATGGCTGGGTGTTGCGAAAGAAAATCCAAGCCTCGAGGCCCGGATCTTGGTTGAGGTTGCTGCTGGGTGGGAGTCCTCCGTGCGACTCCATAAGGGATTCTTCAACACGGCCAACAACCACATTGACCCGTTCTATGTCAAGGAAGAATTTGCGCCTACGAACTGGGAGGCGATATCTAAACGTCGTCATGTGGTTCACAATCTGATTGCGCCGCACTTACGCCTAACTCAATATCTTTCGAGCCATTTCAACTCTTCTCGTTTGACCGCTCCTTCAGTCGAACGAGTATATGCACGCGTGATGCGGGTCACGGCAACGACAATGAAGAACACTGTAAGCCACCCGCTGGCTAGAGAAGTTCACTTCCAAATTGTCATGCTTGCTCTCGACTTCCTTAAGCTCAGCACCCGACTGGATCCTGCAGCACAGTGGCGTCTCAAGGACGCCATATTGTCCGCTGGACTCGCATGGTTCGCTACTCCGCCGCTGTGGTCTTATGGCAGCAACAAATTACAACTCAAGGCAGAAGTCAAACTGCTTTCGGACGTCATGCATGCATTGCAAAAAGGCTCAAACGTCAGCGCCTGGACTCACGGGGCACTGAACTCACTGCAAAACAAACAGGAACTCCTACAACATCTGTTGTCGCACGAGTCGCAACGCCTGAATGTATGGATCAATCCACTTGCATCAGATGCACGCGCTATTGCAGGTCCGGGCCAGCAAGGACAGCCTATCAGGGACACCACATTCTCACCGTTCGTCGGGGTCGCGTGGGCGGAAAACCCAAGCATTGCTGTCAACCTCACTACACGTTTCCCGAGATCTCAGATCTTAGCAAACGAGGTGAGACACTTCATCATGCAGAACCCCGAAAAGGCAATCGTTGAGCCGGACTCACTGTACGTTTTACTCGGAGCGTCGCTACCAGGTGACATCAAGTCGCAGCTCAAGTACATGCTCTACTGGGCGCCAGTCAACCCTATGGCAGCTGTCACGTACTTCATGCCAACGTATGGCAACCACCCATCGATCATTCAATACGCTGTCCGTGCACTGGAAAGCCACTCTGTCGACGTTACTTTCTTCTACGTTCCGCAGATCGTGCAGGCTCTGCGCTATGATGCACTGGGCTACGTTGAGAGATACATCGTCGAGACAGGCATGTTCTCGCAGCTCTTCGCACACCAGATCATCTGGAACATGAAGGCCAACTCATTCAAGGACGAGGACTCGCAGGAGCCTGACCCTGTCAAGCCGACTCTCGACAAGGTGACTACCAGCTTGGTGTCTAGTTTCTCACAAGAAGACAAGATCTTCTATGAGCGCGAGTTCGACTTCTTTGGCAGAGTGACCGGTATCTCAGGCACCCTGAAGCCATTCATCAAGAGCCCCAAGCCTGAGAAGAAGGCGAAGATCGAGGAGGAGCTTCGCAAGATTCAAGTTGAGCCTGGTGTCTACCTGCCCAGTAACCCCGATGGCGTGGTAATTGGCATTGACAGGAAGTCTGGCAAACCACTGCAAAGTCACGCAAAGGCACCTTACATGGCCACTTTCCGAATTCGCAAGGAGGAAGCAGAACTGGTGGACGGCGAATATCTGACTTCCGATGGCGATCTGGAGCAGAAGCGCAAGTCCTACGAAGTCTGGCAATCTGCTATCTTCAAGGTTGGCGATGATTGCCGACAAGATGTGCTTGCGCTACAAATGATCGCCGCTTGCAGAGGAATCTTCAACAGCGCCGGGCTGGACGTTTTCGTCTTCCCCTACCGTGTCACGGCCACCGCGCCGGGTTGTGGTGTCATTGACGTTCTGCCGAACTCGATCTCTCGTGACATGCTGGGCCGTGAAGCAGTCAACGGACTTTACGATTACTTCATTTCCAAGTACGGCTACGAGGATTCGATCCGCTTCCAGGAGGCTCGCAGCAACTTTATCAAGTCCATGGCTGCGTATTCAATCATCTCCTACCTGCTGCAATTCAAGGACAGACACAACGGCAACATCATGGTCGATGACGCCGGGCACATTCTCCACATCGACTTCGGCTTCTGCTTCGACATTGCGCCCGGTGGAGTCAAGTTCGAGCGCGCACCTTTCAAGCTCACGCCGGAAATGGTCGCTGTCATGGGCGGGTCAAACTCGGCGCCGTTCCGCATGTTCGAGGAACTTTGCATCAAGGTTTTCCTCGCCGCGAGGCAGCATGTGGAGCAGCTCAGCCATATTGTCATGACCATGTTGGACTCCGGACTGCCATGCTTCAAGCCGCAGACCATTCAGCACTTCAAGGAGCGTTTCGTGCTGGAGAAGTCCGACCGTGAGGCTGCGGACTTTGTGCGCAAACTCGTACACTGGAGTGAGAGGAGTTACTCGACGGCGGTGTATGATTACTTCCAGTTGTTGACTAACGGTATTCCGTACTAGGGTTGAATAGGAAGTTGGCAGCGCCGTTGAAGTGGAAGTAAGTCAACGGTTAGACTCGGAACGTCGGCAACCCGGTGAATCAGATAAGAATGGAGATATCTCCGTAGCAGTTTAATACTTGTTACGAAACTCATGAATCCCGCAATAGTTGTTGCGAGATACACTAATGTAACAACGGCAGTTGGTACATCGACTCACATGACTTCTGAACTGCCATCTTGACCTAAGTGATTTACAACAAGCCTCGGTACTAGATGCGCCAGAAGGGCTTGGAAGGCCTAGATGCTCGCTATTCGACGTTCGTTGGTAGGGCCTGGAACCGCAAGAATAACCCCCCGGCATCACTTTCGCGAGTCTCGATCCCTCGATCGAAAGCGATTCGTCTTCTTTGCTCGAGCATACGAATTTTCCCAGATTTATCATGACCTCAGATACGTGTAATTCATGCATCTACAATAGCATTAACAGTAATGACCTGGCCACTAGTAAACTCCTTGTGTCAACGAATGTCAGTCACGCGAAAGACGGCAGCGGGCATGGCTCCGATAAACTAAGAAGAACCCTAGATCTGCCGGTGGTCGCTCGCGCAAGATGATTGGTCTTTATCGACCGCATCGACGGCTTGTGGGTCTGCAGCGGCTCGCCAGAGCTGGGCTCAGTTCTCCGCGTCACGGCGCCCGTTGCGCCCGTTCACAATCTTCGATCGCTCCAACACCGAGGGCAGCCTCGCAGCGAAGAAATTACTGGTTGTCTACGCGAAGTTTTTCAACCCGCAGATCAGACATGTGATGTGTGCATCCAGTTGGACATTCCTTTGATTTGCAGATATGAGTGCATTTGATGTGATGTTGTTGCTTATGTTAGGGTTCTAGCTTGTCGTCACAGTGACGAGACTCACACCGATGTCCAGCTGGTTTGTTAGTGCCCACGTCGAGATTCTATGGCTTGGGTGGCCGGCTCGAGGCTGGGAATGCCGTGTTTCGACCTGGCAGAGATACAGCGCTCAGCCGCTTAAGCGATTACCTCTCCCAGAATGACACCCAGGAGCAACACATCTCCTCGTGCGCAGACGTGGTGGTAAGATTTAACGGACAGTGCTCTAGGAGCCAACTCCGACGTCGAGGCGATCCCTCTGGGTGGCAATCTACAGCAGCACATCTTCGGTGGTCGAATCTCGATGGGCTCAGTCTCAGGCTTTGCAGCTTTGTGATCGCTGATCCGCCGGCCGCGGACGATAGCACCAAGTGCCATGTGCGTAGGGGCTATGTATCGGTTCGTCTTTTCGCTCCTGCTCGCAACCTGTCGTTATGCATAAACGCATATGGTTGGTTATCCGATGCGGAACGTAATCAACGGTAGTTGGAACGAGAGCCTTGCGGTGCACGGGCTGGTTCCTGTGCCCATGTCCCTCGACTTGCCACCTTTCGATTTTTCCACAGAGGCATCTCCGCGAACTCTCGAGCCAGCGGTGCAGCACTGATCGGACTCGACCTGGTGGCGATTGCATCACCCACGCAAGACACTTTTGCGTCTCCGGAGCGATCTCCAGCTGTATTTCCCTTGGGGCTACTTCCGGGCAGGGCCTCAGTCCGTCGTCTTTTGTACCTTCTGCTACGCGCTTCGTAAGTGCCCCATAGTTCCCTGCTGTAGGGCGATCCCGCAATATCCCAATGTCCATATCCATGTTGCGTCCATTGCGATCCTTGGCGTTTGCTCTATGACAGAACAATCTACCCACTTGTGCTTCTCTTCCCGGACCTCCGAACTAACATTTACACCAAGGTGGTCTGTCCACTACACCTAATTGGCCTTGTCTTCTGTTTACAGAATTCCGACACGTTCGTTCACAGCTTAAAATCGGGCTGTAAGTTACGTGTTCTCGCGAAGGGCAGCACTCACAGGCTGAATATTGACAGCACCTACCAGAATCTCGTGAGCACGCCATACACAACACCTCTCTGGAATTCACTCCATGATGGGTGACCAACCACAGAACGTTCCCTACAATGCCTCCAATATAGCTGCTCCGAGCTCAGGGAGCTCCAGAAAGGAGCAGTCAGCACAGGTCTGAGACCAATCCCGCGAGTTCACGCACTGACTGTTTCAGGCATCCTTTCCACGCACAATTAGACGACCTGAATCAGCCTCGCCCAGGATCGATGCATCAGCTAAATGCGAGCGAAACCCAGTCCTTCGATCTGCGCCAGATGGGAAATGCTCTACCAGCGAACTCGGAACAGCCCACATTTGAAGGCCGTCGTCCGTCGGGACAGTACAGCGCAGCAACAATGATGGGCCCAACTCCGTTTCAATATCCGCAAATGCCACCACAGTACGGCCAGCAGCGGCACGACCCTGCAAACTACTCGAGAATGCAACAGCAGCAGCAGCAGCAGCAATACGCGCAACAGCAAATGCCGCAAGCTGTGCCTTACCAATATGCGAATCGGCCTCATCCTCTTCAAATGCAGCAACAAGCACCTTTCCATCGCATCGACCCTTATGCTTATGGCGCGAGTCCTTCGAGCTACTCGCCTGTGGATATGAGATTCCCGCAACAGACATTTCCCATGGGCTATGCTCCATCCGGCGGCTACCCGGACATGAGTACGAACACCATCTGCTATGCTCGAACGAACACCACTAATACGGGTGCTACAGACCAATATGCTAGACGTACTTCAGAAACCCCAGCTGCGATCCCATCACTTCCGCGAGGTCCACCCCGTAAACCAAAGCAATCTGGACATGCTCTTTGGGTCGGCAACCTTCCGCCAGCTGCGACTGTCACCGATCTGAAAGACCACTTTTCCCGAGACGCAACCACCGACATTCAGAGTTTATTCTTGATCTCAAAGAGCAACTGCGCGTTCGTCAACTACAAATCCGAAGCGGCTTGTGTTGCGGCTATGAATCGATTCCACGATTCAAGATTTCATGGCGTTCGCTTGGTTTGCCGCCTTAGGAGAGGTTCTACGAGCACAACAAGCGCGCCTGCGACCAATGAGCCATCTAAGGCTGCGACCGACCAGGATACTGCGCCGAAAATTATAAGTGCCAGCACTTCGAACAACGAGTCTCCTGATCCCATCATAGTTGGCAGTGCTCCCACTGCCCAAGCAGAGGTGAACAGCTCCGTCGCGCAAACAACCGCACCCACGATGAAGGTCCTCGAGAAATTCTTCATTGTCAAGAGTCTTACACTACAAGATCTTGAGGCCAGCGTGCGCAACGGCATCTGGGCTACACAATCGCATAACGAATCAACATTGAACGAAGCCTTCGGCGCAGCCGAAAACGTATACTTGATCTTCTCGGCTAACAAGTCAGGCGAGTACTTTGGATATGCGCGCATGTGTTCCGAAATCGCTGGCGAGGCAGTGCCGACCTCCTCTTCCACACCCAGTCCTCAACCTCCTGCTTCGAATGATGGTCCCAAGTCGATTCCTACGCCTGCAACCGAAACTGCACCCCGTGGCCGCATCATCGACGACTCTGCGCGTGGAACTATCTTCTGGGAAGCTGAAGTGAACGATGAGGAAGAGAGCGGATCACCGGATAAAGGATCAGATGAAGGAGCCGATGGTCAAGACTTGGGACGGCCGTTCAAGATCGAATGGATCTCAACCGCGCGACTTCCATTTTACAGGACTCGTGGTTTACGCAACCCGTGGAACGCAAACAGGGAGGTCAAAATTGCCAGAGACGGAACGGAGTTGGAGCCTTCGATTGGAAAGCGCCTGGTGCAAATGTTCCACAGATCCGCGCACGCTCCGCCGCACCCGATGCAGGCGGGCGGCATGCAATACCAGATGGCATAACACTGGCGTAATGGATACGAGACGAACGAAAGATCTATTGGCGATGGGAGGCAAAATTGTCGATTAGCGGGCGCAACTAGCAAGGAATCATGAAACGAGCAAGATATCAATGGGAATACACGGGCAGCATAAAGCCAGGCGTTTTGAAATTGAACCCTATTGAACGCAACAACTCGGAGGAGCACTTGAAGAGGATGTTTGCACTGCGGGTCACTTTCACGCTTACTGCCAACGGTGACACTTTTGTCACATTCCCTGAATTAACACGCGATCTCAATTCGACCAGCCAGGCCCATATGCGAAACTGGCAGCAGCTTTCTTACTTTTGCGAATGGTTGCACGAGGGTTTGTCACCTGTCGGAGATGCAACACTTGCGTGCACCTCTCAACTTTGATCGGCAATTTCGTGACCAGGTTATCACGCCTACATTCTGCGAATCGGTTCGTACATTTGGTCCACTCTCGCCACCACACCCGATTGATCGAAATGTCAGATCTCGATCATGTGCAGATTGATCTGCTCCACGGGCGACATCCTCCGGGTGAATTCGCGTCTGTACGAGCAGCCAATAGCACTTGTTTGCTTGATGTGTTGCTATACACATCATTTTTTTGGTTACTGTGAGTTTCTTTCAGATAGCTAATTGGTGTCTCCGAATACGGAGGTGCTCAGGACTCGTCCCGAGAGATGTGATGAGATGCCGGGAATTTGATAGCTGTTACTACATAAGAGATGCACCTCCTTGCCTGTCAGCGTCCTCCGGGTAAAGACTCCCCGTCTGTGCGAGCAGGCTAGAGCGTTCATTGATATCTCGAAGGCTCGAATTACAATGTCTGCTGATTGGTTAGTGCCATATCCTTAGACGAGTGATTGGTTTCATATGATACCAAGGAACCCTCCTGGAGGCTGCATTGAAGGAAGATGGCATGCGGTGATGCTGCCAGATTCGCCAGAATATGAGGTATGAGATCTTGATCTTAGGCATCACATGATCTCGGAGCAAGTCTCACGGGCCTGGGTCCGACGGGTCTCGCTAGCTAAACTGGAAGCGTCCAAGGGATTGAATGCTGGGAATGATGTAGAATTTCCGTGATAACAAGCAATTTCGATGACTGACAGTGTGACAGCGAATGGATTGATGATCTCGGGAAGCTCGTTCCGTTCCTTCGTCCTGAAGGTTTTGGAAGGTAGCGAATGTCTTCCAATCTACATGTCCGCTTCCGGATCTGAGTCGTTCCTCATCAACATATCATTCTCGATCGATGGGTATGTGGTGTCGTCCTTGCAATTTTGCAGAAAGTATTCGTTTGTCCTGATGGATAGGAATCGCCGAAAAGTTAAGGATACATCGTGACTTACACATCATCAAGCTCTTGATGGCCTCGATATCAATCTTCCAAGCTGATGTCGTTTAGGTGAGTGACCAGTGCCACTCCTAAAAATCCATACACAAGGACTTGAAAGTGATGAGTGTCGTAGTGTCGTACATCTCCAGTGGCAGGCGGGTCATTAATTCGCTGTTCCGTTCGACCATTGGGTCATATATCGATGTGGGAATGAAGAAAATTGAAACAGCAATCAGATAGACCACCTAAGGGTTAGTGTTTGGGTGACATCTTGATACATGTAGCCTCTATGCCTTATCTCGACGGCTATGCTGACCACAGCCTTCTTGACTCTAGTGTCAAACATATAAGTCATAGAGAATATTTCTATGTTAACTTCAGGTGGGGTCTAAGTTCTTGTCAAACGGATATCAACTATTTTCTGTTCGACAAATTTACGTTCACCAAACTCACTGCAAGAGACATTGGTGGCTGGAATCAAAAAAACCTCAAGCGTCCATCACGATTCTCGGACCTGGAGACCACAAAAGCACTTATGGAGGTAAGCGACGATGGACGATTCTTGTACCGAACATTGAAATGAACACATTCGCTTCTGGTAAACTTATCTCCTCTTCCCAGTTGGCCAGCAAACTCGCTGTGCCAGGCGAAGAATATCCACTCAATCCTTCTGAGGAGGCGGGGGCTTCCATAACGGACGTTAGCAACGGTCTTCAGCTTGAACCTTTCGTGCCTTTCCTCGGCGTCGACAAACTTTGGTCATTTCCGCAACGCGTCCACTCTGCTTTTGATGCACGCAATGAGCTGCTGCGACACCGCTATCGATGCACGCTCCAGTTCGTCCTGGGTCTTGTCGATCTCGCGCTGGATGTGCTTCTTTTCGTCGAGCAGTTCTTTTAGCTCCTCAAGATGCGGACGTTGCGCTGTTTTCCTGTTGGGATTCCGTCAGCATCTGACACATCATCTTGTGGCAGTGAGTGAGCCTACAGATCTTCCTTGTAGGACTCTTGCTCAGTCTCGGCCCGACGATGTAATGCTGCATAGCCATCGTCCTGCGCTTTGCGGAGGCGGGCCTCGACGCTGCGACGGCGAGTCTTAACCTATGGCAACGACCTTTTAGTTTCTCAACAAGCCTGCAACGTAAGTGAAAACTCACTGATGCCGTGTGACGGTCGACCAAGTCTTGAATCTTCACGCTGTCAAGCATTTGGGAGCCATCCTGGGAGTCCTTACTTGACCAGTCGTCAGATCGGTAGTTTGACATCTTGCTCTATGTCGTGGTGTGATGAGCTCATTTGCGAGATGTGGGCGATATCTGATGTAATATCGCTGATGAGGGACACGACTGTCTGAGTATGTTGTTCATTTGATGGACAGGTGAGGTTGATTAGAATGTGTTGCAATAGAGGAAGGCGCGACTTAAAGAGCAGCCTTAGGCATCAGGCATCAATGCATCACTAGCGCGTCTGGGGCAAAAGCCGAAATCAGGGCCTGGCTGGTCGCAATAATCTAGAAGATTTCCTTCCAGCAGCCCTCACCAGCAACAACCACACCACGCGCTCAATTCATATACACATCCACAATGGGTCTCGCCGGTCAAAAGAAGTACGGCTGTCTGTATATTAGTGCACTATAGCAAAGTGCTAACATCAATCACAGGCGCAACAAAATCGGAGCGGATCCTAACAACACCGCATGGGCGAAATCGAAAGAAAACTACGGCCACAGACTCCTGGCTAAATCAGGCTGGCAACCCGGACAATTCCTTGGAGCCGAGAACGCGAACCACTCCGAACACTACACTGCAGCCAACGCCTCCCACATCCGCGTGGTGCTTCGAGACGACAATGCCGGCCTGGGTGTTCAGAAGGGAAAAAGCAACGCCGATACCTTCGGCCTGGCCACTTTGTCGGGCATCTTCGGCAGATTGAACGGAAAGAGCGAAGTTGAAGTTCAGAAGCAGGCAGACACAGTGCGCGACCTGGAGCTGCAAACATACCAGTCGCAAAAATGGGGACTGATGAACTTTGTCTACGGAGGATTGCTTGTGGGTGACAAGATGGAGGAAGGCGAGAAGAAGAGGCTCGCCGAGCACAACGCAAATTTCCTGCAGAGCAAGCGAAAGGCTGAAGACGAGACACCTGCCGACACAACCACATCAAAGAAGAGAAAGCACGACAGCGCTGAGAAATCTGACGCTACATCAGCGAGCAGCGACGAAAGTGAAGCCGAGTCAAAAGAAAGTAAGAAGAAACAGAAGAAGCGAAGCAAGAAGGGAGAGGCTGCCACAGATTCATCAAGCGAGCCTGCGGCGAAGACATCGAAGAAGGAACGCAAGGAAAAACACAAGAAGGACAGCAAGTCTGGAGGCTCAAGTGAGAAGTCCCAAGCAAAGGAAGAGAAGCGCGCCCGGAAGGAAGCCAGAAGAAAGCGCAGGGAGGAGAAGCAAGCTCGAAAGGCAGCAAAGGGCAAGGCATCGGCACAAACATCACGCGATCAGTCGTCAGATTCGTCTTCGGACGAGGATGCTGCGCCAGCAGCAAAACCCACAACCCCATCGTTCGCCAGCGGCAGACTCGCTGTGCGACAACGCTACATCATGCAAAAGCGCCAGGCAGGCATGAATCCTCAGGCAATGGCGGAGATTTTGATGCTGAAAGCTGGAGCATAAGCAATCCCAAAGCTCATATAATTAAATCTATAGACCAAAAACGCCATGCAATCCGTACAAACAGCGTACTCATGAGCTCAACAGAATGCCAGCGAACATTAGCCTGGCATACTTCCATCAAACCAAAAAGATATCACAAGGTGCAAATCTCTTGAGTGCCCATTTATCATAGCCCGTTCCGAGACTCGTCTCAAATCCCATACATCCATGTCGTAGCCCATAAAAAAAAACGCCCGCCAAACAAAGTAGAAGTGCCACGACTTTAAGCCATCTGGCCAGAGTCCATACAATGCAATCCAATAGCAAAAGAACCGACAAATGAAATGGTCTACGGGTATCTCGAGTCGTGAGGGTCCAAGCGCGCGTCCGCCCCATGCGACGCTAGATGTTCTCCCGCGCGTAGGAGCGTGGCCAGACCAGACGATGGCGGAGAGAACCGCGAAGGCGATCCAGGCGTCTTCATTGGCGGCAGGCTCGCAGCGAGACCACTCTGTCGTGCAGGAAAGGGAAGTGGGAGTTCGCGATTGGGAATGCCGCGGGACAGGGCTGAAGGGGCCGAAGGGGCATTAATCGCGGAGGTGTGGAGCGGTGAGCCGGCGGAGCCAGAGCTGAGCGAGTCGGAGTGTCGGAGCGAAGGTAGTGAGCTCTCGCTGGACAATGTGGGTCTGCGAGAAGAAAGAGTTGGTGGCGAATTGGAGGAAGAGGAGTTCTGGGTGACAAGCATGGGGTGATAGCCGTATGCCATGCTTGTGCTGATGGCCATTGGGTGGTTGTGCATCGGAGATGCAGAATGTGTGTTGGTTCGTCGAGGATTTATGAGTGCCGGTGTGCTTGATTGTGGGCCGTTAATGCTGGCAAATGTGGGTTTGTTGTGTCGAGGAGATGTATTAGAGTCTGGTGTTGTGCTTTCTGGGGAAGTGTGATTTGAAAATGCCAGTGGTCGCCAATCTGTAGTGTTGACAATTCGTGGTGAGCCGAGTGTCGATGGCCGTCTGATGCCTCCGTGTTGTTCGATGCTGTTGGTGCAGCTACTTCTTTGGTCCGGGCTGCCCACGGATCTCTCATCGCTACTTCGTCGACTTGGACTTGCGTTTTTGTCTTCTTTAATGCGTTTGCCATCTACCATGAAAATTAGTCGAGGCCCTAGTTGTCGGAGAGCCAAAGGACTTACTGCTTGGTTCATGCTTAGCTTTGAAGTCTTCGAGATAGTTTTGGTAATGCGCATAATCTTCCGTCTTCTTGTACTCAGCCAGTTCGGCGTAGTAACGGTCTTTCATTGCCTGGCTTCTGCTCTCGTAAGTTGCCTTGTCGTCGGGTGCGAGTACCTGCCATCGCTCGCCGACCGTTTTGGCAATCTCGGTAAAGCTCAAGTCTTTTCCTTTGAGATGCTCTCTTACTTCTACAACGCGCGTCAGACATGTCAGGCATGTGTAAAATATAGTATCACTTACGATTAGAGAATAGAACGTATGCTGATGGTGGTCTGTCGGGTGCGTTCTCGTCTGGCTAAACGGCTGTTAGTGGCTGAATCGAGACATCTACAGGCTGGGAGGCGTACTTTGGGATGCCGTCTGTACTTTCTCTTGGTGCCTGTTGATGTTGTTGTTGCACGAGAGCTGACGTTGGGCACAGAGTCCGGGCCCGAGGATGTGATGTGTGGCGAGCAATCTAGCTTAGGAACTGTGGCAGTGTGTTCGATGAGTGCTTCCACGATAGCACCACGTTGAGGTTTATCTTTCCGGTAGTCTGCAATGGCTCGCTGCAGCACCCTTCGATGTCCCAACTTCACGCCCAAGGCGTCTCTGTATGACCGTCAGAAAGATGTTCTTCATGGATGTAGGTTATCTGCGACATACAGGTCTTCTTCGGTGATGTCTGCAAGAACGTCCCATGAATCAAAGGCCTCTTGCACAAGGCCATCGTGATATTGTGAAAGACCAAGACGGTCCAGCGTCTCCCAGAAACCAGAAGCAGCCATAATCATGACCAAGGTAGGAGTTGGTAGTGGGGCGCAAGTTGCTGATTACGCTCAGAGGCGTTTTGCTAGATGAGAGCACAGTGGCATGCGCGTGTGCGAGATAGCAGGAGGTCTTTCGCAGTAATCGCCCTAGGGTCCTAGCAGAGGCGCAGATGTCATTGCCAGAAAGTAGCGATGAGCGGGTGGATTCTCGATGTTCTCGATGCTACGAAGAGCCCGATTCGTCCGGACCTAGGTCCTGTCGCACGCGATCGCGCCGATTTGCCCTCGAGATGGACTTCTGGCAGAGATCTCGACAATTTCTCGATCAAGGGGATTGGACCGCAGGGCAGTGGACTAGCCTAGCGTATGGCTAGGTTCGAGTAGCCTTGCAAGATGGGACGGCACAAATTGCATTTTTAAAAACCAGGCACGTACGGCAGCTGCCCGGCAGGCAATCACAATCCAATCCACACATCGACCGTTTCTCGCACGCTGAACGCCTGGCTAGCTGATCCTGCACCTGCGGACACATTGCATGTCGTTTCCCGGACTGCCCTCCGCGAGCCGTGGCACATCTCCGCATCACGCTTACCCAGCACTAACAACGAAGTCGATCCGTGCGTGGACGAGCTTTGTTGTTGATGACGTCTGTTGAAGGCATTCCGCGACAATAGTACCGAACCCCTTCCCTGTGTTTCGTAAAAATCGTTGATCAAACACTCTTTCCTTTGTATGTCTTGTCGACAGGAGCATCGTTGATCCGCAAGGCGACACCCCTCCAAGCCCTTCCACCTGTTCCCAAATCCGAAATTGCATGTGGGTCGATCAAACGTCGACATTCGGACTTGCTGCCGAACGTGGCCGCACAGATCGGCTTGTCCGGTTAGGCAGTGATTGGCAATGTAACGACGACAACGACGACATAATCACGTCACATTGAGGACGACATTCAATCACATCGAACATCGATAGATTTAGTTCAACCTGCTGTTGTACAGTACCTTTTTTTGCCTCTTAACAACAATCATCATCCGCTTAGAAGGCTGGACTGCACACGCTTTCGCGAGTCATGCCGATCGAAAAGACGTCGCCTGACATCGAGACGGAGGCTTGCTGCATCGCCGATCGTCGTTCCCAGGCCAGACGCCTTTCTGTGCTGGCGGAATCGTCAGATCGCAGGGCGAATTTGAAGTTCTGCATGTTCAGCTGATCCGTGGGTAGCGCCTCCTTGCTTGAGGTACCGCGGGTCAGGCAAAGACGGGAGGCACTAAATCGTTATTACAGAGCTTGGTTGCTGTACATCGTCTTCGTGGCGAATATCCTGTCCTTCTGTTCGTTTCGCCTCTTCTCAGAAGCAAGGCCTGGAGCGAGGCCTAGAGCAAAATCTTCGTTCTCGGCTTGCACTACTTGCATCGACGATGCTCTCCAGCAGTTACGTCGCTCCTGAGGCGCTGTCAACTGTACCCCCCTACGGAACTACAGCCGAGAATGTGAGACTCTACTACCTCCTACTATCGAAGAACTACGGTGCGCCCGACATGTCGCTCTTGGTATGGCGTCTCGTAGATCTTCTCGCAAGATATGAATTGTGTGAACCACAACTCTGCATCCCACAGCTCCGGGTGCCCCAAATTTGGTTCTTCACACTGCACCACACTTCGGCTGGCTACCTCCGGTACTGGCCCGGTTTGATTGATCGTCCAGCCTCTGAGCCTCTCCACGTGCCCGCCTTCACTGTCCGAACCAAGGTTCTTCGCCGCTATTGTGCCGAATCAAAGCTCCAGAGTAAAACCCCAGTGCAAGGTCTGCAGCATTCAAAACAAACAAATGGTACCCAAGCACGACGAACGTTGCGACTTTGAGGGCTTTTCGCTCACTAGAGGAAGGCACTTGAGAGCTTATTTCGAGCCCCTGCAAAGTGAAGCGGTCACAACGACGATGCGCGACCCTCGATATGAGGCGTGCACCTCCCGAGACCTCCTCTGGCCCTCTGGATGTTCTGGACGCTGACAGCTTGTACGCACCCGCTGCACCTCCCGCCACACGCACACGCACACATGCACAATCGACCAACCCGAATCACCAGCGCACAGGGATCGAAGATGGACGTGCGGAGCCTGCTCCGCTATGACAGGTGCCTGCGCAAGCGCGTTTGGTAGTGGTTGAGAAGCGCATGCCCCGGATCAGGTTTTCGAGTGCGATCGACATGCCTTTTGGTGAACGTTTCCGGTTTGGGCAGGCATCGGAAAAGCATTCGCCTGATGTTCAAGACCGGCACTTGCCATGCTGCATTAGCCTCACGTAGAGTGCTGGGCGCAGAGGCGCAGAGAGGCGCAATATAATCGCAGGCTGCGCCCCTCCTGGCTTGTTCACGTCCGAGAGGCTGCGGTCTGCGGGTGAGCTTGTGTGAATGTTATTGTGCGTGGGTGACAGCTACATGTATGATGTGGCAGATTATTCCACCAAGCGCCGTTCCTGTAAGTCCAGTCGAGTATCCCGGTTCATAGAAGTGGTGTCGGTAATTTGTGATTCGCGATTCGATCGTCGATGTTACAAAGTACTCAGTAACTTCTCCTATTGACACAGTTCTGCGCTGTCGATCGAATCGAGAAAACTTTCGAAAGATAGGCATCTCACTAAAGTGGTGATCTGCAGCATGAGACTGTCGTGTTCGCGCGTGATGATCGTACGCAATTCTGCGAGTGTTGCATTGTGGCATTATTGCAAATCTTGGACCACATGTTGAGCTGTGAGCCGACTTCGAGCCCGTCAGCAGTTGCGAATATGTACTAGACGTACCTTGTACATTATTTATCACGGTGCCGCCAGACCCTGATACGAGAAGCTCTGTCACACGATCCAGACAGAGACAGCTGGGTAGTGCTGAAGCAACGTAGCTGAGTAGTGGTGGCAGTACTAACACTGACCTGTCGATCGTTCATGAAGAGAAGCGCAGCCATGAGTCCCAAGTGGTACATTCAGAGCTCCAAGCGACGTCAAACGCTTTGCATCTGCGCCACGAAAATGAGCATGTTCTGGAGATATGGAGGCAATTGGTTCAGGTGCTTTCTTAGCATCCCTAGAGAGATTTTTGATACATTATACAACTCCACTCAGTCGAAGCTGGCGAAAGCGTCAGCCTCCTCTACGTCCCCATCGCCATCGACCGCACTTGACTCTGCCTTACGAGGCACGTTGAAGAGCACAGTGCAGTTTTTACCGTCAAAGGTATCCCACCTTCCGAGCCTGTGCTCTTTGCTGACGGCGGCGAGAACGTAGCATCCACTTCTGCCACGCTCGTCCTTGTCTATTACGTCGAGATCGTTGACGATACCCTTGGCCAGACCCGTCGCTTGAGCGCCTCTCGCGATAGCCTGCACGGCATCGGCGCTGAGTCCGGAGGTCGAGATGCCCTCATTTTCTAGTGCCGCTGTCACATCGATCTCGGGCGTCGCTAGTGCACCCAAGGGCTCGATGCGACGCTTGTCAGATGAGATTCTCCAGGCCCTAACGTGACCATCCCAGCTTCCAGTCACGAAGACGTCTGAGAAAGGAATAGCCTTCAAAGCAGTGATCCAGCGAGGTTGAGGGTCGAGAATCATTGGACCTTCAGCGTCCATTGATTGTGTGACATCGATTTCGGCACTTCGCTGTTCGATGGGTGTTGGTGGCTCGAGGCCGTGGGCCAGAGGGTGTGTGAATACTGGCTTCTTTTTGTGAATGTTCCATAGTGACAGTGATCCGTTGTCAGAGCCGGTAACAAAAGTCTCGTCGTCTATGCACGCAACGCGCTCCATTGAGCCTTCGTAGTGTGGTTTGATTCCATCCTCATAGTCTCCGCCCCTCTTGGGCTTGCGATCGGGTCCACCGCCACGGAACACAAGCTGACTTTCCTCTACAACCTTCCAGAAGCGTGCGGTTCGGTCACGAGCACCAACAGTAACACAGGTCTCACTCGCCAATGTGCTGACGTCCAGAACCTCGTCTTGGTGACCGAAAAGAGTCTCAATATATGCTAGCTCGTCCAGACTCCAGATTTTGACGGTTCTGTCTTTACTTGAGCTGAAAAGTTGATTGGTGCCTCTCCGGAAGACAAGTGATATGACGCTGTCTCTGTGTCCGTTGTCGCGATTTTGGCCGCTAAACATCCTCAACATCTTGAGAGTGCTCGCATCCCAGATGATGAGCCTGTTGTCTGCGCCTCCAGTGGCAACAAACTTGCCGTCTTGTGATGCTGCGACACATAGGATATCTTTGGTGTGGTGCTCTTTGGCAAACTTGCTTCCACGGGTGAAGGCCAGCTTCCTTGGTTTTCTCGAAGTTTTCTTGTTGTTGCTTGATTCTTCCGAGGGTGTCTCCAGATCCGGGATTTCCCACTTGACCAGCGCGCGATCTGATGTAACTGTGTAGACAAAGCGTCCGGAGATTGCCACACCATTGACACCCTTCGTGTCTGTTCTAAACTGGTCGTGCTGTGCTCCATTCCAGTCAAACTCGTCCGCAATGAATCTGTATAGTTTGCCCTTGCTTTCTGCCGTGTCTTCCTTCAGCCTCTCGCCCATGCGCTCTCGCATCAATTCTGCGTCGACATCTGCAGCATCGAAGCCTCCGAGCTCGAGCACCTCCTTTTGTGTATTCGCCAGGTATTGCTCAGCGAGTCGAATCCTTTTGGCGGCTGGGTCCTCGTTCTTCAGTTCCTCATCCTCCGACTCAGAGGCCGAGTAGTCGTCTTCGGCCGCATCGTCGTCTGAGATGTCGCTGCCAGAGATGGACTCGTCGCGAGTCTCTCTCCGCCGTGTTGGTTTGCCAGATTTTGCCGGGGCATCTCCAGGTGCCTGTGGCCTCTTGCGCTTCTTCTGCGACGCAGGCAGGGTGAAAAAAGAAGACATGACCTCGATGCTGTGTTATGTCTCTTTCCGTCCAAAATTTTGTCCTTTGCGCAGAGCTGCTGGTAATTTTTGCCGCTAGTAGACTCTCCACAAACTCGGTCAGCCACTCGGCCCGCTCCCTGCCGACGCGACTTGCAGCTTCCCTTCGAGAGCTTGTTCCACTCCGCACGCATCACCGTTCACAAGAGTCAGCATATTGATATTACATGTTGTTATACAATGTGCTACAGCGATATATCTTCATTTTACGACCTGCTTCAACGTGCCTGACGGATCAGTCTGGTCCCCTAAACGGTATTTTATTCGGCGGATTATCGGTTTCGAAAAGCAACAATTATTGGCATTCGATCCTCGTGGGATCTGTTTACTAGAGATATCTTCAGAGCAGTGTCTTACATTGAGATGGGTCGTCTTCAGTACCTTGAAAGACTAGCCCTTGGTCGATCTGCATATCAATCCGAGCCGCTAAACAGTACAGACCATGCGAGTCCACAAGGGCCATCAACGACCGACAACAGTTTGATCGAAACAACACAACCTCACACTTTCCAAGATCAACAATATGACTCAAAAGGACGGCCAGTAAACCTCGAAACAGAAGCTCAAAACGCCAGACTCCGACACGCATCGAACGAAGTCCTAGCCCTCGTTGGTGTCGTCGAACGCAAAGTGCACACTGACGCCAAACTGCACCGCAAAATCAACATCGAGCGAAACAAACGGCAACGTCTTCAAATTCGGGAAGACAACCGTGGCAATGAAATGAGTGCTTTCATTGATGTGGTGTCTTGGTTTGCCTTGTGGTGGCCAACGGCACTGGTCAGAAGAATTCAGATCGGACTGTACTCGACTGATCTACCCTTTGCGGAGATCTTGCGATACGAGGCGAGGATGATGTTTGGAAACGGATGGCAGGGTGTTTTGTTAGGCCTACTGCCAGGCACGGGAGTTGCTATCCTACACAAAGTTATCTGGCAGGTCCTCGCCCTCATCGTCGAAGAAGGCATCGGCGCGATACAACAACGCATCGTCGTCTCTGACATGCGTCGTCGCAAAGCTAGAGTCCTGATCCGCTCACTCACAATCTTCGTCGACGTCGTTCTGGTTGTCATCGATATGCTTCTCCTGCCACTCGAGACCTACGCCTTCGCCCGCCAGCTAAACATCGCCCCACCAATGCCCTGGCGCCCTCTCCTCACCACCCACCTACCCTCATTCTTCCGCACCGCCTACTCAACAACATTTTCCAACCCAGGATTATTCCTCACCTCCGCAGCCCCATTCATCATGAGCTACAGCCTCCTAACCCGCGAAGCCACCCCCGAAGCACCAGCCTTCAACGACCTCACCAGCCACCGCCTCCCCTCAATCAGCGAGCACCCCGAAACTCTGCAAACCGCCCCATCACCCCTCCGCGACCCCTTCGGAGCCATACTGCACCAAACTTGGGTGCTTAGGCAGCGCTTCCTGCAGCTCGTCGGCTGGCACGTCCACGAAGAGAACCGCCCGGGGTCCACACACGGCTGGGAGACAGACGTCAGCTACCAAGTCTCCGCGACGCCCGAGGATTTCGTGCAGATGAAAGTGCTTTCGCACAGGAGTACTTCTCTGGCGCGGTTGCCGGCGACGTGGCTGGGGTTGCGGATAGATATGTTTGTTGTGCGGGTCATGCTGTTGCCTTTGGAGAGCATGGTGATGCGCAGGGTGCTGCGGTATTATTTGTCGTCTGGTATGCCTGTGGCGACTACTGCTCTGGGTGCTGGAGTGGGCGATGCGGCGCCTGGAGCATGGGCTGTCTTGGATGGGAGAGCTGGGGACCGGGGTTGGAACGCTGTTGTAGGAAGACTCAGTCATATTGGTCTGAGCATGGCTTTGAATTTGGGTGTGGAGGCAGTTCTCTTTGGTGCTGCCTATGCTTTAATCAGGAGACAAGGTGTGAGAAGCTTTGGGTGGGGTCAATGTACTGGCGAAGAAGGAGACGAGGTGTTGGAAGATATTACCATAGGCCCGCCGGACCTGCTTGCTGGCGATGCCTCTTCATAGAACGTTTCTGCGAGGGCATTTTAGATATGTCGCTCAAGCATGCTGGACTGTACGATATTTTACGTTCCCCCTCACTTACTTCCGCTCACTCATTCCTTCCCGCAATCGATAAGTACTTGTGATTGCGCACGACAGACAGGCAACTGTGGCACACACAGTCCGGGATGTAACATAGAATAGTAGTATTGTTCAGCAATGAGAACAAGGTAATGGTGTTCTTAAGGCATTTATTTTAGCGCGTAAGACTGTGCGCATTTCACTAGAATATGTAGCTTGACTCCAGGGTGGAGCCACATTGATCGGATTGTGATAGCATCCGCAGGTTTTGTAGTTCTTCTCGGTTTCCATTCCAGCATTTCCTTTTCCATCATGCGTCAACTCAGTATCCTGTGTGGCCGATCATCTTGGTATGTCTGGCCCAATGGTGATCTCGATTGCGCACAAGTACAATGTCTGGGTGGTGTTGGCGCTCTTTTTTCGCTTGCTGCTTGAAGTCGAGCTTCCTGGACAGTTGACAGCAAGCTCGAGACAGCAGCAGTCTTATGTTCGATCACCTAGGCGGGAATCCACGGCCGCCAGGGGGAGGTGCGAAGCCAGGAGGTCCGCCGGGAGGTCCACCAAAGCCAGGCGGAGCGAAACCTGCAGGTGGGAAGCCTGGAGGGAAGCCAGGTGGTGCACCACGTCCAGCGAAACCAGGTCCTCCAACACCAGCTGCAGGGCCTTGCAGTCCAATGCCCGCGCCTCTGCCTGCCGGTCTGCTGATACCTGGGCCGGCTGCGATGGCTGCGGGAGCTCCAGCGCCTCCAGGCGCACTGTTTCCAAGTCTGGCGCTCGGGTCTGCGGGTGGCGGTCCATCGAGAGAGGCAGACACCACGTTGGAGCCACGGATAATGGCCAGACCGAGTGCGCGCTTCTCTTCGGTTTCAACTGTCTGGTTGGAAGCTCCGCCGGGAGCTGCAGCCTTGGTCTTGCGCTTTACTCTGCGGAACTCTTCGGTGTCGGCGAGGACGAGGTTCATGTGCTGTGGATTGTTAGTTGGTATGCGAGGCTTCGAAAGCATTTGAACAGCATCCATACCTTGTCAAAGGCCAACATTTGGCCAACCAGTTGCCGGCCATCCTTCATGGTGACGCGCATCTTGTGGTTGATCTGGGGCCATTGTAAGCGCATATCAAGTAAGCTCTTGTACACTTCAAACTTACGAATCCTGTCTAGAAGGCGGTCTCGTCAGCTATGTCCGTCAACACATGGCATTGCCATTATGGTCTGCGCGCGCAACTTACCATCTTTCCCTGCTTGTTCGGTGCTGCCATGTTGGCGGGTGGGCGTGCTAAGGCACGTCTCGGAGGTGTGTGGTGTGCGTAGAGGCGGGTGTTGGTGCTGGCGCAAATGGATCTCGGTGTCAGTAGCAATGACGGTCAAGTGCTGTCGCGCGCGCAGAGGGTTTGCAGCCAATCACATGCAATCACGGGCGCGTGCTCGAGAAAGTGAAGTTCCCGTCGTCGGACTGCTGTCGATGGCCACGCGAGTCATGGTGCCAAGCATCATCTCCAAATTCTCTCGCACTTACCCTCGAAGCCAGGCGAGCCCGAACTTCCTGTTACCAGCGACTCCGACAACCAACGACCACCGGGACGACTCATATCCATCAAAATGGTACGCCTACACCCCTATCGCACGCTTCCGAGTACCGCTCGCAATCTGGAGAGGAACGGCCACCGGGCGCAAGAGATGGGAGAGTCGGGCTTGGAAGCGTGGAATATTGCGACGCAGAGGCGCAGAAAAAGAGCAGTGGCTAACATCCTTCCTTGTGCAGGCCATTGGACAATCCTCCCAGCAGCAGGCCGACGGCCAGAATGTCGTCAGCCAGGGTGCCTCTGAGAAGGCTGCCAACCCCATGCGTGAGCTGCGCATCCAGAAGCTCGTCCTCAACATCTCCGTTGGCGAGTCTGGTGACAGGCTTACTCGTGCCGCCAAGGTGCTCGAGCAGCTGAGCGGTCAGACTCCCGTCTACAGTACGTGAAAAAGATATCTAGCACAACCCAGACGCGTCTCGCAAGAGGCTGCATGAGGACGATGTAGGGTTAACACTGCCACAGGCAAGGCCCGTTACACCGTCCGTACCTTCGGTATCCGCCGTAACGAG
>Ga0265797_10004137_pt1 | contig 22475 bp, 13 predicted proteins | sample P2T30metagenome_FD_192433 | JGI IMG/M metagenome (GOLD analysis project Ga0265797, IMG submission 192433) | Plant litter microbial communities from East Loma Ridge, Irvine, California - P2 T30 | ecosystem: Environmental > Terrestrial > Plant litter > Unclassified | place: USA: California... | reverse complement strand
TACAATCTATGCTTCGACGAACTCTTTCCTCACTGCCTGGTCCGACTTCTCATCAGCCTTGTTGTGCATCTTCCTCGCAACCTCGTCTGTCAGATACTGCTCGACATTCGGAGAAAGTATTGCAGCAACAATGAGAAGTATCCCAAATGGTAGGGTACAAAGGTATACAGTCCTGAAAGACAAGGTATACGCGGCTTGGACAGCGTCTGCTGTTGCTGCAATGATTTTGGGAGAGATTCCAGGAACAGCATTGAAGTCACCGAGAGCAATGCTAGATAAGAGATTCGGTAGTGAAGTCTCTGGGAGTCCAGCAGCGAGCGCGGCAGGTATGACCTTTTGCGGAATATACTTAGCGGATTCGGTGGTCAAGATGGATGAATACATGCTCGTAGCGATTGCAGAAAGACCTGTGCGGATAGCACCCATAACACCAGTGACCAAGCCGATATCAGCAGGATCCCAGAGATAAGCAGTACTAGAGAGTGTGAGATTCTCTATGTATCCTGCGGCAATGGTGCCAACCAACAAGAAAGCTGTTGTTCGTTGTTCTGTGTTATGATTCGATGCCGAGACAGCTGCGACAAAAGCTGTGGTGAAGACTGCTGTGACTGTCATTTGAACCTTCATGCGAGGGAGGTATCGGATACCGGCGCCACCAAGTATCTGGCCTAAGAGGAGACCGCCACCAACCGCGCACTGGGAGGTGTTAACTATGATCATGATAAACCACGGAGTAGGGCTTTTAACGTACTGATAGCCATCCGATCTTGGTTATGTCGTCCGTAAAGAGTGAAGAAACCATTGTGGGCCAGATAACCGAGTTAGCATAGTAAACAATAGCCGCCAAACTAGCGCAAGCGACATTGGCGTCGTATTGCACGTTCTTAAACAGGCGTAAAGGAATCAGCGGGTACTCAAGTCCTGGAGCATAGGCTTCCCAGAAGCAGAAAGCAACCATTGTCGCGAAACCAGCGAAGAGGGCTCCGAGTACATGCCCACTCTTCCATGGATATACAGAGCCGCCCCAGTTCATGCCTATCAGGAAAACCACAAGGCCTGTTGAAAATAGAAAAATGCCCATCCAGTCTAAGGTCTTGAGCTGTTTTAGTTTGGACTTTCCACCGACATGGAGCATTTCCTTCGCTTGTTAGCTATGCGGGCATCGTATTGAGCTCTGTCACTCACATATGTTGGAGGAAAATAGAAAAAGAAGTACAAGGCAATGGCAAGTACGTTGACGATAGAACCCAAGATGTAGCACCATCGCCACTGTAGTGCAGTCGTCTGGTACAGGGATCGCGCGACAGGAGGACCGAATACGGCGAACGGAACTGAAGTGGAGAGCACAAACGCATTCACAGGACCTCTGAGGGCGTTTGGAACAAGCTCGCCAAGGATGATGTGAAATGATAGCTGACCAGCAGCAGCTAGGCCGTTGATGGAGTTGGTTGCCTGTAGTTGTAAGCACTAGTTGCTGAACCGAGGCGAGACTGACTCACAATCAACATGTTTATGCTTTGTGCGCTTGATCCAATGATGTTCCCAATTAGTCCAAGGAAAGATGAGCAGATGAAGAACCATCTACGACCGAAGATATCCGACAAACGCCCAACGAGCGTAAAGCCAATGGCGAATCCAGCAGTCCATGAGATGCTAACCCAGATTATATTTGGTGATGGGCCGATGGAAGCATTGGTGAGACTCAAGGTGTTTGATGGAAGAACCCATCCCAAGTATCTGCAGCCTGTCAGATATTTTCTCGAAATTTGCTTCAGGGCATGCTTACCCTGAAATTTGCGCCAGGCATGTGGCCTATTTGATGTGAGCGTGTGTGAAGAGTGCTAATCCAGCTACGTACAATGACAGTGCCGATGAAGTTGATGCTTGTGAAGTATGACTTGCCAAGATCAGCTGTATGCCCGCCCAAGGCCTCTTCAGCAATATGATCGTGATGAAGCCCCTGACTGCTCGAAGTGTGTTGTTGTGTGATGCTGTTGTCGCTGATAACGTCTTCCAAGCACTGCTTTTGATCAGCCATGGCGGTTTCAAGTTCAAACACCTGCGTGGAAGATGTAAATCAGAAAAATGAAAGCCAAAGCTCTGGACTGATGCAGAGTTCTACTATATGTTTACTGCGTCGAGAGGGCACACTAATCACGGTCCACTCGCTCATCCGGGGTCCCCAGACGCCACATCCTGGAGAATATAGCCGGGAAGTACTGTCATGCTTAGGGCTAATGGCCAGGTTTCAGGAGTAATGTGTGGAAAGCCCAACGCGGTCTAGTAGAGCTGCAGCATCCGCAGAGTACCGGAAGCTGGATTGATAGTTCTCGGCGTACTCTGCCATGTGAAGAAGAAACAGTTAGCATGGGAAATTATGGATGAGTTGTCGAGGACGAGTTTACTGACGGTGCTCGGGTGAAGGTATCCGAGAGTCTGGTCTAACGTCTGCCGGGTTGGATAGCTTGTTCTTGTTCGACAATCATTACCCGGAACAAGCTGCATTCTCGTGCGCAGTGTCTAGAGCTACGGCTTCGAATGTTTTACCGTGCATATGCACGCCGTGGATGCTGATATTCCCCGCATCAGCAAGTTCCCCCATAAGGGAGGATGGAGCAAAGGAGTCATGCCGCCGAAGATTGCATAGACCAGAGCAGCTGCAACGAGGCAGCGGTTTCAAGAGGGTTGTACTCGATGCTTTCAGCGTCAACTGCATGGCCTAAATCTAGGGCGGTAAAGTTGGGTGCATAAGCTCAAGCATGAAGGGAGGAGACAGCCGTAATGAAGTTGTGGCTTAGAGCTGCGCCAGCAATACTTGATTGGACAACTGTAGTTGCGCCACAACATGGTGATTGGCCGCCATACGCGGCGGTCCCCCACAAAAAACTTTTGGTAACGGCAGCAGCCAGTCGCGACTGAAAGCGGCGGGCCGAGTCTCGCGCATACCCTCCCATGAACGATCAGTAGAACGACTCCTCGCATATCGCGCACATAATGTCTTCAGCAGTGGTGCCCTCGCTGGCGGTGAAAGAAGAAACCGCCGAAAGCTCCGCCAACGCCGCCCTCAGTCCCGCCGATGCTCTATACGAGAAGTGCGCGCAACGCCCTACGGGCCAGATCTTTTTCCAACGCGACTTGTCCAACATGCACGTTGCAGAGACCATGGCCCAACTCACTGTCATCCTCCAGGAGCTCTGCGACCGCCATCTCCTGAAGCTGATGACGTTCGATGGTGACCCTTGCTGGAAGCTGCGAACAAGAGAAGACGCCGATAAGTATGTCTTGCCAGTCACACTTGTGGGCTCCCACGTCAGCATTCTAACTCTTGCTTGGCTGTTAGGCTACGCCGTTTGACGCCTGACGAACGTCTCCTCTACCACCACATCGATCAAGTCCAGGCTGACGGCATCTGGTCGAAGGCGCTGCGAAACAAGACAAACGTGACCCAACAGACACTGACAAAATGCCTCAAGAGCCTAGAATCCAAGGACTTGGTGCAGGCGGTCATGAGCGTCAAGTATCCCAACCGGAAGATGTACTTGTTGAAGCACTTGAAGCCGTCAGAGGACATTGCTGGTGGACCATGGCAATCTGAGGGTGACTTTGACACTGCGTTGGTTGATATCATCTCGGATGCTGTAGCTTCGTATGTGGAACAGGAAACGTGCGTCAAAGTGCCTGGCGACTGGAACGACTACGACAGGACAGCCGCTATTGCTCAGAAGGCATCCGTGTTGGGCGCTGTACGGGACATTGAGGAAGCGCCGGCAGTCAAGCCCTACGAACCGTCTAGAAACCCGAATGCCTTTAAGCTAGTCTATCGAAACAACCCACACTACCCAACAGCTGCCTCTGTAGCTGAATGGCTTAATAACAAGCAGATTCTACGCGGTAAGACGGTTCGGGAAGACGACATGGAGCAGTTATTAGACATGATGGTACACGACAGTCGACTGGAGAAAACATCTGGCACCAACTATCGGACTCTGCTCAGAGCGACCGACACCAAGGTTTACAATGGTTTTGTGGATGCTCCGTGTGGCAACTGTCCAGTCTTCGATCTCTGTGGGGACGAGGGAGAGATCTCAGCACGGACCTGTGTGTACTTTGGCCAGTGGCTGGAGACCGAGTCCGAGCAGTTTTAGTGCAACTACATGTTATATACGGGAAGCATAGCGTCGGCGTTAGGGTGGGAATATGCATGAGTGGGTCATATCGGTTGTACCTTGCTACGAGCATCGGCTTGTTTAGAGACATGATTATCACTTACTTTGGTTCATATCACCATTCTCTGTTTTCATTCGCGTGACAAGTTCTGAGCAGTGTTGAATATGTCCTCACACAATCTACATGTAACTGTCTGCAACTTGATCGGCCCACGCGTCCACACATCCACGTCCAGGGATGGCCAAAGCGCACGCACCCGCCAGGGTTTCGTGACAACGTCGATCAGCCGGCGCAGTGTCTGACATGGCTTCCTGACGGACTCAACCCTACCTGTAATCCAACACCATACCATGCCATAGAATACCATGTTCTCCTAAGGTAGTCAGGCACTCCTCTATCGTCCTACAATTTCTACGTCTCAGTTCAAAGCGCATCGGCCGCTATAAACACTCACGATGTCCGGCGCCCGCCCACTCCTTTCAAACCGCGCCTCCTCAGATATAAGCGGAGATCGCGACATGGCAGAAGAGGACGCTCTCCTTACTGGCCGTCGCACTGGACACGCAGAGAAGGGCGGGTCGCGATCATGGAGGTTTTGGCGTGAGATCGGTCTCTTCGTGTGGGCTGTTATCGCAACCGCTGCCGTCATCTTCCTTGCTGTCGTCTTCCAGCAATCAAACGCCGACTCGAAAACGCCGACTGCAAAGGGAAAGAGGAACCTGATTTTCATGGTATCAGATGGCATGGGCCCTACTTCGCTGTCCCTCACGCGGTCATTTATGCAATTCAAGAACGGCGCGCCCTTTAGTGAGCAGCTGGTCATCGATCAATACCTCATCGGCCAGTCACGCACACGCAGCTCCTCCTCGCTCGTCACCGATTCTGCGGCAGGCGCGACTGCCTTCTCATGCGCACAAAAGAGCTACAATGGGGCCATTTCAGTTACACCCGACCATGAGCCATGTGGCACGGTGCTGGAAGCGGCGAAGAAGGCCGGTTACATGACGGGGCTCGTGGTCACGACACGCATCACAGATGCAACACCTGCATGCTTCGCGGCACATGTAAACATGCGCTCAGAGGAGGACCGTATTGCCGAGCAGATGATCGGAGAGCATCCCCTGGGTCGTGTTGTGGACCTCATGTTCGGCGGAGGAAGATGCCACTTCCTCCCCAACTCGACGATTGACTCGAGCTGCCGTGGAGATGGCAAGGACGTGATCGGTTTGGCCAAGAAGAAGGGCTTCAACTACATCTCTGACCGCGCTGGCTTCGACAAGCTTAAGCAGGGAGCTAGCCTTGAGATGCCCATGCTTGGACTCTTCGCTGACACGGACATCCCCTATGAAATTGATCGTCGCAATGAGAACAACGTTTACCCAAGTCTGCACGAGATGGCGGAGGCGGCCATGCGCGCACTCAGCGACGCGACGCGGGACAGCGACAAGGGTTTCTTCCTGATGATTGAGGGCTCGAGAATCGACCATGCAGGTCACCACAACGACCCCGCAGCCCAGGTCCATGAAGTGCTTGCCTACGACCGAGCCTTCAACAGCGTACTCGACTTCATCAAGGGCGAAAAGACACAGACGGTCATGGTATCCACATCCGACCATGAGACAGGTGGTCTGGCTGTTGCGCGCCGTAAGCTTACCATTAGATTCTTTTTGTAAAGCAAAGTACTAACGCATTTCTAAGAGCTCCACGCGTCCTACCCAGAGTACGCATGGTATCCTTCTCCGCTCGCAAACGCCTCCCACTCAGCCGAACGTCTCGCCCTCCTCTACGCCAAACACCTTCTTAGCGGCCCCACACCCGATCAAAAAGCAGACTTTGTCCGCGATTCCATCAGCACAGGACTCGGAATATACGACTACACTGACGAAGAAGTACAGAACCTCGTCAAGACGCCAGACACAGCCCTATACCAATATGCAGACATGATGTCGCGGCGCAGTCAAACCGGCTGGTCGACCCACGGCCACAGCGGCGCAGACGTGAACATTTACTCGTCAGATCCCAAAGCTGCCACCGCGCTTGTGGGTAACCACGAGAATACCGAAGTAGGCGACTTCCTCCGCGATTACTTGGGTGTGGATGTGGAGGCTGTCACCAAGGAACTCCGAGATAAGGGTAAAGGCTTCATGGTACAGAATGTCAACGGTACCGACATTAGTTGGATTGGAAAGGTGCCAGTCGATGGGGAGAGATTAGATGGACAGACACATTTGGCGACTTACTCGGGTGACCACAAGAAGAGAGATCAGGGTGCTGTGCATGGTAATGATTGTGGATGCGGGCACTGAACAAATTGAGGATATGCATGTGTATTGAAATTATTTATCGATTTCTTCCACTTTGACTGCTGGGAGAGGGGTTTGGGCTTCAAAGTCCTGGCAGATTCGAGGATGTTTTCAAGCATAAGGGGTCGGACTTCCGGTCTGGCGTTTTGGTATGTTAGCTTCAGAATCTAATCATCTGTATCGCACAAGTTTCTGTCGGTAGTTCCATAAGCTATATCTGAAATCAGACTTTCCGCACAAGAGGTAGACGAACGTGCATCTTGCAATTGGTTAATATTATGGATTGATGATGGTATCTGTTGTTGCAGTATATTTGCAATAAACGGTCTAGTTTCAAGAGGGCTCAATTGTCTCCTTACACACTCAGTGCAGAAGTTGACCCCTAGCAACCACACCTTTCCTCCATAAAGACCCATCCCATCAAGTTTGCCTATCCATTAATAGTTGAAAGCAGATGACCAAACCATATAATCTGTCCCCAGCGCCGCGCTAAAAAGACAAAAATAAAATAAAAATTGGTGTATTCAAAATTCCAAGCATACCTAAAGTCGTGGCCAGGGATTTCCGAAACGATCACTTGGAACGAGACCAGGCATAATGGTAGGACAAGGTATTAGGAGGATATTTACAGGGTCAACCTTGGATGCAGTGCCATGTATTCAGCTTAGGCAATTGTTCTGAAGATGTGCTTTGTGCATCATGGACCTCAAGATTGACTCTAGACGCCGAAGTCGTTTCCAAAGGTACCGCTGCCGTAAGTCCAATCCGGCTGCGTATCTAACAGCCAAGATACGGAATCAAACATCTCAAAACTATTTGCACTTGCCATGCCGTTAGTGAGTTGAAGAGGCATGCTCAGAGTACTGATGTGAGGGTTGAAGTTGGGGAGGGTAGTATGCTCTGGACCTTCCACGGCAGCGCCAGGCGGCGGCGTAGAGTTTGTTGAGGAATCCGGGTTCGTGGGGTTCGTCATGACTGTGTTTTCAAGCTGTTCGGCCGCGCCGCTGACCTGTGCTTCTCGCCAGCGCCATGCACAGTCAAATACCACACTCATGCTCATCCGGCTTCTGATGATGAGACCGAGGGGGTCGTCCAACATGCCAGTGCTGTCTCTTCTGTCACTCTGCTGCTGGTGAGGCTGTTGCTGGTTGTGGTGGTTGAACATGCTATTCATACCCGAATTTGAGTTTAGGGATGGCGATTGCGACAGACTGTGCAGGCTGCGTCCACGTGAGCTCTCCTTCCATAATTGGGCCAGAACTTCAGCAAATCGATCCAGTAGGTCGTTGGACCATACCTTCGCCTTCCTTAACGCGTCGACAGTTTGTAGGACAAAGCGCCGACCTTTGTCTGCAGGTAGTTTGCTAGCGAAATCCGAGTTGAGAAGCTTGAGTAGTGCAAAGCCAGCCGCGAGAGCCATCTGCATCACGTAATAAGGAACATGGGGCAGTTTGCCATCGCGCTGTAATTTGAAGACGCGTTCGAGATAGGCGGTGGCGGCAAAGTATAGTGCGACCAGGTCGTCGCGTCTTTCAAGCCGAGCTTCTGGATTGAAGAACGAGTATAGATGAAGGTGCAGTGATACCGCAAAGTGGTAGAGTTCCTCCAGGTCTGAAAAGAAAAGAGTCAGCAAGCCGTGGAACAAAAGTGCCAACCATCCATACCTGTATCAACACCGTCCAGGGTGCTGCTCTGCTCCTTGAGACGCTCTTCCTTTAGACGGTCTGCTTCCAGACTCATGTAGCTAATCGCAGCGCCTTCGGCAAATCGGTGGCTGTTCACTGAGTACAAGAGCTTGTTGATCCGGCTTGCTGCCATTTCCTGGCGCAGACGCACGAACAGAGTAGGCGGTATGATACGCATGTGTTCTTCATCGTCTATCTTAAAGTCAAGGGTTGAATCGTAGAGTGTAATGGAGGGCTGTCCGTTTCCTGTGGATACCCTGGCGCATGTCAGTCCCGACTGGAGCTTTTACATTGGTCTCACTTACGTTTGCGCTACGACATTGCAGACGGCCCATGTCCGCAACCGATCATGTATGTCTTCCTGACGCAGCCGCATCCTGGTGCGGGAGAAGTCATCTGGGTGAGTCGGTTGGTGTAGGCCGATCTGCATGGCCACCTGCATCATGGCGCCACATAGGATAAAGGTCGGGTCTGTCACTGTCCGCTCAGCTGGCAATGGCCAAGTACATAGTAAGCACAAGGCCTTGACTACGTGGTGGTTTGGCTGGTTTCTTATCGAGTCCCATATAAGATCGCTCAACGGTTTGGCAAGGTCTTTGAGGAGAGATGGACGGGGACCATATCGCCGTGCGGCAACAGCGACAATAGCCCAGAACAGCAGCCTGTGATCCTGCGAGTAGTACTCTTCAGGTGAGCGGACCTGGTCCAGGAAGGGTAGAAACGGATGATAGAGTTGGAAATACTCGGTGAAGAGTTCGTTGATCTCACTGTGTCCGAGCCGCACTTCACCCGCACCAAGCGAGAAGAACATGGGGGATCCGCTGCGCAGGTCCAGAAGAGACGTGGCCGCGACCTGGGTGTGCTGGGTTTGCAGAAACGCGTCGTCTTCGACCTTGGGTATGGTGCCGGGAGTAAAGCTGTGGCTGTTCGAGGCTTGCTGAGGCGCATTCAGGACAGGCTGGTTGGGCGTCGACTGGCCCTCGTACATGGCCAGCCTCTCGCGCAAGTACTCCATCTCCTTCTCCATTTCGGCATTGCGGTTGCGCTTGCCGACGCGCTTGAAGTTGGGCTGGATGACGCATCGTAGGTTCTGCTTTTGGCATCGCGCACAACTGACGAAGGGATCTTGCTGGACGTTACACTTGAGCTGCAAAAGCACTGTTAGCGGGGCTATGAGACGTCGGCGGCTGACATGCACATGACATGTGGTTGTTGTTGTCGTAGTAGCATAACAAGCAATTATTGCGCTGAATCACAGTCGCCGCAGAACATGCACTGATGGAGATGGAGCAAAACCAGTCGCTCGAAATACCCAGACGGAGCTTCTCTGTTGTGCGCGCGGGCTTGCGCTGCTACTTGAATTCCTATACATGCTTGACAAATGGCTGCTTACCTTTTGCTGGCGACACTCGTTGCATGCGCGCTTCACCGCGGTACTGCGCCGCGACGACGAGGAAGGTCGTGTGTCACCATCGCCGTTGTTATCGTCGTCGTCGTCGCTCGAGGCGGAGCGCTTGAACCCTCGGGTGTGGGCGCTGTTGGGACTTGCAAAGGGATGCGGATGGCCTGTTAGTCCTGGCGTCGTTGGTGACATGGACGGTAGCATGCTGCTTGACATGGGCGACCGATATCGCATGAAATTCAGGTAGGCAGAGGGAGTGGAAGTGGGGGTCGCGCTGGTAGAGTCCGAGGCCGCCAGCTCCAGGGAGTCTTCATCAGCCGCGCCAAAAACTTTCGACTCCAGACTTCAATGCCGCGAAAAGACGACTGGATCATGCGCGTCGCGACCGCCCTCGCGGTCTGCAAGCACCCGCAGCGAGCCGCCAATTTGTGGGCTCTTGCGCGGGCAAGCTTGACAGGAAATGGCCAGCATTAGTCACCAATCACACATCTCCTTGGAGCAGCCGGGGTACAGGTTTCGCGGCTCTTAGGCCTCGCTTTGGCTGTCTCCTCCGGCCTGCCTTTTGCATGATTGCTTCACTTGCTCAAGTCGCAAAGTCTGTACATGTTGTCACTACAAGTCGTGCTAGTTGCCCACGGCATTCCATCGACCACAAGTTGTGCACCACACCCGTGCGTGAACATCAGAGCCAAGTAAATCAACACGCTGAATCGCCAAGGCTGATATGATATTAACATGACCAGATACGGTTGCCGAGTGTGAACCTCATGTCGTAGCTTGTGGATGTATTTATGACCCTACTCAGCTACATCCTGGCCGCCTGACGCACAAATCGTCTTGATATCGTAAAAGCCGACCGAAACCAGGAGACTGCCCATAATGCACATGAACACCGATGACCCAGTTTTGACATGCTAAACACCTTGACCCGTCCATGCTCCGCTTAACGCTTCTTTTGCTGGGACTCCTTGAGCACCTTCTTGACAACCTTCTGCTCCTCGATCAGGAAAGCGCGGACAATACGGTCCTGAACGCAGCCGGCGCATCGCGATCCACCATAGGCGCGCTGGACCGTCTTCTTGGGGCGCGAGATCTGGGCGTATTCGCGAGGGCGAAGAGCGGGAACACCCTGGAGCTTGGTACCACAGTCCTACGAGCCGTTAATAACACATCTGCTTAACCCTCGGTGTTGCACTTACACCACACTTAGGAGCAGTACCCCTCTTCTTAATGTGCAGGTAACGGAGCTCGCCGCCGGGCGTTTTGATGATGCGAACCTTCTGGCTCTTGGTGTTGTATGGCGCACGTCGCCTCTGCCCACCCTGTCAGTCTCGGTTCGCAAGTCATAATATTTCCGCTGCTCTCAATCGCCATTTCCAGCGCTGGGGTTTGTGAGGCGACGTACGTAGGTGAGTCTGTTGGACGGCATTGTGACGGGGGATCAGTGGGCGATTGTCTGTTGTAGTGTGAGAAAAAGACAATTCGCGTGCGACTTGGCTCTTGGAGTTCCGTACCTGATTCTACACGAAGAGTTAGTATAGGAGAGAGGATTGGTGCGGCAGGACGACGAGCAAACGTACCACTGGGTGCTGTCGTTAGTTGCGAGGTCAGAGAATCAGAGAAGCGAAATTCGCGTGTGTACGCTCGGCTAACGCCGCTTCGCTGACGCTAGCAGGCTGGGCACGGATTTGGAAAGCTGGGACCCACCCCGGTCACGTGCCAACGTCGCAGCCTGCTGCAGTCGCGAAGACAAAAGTTGTTCATGCACGCCGCCCGCTAACCAACTCCTCCATCACCACTTCCTTCACACCACGCGCCGGCCCTATTGCTACCTGGGCCTTGTGTGCGCCACGCTTAATTTAATTTTTTCCCTTTCGAGCACCTGAACATTGTCTCGAAACGTGCGCGCCGACGCGACTTTCTCTTCTTCGACCGCGGCGCCGTCCGCAAAGTCGACTCCTAAGCTAAGCTTGTTGCGCGATCAACTCTGTTCAGCAGACGAGGATAGTGCAATAGTGGGATCGCGTTAAAGAGGTTTGTTACTTTCTGCTCAAACGTTGCCCCCCTTGAGCACTTCTACCTCACCATATTTGCCTATCGCGCCTTGCCACTCTCTGACATCACGGACTTTCTCAGAGAAGCTCAATCAAGATGGCCTTTCCCCCTCCTCCACCACCACCACCACAGCAACCACCGCCGCCGCCTCCACCAGGTCCTCCGGGGTCTGGATATGCTGCGCCACCGCCGCCGCCGCCCCCTCCCGGGCCTGGCCCGCCGCCCGCGCCCGGTACTGGAGGTCCGCCTGGTATACGCCCTCCAATCGACCCTCAGATCGCAAAGTTTGCACAAAAAAAGAGGGACTGGGTACGGCAGCAGCGCCAGAGGTTCGGTGAAAAGCGCAAAGCTGGATTCGTTGAGACGCAAAAGGCGGATTTACCACCCGAGCATCTGCGCAAGGTCTTCAGAGATATCGGTGATGTGTCCCAGAAGAAATTCACGACGGACAAGCGAAGCTACCTCGGTGCGCTAAAGTTTATGCCGCATGCAGTCCTCAAGCTGCTCGAGAACATGCCCATGCCTTGGGAGAGTAGGCGAGATGTAAAAGTCCTCTACCACACCAATGGCTGTCTGACGCTTGTCAACGAGGTTCCTCGCGTCATTGAGCCCGTCTTCCACGCACAATGGGCTGCCATGTGGCTTGCCATGAGGAAGGAGAAGAGCGACCGTCGTCACTTCAAGCGAATGCGTTTCCCGCCTTTCGACGACGAAGAACCGCCGCTATCCTACTCGGAGAACATTGAAGACGTGGAACCCCTCGAACCCATCCAGCTAGAACTTGACGAGGACGAGGACCGCCCAGTCTACGAATGGTTCTACGAACATCGCCCGCTTCTTGATACTCCACATGTCAATGGACCCAGCTATGAGACCTGGAATCTTGACCTTCCCCAGATGGCAACTCTCTACCGTCTGAGCAAGCAGCTTCTCAGCGAGACTGTAGACAAGAATTACTTTCACATGTTTGACATGAGCAGCTTTCAGACTGCCAAGGCACTCAATGTCGCCATTCCTGGAGGTCCCCGCTTCGAACCGTTGTACAAGGACATCGACCCCAATGACGAGGATTTTGGCGAATTCAATGCCATGGACCGCATCATATTTCGGTCTCCTATCCGGACAGAGTACAGGGTGTCGTACCCCTATCTTTACAACTCCCTACCAAGGAGTGTCAAGCTAGCCTGGTATTCGCACCCGCAAGTGGTCTACATTCGAGCCGAGGACCCAGATCTACCGGCATTCTACTTTGATCCCGGTATCAACCCAATTTCTTCCCGGGCAGTGGCTCCAAAGAATCTTTCCGTGGCCCATGAAGATGTAGTCTTTGATGAGGACGACGAGGACGACGAGGATGACTTCCAAATGCCAGACGACATGGAGCCTTTTATGGCAGATGAGGAAATCTCAACCCCAGAGACTGCATCAGCAATTGCACTTTGGTGGGCTCCTCATCCCTTCGACAAGCGCTCAGGCCGCATGGTTAGGGCACAAGATGTCCCCTTGGTCAAGCAGTGGTACTTAGAGCACGTACCCGCAGGTCAGCCGGTCAAGGTCCGGGTCTCCTACCAAAAGCTACTAAAGACATTCGTTCTTAACGAGCTCCACAAGAAGCCACCCCAAGCACAGAACAAGCAGAACCTGATGCGGACGTTGAAGAGCACCAAATTCTTTCAGCAAACCAAGCTCGACTGGGTAGAGGCGGGACTACAAGTTTGCCGGCAAGGTTACAACATGCTGAACCTGCTCATCCACCGGAAGAATCTGACCTACCTGCATCTTGACTATAACTTCAACTTGAAGCCCGTCAAAACCCTAACTACCAAAGAGCGTAAGAAGTCGCGTTTCGGAAACGCCTTCCATCTCATGCGTGAAATCCTTAGGTTAACGAAGCTTATTGTCGATGCTCAAGTCCAATACCGCCTAGGCAACATTGACGCCTTTCAACTTGCCGATGGTATCCTCTACGCTTTCAACCACGTCGGCCAGTTGACTGGTATGTATCGATACAAATATAAGCTCATGCACCAAATTCGTTCGTGCAAGGATTTGAAGCATCTGATCTACTATCGGTTCAACTCTGGCCCTGTCGGTAAGGGCCCTGGATGTGGCTTCTGGGCTCCTGCCTGGAGGGTCTGGCTATTCTTTATGCGTGGTATCATTCCTCTGCTCGAGCGGTGGTTGGGCAACCTGCTCTCTCGTCAGTTTGAGGGTAGACATAGCAAGGGCGTTGCTAAGACGGTCACCAAACAGCGAGTCGAATCACATTTTGACTTGGAACTACGCGCCGCTGTAATGAGCGACCTTATGGATATGATGCCCGAGGGTATCAAGCAGAATAAGGTGAACACTGTGCTCCAGCATCTGTCGGAAGCATGGCGTTGCTGGAAGAGCAACATCCCCTGGAAGGTGCCTGGCCTGCCAGCACCTATCGAGAACATCATTTTGCGCTATGTCAAGAGCAAGGCTGACTGGTGGATCTCGGTCGCACATTACAACCGTGAGCGCATTCGACGAGGTGCTACTGTGGACAAGACTGTGGCCAAGAAAAACCTTGGACGATTGACAAGACTGTGGCTCAAGGCAGAGCAGGAGCGTCAGCACAACTACATGAAGGATGGTCCCTATGTGTCATCCGAGGAGGCCGTGGCGATCTACACCACCATGGTTCATTGGCTGGAAGCCAGGAAGTTCCAGCCGATACCCTTCCCTAGTGTATCCTATAAGCACGATACGAAGATCCTCATCCTTGCTCTTGAGCGTCTGCGAGAGGCTTACTCTGTCAAGGGCCGACTAAATCAGAGCCAGCGTGAGGAACTAGCACTCATCGAGCAAGCTTATGACTCCCCTGGTACGACTCTGGCTAGGATCAAGCGTTTCCTACTCACTCAGCGTGCATTCAAAGAAGTCGGAATAGACATGAATGACAACTACAGCAACATCAACCCTGTCTACGACATTGAACCGATGGAGAAGATCACCGACGCATACCTGGATCAATATTTGTGGTACCAAGCTGATCAGCGGCATCTGTTCCCGGCCTGGATCAAGCCTTCCGATTCCGAGGTACCGCCTCTGTTGACATACAAATGGGCCCAAGGAATCAACAACCTGGACAAGGTTTGGGAATCGCAAGACGGCGAATGTAACGTCATGATCGAGACTCAGCTTTCAAAGGTCTATGAGAAGATCGATTTGACCATGCTAAACCGTCTATTGCGACTCATCATGGATCACAATTTGGCGGATTACATCACAGCGAAGAACAACGTCCAGCTCAACTACAAGGATATGAACCACGTCAACGCTTACGGCATGATCCGTGGCTTGCAGTTCTCCGGCTTTGTATTCCAGTTCTACGGCCTTGTTCTGGACATCCTTCTCCTGGGCTTGCAGCGTGCAAACGATATCGCTGGTGCCCCCGAGAGTCCGAACGATTTCCTCCAGTTCAAGGATAAGGAGACAGAGGTCCGCCACCCGATCCGATTGTATACAAGGTACATCGACCGCATCTGGGTGTTTTTCAGGTTCACTGCTGAGGAATCGCGGGACTTGATTCAACGCTTCTTGACCGAAAACCCCGACCCCAATTTCGAGAACGTCATTGGGTACAAGAATAAAAAGTGCTGGCCACGTGATTCAAGGATGCGATTGATGCGTCACGATGTCAACCTCGGCCGTGCAGTCTTCTGGGATCTCAAGAATCGCCTACCTCGCTCTGTGACGACAATCGAGTGGGAAGATACCTTCGCTAGTGTATACAGCAGGGATAACCCTAACTTGCTCTTCTCAATGAACGGATTTGAAGTGCGCATTCTGCCAAAAATACGGAACACCACCGGCGAGTTCCCCGTCAAAGACAGCGTATGGTCACTAGTCGATAATTCCACCAAGGAGCGCACTGCAGACGCTTTCTTGCAAGTCACTGAGGAGGACATCCAAAAGTTCAACAATCGTATTCGACAGATCTTGATGTCTTCTGGATCTACTACGTTCACGAAGATTGCCAACAAATGGAATACAACACTAATCGCGTTGTTTACATACTATCGTGAGGCCGCTGTGTCGACGGTCAACCTGCTTGATACGATTGTCAAGTGCGAAACTAAGATCCAGACGCGTGTGAAGATTGGATTAAACTCAAAGATGCCATCTCGATTTCCACCGGCTGTATTCTACACTCCCAAGGAGCTTGGTGGTTTGGGCATGATTTCCGGATCTCACATTCTCATTCCGGCCAGCGACAAGCAATGGTATAAGCAAACCGACACCGGTGTCACGCACTATCGTGCCGGCATGTCGCACGACGAAGAGACACTCATTCCCAATATCTTCCGCTACATCATCCCATGGGAATCCGAATTTGTCGACTCACAGCGTGTGTGGATGGAGTATTCTCAGAAGCGTCAGGAAGCTCAACAGCAGAATCGACGATTAACCCTTGAGGATCTAGAAGACAGCTGGGATCGAGGTCTCCCTCGTATCAACACTCTCTTCCAGAAGGACCGTAGCACCCTTAGTTTTGACAAGGGCTTCCGCGCCAGGACAGAATTCAAGATCTACCAGCACATGAAGAGTAATCCTTTCTGGTGGACAAGCCAACGACACGACGGTAAGCTGTGGAACCTCAACCAATATCGTTCAGACTGCATTCAGGCATTGGGCGGTGTAGAAACTATTCTTGAGCATACACTCTTCAAGGCGACGGCATTTCCTTCATGGGAGGGTCTCTTTTGGGAGAAGGCGTGTCTTCAGAATGGCACTAAACTGCTTCGGTATGATGGAAGTGAAGTTGCTGTGGAGCAGGTCAAGGAGGGAGACCTGCTAATGGGTCCAAATGGAGGACCTCGACGGGCCACCAATATCGTTAGCGGCACCGAGCGCCTTTACCGCATCAAGCTTGATGGAAGGATGGAGGATCTAGTCGTCACCCCAAACCACATTCTGGTTCTCCACCGTGTTAAGCCCAGCCGGAACGAACATGAGGGGATGTCAATCGAAAATCACTACCAGCGATATTCGACACAGCTAGACAATTTTCCCGGCCCGCCCTCTGGTTCCGCAGCTGCTGACTGGCCCAAAAAGCTGGTGAGGCCTTGTCCAGATTTCATTTCGGCATTCAAGAGCGCGCTTGCTTGGTTGCTGAGGGCTGAGCATGGCAAGAAGGAAGCAGACACCGTCCGCAATACGCTCAACGGTACTACTGGCATCACCACTCGCAATGAATCCTACATTGTCAACATCCCGATAGGTAGAGGTAACAGGGCTGAGTACGCCACCTTTGCCTGGGGCAATCCACACCGCACGAACATGCAAGGACATCCCAATCATCCGCCAATCCTCTTCGCAACCAAGGACCTCGCCTTTGCTGCAGCTGTTGCAAAGAGTAGAGAGATTCATGCGCGAGATGACATCACTCTTGCAACCCTTCGTCAGCGATTCGAAGATAAGTCTGCCGATGGCAAAGGCGGAGAAATACGCCTTGACACTGGTTTGCCCAACATGTTTTTGCTCTGGAACAAGAACGGCTCAGATCCCAAGATACGAGTATACTGTTCCCACAACCACAAGAAGTACGATCGCTACTATTCTTTCCCGGCTCTTCCCGAGGGCCATGCAGCTTGCATTGAGGATTTCACAGTGGATGAGGGTGACCTACTCGAGCTGCACAGTGCCCAAGTTTCAGCGTCCAAGCACTACGATATTGTGGAGATGACCGCTGAAGAATTTGCCAGCATGGATTCAGTTGTGCAATCGAAGTACAGACTGTTCAGCTGTCCCGGTTTTGAGCTCCCCGAAGTGAATGTACCGGTCCACCCTTACTTCCTAGGACTCTGGCTTGGTGATGCCTCTCGGTCCAGCACTGCAGTCTTCTCCAACCATGAACGTGAAATCCGGGAGTTCTTGTCCAATTACGCTGCTGAGTTGGATCTTCACTTTGCCTGGCATGGGAGATTGGGCTATGCTACCATAGGTCATGAAGACAAAGCTTCTGCGCTACCAGAGGGCCGATATGCGCGCCAAACTATCATCAAACAACGCATTGCGGATGGGTGGACGTTCCAGGAAACTCGAGGATCTCGGTTGACGAGGGTTTGGGTACCTCCTGGAGGTGCTATCGAAGATGATGGTCAGAAGCGCGGGCGCAGCGAGGAGAGCGCCTTCGTTTTGCGAGAGTGCCATCAGTGTCCCCGTGAGGACTCTGTCATCGCCTCGTCTTCATCTCCTCTCCAGCCTGTGTCATCACCAAGTTGGAATAACACCCACAATACTGGTGTTTCGGCACTAGCGAATTCGATACCCGCGGAACTGCTTTCTGGGATCTTGTCTGACCACGAGCTTATGAGCATGGCTGGTCCCGCCCATATTCCTGACGAGACAAAGCAGCCTATTTTCGATGCACATGAGGTATGTATTGAACCACTCTGTAGTGCTCTTGATTTAACACATTTGCAGGAAGAAGGTATAGACGAGTACCTCGACTTGATCGAAGCTGATAGTGATGACGAGATGAGCGATGATCAAGACTTAAGCAGCGATGACGTTCATATCATCAACCAAGACATTCGAAGCCGTCCATCGCACTACGAGCACCAACGTGTCACACGTCTGGGGGTTGGTCGCAGGGTACATGGTGATCTACTTCCTGGAGAACAGGATGAACTTGTCGACCAGATCGTCGAACACGATGAAAACGCCACTAGCGTTAATAAGCTTCTCATCGCACTCGGGAAGCTTGAGGTGATCCCACCGCCCAACGAAACTGGTCACAAGGTGGACCGGAAACATATCCCAAGCATATACATGAAGAACTCTAGAGCTGTTCGGCTAGCTGTGCTTGCCGGCTTACTGGACACCGATGGCTGGTATGTGCATCCGGAGAATATGTTTGGTTTCGCTCAGAACGCACTCTCGCACAAGAGGCTTTTCTGGGATACTGTAGCACTTGCACGATCGTTGGGCTTTAGTGTCTGGACCACCACGCGTGATATGTGGAACCCTAGGCGGACAAAGAAGACCCCTCAACTGTTTGCTCAGATCTCCGGCAACATTTCCGAAATTCCATGTCTCCTGACACGCAAGAAGGCATGCGAACGCTACATCCCTCAGCCACACAGCTTCAAGATCAAGAGCATCATTCTCGAATCGTCGCCCACTGGTTGGTCTGGCTTCAAGGTTGACCAAGATCAACTCTATCTCCGTCACGACTATCTTGTGCTTCACAACAGCGGATTTGAAGAGTCGATGAAATTCAAAAAGCTCACGAATGCCCAACGCTCAGGTCTGAATCAGATCCCGAACCGACGATTCACTTTGTGGTGGTCTCCGACGATCAATCGAGCCAACGTATACGTCGGGTTTCAGGTTCAACTTGACCTCACTGGCATATTTTTACACGGAAAGATTCCCACGCTCAAGATTTCGCTCATCCAGATCTTCCGAGCCCATCTGTGGCAGAAGATCCACGAGTCTGTGGTGATGGACTTGTGCCAAGTTTTCGATCAAGAGCTTGAGCCACTTGGAATCGAGACGGTTCAGAAAGAGACTATCCATCCTCGAAAATCTTACAAGATGAACAGCTCTTGTGCCGACATCCTCCTCTTCGCCAGTCACAAATGGAGCGTATCACCACCATCCATGCTCTATGACACCAAAGATACCATGAGCGCTACGACTACTAACAAGTTCTGGATCGACGTGCAGCTTCGATACGGTGACTTTGACTCCCACAACATCGAGCGGTATGTGCGCGCGAAGTATCTCGACTACACCCAGGACAGTATGAGCATCTACCCGTCTGCTACCGGACTCATGATCGCCATCGATCTGGCCTACAATCTGTACTCCGCATACGGACAGTACTTTCCTGGATTGAAGCAACTAATCCAGCAAGCCATGGCAAAGATCATGAAGGCCAACCCCGCCCTTTTCGTCCTCCGCGAGCGTATCCGAAAGGGTCTTCAATTATACGCGTCCGAGAGCTCGCAGGAGTTCCTAAACTCTCAAAACTACTCGGAGTTGTTCAGCAGCCAGATCCAACTGTTTATCGATGACACCAACGTTTACCGTGTAACGATCCACAAGACGTTCGAGGGTAATCTGACGACCAAGCCTATCAATGGTGCAATCTTTATCTTCAACCCCCGCACCGGACAGCTGTTCTTGAAGATCATCCACACCAGTGTCTGGGCTGGTCAGAAGCGTCTTGGTCAACTAGCTAAATGGAAGACAGCCGAAGAAGTTGCAGCTCTCATCCGATCTTTGCCAGTGGAAGAGCAACCGAAGCAACTAATCGTTACACGCAAGGGTCTGCTCGATCCTCTTGAGGTACACCTGCTAGACTTCCCCAACATCTCGATCCGTGCGTCTGAGCTACAGCTTCCGTTCCAGGCTGCTATGAAGGTCGAGAAGCTTGGTGACATGATTCTCCGAGCAACTGGACCCCAGATGGTGCTTTTCAACCTATACGATGAATGGTTGAAGACCATCTCCTCATACACCGCATTCTCGAGGTTGATTCTCATTTTACGTGCTCTGCATGTCAACCAGGATAAAACTAAGCTGCTGTTGCGCCCAGACAAAACCGTCATTACCCAAGAGCATCATATCTGGCCATCGCTGACAGACGAAGACTGGATCAAGGTGGAGGTCGAGCTCCGAGATCTTATCTTACTCGACTATGGCAAAAAGAACAACGTCAACACTTCATCGCTCACAGCTAGCGAAGTGCGTGATATCATCTTGGGTATGGAGATCTCAGCTCCTTCCATGCAACGTCAACAGGCCGCCGAAATAGACAAGCAGCAGGAAGAGCAGCAGCAGCTTACTGCCGTCACCACGAAGACTCAAAATGTCCACGGAGAAGAGATGGTCGTTACCACAACATCACAGTACGAACAAGCATCTTTTGCTTCCAAGACTGAATGGCGGACCAGGGCTGTTGCCACATCGAACCTACGCACTCGCGCTAACAACATCTACATCAACTCTGAGGATGTCAAGGAGGAGGATCACTTCACCTATGTCATGCCGAAGAACGTCCTAAAGCGTTTCATCACCATTGCCGACCTACGCGTACAAGTTGCCGGGTATCTTTACGGCAAGTCGCCGCCAGACAACGACCAAGTCAAGGAGATCAGTACTATTGTTATGGTCCCTCAAGTTGGCAATACCCGTGATGTTCAGCTCCCTAAGGAGCTGCCCAGGCACGAATACTTGGAGAACCTTGAGCCGCTGGGTATCATCCACACCGTCAGTGGTAATGAGCCACCATACATGCAGGCAAGCGATGTCACTCAACACGCCCGTCTCATGAACCGACACGCCAGCTGGGACAAGAAAACTGTCTCCATGACTGTCTCCTTCACCCCTGGTTCCGTTTCATTGGCTGCGTGGGCCCTCACACCCAACGGCTACAAGTGGGGCGTTGAAAATAAGGACACCATGTCTGACAACCCGACTGGGTTCAGTACTAGCTTCGGAGAGAAATGTCAGCTCCTTCTGTCGGACAAGATTCGAGGTTATTTCCTTGTTCCGGACAACGGTATCTGGAACTATAGTTTCATGGGTAGTACTTTTGGTACGGTAGAGAAAAGGCCAGTTCATGTGCGTCTTGACACACCTGTGCGCTTTTACGACGCAGTCCATAGGCCGCTGCATTTCCACAACTTTGCTGAGCTTGAAGATGTGTGGGTGGACCGCGAGAATCAGTTTGAGTGAGCAGGTAGCATAAGGCGGCGTTTGATGGACGATTTGGCGTTAATCACGGCTGGGAACAAAAACTTGTAAAGTGTACTATAATCATGCGGACAATCTGAATTTCTTATTTCATCTGTGTGTTACCCATTTGCTTTCACAATAACCACACAACTCATGACAAAATCGGCGACTATGGATAGGTATAATTGATGTATACGTTGCAAGAGTAAAGAAGTGCAGAGTACCTGATAATTACATGTACATGTGCCATGGTGTGCCTTTGTCGATGCTGAAATGCTTTCTGGCTGAGTTGTAGTCGTAACAATTGACGCTGCCATCCCCTTCCCCTCGAAGCCAATTGTTGCTACTTTAGATACTGCAGGTTTACTGCGCTGACACACCCTTTACTACCCTCCCTTTTCCAACCCAGCAAGTTCTCCATACCCAACCTCTCAAACCCCACGTGGCTTTCCACACTCGCGCCCGCGGTATGACTCAAGACCATGACATTATTCCTCTTGGCCAACTTTGGATTTACATGCGGTTCCTCAGCATGAACGTCCAAGCCCGCTGCTGCCACGATTCCCTTCTCCATGGCTTCGACCAGCGCCTCCTCATCAATCAGCTTCCCCCTTGCAATGTTGACAAGTCTCGCTCCTCTTTTAAACTTTTCAAACTGCTCAGTTGACAGCAGTGTCTCGCCTGAAAAGGGGGTAGCCACAAGCACACAATCAGAACTAGACAAAAGCTCGTCCAGCGTAGCACACCACCTAGCCCCCACCTCCGTCTCCCTCTCTTCCATCCTAACAACGTCGTAATACGCAATCTTCATCTCAAACGCCCGTGTCGCCTTCTCTGCAATTCGAAGACCAATACGGCCAAGTCCGATGATGCCGAGCGTGCTACCGTTAGGGTTGTGCGTCACAGCCGCGATATTCTGGTTCGCATTACGGAACTCTTGTGGGTCGCAGGATCGCGCTGCTAGGAAGGACCAGGGGATGTCGCGGTAGCAGGATAAGATTAGCACGATGGCTGTGTCGGCAACAGATTCCGTGCACGCCGAGGCGCTGTTACAGTATATGGTTCCGTGGGCGGCGAGGGCGCGGGTATTGACCCAATCAAAGCCTGCACCGGCTGAGGCGTAAATTTTTCAGGATGAAGGGA
>Ga0265797_10004136_pt1 | contig 22480 bp, 15 predicted proteins | sample P2T30metagenome_FD_192433 | JGI IMG/M metagenome (GOLD analysis project Ga0265797, IMG submission 192433) | Plant litter microbial communities from East Loma Ridge, Irvine, California - P2 T30 | ecosystem: Environmental > Terrestrial > Plant litter > Unclassified | place: USA: California... | reverse complement strand
TCTTTGCTGCGGCCGCCACCACCAGCCCATCATTTTTTCCCTCAGGTCTCGTGATCGACCACCGCCTCCCCCACAACACCCCGCCAACACCGCCAAAGTGTCTTCCACAGTCCTCCAGCGTGGCGGCATCTCCTTCGCCGAGGGGGTGAACCCCTCGCCGCCCAACTGCGTCCAGGTTGCCGAAAAGAAGCTGAGCGCAGGAGACCAAGAAAGGAGACGGCGGAGGAGAAGCAGCAGCTTGATGTACCATGAGCCTCCAGAGGATCTCGAGCAGCTCAGCGACCAGAAGGCAAACCCGAATCTGAACGCGAACTGGGTGAACATGAAAGGCGCGTGGGCGATCCACGTCGTGATCATCTTACTGCTCAAAATCCTCTACGACATCGTTCCCTCCATTTCCCAGGAAACCTCCTGGACCATGGTCAACATTTCCTACATGTTCGGCAGCTACCTCATGTTCCACTACGTGCGAGGTGTACCTTTCGAGTTCAACGCCGGCGCATACGACAACCTGAACATGTGGGAGCAGATCGACAATGGCGACCAGTACACACCCGCAAAGAAGTTCCTGCTTTCGGTGCCCATATGCCTTTTCTTGGTCAGCACGCACTACACGCACTACGATCTGACATATTTCATGATCAATTTCATGGCCACGGTCATGGTTGTGGTTCCGAAGCTACCTGCAGTAAGTAAACCCTGTGCTACCCACTTCAGCGGTAAGACGTCAAGCTGACAAACACCCACCTTTAGCTCCACAGACTTCGCTTCGCCGTATTTAACGAAGAGCCCGAGCTCAGGTAGCACTAAAAAGTCATAATCCGGTTTGGTAGTACTACGGGACTTTCTTTGGTGCGGCGTTTGGGCATACATCTCAGAAAAAAGATTGGGCGGTTTCCAAGTTTGTATTATGGGACAACGTCGTACACTACTTGCCAGCAACGGCCTTCTGCGTGCTGCGCGCTCTTCCATTCCCTTTTGAGATACCACTCTTGCTTGAGTTTCACGGGTCACAGGCTTCTGTATTATATTAATTGACATTGCATTTTCAAGTTGAGTTCTCATTAGGCAACCTTCAGGTGCAGATTGCTGCATCTACGTACACGACTTGCTCTCGACGCCAGACTGCGGGTTCACTTCTCCTGTTGCTGCTTCTGCTGCTTCTTCTGCTCTTTCAAAAGTTCCCATGCCTGACGATAGGCTGCCCGCGTCTCTTCATCGTAGACAGGCTTGACCTCACCCTCAACAACATCGCTCAAGAAGTCCTCATATTTCACAAACTCCATCTCCGGCCACAACTCCTTGCTTGTCACATACCCCAATTCCTTCGCCTTCTCGGGCGTGTTGTCGCCGCGGATTCCCCAGCTGCGAACATACTGCCTTGCGACAACCTTGAAGGCGGTGATAAGTCCCTCGCCAGACCTCAGGTCCATTCCGCTCTGTATCTTCGGCAGCGCTTCGGCAATGTCTGCTTCCACCTCCTCCAGCGAGATGAAATTGCGTGGGATGGTCTCGCCGGACAACTTCTCCAAAACCGCAATCGAGTCGAGCTGCGAACGCAACTCATTGTAACAGAACACATACTTGTTGACAGTCCGATCGTCCTGAACAATGCGAGCAACATACCTCCCCACATCCCTCAGATCAGTCAACGCAGACTTCTGCTCACCAGTGCCGTAGATTTCTTCCACCGGCAGACTCAGCGCGTAGTCTATCTTGCCGCTAGGCAGGCCCGGGAACGCAATCTGGTACCACCAGCCGACGTCTACGATCGTGAACGGCAGGCCGATGGCTTTGACGTGCGCGTACACCTGCTCCTTCATATCTCGGAAAATGTGAACGCCTCCGGGTGGGATCACTGGCAGCCAGGCGGAGGGAATGAACCGGCTCACACCTGCTTCTTTGGCGGCGTCCGCGAGTTGGATTTGCTGCAGCTGGTCGGCGGAGCCGGACATGCAGGAGATGAGGATGTCCACGCCTTTGAGGGCGGAGACGAGCTCCTCGTGCGGCGAAGCGAGGGAGAAGGGACGGATGGTGAGTCCAAGGGTGGAAAGCGCTGCGTTCGCGTCAATGGAGACGGACGTTGGCCGAGTGAAGGAGATTATGTTGGCTGGTGGGATGGGCGGAGAGGTATCGGTCGACAGGAGACCGTCGACGATGGAACGGCCTGTTTGGCCTGTTGCGCCAATGATTGCGATTATCGGAGCCATGATTGAGGATTTATGGTGGTGATTGGGATTCGATTGTGATGCTGATGGCTACTTGTTTGATGGTCTACATTTGCGTTTAGTTCGATCAACACGGTCGTATTTGTATGTTCAACACATCGGCGCAAGGGAAAAGACATAGGTCCCGGCCCCGGTGCTATATACGCAACCGGAGAGACTGTTGTCACGACATACACGTGGGTTGACGCGAATGCGGGTCTCTAGCAATATTGGTGGCATTGGTGGTACTGAAGGATGTGGTAGGATGCAATCGTGCATAAAACTGCATAAACTCTCAGCAACACTGGAAAGAGGTACGAAGTCAAGGACCCTGCATACCGGCACCACAATTAGGAAATGATGGGCTATGGAACTCTTTGGCCGTGAAAAGGATTATCAATCATTTGTGCTATGAACTTGTGCACATTCGCCATCTTACGCCCGTAACGCCGCATGAGGCTGACGCATATTGATCAACCCATACACGAAATATCGCTTCCAAATTCAGGATCTATGCCTCAGCCTAGCCACTCTCGTCAAGGCTACTGTCTTTGCAGCTTTCTCGAGGCCATGTATAGCGCACGCTGACAGTCACTCATGGCACCCGGGCATCCTCAACAGCATTCCAGTAGCGTTTTGGATCCTTCATCACGTGCGACACGTGAGCTGACCCATCAATCTCGACGAGTGTGGCATCATATCCAGCCGACCGAGCGCTGTCAAAGTGCCTAACAACGTCTCCTTGCGGGACCATCAGATCCGTAGAAGAGCAAATATACACTCTCTTTGTCCTGGCAGAGAAGAGTCGACCATCGTTGAGACGCTCCCGCAGCAAAGCAACGACATTCGGCCCGCCGAGCAACGACGGGAAAGCGACGAATGGGACGACCACTGTCCAAGCGAAAATGATGACCCACCAGTGCGAGTTCTTGGGAGAAGAAGAAACCACCGCATCTGCTGCCAGCTTGAGTGAAGGCGATCCAGGACAACTGTCGAGAACCATCGATGTCGCTGGGAAAGGCGACGATTGGGAAGAATGCCATGCCTCGGCGAGTTGAACCGCGCTGTTGCTCCCGCCGTTCGAGAAGATGTGCAGGAGAATCTCATGATTCGCGGTCGCCAGTCCTTTGATGATATCGACGACAGAACTCAGTCGACTGCGTTGAACGCTGTAGGGGGTGTACATCATATCGCCGACAACCGATTCGATCACGAGGATCTGGGCTTGAGGGTACCGTTGTCGGTGCGCATGGATGTACTTGGCGATGTGTTTTGGGAGAGCACGGAACCAGGTACACAGTATTATCATCTCGGGTCCGGTACCATGGTTGGTTGTCGTCAAGACCTCGATGGGATCTGGTCGGTACAGTTTGATTGTGTCTGAGAGGCGGATGGGTTGAGGCGACAGTGCATCCATGATCGTTATCTTTCGTAATGGACTTGACGGTGATTCGTAAATTTGAGGGCGATCCAAAACATGCTTTTCTGAGGTCAATGAGCGGTAGTGATCAGCTAATAGATATATAACCATGCACGGTTGACTGCTATACGGCCGTAATGGACCGTGCATGGCTCAATCGGGATTCAAATTGCAAACACTGCTGACGTTGGCATTTAGGCTTCCAGTGGACCAGCAGGCCATTTGTCTTGGAACCAAGCATTCGACATGATGGTCGATTCATAGTGTAGTCTTGTCAATATGTATACTAATCTTACTCATCAGTGCGAGCCGAGGCTCGACATGGAAGGATTTCTTTCAGCTAGGCAACGAACTTGATCTGGGAAATGCGGAGCAATGTTTGCACCGTGTCGCCGCCGGCGAGATCAACGGCATTCTCACAGCCAACTATATGTCTTTTCTCGATACCTGTAACCTTGATTGCGATTCTCCCCAGCTCTGCAAAAAAGGGATAAGGGCTGTTGCGAGCTTACATCTAGCAGACTTGGGCGCCAAGGTCAACGATCTGAAGCACGCCATTACAACGCTCTATATCAACAACGGGACCTCGAAGAGGACGACGCAGTTCTTGCTCAGTGGTTTATGCATATATGCCTCATCATCGCTCCATGTGCTGACAGTAACGGCGGACAGTACACGTTGGCTAGTCGAAGGCAAACCACTACTTTCGGTTACAGATGCAGAAGGCTCAGAATTGCTAGCGAGAAAGCATGCACAAATCATGAGACGTCGCCGTGAAGTGAAGATAGATACCACGAGACAACCGGATTGTCGAGTGTCGTACCACAATTTCCAGGAGAGTGTTCATGTCGACAATCCTTTCATGGCGAGGAAATCTTGCGCTGCGCTCTTCAAACATATCCACCCGACTGTGTTCCAGGCTGCCAGGTAAAATCGGTGCTCAGTCTTTGCGTAGTAGTGTGCGTGCCAGGTAGGAGTAGAGTGCTCGTGTGAGAGGTGGTGGGATGCATAATTCCGTCGTTCCGAAATCCGTTGTCAGGCCCTTCTGTGGGCGACCTTTCTGTCGGGAGCTCTGCTTGTATGCTTGGGCGGTGCGAGTAGCCCAGCGGCTGACGATCTCTGAGGGTTGTGGGTGCTGTGTCGGCGGGCAGGTTTGGTCCTGTTGATTGACTGTTTCCATGGCTTTGCTGGTCATCGGGCTGAAGGAAATCCAGAGGCGGAAGTTGAGGAGGCATGTCGCGTATACGCTCGTGCTCACGGTAGGATAACTTTGGTGCTGATCTTGCAGGGCTTTCCCTGAGGTGTTTCGTATGACTGTGTAGATGTGAGTGCGGGTTTTCTCTGTAAGGGCTTGGATGGTGCCCTACGTTGGAGTATAGTTCGTCAGACGATGGGTCCTCGTGCTCAGGAGCTGTTGACTGAGAGGGCCGCTGTGCCGAATCTTTGAGGTACGAGTCGGGGCTGAACATCGTGTTGCTGTCAACCGGCGTGAGTGCTTGTTCATTGTTCTGCCATGGCCTGGGCACAGCATTTCCGCCAGCCCCGTCGTAATCTTGCGAATGATGCGCGTCTCTGCCTGGATCGTTCCCATCATCGCCCAATTCAGCCAGTTTATCCACCACACTCTTGTGCGCCTTTGTCAGGTTCTTCTTCACGAAGCCTGTCAAGAAGATGTTGCATCGCATATCCACATCTTCTCTAACATACAGCCCTTCTCTGGGCGCATCCATGCCCAGCTCAAGCGTCTCTCTTGGTTCTCCTGGCTCATTCCCACCCACTGTCCATTTACCTCTCAAATCCAAGCCCGCCGGCGCGAAAGTGTGTGTTTGTATGCCATTTGGGAGGTCGTTGAAGCAGGCTTTGTACGTGACCTCGCCTTTGTACAGACCGCCTGGGAGATAGCTGATTTCATCGGTGATTTCGTACCACGCGCAGTTGTACTCGTCGGCGGCGGCATTTGGCGGTGGTGTCGTTTCTTGTAGTCGGATCACCAAAGGGTTCAGACGGATCATCTGAACATGGTTGTGTAGCCAGCTGACGGCGGCCGAACGTGTGGTGGTTTTGGGAAGAGGAGTGATGCTGGTGAATGTGGTGCGTTTCGACATGGTTAAGACAAATGCAGATGATACAGGAACAAAAGAAAAGTATCGCTGGAGCAGGTGTGAAGGATAATCAGAGGGAGCGAGGCAGAGGACTATCGCCAATAGGCGCCGAGCAGGTATGTGCAGGCGGCTGCATGTGAGACTTGTACGACGAGATCACGGCTGGCAGTGCATAAGCGAATGATATGCTGCCTCCTGTCGCTTCTCATATCATGTGGCTGGCTGAGCAGTTGTTTGATGGTGCCAGCGAGAAGACAGTCGAGGTGTACATGTAACCTTGTACAGGCACCACCTCGTTACGTGCTTGCTCCAACCAACCTGTGCTTTCCATCTTGGAGATGGCCAAGTCCGTGGCTTTTGCTGCCGGCTCTGATCGATCCGGGCCTTTCGACAGTTCGCACTAGTCAAGACAAGCTTTCCGGGGCGATATCGATAACGAACTGATGACGCATTCTCTCGTCAATTGCGTGTAACCGAGACCCTTGGACCGAGACTGCAAGCTCGATCCACCAAGACATTCACAGAAATGCTCGAGACACATTACGCGCTGCAGTTCCTGCAATAAACGCGTTCTCTTACACCTTCCTCCACTTCAGGCTCAGTCAAACCCGACCGAGCAACTGGTCAATCTCGAAACCCTCAGGACGACCACAGACCACAAACATGGTCTGGGATGTGATTGAGGCAACGCCTCCCCACGTCACCTACATCCTCATACCACTCTTCCTGGTCCTCTACGCCCTCTTTGCGAGCTTCATCCGCAATCGCCTACACTTGAGCGAGCCTCCTATCGCCCTCCTGTTTGGCATCCTCGTCGGACCTCGTGTTCTTGGCTGGCTGACACCTATCGTCTGCGACGTGAATGGCTGCGCCGACAAGGGCGCTGTTGGAGGATGGGAGTGGGGCGACGAGATCTTGCAAGAGGCAACCCGCGTGATTGTCGGAATCCAAGTCTTCGCCGTCGGAATCGAGTTGCCCAAGTTCTACATGGGCCGTCACTGGCGCTCTGTCGCCATGATGCTTGGTCCGGTCATGACCTTTGGCTGGATCGTCTGCTCACTTCTGGTCTACTGGCTCTTCAAGACTGATTTCCGCACCGCCTTGGTCGTGGCTGCATGCCTGACTCCCACCGATCCAGTTCTTGCCGCATCCATCATCGGCAACAGCCAGTTCAGCAGCCGTGTGCCCAAGCGTATCAAGCATATGCTCTCCGCCGAGGCTGGCTGCAACGATGGTATCAGCTTCCCATTCCTCTTCATCGGCCTCTACTGCTTGATGGAAAACACCGCTGCCGACGTCGCCAGAGAGTGGTTCTTAATGACCATCCTCTGGCAGTGCGCTTTCGGTATCCTCCTCGGCATGGTCATTGGCATCACATCTAACTATGTCCTGCGCTTCAGCACCAACCGCAAATACATCGACGAAGCAGGCTTCACCGTCTTTTATCTACTCCTCGCTGTGTTCTCGGTCGGCTGCGCTAGCATCCTCAGCACTGATGACTTCCTCGTCGCATTTGGTTGCGGCTACGGCTTTGCTAGAGACGGATGGTTCACCAAGCGGACGCAGAAGACTCATTTCCCCAGCATCATCGATCTGCTTCTTAACAGCGCTATGTTTGTATACCTTGGAGCTGCCATTCCGTGGCACCTTTTCAGCCCGTCATCTATCACAGAGTCAGTCACCCCAGGTCGCCTTGTGGCTTTCCTCGTTCTGGTTCTCCTTTTCCGCCGCATTCCCATCGTGCTCGCAACCTGGAAATGGAACCCCGACATCCACACCTGGACCGAAGCACTTTTCTGTGGCCACTTCGGTCCCATGGGTCTCGGTGGCTTGTTCCTGGCCATTGAAGCTCGCGCGCAACTTGAGACGGGCAGCTCATCACCTTTGCCCCACCCACCTGGCTACTTGCACCCATACACCGACAAGGAGAAGGCTGTCATGATCATCTGGCCGATCGTCAGCTTCGTGGTGTTCGGAAGCACACTTGTGCATGGTTTGAGTGTTTTGGCGTTGAGCTTGGCCAGCCATTTCACTAGACCCAAGGAGCACCGTGCTGGGCTACTGGCTGCTGAGACTGACCCTCTCGATGGCATGGTCCACGGTGTTGGAGATGGCGACAGCGAGCCTGAAGACGAGAGCGATCTGGAGAACTAGAGTCTGTAGAATGAAATAAAATTCTGTAGCGTTTGAGCCTTTTGTCTAGTGCGGAGCATTGTACTTCTTTATATATAGCCATGATATGAATTTTAGATGAAATCGTGCAAGTCATGCTTTCCCTCCAGCCACCTTGTGACAAACTTGGTTGTGTGCCAACTCGCGAGGTCCTTGCAGATCGTTACGACTGATGATACACGTGCCTCTTTTTCTTCCTTACCTGGCGACCAAGAACGATCGCTGAGAGTGCGAAGCGAGTCGGTCACATGGCGTGAAGCCATTCCGCTATCTCTGAGGCGTGCGTCCTAAAAATGAGTAACAGACACAGCAAGTATCAGGCGACTGTCCTAGAGCAAAATCATAAGAGCCTACTATCATGACAATACGCGTTTGGTTCAGGCGGTGTAGTAAAGCATGCGGAACTGAGGTGCACGTGGTGGCTCCTCAGTGTTACACGCAAACAACATGTTTCGGAATTTTGTGTTAATGGTAACATGGGTATGCAGAGGAGTTACCTAGTATCTAGCCCGAAGGGCACGGAGGGCGAGCCTTAGCTCTCGCCAAGGAAGCAAGCAAGACGCTCGGACGATTGGACCTCTCCTACCTTCACCAAGGTACATATATTGATTTTGCCAAACGCGCTAGAGACATCAAGGAGATCTTATCGTTAGCACCCCTAAGCATGGAGACCTAGGCGTAGCTACAGTCGAAGACCTACAAACGTCAGCCGACAGAGACACGCGTCAAGCGCGTCACTCAAAGAATGGATCATCAGCATCACGCTCTGATAAAGTCGTTCCTATCAACCTCATCAAGCCTAGAAACATCAACCGAACAAAATGCCGACCAACCTAACTACTGGACATCGGACCCCAGCTCCCTACTAACCACCTCAAACATCCACTCCCTTGACCTAGCCACCGGCAACCGCATCCTAGCATCCATCCTTCCAGCTCTCGAAGCCGCAGAAACCGAAGTCATCTTCGTAACGTGCTACTGGGCGGCCTCCGACTCCCTCAATCGCATATGCGACAGCCTACGCAAACTCTCCTCCAAAGCTCTCGCCGATAACCGCACAATCCGTGTTCGCATCTGCTTCTCATCCTCCGAGCTACTGCAGAAGCTGTTCCACACGCAATCCGCCACAGGAAAGGTCTACGGGCCCAGCGAATGGAGTAAAGCTTTAGGCTTGCCGGGACCGGACGAGCTGAAGGGCCTGGATCTGCAAGTCAAGAGCGTGTTTCTCTTGCCCATCAGTATCATTCATCCCAAGTTCGTGGTCATCGATCGGAAGAGAGCGTTCCTCCCGAGCTGCAATGTGAGCTGGGAAGAGTGGTTCGAGGGCTGCGTGGAGCTGAGCGGGCCTGTTGTTGGGCAGTTTGTGAGGTTCTGGGAGGAATTCTGGGCTGGTACGCAGGATCGAGAGGTTTCGAGCACGATTTTCACGACTTCGTCGGAGTCTACTTCTGGATACACTGAGAGCGCTGATCATCTGGGTGTGCTGCACCATCACGACTTCACAGCAACAAGTGTACCAACTCTCTTCCTCCCCTCGCCACACCACCGCAACCCACGAGTCACCCTCCCATGTCAAGCAGCCGCACCAGCGCCCCTGACACCTCTGAATATCTTCCTCCTCCAAGCCCTAGAATCCGCTCGCTCGTACATCTACATCCAAACCCCCAACGTCACTTCCCAACCCGCCATAGCCGCCCTCCTCCAAGCCCTCTCACGCGGCGTGAACGTCACCATAGTCACAAGCGAGCGCCTACAACTCCTAGAACAAATCATCACAGCCGGAACAACGTCGCCCAGATGTGTCTCGAAGCTGATAGCACGGCATCAGGCGCTAGCGAACTCTCGGGAAGGAGACGTTGAAGACACTGCAGCGCTTCGGCTCGGGAAGCTGAGGGTGTCTTACTACAAGCCTAGGGATGGACAGGAGGCGTCGCACGACGAGCCGGTGCAGTCGCATTTCAAACTCACTGTTGTGGATGGGGAAGTCGCGGTGTTTGGAAGCGGGAATATGGATCGGCCGAGCTGGTATACTAGTCAAGAACTCGGGGTTGCGTTTTTCGATAGAGGCTTTGTTGGGAAAGTGGAAGAAGGGGTGGAGGAGGCGTTGAGTGGTAGGAGGAAGCTTGCATATGATGGATAGGGGTTTGACAGGTGTGGGCACAGAGCCATTGGGTCTGGGTGGGTATTTTATGTACATATATATGCATCGTGAACTAATTAACCATATGTCCGCCGCTTCTTGCTATTCCAGAAGCAGCGCGTGGGTATATTATTAACATGGACATTCGAGTCCAGCCGCCTATTGTCCTCTCGGATTGATCGGCAAGAAATTGCCAACAATCAGTGATGGACTAAAATCAGAATGTCAGCAATCTCAAAGCTTTGACGAGTCTTTCTGCCTTGTTGGACAACTTACATGTTGTGGGTATCTCTCCGAATCGTAAATGAAAAACAGCATCGCACGCCCTCTTTGCCCTTGACGTTCAGAGTAACGGTGTTGCCATTGGCATCTGTCTCTGTTTCTGGGCTCTTCAAACTACAGCTTGTCAGAATCGCTTTCTGGCTCTGATCAAAAGCAATTGCACCGAATTTCTCCCAGTAGCTGACCAGGCTGTCTTCGGCGATGATCTCATGGATCGCAAGCTTCCCATCTCGCAGCTTGTCGGTGGGAACGTTGATTAGCTCCGCCATCTCACGATTGCCGCGGAAGATCTCGCCTGTGCGGCGCCAACAGCATGCTGGGATAGCCATGGAGGCAAAGACGCGATCGTACTCCATCAAACTGCGCTCGAACCACATCTCGACAAGCACCAATTGCATATCCGTCAGACTTTGCATAGCTTCGCGGAATTTTGGTCGGAAGCGCTCGAGTTGGCGAAGGATGCGGACGCGAGATTCTCGAGAGATGTTCTTCTCCATGTAAGTGTTTAGCTTTGCGTAGCCTTTGACGTAGTTGAACGGCTTCAGCATGCCAGCGTCGTACTTTGCTTTTAGCAATTTGTGCAACCGATCTTCAGCAGATGACAAGCCGGCTGGATCGGCTGCTGTCATGTAAAACTTATCACGGGCACGGTTGTCGACTGGGAATGTCGAGGAAGGCCGCGAGATTTCGTTGCCCGCCGCGGCTTGTGGTGGTGGGCCCATGGAGGATTGCTGGTGGCTGTGGTGACCATTGTGATTGTTGTTGTTGTTTTGTTGCATGCTGTTCGTCAATGCATTGACGCTGCTAGTTGATAGTAGAGGGTCGTTCAGCAGGGTTGCTGCATCTTCACCTGAATACACGGCTCCCTCGTCGAGGAGAGAGTTGGAAAGAAAATCATTGAGCAGATTATACTCATTGGTGACTTCCGACGTGTTGAATAGGTAGCCCGGGTGCAAGTGGTGCATGTCCTGGAATTGGTTTTGCACACTTGTGTTGTTCCAGTCAAAGTTGAGAGGATTGCTGTTCATGCTCGGCGCGCGATGGTGCAGCTGGGTGGGTGAGATCGGCCTGGGCTGAGCTATCTGCGGCGCGCCGTTCCCAGTGTCGGAGAAGTGCATGTCCCCATTGCTCTGCTGTCGATACCGGCCGTTCCCATTTGCAGGCTGCGCGTCGTTGGTAGCCTCTTGCGGGTCAGGCGCGGGAGCAATCTCAGCCATACCAGCCTCGCTCTTGTTTCTCTTGGGCGGATCTCGCGGCTCGTCGTGGCAGAGGTGGCCGATGTCGCGCTTGACGCAGCGCGTGCATGGTCGCTGGAGGTCGCATGTCATGTGCGAGCGGCGGCAGTAGACGCATGCGTGATTGACCTTGCGGCGCTTCTTCTTGCCATTGTCACCGCCGCTGTCGCCCACATGCGCCTCGGACTCTTTGCGCTTGGGTGAGCGGTGGATGCTCTGCGGCGACTGGCTGGTGGTGGTGTTGTTGTTCGGAGCGGCGGCGTGTGCGGAGTCGTCTAGCAGTCGCTTGTGGTCGTTGTCGGGCTCAGGCATGGTGACGGCGTGTCCATCGGGTCGAGGGAGAAGTCGGAGCGGTGGTGGTGGTGCTTGCCAGTGCTTGCCAGTGCTGCTCCTCTTCACTTACGCTCGCTCTGCACGAGGCACGAAAACGGCCGGGACGCAGGTGACAGCTCCAGGTTTGCTTGCGCTCAAGTTGCGGAGAAAGGTCCAAGGTCCAACCTTCAAGAGGGTCTCCGGTCTTGGGCTCTCTTGGTCAGCAAACGCACGAGCAAAGCAGCCACCACCACAGCCACCATTCTCCACACGAGCGGGGTATTTCGCTTGCCTCGCATCCGGATCGACGTTGGTCATGGCGTTGTTGGAAATACTGTATGATGTATCGATGGTCTTACACGAATTGCTAAGTGTTTTATTCAATCTACAGATAAAAGTATAGACGTAGGAACGCTCTGTGACACATGAGCGTTCCAATGTACTGCAAGGCTGGAAGCTTGTAGCAGGTACAGACTTTCCCAACGCCATCAGCTCCTTGACTTCAATCGTCAAACATTGGGGTTGAGAGGATAGATGTTACCCATCTATGCCACGGTTCAGGAGAATCCAATGTATTCCGATGTGATTTTTGGCTGTGGTCAACGAATACTTGTCGACGTTGGATCCATCAACTTGCTACCTAGCAACCTTGCTAGACCGTACGAGGTGATTGCGAACAGCACATCCCTCCTTCTCACCCGTTGCCTTGCAGCACGTCCAGTAGTACCCTTCTTGAAACTCCTCCAGATCTCTACACCAATCTAGGTCACTTGGGTGTTCATAGTCGGAGTCGCACCAAACATCAGAACCCTCGTCCATCTCCTTAGTTCCTTTGCACACTATCAGCCGGATGGAACTATGGCTGCACTCGAAGACTTACCAGGATGATATATGCAATCTCTCTCGAGCTGCATACTGCCCGTGAACTCGCGATCACAGTGCTGGCAAACCCGGTCAATCGCATCTGATGACGGTGCTCCTCGTTTCGTTCCATGCTGGAGCGGTTCTGAGGGTCCAGGCGTCGCAGACGAGGGCAGTAGCATAGCTCGAACTATGTCTTTGCTGGCTTCATTCCGATTACAGACTTCCAAAAGAGTATTCACGAGAGTTGTCTTGGTGGCTGAGTTGATAGCGCTTTCGAGTGACAGAGGCTCGGGCGAAAGCTCTTCATCTTCGTCGCTGTCGATCAGAATGGGTGTTTCACCGGGTCGTGATGCCATGTTATTTGCAAGTCTGCGTCAACGGAGAGGGAAAATCTTATTTTATGGCAAGTAAGTATTGAGGTTGTGTATATACTCCTCAGTGGGAGTGGGAGTTGGAGGTTTGTGGAGATGACTGATTATCATCAGCACCAGACAGGGCTGTCCCAGAACAGACACACGTCATCGGGTTGCGTTTGATAAAAACATCTACTATTTCCTCGTTTTAGTGGTCCACACTTTGTTGATATCACCGGCTCTTGGCATAATTATCTTACATGTATCAAACATCTCCTCAGACAAACCCAACCTGGAAGCTTCTTGAAGTCAAGCACCATCCTGATGCCACAAACACCATCTCATCCATAGTTATACATACACAGCAAAAAGTCGTGTCTATCTCAAATCTTACACTATCACCAGATCATCTTCAATCAAGGCCCCGATCTCACTCTCGCAGAGTTCTCGTCAACCTCCTCCGCGCCAATGCCAAAGCCATAGCCGCTCTTCTTCTTCCTTCCCCGGCGGTCGCCAAACTGCTCGTCGAACTTCTTGATAGCTGTAAGGCTTGACATATCCTCGTTGATACTGGCCGAAATCTCCGCAATGGCCTTGTCGAAGTGCGCAGCGGTGAGAGTACGCTTCTCGGGTAGCTTGAAGTCCTTGTCGTCCTTGTGCTTCTCGACGAGTTCGTTCTCTTCGCGTACAGCAGCGATGGCGGCGGACACACAGACGTTCTTCAAGTCCGAGCCAGAGTAAAGGGGTGTTTGCTCGGAAAGAGTGGCGAGGTTGACGGAGCTATCCAAGATTTCGTTACGCAGATGGATGCCGAGAATCGACTCTCTGTCTTTAGCGATGGGAAGATCAATGAGGAGGCGGCGGGGAAGGCGACGCAGGACTGCATCGTCGAGATCGAAGGGTCGGTTGCTTGCTACCATCATGAAGACGCTGTTGTTGTCCATGCCATCCCACTCGCGAAGGAACTGGTTGATGATTTCGCGGTGAGTGTTGCGGTTGCCGGAGCCACCACGGGAGCCGAAGATAGCATCTGCCTCGTCGATGAAGACCACACATGGTGAGAGCTTCTTCGCCAAGCTGAAGACTGCGCGGACCATCTTCTCGCCCTCACCGACATACTTTTCGTAGATCTGTGCGCCGCTGACCTCCAACACTGTGGCACCAGATTCTTTGGCGACAGCCTTGGCGAGCAAAGTCTTACCCGTACCTGGTGGACCGTAAAGCAGAAGGCCGGTGAGGCGATCGTTGGCCAGAACACCGTATGAGAAAGCATCCGGACGCATAAGAGAGAGCGTGGTCATCGACTTGAGAGCCTCGATGGACTCAGGTGTAGCGTGCACATCATTAAATCCTGTCTTGATGTTCTGAGGGTCGACAACACCTGCCAGCAGACGTGTTTCGTGGGCGTTGCAATCCTTCTTAATCTTCTCAATACGAGCCTGACCGGGATTCTGCTCAGGAGTACCGGTGCCTGCACCAGGTCCGTTCTTACCGAAAGGAATTCCTTTGCCAGTGGTTTTGCCGAATTGTTGGGTGTCACGGAACGACGTCCACGAGTGGACAGCATGGTCAGCTCTCGACAAAATAGCAGTGGCCAATGCAATGTGAATATGTGTGATTGCGTCTGCCTTGGCATGTGATTGAGAGAGACCAATTGCCGTCAAGACCAAGCGCTGCACCTGCTCCTGAGGTAGAACCTTCTCGCTCAGAATGTGAGTTCCAGGCAACATAAGCTTCTTGAAAGACGCCTCCAGAGCGCTCGTTCTAGGACTCCTGTGGCCGAGACGGTTCATCATGCCAGTAATGTGTCGTAGGTTGATGTTGGCGATTCTGTCGTCTGATGGTGCCTGGTATATGGAGCGTAGAGGCGGCATGAGCGCGCTGCTTTGGTAGGCGTGACGTTCCGTCGCACTCATGCCAAACAATGGCGGCACAACAATCAGGCGGAAAGGCGAATCTTCGTATGTGTCCAGTAGGCTGTCAAGAGGTCCGTCGACATCATCTGCCGTGGTACCAATCACGAGGACTTCCTCGCCCTCACGCCTACGTCTCTGAACAATGCGGACAAGACGCTTCACAATAGACTCGCCTAGACGGTTTGCCAGGATTTGTTTAAGGTCGCGAATCTGCACGATCGTCCTCTTGCGCTCACCACTCACGCTTCCCGCCTGGCCAGACTTGTCATCGTGGATCTCAATAGCTGAGGTGCTTGCATCCCCGGTGCTTTGTACCGAAGATTGCATCTTCTTGACAACTTCCGCAACCATTCCTCCAGCTCGAACCGGCCAAGGTATTGAATGTTCATCGTGCTCGCCTTGCGCTGAAGCTGTGGATTCAGGTTTCGCATCGGCGGTCTCTGATGGCTTTCCAAGCCCAGCTGTCCTGACTTTGGTAGGGGCGTCAAGAACGCTCCTTAGTAGAGCACTTAGTCTTGCATCATCCCAAGTGACGTACTCGGACGGCTCACTTCGCTTGCTGTGTGTGTGCACAGGACGGGGTGGAGCGAATGGATTGCCTCCGCCCGGGAGAGCTACGCTGACGCCTGCAATGCCAAAGTTGCCCAACGCCTTGTTAATATCATGTCGCTTGTCGCCGAGAGCTTTGCGCAGCTCATCAAAGTTGCCAAAGTGACCCAGATCCATCGATTGAGGGTCGACGTCTTCGTCCTCGTCCTCTTGCTCGTCGAACTCGTCCGGGTCCACGTTTTCGCCACTCCTTCCGCCGCGAATACTGACTCCTGTCGCTGCGGCGCCGTCGTAGATATCGTATCCAAGAGTAGAGAAAGAGCCAGGCGAGTCGCTACCGCCACCAACGTACTCATCTGTGAGGTCCGCGAGGTCGTTAGCATCAAGGCGAATGAGATCTGCGTGGAGGACGGTCGCGATTTCGCGGACGTATTGGTCCATCTGGTCTTGAGCATTCGAATCGGGGCAGTGCAAGTGTATATCTGCCCGTGTAGCCGCATGCGATGGTGAGGCACCAGCTTGTGTTGAAAGTCCCATAGCAGCCCTGGCGGAGGCTTCTGTCTCCATCAGTGTCCATGATAAGGGATCGACGCCCATTGGGTCTGAACCGTGCTCTGATTTAAATCCAAGAGGGAGATCGCTGTCGCCTTCGAGCACTGGTGGGATCTGGCCGCCGAACTTCTGCTGGAAGAAGTCCTGTCCGACCATGTTGATTCCAGGTATGCTGGCCTTCTTCGCATGTTCGACCTGTTCCTGCTTTGCCGCCTCCTCCATATCACTCTTAGCCTTCTCTTCTTGTGCTTCCTCCGGATAATAAGGAACATAAAATAGCGTGTGTCCAGTCTGCGCATCCACGCATCTTATTTGCCTGCCGCCCTCCACATTGCCACTGGCCTCCTCAGGTATCAGCAAAACGTTTTGTTCCAGGAACCAATCCGGCAAAGGCGGTGGTTTGGGCACGTCGCTTTGCTTCGCATTCTTCAAGGTTCTGTTCCGTCCGCCTTTCCTCACTTCTGCGCCTGCGTCGATAGCATTGTACTCCTGCCTTACAGCCTCATCGGCTGCTCTGCGCTCCTTCTCGCGCTGCTCCTCGATCGTTCTTCTATGCTCCGACGGGTCGTTCGGCGGTATTGACTCTGACAAGCGCGATGCGCCGGCGTGAAATGTTCGGGGGTGCTGTGTAATGAGGCTGTGTGGGCGCGATACTGCTCGCAGGCGTTGTTGGTTGGCCAAGCGCACGCTTTGGCGGGCGATTGAGCGCATGGAAAATAGTATGAAGGGGGAGGGTGTTGTTATTGCAAAAGAGGATTTACTGATGGCATGTCAACTTCACTCAATCATTCCCCGAAGCTTGAGGTGTCTGCTTTCGGAAGTCGCGATTTCTCAACTCCGCTTAACGCCACGATTGCACGTGACATTATTGGGCGAGCATTGAACGCCAGGTTCTTGACACGACACGTAACGAGCTCAACTTGGAGAAATGTATATGCTTGGGTATGATCTCGACTCCCAGACCACTCGAGATGATGAGACGCAGGACAATAAGAAGAGAAAGAACAAGAACAAGAAGAACGCCGACCCACGACACCTTCTTCTTGTAGCATTCGACAGAAATAAGATACCTTACACAACATTTGTTCCATAAAACATTCTGCTGTCAACTTGTTTCGTAGACGCGCCACTCAGGAAGATTTTCACGGTCCACTGGGACGGACGTTCAGCACCAATGTTCAAACACCCTGAAGTCCGGCACCCTTGGTGTAGCGATAATTCCTACTCAATCCTCCCTGCGACTCTCTGGTCTCGCGGTCTCACCTGAGGTCTTCTCGATCTTCTGATGGTAGTAGTCCTTCGTGCGGCGGTTGGTAAGCTTCTCAGCTGCGAAAACTTTACGAACTCGCTTTCCCTGGTTTCCACGCTGAAGATCGTAGATCTCAAAGATGAGGTCTTTCAAGAAATCATGAGGATAATTTTCTTGGTGCAGTGTGTCGACCCATGACTCGGATAAGGCGAAAACATACCAATCCCGACAGAGTCTGCGCAGGGGGCTTTCCGTTGTTGTAGACTTGTACACGTAGCTGATTAATCGCGGCCCAGGATACTCGTTTCTCACTTCGGACACGCGAATCAGCTTGTCAATTGTCATGTTGGCAGTCACCGGATCTATGAGTTTGTCGGCAAGGAGATACAGATCCACGAGGAACTTGCTTCGGAATCCATTTTCGCCAGGTTTCCAGACGTAGTGATCGATGTCATCGGGTTCCTCGCACCCATCGCTCTCCGGCTCAGTAGTTTGCGCTTCCTCGACCATGTTGGGCTCGGCGTTGCCATGTGTGCTCTCCTCTCCGTTCTCGGCTCGCTCAAAACCGTCGCTGTCAACATCTACATTGTCGATTTCATCATCCACTGGTATTGCGTCGATGTGCTCTTCCAGGGCCTTTTTGCCGAAGCTGACACAGTGCAGGTAAACAGAGAACACCTCTGGTTCATGGTCGTCGAGTGTGGTAGCCTGGTCAGGCTGAGTGATCCAGCGTCCAGATCTAGCGGCCTGAAAGAATTTGGAGCGCCGAGTGAGGATATCATGGTACACGGTGGAGCGCCGCTGGTGGGGCTCTTTCCCGACGAGAACATCGAAAGTCTTGGTGAGGTCGTAATCAAATATATGCGCGGTTAGCCGTTTTGCGCCTGGAGAATGGGGAGTGTCTGGGTCTACATACTTTCTTCGCTTCGCAGGTGGTGGACCGCTCGCATCTGATGCTGTTGACGGATTGCCCTTCATCTTGTTGTTGCGTTGCGTATTTTGTTGTAACAGTATTGGTGTTCAGTGTGGCGAAGGGTAAATCTTATGCTGCTTAGCTTGGGGGTCTCAGTGAGTGAGCTAATGCCATTACAGGTGAATTGAAGTTTGCATTCTCAGGTTCATCGAGCACTCATCACGTCTCACTGATAATTCACATCGGGCTTCACCCAGAATGGTGAGCTTGAAACCAAGCAAAGTGAAAGGAATCATGCGCACCTCGATGGCGTGCGCCGGGATCTACAAGCATGGCGGTGTAAACCATGGCGATGGAAAGCCCGTGCAGAGTCTCAAACTTCATTTCGTGCTTGTAAGTCACTCCTTGAACTAACAGCCACTTTTGCTTGCAACTTCCGAGAGCCTATTGAAATTCAGGGCAAACCGCACTCACAGAAGTTGCAGTACTGACCATCTTGCATTACGACACCTCGTGCTAAGCCTAATGCTATCACGCAAGTCCTCCAATGTTCAGAGCCCTTTTTGCGTTCCAATGCGAGTAGGGAGAAATGCGTTTCGTGGGGGTCAATGACCTTATACTCGTACTGTCGAAATCTCAGCGTCAGTTCGAGAACAGGATTATGAGAGTCAAGGGTCTTGTTCGATGTACCTGCTTAGCTGACCGATAGGTTCTGCGAACAATTGCCTGTTACTTGCTGTTGCTCTGGCTTATGCTTGCTTTCTGGTGGTAGTGTCCCGTTGGGCGTTCAGCAGAATCAACGTTCAACACATCGTCGATGACTTTATCGTAACTTTCCGCGTTGATTCGACCGTACTCCAAAATGAATCGTTCAGAAAGTCAACAGGGAGACTTTGTTTTCGCTGGAGGATCTCTTGAAACCAGGTGTATTCGGTTTCATGGATGTTCAAATCCCGGAAAAGCGCGCGCAACGGGCTACCAGTTGGCGTACACTTGTACACGATGTTGATGAAGATGGAGTCGGGTACTTCCGAAAGATCGATGTGAGTAATCATTGCATCGATCACCAGGTTTGCGGTATGGATGTCGATGAGCTTGTCAGCAAGCACGTACAGCTTGATGAGGACTCTGGTTCCTGCATCATCCACTCCATCATTCTCTTCGCCGTAGCTAAGGTTGTAGTCAATTGTGGAGTCTTCCTCTTGGCCGGTCTGGTTGGTGTGCACGTTGTCTGTGTTACCATCGGCCGCGCCACCAGTGACACGGCTTTTGTTTATTGACTTTTCTTGAGCCTCCTCTCTCTGCTGATCTTGATTCGGCACGTTTGCGGTGTCAGGACGGGGTGTGGCGAAGTCGAGGCGGAGGCCACGGCCATCGAGTTTGAAACCGGCGCGGGCCTGGAGAGCGTTGGCAGCACTCTCAGCGCTGGCGAACTCCACATAGCCAAAACCCTTGCTGCGACCATCTCTAGTGCTGGTAACGATGCGAACGCCTTGGAGCTCACCAAACCCCTCGAACGCCTGTTCGAGCGCCTTCTCCTCGGTGGTATAGCTCAGATTGCCCACAAACAGAATAGCAGCGGCCTCCTTCTCTTTGCCATCGACCGGAACTGTCAACGTCTTCGGACATTCTTGTGTGGTGGCTTCGGTGTTGCGTTGCTCGTTCTGCCCTTCATCACTGGCCGAGTCGCTGCCAGAGTCGCTGTCACTGCTGCTCTCTGTGTCGCTCTCATCGTTGTTGGCGGCAGTCTCGTTTGACGAGCCGTGTTGCTCTGCGACCAAGCTGAGGCGATCCTTGATAGCGTCGACGCCGAAGTACAGGCAATGTAGGTATGTGGAGAAGGTTTCAGGGTCATGGTCCACGAGAGTGGTGGGCTGGTCTGCCTCCGTCCAACGCGAGGACCTCGCGGCTTTGAAGAACTCGGAACGTTGAACGAGCAGGTCGTGGTGAACTGTGAAGCGCTGCTGGTTCGGCTCCTTGCCGACGAGCACGTCGAAAGACTTGGTCAGGTCATAGTTGTGTCTGTGAACGAGACTGTCAGCTTGTCGCAAAATTGCGTGCGAGAAGTGGTGGGTAGGGAGTACTTACCTCGCGCGCTTTCCAGGTGGCGGACCGTCTCTGTGTGCCATGTTGTCGCAGTGCTGCTTGTGCGATGGTGTTGTTATCCGATTTGGCGGTCACGGATACAGAGAAAACCCGGCAGTGTTCGTATGGACGGAAATGGCGATTTTTATTTGCTCGTGTGGATGATCCGTGCATTCGCTTTCACTCACAATCCCCTTGGCGGAGTTCCTCAGGTTGTACCTCCGTACGATGTTCTTTCACTTTCACTAAGCAGCACCAGATGCCGATGCGCTTGACGATGGGAGGTCCCGAACGCAGCCGCGCGCGGCTGTCTTGAAGTGAAGTGAAGCGAACTGGATCGTCCATCAGCTGCGGCGTGTCACGCGTCGACCAAACGAAACTGAGCTATATCTCCGAATGTGTTATATTTCTCGTTACTAAAACAGTGTCGTTATACCAGCCACCTCATAAGAGCTATAGAATGAATGTATCAATGCTCGCTAATCATACATATACAGGCGCATACCTCACAAGGGAGCATCATGCAGGCATCTTTCCATCCTTGTACTTCACAGTTCCCAGCGGCCTCGAACCTGCAGAAGTCTTCTTCACGGCACCAGGACCAGCTGCGCTCTTTGCAGCCGCTGGCTTTGTACCGTTGACCGACTTGGCCTTTGCTGGAGCTGGTTGCCTCGACGTCGGAGCTCTCGCAGCGCCATTCACCGACTTGGGCGCGGCGGGTTTCGTTTTGGCGGCAGCGGCAGCGGCAGCGGCAGTCTGGCCAGGAAGTGCAGCACCTTTTTGTTGCGTTCTCTTCGCAGCGGCGTTGCGCAAAGTCGAGCCTGCCTTTTGTACTGCTAGGGTGCTCAACGGTCGAGTGACCATCGATTCGGCCTTCGCGAGAGGCATTGCTTGATGAACGTCTTGCGGCTTCCTGGGCAGTTGCGTCGAAGCACCCTGTCGAATCGCCGACTGAGCCGCCTGAGATACCTTCGAAGCATTCTGCGCTGTCTCTGGGGAGAGCGTGCGATTTGCAGCGGGCGCCTTTGCAGCCTTCTTCGCGATCTGAGGATTTCCGGATTGTTCAAGCAACTTCTTCATTCCAGCTTGTGTAGTTGGAGTTTCCTTCATCAGTCTATCGTACAGCGGCTTTGGAATCGGCTTTTGCTTGTTTGCTGCAGCGATGGCTTTCCGGATAGCATCTTGGCTGGTGGCGGGCATTGTGCCAGCTCGTGCCAAATCGGCCAGGTTCATATGTTGTGCCATCGCGACCTTGCCCAGCAACGCATCGAAGCTCATGGGGTCCGTCAAGTCCACTGACGATAGGGCGCCAGCTGCCGACGTGATGGGCCCGAAAATGCTCAGGAACTCGTCCCATCCGCCACCTTTGACTTCAGTAGAAATAGTTTTCGCGTGGTTGGGCTCTTTTTTGCCTTCGACGGCCAACAATGCAGAGACCGGTTCTTCGTTGGGGAACGATCCGAACTTGTAAAAGTACTCCAAGAGGTAGTCCTTCTCTCGCCATCTATTCATGAGCCATCGGCCGAATGCCTCGTCGCTCTCAGTTGGGATATCTTGAATGCGATAACGCCTCCAGAACATGTTGACAGACTTTGGAGGGCGTCCTTCGAACAAGGATGATCGGAGTGTAAAGACATCTTGGCCGTACATGCCATTGGGAATGCCCTCGTACGCAATTGTGCAGTCGTAAAGCCAGTTGGTAGTCTGGCGTAGCTCGTTCAAGCAGAACTGCAGTCCGGTCGTACGAGGCAGGAGTTGGTGTTTCATGTCTTTGACGCCGGTCTTCTCCGCCCATTGTGCAGACTTTTGTCTCGTCACACCTGAGAGGTTAGTGCCTTCTGGGAAGATCAACAGCCACATCGGATCTTTGGGATCTTTCAGATGGTTCAACGCCCGCTTCACGCGGAACCTATCAGTCTCCCATTTGCGAGCAAGGAAGATGAAGTTGTAAAACTGTGCTCCCCATCCAAAGATTGGCAGGTTTTTCAAAGACTCCTTGAGGATAATGTAGATTCGGCCGTGCATCTTGTTGGTGTAAGCTACCCACCAGAGATAGAGCCAATCGGTGTACAGCTGATGGTTTGCCATGAGCACAAGGCGATGAGGGAAGTTACACTTGAGTGTGCCAT
>Ga0265797_10004134_pt1 | contig 22493 bp, 23 predicted proteins | sample P2T30metagenome_FD_192433 | JGI IMG/M metagenome (GOLD analysis project Ga0265797, IMG submission 192433) | Plant litter microbial communities from East Loma Ridge, Irvine, California - P2 T30 | ecosystem: Environmental > Terrestrial > Plant litter > Unclassified | place: USA: California... | reverse complement strand
TTCGGTGGCCGATGACGCCTGAAATGGACCCGAGCATGATGAAGAAGTCGAGCGTTTTGGGAAGCTGGCAATGCAGATTCCAAGATCCTTGGACTTTGGGGTGAAGGTTCGCGCGCCAATCCTCGTGGGAGTAGTTGTCGAAGATGGCGTCTCGTATGACTGCGGCGGATTGGATGACGCCACGGATAGGGGGCATGGTCTGCTGGCAATGTGTCAGGGCTGCAGCTAGAGATTCTGCATTTCCAATATCACATGTGTAGATTGCAGTGTTAATTCCGAGTCCAGTCAAATCTTCGGTGATCGATCTTGCAGCGCTGGAATTGGGACCTGATCGTGAGAGGACCACGATGTTTCGGGCGCCGTTGCTCACTAGGAACTTGGCTAGACTTCTTCCCAGTCCTCCTAGTCCTCCAGCCAAGATGTAGGTTGCCTGATCGGCGAGAATTGGACCACTCTCTGTTCTCGCAGCCAACGCATCCTCGCCGTCGTTGTGGAAGGTCAGAATTGTACCTTCATGCAGGCCTTTTTGTCTCTTATGTTCCAAAGCCTTTGCCAGATCACAAGCAGGGAAGCTTTTGTAGAGCTTGAAGAGAGGAGCAAGCTCGTTGGGGTAATGTGATGCAAAGTTTGAAGTGATGAGCTGGTCTTCAGTGACGAACTCATGGTTGCCGACTCTGTCTCTGTGTGGTGGTTCACCTTTGGCATCCGTAGTACCCGGTACCATCTTGGATGTGTTGATGAGGAGACCAGTGGGAGAGAGGCACTGTGCCAGCGAACGAATACCCTCTTCCGAAGCAGATGAGTATATCAGAGCACCCAGACCACGATTACGGGTCATGGCTCTTATCGCAGACCAAAGGTTTTGGTCGCGCTCCGAAAAGATGTCGGTGGACGGAACTCCAAGTCGTGCGATAGCTGTCGCTTCCTCTCTAGTTTTGGCTGTGAATATGAGTGGTGATCGTCCGGACTTGATCAGCAAAAAGGTGATTGCTCGTCCCACACCGCTACCAGCGCCATGTACGAGTATCAGATCGTCATGCTGAAGATGCGCTACACTCGCCTCAGCCCGAATAGCAGTTGCAAACGTGACCGCAAGTAATGCAGCATCGGTGGTAGGCATCGTCCCGGGGAGCTTCTGACAATGATGACTCTTCACGACAGCCCGACCAGACAGGTGACCATTGAAGAAGAAGCTGACACAATCTCCGCGAATAAATCGATCCACGCCATCTCCAACGGCGCTGACTATTCCGGTGCCTTCTCGTAGCGTGGGACTTTCTGGTAGCTTCAGGTCCGCATCGGTCAGTACAAGGGCATCGATCTCCACAGAGATCTCGTCTTCCAATAGAAGTGACTCTGCTGCCGTATCAAGGACAAAGTGCGCTTCGTCCAGATTTTCAGATAGAGCCATCTTCACGGCACCTCTCGGTCTGAGATCTTTCGGCCAGGCTTTCGTCAAAGGTACAAGTTCGCCTCTGTGAGATGTCACACGCGAGAGTTCAGAATCGTACGTCCATCTTGGAATGGTCAACTGTCCATCGACCGAAGCGAACTCCCGTTCCTCGCTCTCTGACGTAGCTACAGAAGTTATTGTAGCAGCTTGAGCATCGATATTCATGGTTTCCAGACCATCAAGGGCTAAGTATTGGTAACTGATGCCAGGATTCTCGTTTTGTAGAACACGAAGCCATCCCTGGGCAACACCCATGTGCGGATCGTCGCCGGAGCAGACCCACAATAACCTCTCGCAATGCAAAGCCATGCTTTGGATGATCGTGAAGTCTCCAGAGCTCATCGACGACAAGAAAGTCTGGCCGAGTTCCATGAGTGAGATCACGAAGCTTCCGTGCAGACTGACGTCGTTGGGCGGCCATGCGACCTCTTCCACAAGCAGACCCGGTAGACGTTGACGTAACTTCGCAGCGACTTCTTGGAGTCCAGGCGGATAGATGATGTGTACCTTACTTGGAATCACACGAGGATGAGGGCGCTTCGAGTAAAGACTCAGTCTAGTAGACTCTTCCTGCTTGTCGCTCTGGATTGTAGTTGATGACCAAGAATCGACCGTGGTTGGATTTGCAGTACCATTAATGAAAGCAAGCTCATTGTGTGCCCTAGGCCTCTATTAGCAATTTCTCAAATGCGGTTTTTGCAATATTTTTACCTTAGACCTCCATGTTCTGGCTCGATTCGCAGGAGCCTTCCTCCGGCCTTGAGAACGCTGATTGACTCTGTGCATAGCCTTTGCCATTCTGCATTTGATTGTGCCATCGAGTATGTAATCACAACAATGTCGAAACTGTTGCCTTCTCCTGCATTGGCCGACAAGGGTTTGGCAGGGTCGAATGGCAGTCGACGTATATTATAAGTACCAGATCGAGCATCGGATAAAGCGTCCAATGGGATAGCGGATGCCTCATCCAGTACGGTAATTGAGATCCTGGAAGCGCCAGCCACGCCAGCCATGTTGTGTTCATCCATGGAATTCATAACGTTTGTCATTGACAGTGTGTTGCTACCCAACTGAAGGATTGACAATGTCGGGTGTTTGAAGGCAGCCAGTCCGATGATCTACCAGTAGTGTTAGCATCTTGTGAATACCTCAAGATGGAAGCGAGGATATATGCTCGACTTACGCGCTCGACTGCTGTGCGGTCACTCCTCGACCAGCTCGCCGCTAACGAATCGCCATCACTGCCATCCAGAGCGAACTCCAAGAGGTCATTGTCACTAATAAAAGCGATGTCCGGCTTCCACACGACGCTACCCAGTGGCGCAGCCCTTTCATCTTTCGCCTTTTCAGGCTGTGCAGGTACTTCTGTGCACTGCAGATCCTCAATCTGGACGAGGATTCTACTGCTATCAGACGAAAAACAGAATATATCGGCCACAACCTGGCGTGGTTCCGATCGAACGGCCGTCGTGAACCCGCTGATGTCTTTAGATCCCGTCAAAGTCGACTGACTCGAAACCGTAGATACGAAGACATGACCAAAAGTTACAGGCATCGCGGCAGTCTTCAAGTCGTCCACTCTACTCAATGCTGCAAATATGGTGTGGATCACCGAGTCCAATGTTGTTGGGTGGATCACGTACGCACTCTCTCCTTCCTTTCTTTGCGGCGTTGCAATCTTGAAGCAGCAGGCCCCTGGCCCACTAGATACCTCGCTGATGAGCTGAAAACGAGGCCCATAAGTGATACCTGCTGCTTTGATCGTCTTGTAAAATGTTTCCGGATCCGATCCGCAGGTTTCTGAGCTCAAGAGCTCGTGATACTCGCCGAGCTTGGACTTGAAGATCATCTCGCTTCCGGAGGCGCCAAATGAATCATTCTGCTCGTATTGGATGTAGACAGAGCCTGTGACATGTTCCTCGACTCCTCCCACTCCTTGCGTGCATGATATCGAAAAGTTCCATGAGCCCGGCTCTTTCTCTTGCGAGAAGTTGGTTTGCCATACGCGAGTGATCAGTTCAGTGTCAGCCTCCTCCGGGGAGACGACCAACGCTTTGAGTACGCGGACTTGCTTGAGATGGACACCAGAAACCGGTCGGTCAGCTTGGCGAAGTTGAAGCACGGCTTCGATAGCCATGATTAGGAAAGCAGCCGCAGGATATACAGTTGACCCGTGGACAACATGATCTTTAATCCAGGAGTCCGGATGCCTATTGGGAAAGTATCTCCAAGAGGCATGAAGCCTATCAGAGCCCGGCATCTCCGCACCAAGAAGATCGTGCCGTGGCTGTTTACGGTGCAAGACACTTTTCGTCAGTCGTGACACTGCCCAATATTGCTGAGATCTATCCCAGGGGTACCCTGGCAAGTCGGACATGACCTTCGAGCCATCTGTGACCTGGTTGACCGCTGATATGTCAACCGGAACGCCAAGTATATGCAGTTCACTCGCCACGGTCATTGCGTTTCGTGCGGCGTCCCGATTACGCTCGATCAAGGAAGCATAACCGACCGTTCCTCGTTTCCCGTCGCTCATGATCTGCTGGATTGGACCTTTGAGGGTTGAATGAGGTCCAATCTCGAGCAAAAGGTCCACAGATGTGCTCTTGTTGTTAGAGCGATCACCCGCTGTTGATAGCATGGTAGAAACCGCATCGGAGAATAGCACGGGCGACACCAGGTTCCGTGCCCAGTACTCAGGTGTCAACTCAGACAGACCAGCTTGCTTCCCAGTGACACTGGAGAACATTCGGACGCCTTCCTTGTGGCAGGTTGCCGCAGTCACGACGTGAGATATCGATTTCAGATACGCACCAGCAACGGCTTGCATATGTGGAGAATGATATGCAACTTCCACGGCCAGTTTCCGAGCAAAGATTCCATCGCCTTGCAGCTTAACGTAGAGCTCGTTGATCTTTTCCGTGTCACCTGAGACGGTCACCGATAAGGGCGAGTTCAGACAAGCGGCGTTCGCATGTCCTGGCGCGGTAAGTGAGTCGAGGTATGGCTTCAAAACTTCCATGCCTGCGCCGACTGCAACCATTGCACCTTTGACTCGGGGCTCTCTGCTCAGCAGTTCCTGACACAGTCGGCCCCTGTGAAAGGCAATCTGCCACGATGCAATCTCTGATAGTGCTCCTGCACAGTACGCAGCAGCAATTTCGCCGCTCGAATGCCCAACAACGGCCACTGGAGTGATGCCCCAGCTGCGAACCAAATCGACCATCGCAATCTGAATGACGGTGCAAAGCGGCTGCGCAACCTCGGGACTTCCGATTCTTGAGACCTTGTGTGGTTTCTTCCACTCCTCGATCAGGTTCCAGGAGCAACGACATTGGATGAGCAGAAACTCTTGTGCTCTCTCGACGCTCTCCCGGAAAATCGGATACTGCATCAGCTCCTGTCCCATGCCTGGCCACTGTGCACCCTGGCCAGTAAAGACAAAACCGATGCGGGCATCTCTCAAAGCTCTCACTGGTGTCTTATTTCCTTCCGACAGACTGTCTCGCAGCTCGGCAAATGAAGAAGCGATATGGAATGACCGGTAGCTCAGATGGGATCGTCGACTCGCCAAGGTATAAGCCAGATTGTCGAAAGCACGGGCGGCGTCGCGCCAGTGTTCCTTCTTAGAGACGTAATCCAAGTATCGTTCTCGTGTTCGAGCAACAGATGACGATGTATGTCCAGAGAATGCGAAGATCTTTGGCGATTGACTGGAAGTGTCATGTGCTGCAAGGTCGACTTCCTGAATGACAGTGCCTTGTGGTGTCATTGGAAAGGCTTCCAAGATCACATGAGCGTTCGTGCCTCCGTAACCAAAGGAGTTGACACTTATACGACGGTCAGTATCCTTGGGCCATGGTCGTAACTCAGTAGGTATTTCGATATTGTAGTCTCCGAACGGTATTTCGCTGTTGAGCCTGTCAAGATGGATGTTCGGAAGTATAATGCCATTCTCGAGCATGAGTATTGACTTGACGATTCCTGCAACGCCGGCCGCGCCTTCAAGGTGTCCGATCTGCAGAACTGTTAGATATTGGTACTTCATCATAACTAGCGATAGACTTGCGTTCGACTTCACAGATCCGACCAAAAGCGGCTTCGCTCGCTTGCACTCTTTCATGACCCGCGATATTGCAAGAAGCTCGGAAGTGTCGCCTACAGCAGTGCCGGTTCCCTTGTGCACTTGTTAACGTCCCAGGTCGACTCAAAAGTTGATTGATGAGACTTACGTGAGCTTCAAAGTATCCCACATCCGCAAAGTCCAGGGCTGCCGCGCGATACGTCGAGCGTATAAGGTCTGATTGAGCCTGCGGGTTCGGCACCGTAATGCTACTGGTGCGACCTAGAAGCACACTGAGATCAGCACACTGACCCTAGAAAAGATTGCAGCAAACTGACCGTCTTGGTTTACTCCTGTTCCCTTGATCACCGCACGTATGTTGTCACCGTCCCGTATGGCACTTTTGAGTGGTTTGAGTACGATAGACGCAATACCCTCGCCTCGGCCGTAACCCTTGACATCGTGCGCAAAGGCACGCGAGAGACCCTCGGGAGAGACCATGTGAAGATTTGAGAGCCACAGTGATAAGTTCGCGGCAAGTATGAGATTCGCACCAGAGACGAGGGCCATCTCCGACTCTCCCGAGCGTAAGCTCTGGCAAGCAAGGTGCAATCCGACGAGGGAAGAAGAACAAGCAGTGTCCAATGACATTGAAGCTCCTCTCAGATCGTAATACCAGGAAATACGGTTGGCCAGCAGAGAGAAACCAGTTCCCGTTCCCGAATACATGGGAGCAGCTTCAGGGTCGGCCATGAGTAGTTCATGGTAGTCCTTGGTGAAGCAGCCGACGTAGCACCCGGTATTGCTTCCCTTCAAAACCTCCATGGGTATGCCCGCATTTTCGAATGCCTCGTAGGTGTTCTCGAGTAACATCCTAGCGGCCGGGTCCATGGCTCTCGCCTCTTCTGCGGAAATGCCGAAGAAAGGAGCATCGAAAGCCGAGACATTCTGTGTCAAGTAATGCCCTCCTCTTGCGATGAGATCACCCACGTGAGTAGAGCCCTCTCTGTGGAAAGCGTCGACGTTGTATCTGGCTTTGGGGACTTCGGAGAAGGCAGCTGTTGCTCATTAGTCGCAGTAACTGAAGTCTCGCGGGTTGCAGGACGAACATTTTCGCTTCTTCAGAAGTTCCAGAAATTTCCGCTCGTCGCTGGCATCTCCGGGAAATCGACAAGCAAGGCCGATTACGGCTATGTCGTTCGCCATCGTCTGTTGTAATCTGCCTCAATCCAAATGTGAACGAGTTCGATCGGTGTCTGTGCAGCTGATTAAAGCAAAGGAGGGCGGAAGTACTCGGCCTGGAAGTAGGGAGTCACCAAAATAGATATACACTTACGTGTAATGGTCGAGGAACCCGTCTGGCTATTCTCGACCAGCGATCGGCAATGTACCATTGCCCGAAGTTGTTAAGGACATAGTCCGAAATAGCTCACAATCGCTAGACGGAAACGATCCTTCCTGGACGATATTTGAGATATTCAAATTCATTACGCTTTGCTGTGAGACGCAGTGCTGCCATTGTAAGCCTGGGCTCACACGGAACCTGCAGGAAAGTGATCTTAAGAGTATGAGACCACGCCATAACGCCTGACGAGGTCAAGCCATCGAATGCGGGATTTCGAAGAGAATCGCAGCGGCGAACACACGGCACGACCGGAGCCTGACTGGCAGACTGCAATGTGAGTGGTTCCTGTTTCCATTCAGCCCTGCAAAGACCATGCGACTGCTCTTCAGCGATACTGTAGTCTGATAGAGTGTGGAGCAGGAGTCTAACTGTTGTGGGCGGGAGATTCATCGCCGCGGGAAGAAAATACACACTTACCGTTTGTAGCATGGTGTACTGATCGACAGGGTCGCGATGAGTGGATCCAAGGATCGTGGCAACGGGCACGGACGTATATAGATCATCGCCGGATCGACCATCTTGTGGCTCAAGAGGTTAGAGTGATAGATGTTCCCGTGTATGTAAGTGCAGGAGCAGCACGCTTTGTGAGTAGTAGCAGATCTTGTGGTGGTTATTGCACCGTTGCTTAGCTTCGAGATGAAGCCAGGGCGAGAACGCTGAAGGATGAGAACATGTAGCAAATCAAACTCTCCATCTATACAAAAGCCTGGTCACAACCATTCCTGCCCTTCTGTTTTCGCATCAGTAGTCATCTTCGATCCCAGCTCGAACCGACTTCTCACAAAATCGACTTCAACATGCACGAAAACGCTCAAGTTGTGCACCAGACAGTGCCTAGATCGGAAGGCGGCTCGACAACCGTCTCTGCAGACATGGAGAAAAGACCAAGCATTTCTGCCGTGCAACAGCCCAGGATGGACAAGGGAGTAGCGTGCTGGATGCAAGTTGTAGGATCGTTCTGCATGTGGGCCAACAGTTGGGGTGTGGTCAACTCCTTCGGTATGCCTCCAGGGACCAGCTCCCTATCGTTACAGCGACGCGAAATGATCACAGTCTGACCAAATCCCTCGACAGGTGTCTTCCAAACCTATTACGGGCTCCATGACCTATCCGGCAAAACTCCAAGTCAGATCTCATGGATCGGAGGCTTGCAAGCATTCCTACTCGTCTTTGTCAGTGTGCTGTCAGGACCGCTCTACGACGCCGGCTACTTCAACACGCTGAACAGACTCGGCAATCTCCTTGTCGTTTTCGGGTTGATGATGACGAGTCTCTGTACAGAGTACTGGCAAGTCATGCTCGCTCAAGGGATTGTTACTGGCATCGGTTGTGGTTTGCTGTTCGTCCCGGCAACAGCCTTACTGCCACAATATTTCGCGAAGAGACGGAACCTGGCGGCGACGATTGCCGCGGCGGGCAGCGGCTTTGGTAAGATGCGGTTCTTTTTTTTTGCATGCATTAGAGAGTGAAGACTAATAGACCTTCCAGGCGGCCTGATCTATCCCATCATCTTCCGTGAAGTGGAGCGAAGCATGGGGTTTGGCTGGGCTGTGCGAATTGTCGCCTTCGTCGCCCTGGTCTTGGGGATCACGTCCGTTCTCACGGCTCGTACCAGAGCACCTGCAAGACCGATGCGAGAACTACTGGATCCTGTCGTTTTTCGCGACGTGCCTGTACTTCTCTTCGCTCTGGCTTGTTTTGCAGCGTTTGCCGGCTTGTACATCCCTGCTTACTACATTGGGGTGTACGAGCTCTCGTTTGGTGGCTCCGAAGATCTGGCATTCTATCTCGTTGCCATCATGCAGGCCGGCTCCCTCCTAGGTCGAATCGGTCCTGGTTACTTTGCAGATCGGACTGGCCCTCTGAACATGTTCATCGGTGCTTGCTTCTCTGCTGGCATTCTGGTATTCTGTTGGATAGCTATCGATAGTACAGCAGGGATGATTGTGTTTGCTGCTCTTTATGGCACCGTTTTTGGGCTGGCCATGGCTATGGCGGCGATGTGTGTCTTGAGTTTGATCAAAGGACAGATGGCGCGTTTCGGTACAACACTCGGAATGTGCCTCCTTCTTTCGAGTCCAGGCATTCTCATTGGGGCTCCAATCGCAGGCGCTGCCTTGAATAGCGCGTCGGGATTCACTGCTGTACAGGCGTTTTCGGGGTCAATGATCATTCTGGCGGGGACTCTGGCACTTGTCGCAAGGGTCATGTCAGCCGGATATGGTATTCAGAAGGTTTGATGACAGTTTGAAGAGCCACGCTGCGCGAACCAGACAGTAGGCGTCATTGTGATCTGGACGCCGATGGGGAGAGGTGATAGACAGCTACATTATGGAGTAATGCGCCTATACTAGATCCTGTCCATCGTTCTCCGGCTGATCCAGAAACTTAAAGCACTGTTCCGATGCCCTCACAAGAGCGGTGTTTCCATGAAACCAATTCCCCATGTATGCAGCGTGCATCTGGTCGTCGTGTGACATGCCAGTGAAGTCGTTGCCGGCGGTGTCGTTCTGAGGCGGTTCCAAGAATCCCAGCGCCGACAAGTAATCATCAACGTCGCGGTTCAAGTCTTTCGCAGCTTGTAGTTGGTCTTCATAGAGAATTTGCGCGTCATCTTGCACTGAAGCTTCCGCCTTCGACTGCACATACAGCTCAGCAACCTTCCGAAACATCTCGCAGAAATGATGGAGCTTTGCGATTCCAGCCGACAAATGCGTCGAAGACCTGAGGCCTTCGACAAAGTCACACAGCAGACGAAGATCTGAGGTCGAGTCCGCCGGGTTTGCGATGATGTAGCAAAACACCACCGTGAAAGGTGTGAATGGAGCGTGCAAGAGAAACCAGTGACAATGAGCGCTCCAAGAGGTTTCGTTCAAGCCCGTGTGCTTGAGCCATACGTCAACAGAAAGCCACAAGGCATGCCGCGATGTTTCCAATGCCGGGGAATTCCGATTCTGGGTCGTGTCTGTTGCATGCTGCACCAGGGCAAGTGTGCTGTAATGTGTAATGGCATCCGAATGGAAAAGCAAGCTCATCGAAGACTTCGGGCGCCCCATCAGAAGATCCTCCAACGTAACTTGACTTCGAGCCACCCATATCTCTTGCAGCCGCATCGCAAGCTCCGATGCGTGTTTGGATCGCTGCTCGATTGGTTGGCGGAGCGCTATCGGGCTGTACAGATGTTCCACTACTTGGCACTGGACTCTACCAAGCTCGATCCAGTTGTACATGACATGAACCAAGGCCTGGGGGATGGTTCCATTGTCAGGCAACAAAGGAACCGCAATGTCGTGATCTCTTATGGTCGGTGAATGACCCAGACGGATCGAGAAGCTGGTGTCGAAGGAGTAAAGTATCCAGAATAGAAACAGCTTCAGCTCTCGCTCTTCCACGCTGTCCGATAGCATCGATGACATCCGGTTGTAGCCTAATGAGACCGCCAAAGACGCTGCTGTCGTGGTGAGATACAGCGCCAGATGGGGTTTGCACATATCAACCGCGACTGCCACCTGAACGATGTCAGTAATCGCGATTTGAAGACTCGACAAGGAGACTCACACTAATCAATAGCGCGCTCACGGCCTCCATACTGGGGGCAAGGATTAGTGGCAGCTCGGATAACGCAGATTCCAGCTTCGCGAGGAAAAGTCTCGACAAGACCGTGTAGCGAGTGGTAAGTAAGGTTTCTCCGACATCTTCGCTGTATTCCAGGCACAGTAGGAACATCATACCGAAGGCAATGATGCGGTGCAAATAGTCTACGTCACCATCTTTCTCTTGGCTCAGGACGCTTGCGCAGGTATGTTTGACTCGACTGGCCAGCGCAGCAGGACAGAACTTGAACATGAAGGTGCCTGTCGCGGTCGTCAATAAAGGTATCGCGCTGCATCATAGTCTGCTACTCACCATCTGCTCTGCTTAGAATCTCACGGAGTTCGATAGGCGAAGGCTGCACTTCATTTGCAAGTGAACTTGTTCGAACGCCAAAGCTCAAATCAGCTTTGGTCGGATGTTTGGAAGGGTTGCCCAAGGTGTCCTTCAGATTGACCAGAGCACCGGCCAACACTGGATTGAATGCTTTGGGGGTTCCCTCGACTGCCAGGTCGACCGTTCTGCTAGCAAGAATAGAATGCGTCTCGGCCGTAGCATCGTAAGCATCATGTGGGACAAGCTGCTCTTTCAAGAGCCCCGAAAGGGCCGGTGTGCTACAGGCGCTTTGCGGATGGAATGCGTCCGGCGTGGCTGCAGTCGAGGTGACTGCTCCAGCTGTACGCTCAAGGGCGGCTTCGATGTTGGCCAGACGATCTGAAATGCGATCAATTTTCTTCTCACTGTGAGACTGGCTTAGTAAGGACTGCACTGCACGGATTCGGTTTGCAGTCAAGCGGTTCGGCTGGCTTACTATTCTTTGGTTATGATCACTCGCGTTCTTGATGCCGGATCTTTCTGCTGGCTCGTTCGACATGCTATTCCACTACTCTTGCAGTGGGAACACGGAGCGCCTTTGTCGCAGCGAACTTTTCTGTGCTTGCAGGCATCGCACTAGAGACTGTCAATGCTTTGACTGCTTCGTGACAAAGTCGTGGTGTACAACTACAACTTACCGCGCTTGAACGCTGCGACCCAGTTCCAGTGTGATCTTTCATGCCCGGATGTAAGATACACCCAGTCAGCCAGTGATCGTAATCTCAACAGTTGTGTGAAAGCAAACGCCTCAAACGCTGGTCAACAGTAATGCGGCATCAGTTCAAGATAACGAAAACACCCGGATCTGTCTCTGGCATACACTTTGGAACCAGCCGGTGTGTTTCGGGGTCCGCGGAGCCCGAGTAAATTGAGTAGGAATTGGATTGTCCGCGATCCGCGGAAACCGCAGACTCCACTCTTGAGGACTCCTGATTCGACAAGCAAACCAGATCGATTCGACCAAGGAAAGTCAACTGGCGCGTGATAGCCATAGATGCAAATATCATGCTGTGATATGTTCCGGAGCCACCAAGCAAGAGCCCAAAAATCTCGGTGTAAGGGACAGGAATCCATGGGGTCGATGTAGTAAGTGACCGAGTCAACGCAACAGCGAAGTTGCTCGATGAAGGCTACAATGTTTGATGAGACTGATCGTGAGGCTTCGGAGTTGGTGCAAATAGGTTTGGAGCGAGATGTCTGGTTTTCTTCAGATGACGGAATTAAGGTAGACCACGTCAACCCTAACCCGGACGGATCGACTGAGAGTATTCTAGACGGAGCAGAGAGCGACTCGCGAAAGGACGGGAAGGTACTACATGTAGCGAGGCTGGATCTCGATCATATTAACTCAAAACTGCTTCGCGTGTGTTTAAATGCTCCACCCTCCACCCCCTAACCAACGCAACCCTCCTCCTCCCCCTCACAACCCCACCCCTCCCCAAAGAAACCTACCCCATACTCATCTCCCTCCTCTCCGCATCCCCCTTAACATCCTCCGTCTGCCCCACGCTTGCCTTCCGCTGCCTCTCGCCCTCGCCATCATAGCGCGCAGCCCAGAAGTCCGGATCGCGCGTGTTGCGGTCCAGGTAGCCCTCGGGCAGCCACTTGCTGCTGTGCCAGGGCTTGAGGTCCTTCTGGCTGTACATGACGTCGACCTGCTCGAGGGCCAGCGATTTGGACTCGTACAGGAAGAAGTACACCATGATGCCGGCGAGGAGGTTCGTGCCGCAGAAGACAAAGCCGAAGCCGTAGCTAATGCCGTCGGTGGCGTAGGGGGTGAGGAAGCCGACCATGAAGTTGCCTGGGGGGTTGGGGTTAGTTTTGCGTTGGAGGGGCTGGGGAGGATGGATGGTGGGTGTGTTACTTACCGAGCCAGTTGCCTGCGGTTGCGAGGGAGGCTTGCTTTGCTCTTGTGCGGAGAGGGCTGTGAAAAGGAGGGTCAGTCAGAAGCGTCACTTTTGAAAGATGAACGTCGAACGAGGATGACTTACAAACTCTCACCAATGACGACCCAGGCGAAAGGACCCCAGGTCATGGCGAAGGAGGCGATGAACATGCAAGCAGCGACGATCATCACAATACCCGAGCTCTCGTACTCGGTCGGCGGGCGCGCAATCGCCACCGAGGCGAAGATGAGCAGCCACGCGGATTGCCAGAGAGCGCCGTAGATCAATGGGATACGACGACCGAGCCTTTCGATGAGGTACAGACCAGGGAAAGTCGTCGCGACGTTGACGGCTCCGAGGATGAGCTGGATGAGCAGCTCGTCGTTGATGCCCGCCGACTGGAAGATGGTGGCGCCGTAGTAGAAGAAGTAGTTGACGCCGGTCCACTGCTGCAGGAACTGGATGCCGAGGCCGAGGAACGTGCGGTAGACGACGCGAGGCTTTGCGCCGCTGCCGGTGAAGCACTCCCACCAGCTTCCAACGCCGGCGCTCTTCTGCTCCTGGATGCTGTCGTACATCTCGCCAAAGTCGTCCTCGATCAGCTTGTTGTTCAGGTCGTCTTTCAAGCCGCGGAAGCGCGCCATGGACAGGCGAGCTTCTTCCCAGCGGTCTTTGCTGGCCAGCCAGCGGGGAGATTCGGGAGAGAAGAGAACGCCGATGCCGAGGGGAAGGGAGAAGGCGATGCCGAGTCCGATGACGATTCTCCAGGATGCGTCGCTGTCTTCGATCTCGCGGACGCCGTAGTTGATCAGGTTGGATACCAAGATGCCGATCGTGATCATGAGTTGGTAAGAGGCGACGACAGCACCTCTGATTTCACGGGGGCAGCACTCGGACTGGAACATGGGGACACCTGGGTGATGAAAGTTAGAAGGTGATGTTTTATAGCAGCAGGGATGCGATCTGCCAACTCACCAACACTGAGGTTACCAACGCCAATACCGGCGACGAAACGACCCATCATCATGTGGATCCAAGATTGCATCGAGGTGATTTGGATGATGTTTCCAATGATGAAAAGGAAGACACCAAATGTCAAACTCTTGCGGCGACCCCACCAGTCGGATGTGTAGGCGCCGGAAAGAGCACCCAAGAGGGAACCGATGCTCATGAGGGAGACGAGGATGGAAGACCGGGTTGCGGGGATGGAATAGCCTGTTGCTGCACTCGCGTCCTCGACACCGAAACGACGGAGGAAGTCTTCGAAGATGAGCATGCCACTGATTTGACCCTGTTGAGATTGATTGTCAGCGCGTGGGATTTGAGTGTTGTCTCTATTCGACGTACCGTATCATAACCGAAGAGGAAGCCACCTATCGAGGTGACAACGCCGAGAATGATGGCCTCGATGCCACAGTCGGCGCCATTGACGCGAACGGAACTGGTGGTCTTGTTAGAATGATTTGTAGGCAGTGATAAAATGACTTGAGACCAGAAGAGACTCACAACGTTCCGAGACCCATGTTCCTGATCTGTTTCGCAAGGTGTAGGGAACGAAAATCAGACAGTCAAGCGACGAGATCACTTGGGACTCTCCAGTAGACCAGCCATGGGCACGGCGGTATTGTTATAAATAATTGACCGAGCCCCGTATGGAGAGGTCCCGTGGGTACGTGAGAGAAATGCGGAAGCTCCATAATGTTTCTGTGGAGACGTCATGTGGAGACGTCACCGGCAAGCAATATCAATCAATGCCATGCCGATTCGTGAGGCAGGGCTAAGTAGTGCCAATGTCAAGCAATGCCATCCGGCGGCGTGGCTGCGTAGGGCTGGCGAATGGGACGTGGCGGACATTGTTCTACGGGGCTTCTATCGGTTCCATCTCCAAATCGCCAAGGCGCGGAGCGGAGCGGACTTTTATCATGGTCTTGTTTCGACTTGGGGCCAAGACCGCGTCCAAGCCCGAGGAGCGAGTGGAGGGCGATGCCAATGCTGCTGTCGTACCGTATGCTGGTCTGATGACTAGCCAGACGTACCAGACATACCGGAACACGAGGATCTGCCGTGCTGAAAGGTAGACGCCGAAGGCTTGTCCCGGAAGTGTAACTGGTATTGGCAGACGTCTGTATGATTAATGTGAAGGTGGTGGAGGTCGTGGTGGTGGCTGAAGGTTGTTGTTATTGCGACAGCGTGCATCCTCGTTTGCGCCATAACGCGGTGTCTGCCTATCTGACTCTGCATGAAGGTTCTTGCCGTGAACCGATTGCCTAAAGAGAAAGGGTGATTCGCAAAAACATCGTCGAGATTAAGAAGGTAACTGATGTCGGTGACAGACTCTGTAGTCGCAAATAATACTACCTAAACCAACAGCGATACTGTACTAATAAAATACCGCTAGGCTCGTGCACCCCGGCACCACATGCGTCTCAAATCGGCTTGGCTCGACATGCCTGCAGGTGATGTGCAAGTTAAGTGTGACGAGATGAGGCATCCTCCTCTTTCCCATCTTCCATTCCCGTCCAAGAGTCCCCACTGTCCATGCAAAAGCGTTTGTCCCGTTGACTGCCGTTAAGACTTCGTTTGCCTTCACCGAGTCTTGTCTGTGGGATGGTCCGCCATGAGGAACCCGTCTTCATCCATGCAGACGGGAGTGAGTGTATTCAGCATGAAGCGTGCACTTCAGGACAAGAGAGGAATTCCTTTATTAGCAGGCGCCTGGACTCACCTTGTGAGCTGGCGGTGATGAACGACATGTTCAGGCTTTAGACCAATTCAACACACCAGCTAGGCATCAACAGACACTGAGAGTCAACAGAACAACTCCTTTGCATCTACCATGCAACTCAACATGAAGCAAACGAACGTATCGGCAGGACGCCTACGAGGATAACCAGCTGCAGGTTTCCGTGAAGCTCCAGCCATGCCATAACAAACAGAGCTTGCGGTGCAGCGAGCGCTCAGGAGAGGCTACTATACCTGTACCCGTAGGAGCAAGTAGACACTCTTTTTTTCTCCCCTCTTACCAAACAAGAACTCATGGCGAAACTCGACAAGTGCGCATCGTGCGCAGACTCAACTCAAAGCCTCAGGCAATGCGCACGCTGCAAGACTGTCTCTTACTGTTCGACGGCCTGCCAGCGAGCACACTGGAAAACCCACAAGCCATCCTGCCACTTCAAAGCCGTGTTGCCGTCTCAAGCCACGGAAACAACGCCCACCGATAGCCTCTCCGTCTTACGCGCCCTGCACGATCCTGGCACCAAACAAAAGCTACCGGACGCGTCCTCAGTACTCCAGCGAGCTTTCAACATCCCCGAATTGCGCTTGGCCATCTTCTCTCAGCTACCTGCCAGCGACTTGTTACGGACGCAACAAGACTGCCGGTCCTGGTATCTGACTTGCGCTCTAGAGCTGAAGCTCCAACAGAGACTCTTCCTCTCTCCTGGTCCGGGTGAGCTCATCAAGCCATCATTCAAAGGTATGTGTAACAAATCCCAATCACAGTCCGTTGATTCGAACATCCTCTAACATGCATCAGCCGGCAAACCGCACCAAGCCCTCCATCCCTACAACTCTCATCAGCGCGAAGCCCTTAAGATGGAACAGCGCATGGGAGGCGACGGCCTTCACCTGATCACCACCTCTGACGGAACACAGAAAGAGCTCCCAGCGGCAGACGTGCAAGCACTGGGCGTGCAGATCATCTGCAACCCATTCCTCGTCAGACTCTGGCCCCAGAATCCCGAGAACATGACCCTGATCCCAGTCACGTTCGCTTGCAACTTCCCACGCGAACACTCGTGGCGTCGCATGCAGATAACATCGCCGCCCATCACGTCTCTCAGCATGAACCTGTGGTGAGTCCTCCCGGTCTTCCGCTCCCTCATCTCCCTCTGACAGTCTCTTGTCTCGGCTCACACTTCCATCTCAATCCACTAACACACCGCCGCAGGTTCACCAAGCGCAGTGGCGAAGGCTCCCAACTCCTGCCCTCCACCTGCCACGTTCCCACGGGCGTTACACTCGGTCAATTCGCCGACATGCTCGCCGCCCAGCCCAAGAAGCTCGAGTACCACTGGATGCAGCCGCACGGCTACGCTTCCTGGCTGCGCTCCGCCGACGCCACCGTCTCGCCGCCCGAGGGGCCCGACAAGGAGAATTCTGGAGGGTACCGTGGGATGTATGTGAACCCGAGCAATGGGATTGCGTTTCCGGGCGCGTTTGGGAGGAATTGGCGGAAACCTGGGAGGTGAGGCCATAAGCGTGTGGGAGTATCCCCTTGGGCTTCGTTGGTGTGCATTCAGATGCCCTGTGCCTGCAGACTGATCGTCGCTGCAGAAATAGAATGAGGACAGATATGAGGGCCATTCGCCCCCGTTACGCCCGACTGGTTAACTTGTACCACTGCGACCTCCGAGCAGTGAGCAGGGACCCACCAAGATACCTTAACGCAGCGATTCAAGATGTCCCTCCTCAGAATATATCTCCACCCGATCTCAAACTCCATCCAAGACATCTCCAACCAACATGAATCCACCCACCCTACCAACCCAGCCCGAAGAACCCTACCTCACCGTCCTCGAGAAACTCAACATACCGTCCACCGTCGCCCTCCACCAAACAAGTCAGCACTTCCATCAACTAGCCAACCCAACCCTCCAGCTTCGCCGATCCCAGATGAACAAGTCCCTCCTCGAAGCGCAAAAATCCCCTCGATCGCGAAAGGACGGCCTCGCCTACTTCACGTGCAACAAACTCCTCCCTCGCCACAGATTCACCGACAAACACACGAAAGGCAGGCGAGGGCGTAATGGGAGTCAGTAAGAGGTCCGCTTTTGCACACAGTGCGGAGTCGACGAGGGCCGCTTGAGTGGAGGGAGCTTGGTCAAGCTGAGCTGTTGCTTGCTCGCGGTGTGGAGGAAGTGTAAGAGGAGAGATGAAGGCGGCTTTTATTATTTCTGTAGGCTCTGTGCTGACTTTGAACCACGAGCCATGTGCGGGATGTATGGATTGGAGGCTTGCGAAGAGAGAGCTGGATATGGAATTGTCGGTGGTGCGCTCCCAATCTGGGAGATATCTCAGTAGTAGGTCGCCCTACTTTGTTCTAATACAGCAGTTGACATGCCAGTGGTCCTAAGCTGTGAGTATTTCAAAGCTTGCCTAGCAAATCTAGAGAGGTACGGCGGCCCGGACAAAACATAATCGCCCCATGAACGAGGACCGACGTTTCATCCTCAGTACAATGGACGGAATACTCGTGGTCAGCGAGCAAGAGCTGATGATTCTGGACGCATGGCGTGTATCTCTGATGGCATCCAATTGCTTCTCGTCTCACCTCGAAATAACACCATTCCCCGACAACAACATCTGCTGCCGGACGTCAGCCAGCGCTTCCATCGATCCGTAGCTCAACGAACTTGTCATGAACCACATCAACCCACTCGACTGTTACAGAAGCAGCAATCTGACATAACATCTGTTGTTCCTCGCCTTCTGGGAGGATGGTGCATCGTGGCGGAGCTGATGTGACTTGGGATGAGGTTCGGAGAGGGCGGAGTTGGACTGTTGTTGGCTCGAGTTTGACGCCTGAGGAGGCTCATCTGTTAATGTTAGATCGAGCGAGGAGTCGCGCAGACGTTGCCGGAGATGGTGAAGAGATTTCTGGGCTTTGGAGGTCAGAAGACGGCGGTAGGGCCTGATGGTTGGCGGGACTATCAAGTCTAGTTGCTGTTGCATCGACGACGTCTAAGAGAACAGTCAGGGGGAAAGGCCATTGGAGGACATGCAGATAGACATTCAGATGTTCTAAGCTTTCCCTTGTTTCTCGCTTACACAGCAAATTGACTTCAAGGCGTGCTAGTTCTACCCTCCCCTTATCTAGCGAACATGAAACGAGGACTCTCATCGCCGAGCGCCACGATTTCTTCCTCGCTTTTACCCTCAACAAGGTAGTCTCGCTTGCCCGCAGCCCGCTTCTTGTTCTCGGCCGTGTAGTAGAAGTACAACGAGGCGTACAGGATACAGCCAGCGGCAACCATGGACATGGTCACCGCATGACCGCGGACGTACCGCGGCTGTTCTTCTGTGCTGTAAAGCTGCGGATGTAGTCAGTGAAGCTGCGCCGAAGAGACCAGATTACAGCAATATACTCACAAACGGCGCCATAATCCCAGCGCAATTGCCAAAAGTCAGCTGCAGCGCGGTCGCAGTCGTCCTCTTGCCATATCGAGGGCTGTTCGTCGGTAGCCAAGCAATCGGAATCCCAACAAGCACGTACAGTCCCATTGCGACAAGGAAGCATCCGCCGTAGTGCACACCCGGCGGACTGTCAGATACCAGCATCGCATAGCCGACGACGGAGATGAGGCCGAACAGAACGACCACCGGCCCACGGGACTGGCGCCAGTCACTGTACCTGGCGGCGGCCATGTAGGAGATTGCGCCCAGGCCGTAGCACGGGATTGTCAAGATTTGCACAACCGCGCTCGATGCGTCTGGCATGATGCCCCTGATTATTGTGGGCAGGAAAGTCGAGTACCCGTACAGCATTGTGTCGACGCAGAAGAGACCGACGTAGAACATGTACGCCCGCCAGTCCGTCAGCGCTTTCCGCACGTCTTTCCACTCAAAGGTTTCCGATACGCCGGTCTGGCGAGCGCGGCGGACAAGGACGATCTCTTTTTCCTCCGCAGTGAGGTAGTAAGCCGTGTCGGGGTCGTCTGCCAGGAAGAACCAGCAGAAGACGCCGAGCACTACCGTCGGCAGGCCTTCAAGGATGAATATCCATCGCCACCCGTTGAAGCCTGCCACGCCCTCCATGTGGCCGATGCCGTAAGCGAGCAAGCCGCCGAACGCTCCTGCGAGAGCGGCTGAGACGAACAGGTAGCCAATGCGGAGAGCTAGTTCCTGTTTGGTGTAGAAAAAGGTGAGGTAGATTGCGCAGCCAGGGAAGAGACCTCCTTCGACCAGTCCGAGGAGCAGGCGGCATGCCAGCAGGGAGGCATAATTGTGGCACAGGCCCATGAGAGTGGCGATGAGACCCCATGAGACGGTGATGAAAGCTATCCATCGCGAAGGCCGGACGTAGTGCTTGAGGATGAGATTTGAGGGGACTTCAGAGAGGACGTAGGTTACGAAGAGGACTGAGACGGCGACTTGGAACTGATCTCGGGACATGCCGAGGTCTGCTTCGAGGTCGTAGAGCCTTGCATTGCCGATGTTGACTCTTTGGTTGTGTTGTTAGTGCGGGACTGTTCAGGGTTAGGGTCTGGAATACCACCAACCTGTCTAGGAAGGAAAAGAGATAGAGAAGCATCACGACGGGCACGATGTAGAGATCGAGCTTCCGTACTAGCTGCCGCTCTTTCCTCTTGTCGATCACGGGTATATCATCGTTGTCGAAGGTTCCGGTAGGCTTCTGCTCCTGCTCCTCTAGCGTGGAGCTGTCTTTGGATCGGGAGGCCATGCTGGAAAAGCGTGCTTGAAGCGTCTTGAAGACGCGCTGTGCAGGCATGTTGATATACAGGCGGCTTCACCGCGCCAAGTGAGGCATGTGACGATGACAAAAATGCTGTGTATGTCAGCGAGACGACATGATGAGAGTGCAAAGATGGACGTCCGACAAGCGATAAGAAGGTCGAGTCACTTTTCTCAGAGGCGACTGGCGTGTTCATCTCCGCAAACTGGAAGTCATCGCCGCACACCTCCGCAGATGGGACATGTCTCATCCCTCGGATTGATCAACCACTGATGCTTCCTCTTCCTCCAACCTCCTCTTGCCTGGAAAAATGCATGCTCGTCTGTGGTAACTTCTGATATGCATAAGTCTTATCATGCCTTATCACCTCGGTCTTGGCCGCAGCTCTAGCTATCGGCAAACAACTCGCAAGCTGGCATGCTTCAACATCACACTGACTGATAGCCGGCCTTCACGACGTACATGCTGAGAAGTGGGCATCTACTGTGCAAAACCCCGCCTCGGTGTTCCTTGGTGCAACACGGTGGCTATCTCGCCCAGGGAGAGCACACGGGACAGACATGCACCTTTGCCCGGCGGCAATATCGGCCATTCCATCCGACGTGAGCTGTCGTACGACACAACATGGAGTAACACGACGCTTAAACGTACTGTCTTTTACCACGATTACACTCTGGCAAGGCCAGAATCAGCGCCTTGGCTCATGGAATGAACAAACAGCCGCATCCTTTGATAAGGCATGCATGTAGGGATGATCTCCCATCCTGCACACCTGCATTGCATACTCTATCATCCCGCGAGGCTGAGGCTCACTCATGTCTTTCACCCCACTTTGGTCATACCTTCAACAAGAGTCAAAAGCGGAGTGATATGTGCATTATCTGGCCTGGTAAGAGTATAAAATCTCATTGTCCTATCTCATTGGCAACTCCATGGTCTCCTGGAACACTCAAGATCGCAAGACGGTATACATCTGACATGGCAGTTCTGAGCTATTGGAATCTTGTGGTAATACTCCCTTCTCTCGGGTTTTGTCACTACTACATCCTTCCATACTTCACCATCTACAAGAATCTACAACACATCCCCGGACCGTGGCTGGCCAAGTTCAGCAACACATGGCTTGCTTTCGGTGCCAGGCGAGGCAAGAAGTTTGCTTGGGTTCACTGGGCACATGAGAAGTATGGGCGGATAGTCCGCATTGGATACAACCACGTCTCAATCGCAGAGCCCGAGGGCTTGCACGCAGTGTACGCTCATGGGAACGGATTTCTAAAAGAGTGAGTGATTGGCAATCCATTCCACTGCATTCAGCCCTCTACTGACCTCGGCACAGCATCTACTACGAGGCTTTCGTCTCCGGTGTCCCAGGCGTTTTCAACGTGCGTGACCGCGCAGAGCACGGCCGCAAACGCAAGATCATCGCGCACGCCTTCAGTCCCGGTGTCGTCCACGCCTTCGAAGGCCACATGTCAGAAAACCTTCGTAGGTGGGTCCAACAGCTTGACAACATCGCCCGGAACCCAACGCCAGGCCACGGCCACGCCAGGATGGACATGATGCCATGGTGCACTTACCTCGGGGATGGTGGGTGGCTCCTCGAAGCTTGCTTCGAGAGCCACCCACCCGACTCACCCGCGAAGCGATTTAAACTAACGGTCGCGGTCGTACGAGGGGTCCGGTACGAGGGGGCCGGCAGAGGCCCGGACAGAGACAGAAGAAGCCCGAGCGTATAGACTGGCACGACTGGCATGACTAGCAGACAGGGAGAGTAAAAGCGCAAGCGCAGCCTACCCATCTGAGAAAACAGCCTTGGCGGAATAGAGAAGTGTGTTTTCCTACAAGCGAAAATCGTGCGAAGGCTGTAGATGAGAAGGAACAGTCTTAGTCTCCGGAACTAGGAGAAGAAGAACAAGATGATGATGGAGCGAGCGAGATATATGCGAAAGACACGGATAGGGAGGAAGACCTCGTCGCTGATATGCTAATGGCTCAAGCCCATCTTCTAGAGCTACCCATCCGACTCATCACCTGCGAAGCGATCTAAACTAACGGTCGCAGTCGTACGAGGGGGCCGGTGTGAGGGGGCTAGTACGAGGGGGTCCTCCCTAACGACGACACTCCACCCGCGAAGCGATTAAACTTAACGGGCGCAGTCGTATGAGGGGTCTGTTATAGGGCCGGTGTTTAATTAAAGGGAAGGCGGTGTTCAATCAAGGGGGGCGGTGTTCAATCAAGGAGGG
>Ga0265797_10004133_pt1 | contig 22497 bp, 10 predicted proteins | sample P2T30metagenome_FD_192433 | JGI IMG/M metagenome (GOLD analysis project Ga0265797, IMG submission 192433) | Plant litter microbial communities from East Loma Ridge, Irvine, California - P2 T30 | ecosystem: Environmental > Terrestrial > Plant litter > Unclassified | place: USA: California... | reverse complement strand
GCAGGCCGGCGCTCGTGCGCCAGTCGCCGGCGCGGTGCGTCAGCCACAGGTTCGACGACAGCTTCGGCACGTCGGCCGGACGGTTGCCCGCGCGCGAAATACTGTTTCCACCGGCGCCTGCCTCGAGCAGCTCGTCGAATTCGGCCTTTGTGTACGCCAGATTCCCTTCGATCCGCCAGGCCTGCGCCAGACGCATGCTTGCGCTGACCTCGGCGCCCTGCGACGTTTGCGAACCGCCCTGCACAGACCGTGCTGCATTGTTCGGGTCGCGCGTGATGATGTCGTCTTTTTCGATGTGGTACAGCGCCGCAGTCCATTCGGCCAAGCCGCCTGCAACTATCCCCTTGACGCCGGCTTCGACCTGGCGCGCATCGGTGAGTTTGAAGCGGCTGTTGGCCAGATTGATCGACAGGATGCTCGTGACCGGATCGCTCCCGGTGCTGACCTGGCCGTACAGCGCCGTGGCCGGGTCCAGCTTCCAGCTTGCGCCCAGGCGCACGGCGGTCGAACGCAGCGTGGTGTTGACATCGCCGGTCGCCGCCCGCAGGTTTTGATAGTCGACCTTGTAGCGATCGTGGCGCGCGCCGGCGGTGATCAACAGGCGCTCGTTCACGCGATACGCGTGTTCCAGGTAGAACGCGTGCGTGAGCGTGTCGGTCGCGAAGTTCGGCCGGAAGGCGTCCGGCGTGGCATTGAAGCTGCCCGGATCGAAGCCGGTCGGCGCCACGGTCGACGAACCGCCGTAGGGCGAATTGTTCGTGTGCCTGAAGTTGATCGTCGCGACTTCCCAGCCGGCGACGATCTGGTTGGCGCCTCCCTTGTAGCGTGCTTCGAGTCGGTTTGCGGTCTGCTCCTGGTCGTGGCGGATGCCGATGTAGTCACTGCGATCGACGACGTTGCGCACCGGGTCGTAGGCATACGATTCGATATTGCGCCAGTCGCGGCGCGCTTTGAAGTACGCCAGCTCGTTGCTGACCACCAGACCTGGCGCGGCTTGCCAGTCCAGGCGCGCGACAGCCTTGTCGTCGATATAGCGCAGCACGGCGTCACCGGCGTTGTAGTTCTCGTCACGCAGTGCCTCCGAAAGGCCGCCATTGACCAGCGGCGTGCCGAAGTAGCGTACCGGTTCCTGCTCGGCGTGATCGAGTTGGGCCGACAGCGTGACGCTTGGCGCCAGCTTCGTGGTCATGCTGGTCAGGATCTTGCCGTGGCGCGCTTCGCCACGCTCCATGAAGCCGTCGCTGCGGCCGGCGTAGGCGTCGACGCGAAACGCACCCTGCTCGCCCAGCGCGCCAGTCGCGCCAACGCCGGCACGCAGCGCCTGGCCGCCGCCGATGCCGCCCATGACCTCGAACGACGATTCGCGGCGCGGCGGCTTGCGCACGGCATTGATGATCGCACCGGTCGTGCCACTGCCGTGGACCACCGAGCCGGGGCCGCGCAGCACCTCGATGGTTTCGTACCCCCATGGATCGGATGGATAGGTTGCGGTGCTCGAGCCGACCAGCAGGCGCTGGCCGTTTTCCAGCAGCGCAATCGAGCCGTTGCCGTTGAAGCCGCGCGCCGAGTAGCTGATGCCGCTGCCGGGCGAGCTGCTGTCGGTCAGGCCGGTGGTGCGGGTGACGGCATCCTTGACCGCGAGGTCGCCACGCGCCGCGATCGTCGCGGCGGTGATGGTCTCGGCGCTGGCGGGCAGCTCGAGCGTGCTGATATCCAGGCGGCTGCCGGTGCTGTTGGCGCGGTCGAGCGCCAGGCCTTCATCGCCGGCGCTGGCGCGGATGGTGACAGTGTGCGAGGCCTGGGCATAGGCGCCGTGTGCGCACAGCAGGGCGATGGTGGCCGCGAATGGGAGACGAGAGATTGGTTTCATCATGCGTTTTATTGTTTTGCAGGTGCTGCAGCCGGCTCGATCAGTACGAGCTTGCCGGTTTTCGGATCGCGATAGACTTCGCCGACCCGGTCGTAGCCGCTGCCGTCTTGCGTGACGCCGTCGGCGGGCCGCTCGATCTGGCGGCCTTTCTCGACCGGTTGCGGCGTCTTGATCGAACCCTGCGCGCCGGCGATCGCCGCGATCAGGCCGCAGGCAAAGACCAGCATCACGTCGACCAGGTTGACCAGGCTTGCGCGCGGGTCTTCGTCGCTCTGGTCGAAGCGCGCGTCGAGGTGGCGGTACAGCCGCAGGCGCCCACGTGCCGGCGCGCTCATGCCTGAGGCTCCATCGCGTCGAGCGTCTCTTCGTACCAGCGACGGCGCAGCTTGCCGATCACCAGGCCGGCGATGCCGGCGATGAGGCCCAGCACGGTGGCGTCAAAGGCGACCGTCACGGCGCTGGCCAGCTTGGCCGGATCGCCTTCGCCCAGCGCGGCCAGGCCAGGCCCGAGCGGGATGATCGTGGCCATCAGGCCCAGCATCGGCGGGATGCGCGCCAGCAGGTCGGCGCGTTCGAGGCGGTGACGGGCGATCTTTTGCACGTGCTCGACGTTGCCGGCCGCGCGCAACCTGGCCAGGCCGGAAAAGCGCTCGCCGACGGCGATGCCCGCTTCGATCAGCGCGATCGCGCAGCCGGCCAGCAGCGCCACCAGGGATGGCGTGAGCAGCCAGCTGACGGCGTCGTGCAGCCAGGCATACGATAAATTGTCGATCATGATGTACTCCTTACAGGTTGAGGGATGCTTCGGCCGCGCCACAGGCCGAGCGAGAACAGGGCGAAGCAGGCCGCCAGGATGGCCAGGACCTGCACGATGCGCAGGCCAGGCGGCTGCGCGGGTTCGGGTTGCTGATGGAGTTCGTAGACGCGCGGCGGCGGCGAGGTTGCAGGTTCGGCAGGTGCCTCGGGCGCCGGTTCCTGGCCTTGCTGCGCGTCGGCAGGTGGCGGCGCTGCGGCCGGCGACGTTGCTGCTTGGGTACCGGCCGGCATGGCGAGAGCAGGCGCCGGCAGCATCTCGCCGCGCGCCCTGGCCAGCGTCACCCCAAGCTGCTGCGCGTCGCCGCTGTCGAGTTGCGGCGCCAGCCAGCCCCACATCGGGTGATCCGGCGACGTGTGGCCGCTGCCCGGCAAACCATTGGCCGCCACCAGACGCGCCAGTTCGCCGCCCATGGTGCGGATCGTTTCCGGGTCGGTCTTCCAGAAGCCTTTTTCGGCCGCCACCATGAACACGGCCAGCATGTGCGCCTTGACGTGCGCGTTGTGGCGCTGGCCCAGAAATTCCGGCAAGCCGAGCTTGTGCGCATCGTCGAAGTAGACGGCCTTGACTTCGTCCCAGGCCCAGTTCTTCACGAGGTCAGGGCGCGTGACCTGCCAGCCCCACAGGTTCTCGATGAATTCCTGGCCCATCGTGCGCGCACCCGAGTAGCCGTTGTCCATCAACGGGCGCAGCCAGGCAGGATTGAGGAAGCGTCCGCGCAACTCTCCCAGCAGGGCGGTGGCCAGCGGCTCGACATCGGCCTGGCCCGGCTGCGCGTGCTGCAGGATCAGCGCGTCCGGCACGCGGCCGGTGCGTGTCTCGACGGCCAGCGACAGGCCGCCCAGGTAGTCGAAAGCGTCGTTGTTGTCGAGCAGCCCATACAGATTGCTGGCGCGGCCATGGTAGGTGCGGTGGATGCCGTCCAATGCCACGTCGAAGGCGCGGTGCTGCGATTCGCCTTCGGCATCCAGGCCATAGCCGTGGCCCATGCGGTTGCGGTAGGCGCGGCCGATTTCCTCGCGCTCGCGCCAGGCGCCCGAGCGTTCGGTCAGGCGGTTCACGCCGGTGCCGTACGCGCCCGGCGCATCGCCAAACACGCGCAGCGCGGCGCCCTGCCCGGCCTCGATAGTCGATTCGCCACCGGCGACCAGTGCGCGCTGGCGCACCAGCCATTCGCGCGCGACACGGTTGTCCGCGACCGGTTCCCTGCCCCAGACCGCGCCCTGGATCGGCGCCAGCGCGGCCTGCAATGCCTCCTTCATGGCCGGGTCTTGCTGCGCCATCGTCTCGGCGGATGCCGCCAGCGCCAGCCGGCCGGCACGGTCGATCAGGCGGATCAGGTTGGGATACAGGTCGCGAAACAGCCCGGACGTGGTCACCAGCGCATCGCGCCGCACCGCGCCCGGCACCAGGCGCACATCGGTGACGATGCCACGCGCATTCCATACCGGCTCGGCGCCCATCATGGCCAGCGCGAAGCCGACCATCACGCCTTCGTCGCGCACCGCATCCGAGGCCCACAGGATGATGCCTTCGCTGCCCTGCTCACGCGCGGCGTCGCCCTTGCTGCGCGCCATCGCCTTGGCCGCCATTTTTTGCGCCAGGCCATACCCGAGGCGCGTCGGCAGGATGTCGCCATCGACCGCATGGAAGTTGCGACCGGTCGGCAGCGCCTCGGGCGAGCGCAGTGGGTCGTTGCCCTTGCCCGGCTCGATGTAGCGCCCATCCAGGCCGGCCAGCAGGCCGGCCATTTCAAGTCGCGGCGAGTCGCGCAGCTTATGCGCGATGGCCGGGTCGTCGATGCCGCTCTTCTTCATCGAGTCCAGCATCAGGTCGAGCGATTTCTGATCCCACGGCCGGCCAAAGACGTGCAGCCCGAACGGCATGAATTTTTCTTGCAGCTTGGTGAGATAGTGGCCAACCTCGTGTGCCAATAAATCGTCATCGGCAGCGTCGAAGCCGATGCCGCGCACTTCGAGCACGTCGGACATCGAGGCTTCGAGTTCGGCGCGCAGGTTCAGCGCCACGACGCGCTCGCGCATCAACTGCGCGGCCTGCGTCTTGAGCGAATCGGACGACGCGGCTTCAAAACTCTCGACGATCTGGCGCAGCGACAGCAGTTCGTCATACAACGGCGTCGTCGCCAGCGGTGGCGTCAAATGATCGACGATGATGGCCAGGCCGCGGCGCTTGGCCTGCGTGCCCTCGCCCACGCCGTCGACGATGTACGGATAGATGCCCGGCAGGTCGCCCGCGATCAGGCTCGGATAGTCGTCGCTCGACAGGCCAACGGCTTTGCCCGGCAAGAATTCATAGGTCGAGTGCCGGCCCACGTGCACGACAGCGTCGGCCTTGAAGCGGTCGCGGATCCAGTGATAGAACGCCAGGTACTGGTGCGGTGGCGTGATGCTGGTGTTCGCGTGCAGCAGCTCTTCATCGACTTCCCAGCCGCGCGGCGGCTGCGGGCCGATGAACACATTGCCGAACACGAGGCCCGGCACCAGGAGCTTGCCGCTGTCGACCATCACCTTGCCCGGCGCCGGGCCCCAGCCGCGCATGCCTTCGATGCCGTAGCCGATCAGGCGCCGGTACAACGGCCCAAGCGCCTGGCACGGACTGGGCTTGCTGTCGTCGAGACAGGCGCGGTAGCCGTCTTCGAGCGCATGCAGGTCGCGCGTGGCCTGCACGCGCTGCGGATGGTCGACGCCTTCGACCAGGTGCAGCAGTTCTTCGACGATCGTCTCGGCCTGCTTGCGGCCCAGCGCGCGCTCGCCCTTCGCCTCGGCCATCAGCACGTCGGCATGCAGGCGGCCCAGCATGCCGTCCTTCATCTCGCCCTGCACGCGCGGCGCGAGTGTCGCGAACCAGCGCGCGTAGTCGGTGCCGCTGACCGAATTCACAGTGCTGCTCATCTCGCGCAGTGCGGCGCGGTCTTCGGGCAGGTTGACGCCGCGCGCCATGATCATGTCGAGCAGCGCCTCGGGCGTGGCCGGCAGATCGCCGACCGTGTAGCCGGCGGCTTTCAGCGCGTGCAGCATGTCGAACAGCGACGCCGGTACATTCAAATTGTCGGCGCCGATGTTCTGGCGGCCCGGCGGATGGTTGTAATAGACCATCGCCACGCGCTTGTCGCGGTTCGCCTTGGCGCGCAGCGCCAGCCAGCGGCTCACGCGCGCGGTCATGCGGTCAACTTCGGCCGGCAGCAGCACGGGCGGGCGGTTCTCGATGCCGGTCAGGCGGTCGCGCTGCGACTGGCCCAGCGCCGCTACCACCATCGGCTGGCCGATGCCCTGCAGTTCGGGCAGCGCCACGCGGTACTGGACCGAATCGGGCGGCAGGCCGTCGGGCGACAGTTGCCACTGGATCGCGGTGCGGTCCGACAGGCGGATCGCCTTGAACACGGGGATATCGAGGCGCTTGAAGGCTTCGCTCACCACTTCACGGCCTTCGGCGGCGCCGACGACGAAGTCTTGCAGCACGACCAGCGCCGCCGGCCTGGCCGGTGCGATCAGCTCGGGCAGGCGCACCAGCGCTTCGCGCGAGGCGCCGCCCCAGCGCGTGAGCAGCTGCACGCAAGGTTGACCCTTTGCTTCAATCTGGCGGCACAGCGCGGCCGGCACCATGCCATCCATATTCGCCAGGTCGAGCACGACGACGGTCGGGCGGTCTTTCAGGCCCAGCTTCGCCGCGTTGCCCCAGGCGGCGGCGTCCTGCAGCTCTTGCTGGCCGACGCGCAGGCGCAGCGTCGGTTCTAGCAGCGGGCCGCCCAGCGGTGTCGAGGGATCGAGCAGGTGCGCGATGAGCGCCGTGGTGTTGTCCACGCCGCCGGCTTGCCACACGCGGCGCGCCGCCAGCCAGTGGCGTGCGGCGGGATTGGCTTCGGCCGCCTGCAGCGCATGTAGCGCCGGTGCTTCGGCCGCCAGCTCGCGCAGCAGCTCGGGCGAGAAACCCGCCAGGCTGCCGTGGGCCGCGCGCGTCATCAGGTTCAGGCTTGCTTCGCCGTTGATGGCCAGCACCGCGGTTCTTGGCTTTGCGTGGCGCGCCAGCGCATCCTTCATGCGGCGCGCCGGGTCGCCAAACAGCGATACCGCCAGCACCGTGTCGGCGCCGGCAATCCAGCGGCCCACATCGCGCTCGCTCGCCGCCATCAGCTGGGCTGGGGTGCGCAGCAGGATGCGGTCGCGCGGGTGGCTGGCCAGGTGGCGGTGGGCGGCCTCGATCGCGCCCGGCGCGGCGCGCTCGGTGACGACGGCGAACATGGTGGCGGCAAACACCGGCGCACAGGCGAAGAGAAACGCCAGCGCCGCGCAAGCGCGGACAAGCAGTGATGTGTTCATGCGAACGTCGACCTTTCAGCTGCGCGCCAGGGCGCGCATGACAACAGGCAGCCGTCGTCCTTCAGCGATGAACGGAGATACGGTCGCACCGGCGACATAGAAGGAACCACGGACAACCAACAGGCACGCCCACACCCCGGGACGTACGCAATGCATCGTGAAAGGCCGGTCTTCTGGCTTGCCGTCATCCTTCCCGGGTCCTGCCTTCCCGTGCACGGGGCACAGTGGCGTTCGACGAGGGTCGTCAGGCATACAGCAGCGGGGGCTGCGCCGGACTGGCATGCGATGGAGTTCGCATGCGTCACCGGCTTCCCGTTTCACCTTCCTGCAGACGAGCAGGTCGGCACCATTCACTTGATTGGGCGCGATTCTACAGCCAAGGGCGTGGGATTGTCACCGCATTCTTTGGCCGGGCGAAATCGGCACGGCGCCGCGTCGTTACGTGGCATCTCCGGCGCCTGGCCTAGAATGGCGGTATCGTCCGGCCAGACCGGCGCCCCTTACCTCCTTCACGACGGTTCACCATGATCACAGAACAAGACTGCCTGGCCCTCGACGCGGCCGATCCGCTGGCGCCCCAGCGCCATGAATTTGCGCTGCCGGCCGGCGTGATTTACCTCGACGGCAATTCGCTCGGCGCCCGCCCGCGCGCCGCCCTGCAACGCGCGCAGGACGTGATCGCCGCCGAATGGGGCGACGACCTCATCCGCAGCTGGAACACGGCCGGCTGGTACGACCTGCCGCTGCGCCTGGGGACCCTGATCGCGCCGCTGATCGGCGCGGCGGCCGATGAAGTGGTGGTCACCGATTCGACGTCGGTGAACCTGTTCAAGGCGCTGGCCGGCGCACTGAAGATGCAGGCGGCCGATCCGGCCCGCGCGGCGCGCCGCGTCATCGTCACCGAGCGCGACAACTTCCCGAGCGACATCTACATGGCCGAAGGCTTGCTGGGCTGGCTCGAGCGCGGCTACGAGCTGCGCCTGCTCGACACCTGGGCCGACCTGCCGGCGGCGCTCGAGGGCGAGGCCGGCGAGCAAGTGGCCGTGGTGATGCTCACGCACGTCAACTACCGCACCGGCCGCATGCTCGACATGAAACAGATTACCGCACAGATCCACGCCGCCGGCGCCCTGGCGATCTGGGACCTGGCCCATTCGGCCGGCGCAGTCGAGGTCGACCTGAACGGCGCGAATGCCGATTTCGCGGTCGGCTGCACCTACAAATTTCTCAATGGCGGGCCCGGTGCGCCGGCCTTTATCTGGGTGCCGCAGCGCCATCATGCGCAATTCACGCAGCCGTTGACGGGCTGGTGGGCGCATCGCCAACCTTTTGCGATGCAACCGGCGTTTGCATCGGCAACCGGTATCCGCCGCGCGATGTGCGGCACGCAGCCGGTGGTGTCGCTGGCGCTGATCGAATGCGGCCTGGCCGTGTTCCAGGGGGTGACGATGGCGGCGCTGCGTAAAAAATCGCTGGCGCTGTCCGACCTGTTCCTGGCGCTGCTCGAACAGGAATGTTCCGCGCATCCACTGGAACTGATCACGCCGCGCAACCATGCCGACCGGGGCAGCCAGGTGAGCGTGACACATCCGCACGGCTACGCGGTCATGCAGGCCCTGATCGCGCGCGGCGTGATCGGCGACTACCGCGAGCCGCAGGTGATGCGCTTTGGCTTCACGCCGCTGTACACGGGGTATCGGGATGTGTGGCAGGCGGTAATGGTGCTCAAGGATATCCTCGACCGCAGCGATTACCAGGTCGATGCCAAGCGCACCGCGGTGACCTGAGTTACTGTTGACACCAACGCCAGCAAGAGAGAACACCATGCCCTGCCCTGTTACACCTGAATCGTCCACCGCGCCCGCCGCGGCCGCCACAACCACCAGTGTGGGCGGCTGCCCGGTCTCGCAGCCCGGCTACCACGGCGCCAAGCTAGACTTCAGCAAGGACATGAGCTACGGCGACTACCTGTCGCTCGACACCATCCTCAATGCCCAGCATCCGCTGTCGCCCGAGCACAACGAGCTGCTGTTCATCGTCCAGCACCAGACGAGCGAACTGTGGATGAAGCTGATGCTGCACGAGCTGCACGGCGCGCGCGACAATATTGCGGGCGGCCAGTTGCCGGCGGCGATGAAGATGCTGGCCCGCGTGGCCGCAATCATGAACCAGCTCGTCCATGCATGGGATGTGCTGGCGACGATGACGCCGCCCGAGTACACGGCGATTCGCCCCTACCTGGGGGCGTCGTCGGGCTTCCAGTCGCACCAGTATCGCGAAATTGAATTCATACTCGGCAACAAGAACGTCACGCATTTGCAGGTGCATCAGCACAAGATCGATGCGCACGCGGCGCTGCAAAACGTGCTCGACAAACCGTCGCTGTATGACGAGGCGATCATGGTGATGGCGCGCAGCGGGCTGATGGTCGATGCGGCGCGCCTTGCCGGGCCATGGCATCACGCGACGCGGTCCGACCCGTCGGTAAAGGCGGCGTGGATGGTGGTGTATCGCGATACCGACCAGTACTGGCCGCTGTACGAGCTGGGCGAAAAGCTCGTCGATATCGAGACGGCTTTCAGGTTGTGGCGCTTCCGGCATGTGACGACGGTGCAGCGCGTGATTGGTTTTAAAACCGGCACGGGCGGTACGGACGGCGTGGGGTATCTGCGCAAGATGCTCGATGTCGTGCTGTTTCCGGAATTGTTCGAATTGCGTACCGAACTGTAACCACTTTCAACGGAGGAAAGCGTGCCATGATTTCCCATCTCGACCACCTGGTGCTGACCTGCACCGACCTCGATGCGACGCAGCATTTCTACACGCAGGTCATGGGCATGCGCCTGGAAACCTTTGGCGCGGGGCGGATGGCTTTCAAATTCGGCAACCAGAAAATCAATTTGCACCAGCGGGGCGCCGAGTTCGAGCCGAAGGCGCACTTGCCGGTGCCGGGGGCGCTGGACTTGTGTTTCATTGCGTCGGTGCCGCTCGACGAGGTGATGGCGCATCTGGGCAATTGCGGTTGGCCGATTGTCGAAGGACCGGTCGAGCGCACTGGCGCCACCAGCAAGATTCGCTCGGTCTATGTGCGCGATCCGGATCTCAATCTGATCGAGATTTCGGAGCTGGTCGGCTGATCGCCCATCGCGGCAGGCCCAGAGGCAAAACGACATGCCGGGCATGCGCCTCGAAGGGGATATTCACGTCGCCGACGGGATGAAAGCTGCATGGCTGACAGACCCCGACGGTAATGTGCTGAACATCAACGGCGTCTAGCCAACCACATATCGTTTCCACACCGCCAGCGGCCACTCGGCCCGCCGCCGGGAAACCGGCCGTGCATATCTGGCAAGCACTCGTTGCGCATAAGCATCACTTTTTCCGGCTTTTCGCATTTTGCCCTAGCGCAATTTCCATTCCCTCCTCTACTATTTCATAAAAATCACGCTTTCTCACGTCCCGACCATGTGCGGCATACAAGGTGTGTCGAGCTGGTATCGCTGCCCCATCGCAACAACCCATTTCATTTCTGGAAAGGCCTATGGCCCATCTCTTGGTACCCACCCGCCTGTGCCTCGTGCTCGCGGCCGCCTTCTCCCTGACCACCCCCGCCGTCGTGTTCGCGCAGACCGCCGCCGAAGCCGCGGCGCGCCAGGCCGACGTGCTGCAACGCCAGAACCAGGAACGCATCTCGCGCGATATCGAGAACGCGCTGCCGCGCGACCGCGCCACCCAGGGCATCGACACGCGCACGCTGGTGCCGCCTGTCGACGCGTCGAACGTGGGCCGCAAATGCCATGCCATCGGCACCATCGTCATCGACGGTGCGCCGAACCTGACCCCTGCCGTGCGCGAGGCGATCGTGCGCACGCACGCCGGCAAGTGCCTGGGCGTGGCGGAAGTCGAGCAGATCCTGGGCGACATCACCAAGGACTACATCACGCGCGGCCTGATCACGGCGCGCGCCTACCTGCCGGCGCAAGACCTGTCGCGCGGTACGCTGACGATCCTGGTCCTGGAAGGCAAGATTGAATCGATCAAGGTCGAAGATGGCGGGCGCGGCAGCATCAACCCGCGCACCGTGTTCCCGGCGCCGGGCGAGCTGCTGAACCTGCGCGACTTCGAGCAGGGCATCGACCAGGTCAACAAACTGTCGTCGAACAATGCCACGCTGGACATCCAGCCGGGCGAGCAGGCCGGCGCCAGCACGGTCGTGATCCGCAACACCCCGTCGTTCCCGCTGCACGCCAGCCTGTCGGCCGACAACACCGGTTCGGACAGCACGGGCCGCAACCAGCTGGGTACGGCGCTGAGCGCCGACAACCTGCTGGGCCTGAACGAGCTGATGCTGTTCACCTACCGCCGCTCGCAGCCGAACGACAATGCGCGCAAGGGTTCCGTCAGCAAGAGCCTGGTGTTCGCCGTGCCCTACCGCTACGCCACCGTGTCGTACTCGGGCAGCCGTTCGCACTTCACGTCGTCGGTGGCGCTGCCCGCCGGCGAGGCGCTGCCGTTCCAGGGCGAATCGACAAGCGATGCGCTGCGCGCCGAGCACCTGGTGTTTCGCAACCAGAGCACGCGCCAGACGCTGTCGGCCATGCTGACGGTAAAGGACACGCAGAATTTCCTCGCGGGTAATTTTCTAAGTGTGTCGAGCCGCACACTGAGCGTGCTCGACCTCGACTCCAGCACCAGCACGGGCTTCCTGGGCGGTGCGTTGACGCTGGACCTTGGCTATGCGCACGGCCTGAAGACCGCCGGCGCGCTGCGCGATGCCGATGGCATCCCTGACACGGCGCCACGTGCGCAGTTCGGCAAGTTCAAGTACGGCCTGAGCTGGCTGCGGCCATTCCAGGCCGCCGGCGTGCGCGCCGTGTGGACGACGGCGCTGACGGGCCAGCATGCGCGCGACGTGCTGTATGGCTCCGAGCAGCTGCTGATCGGCGGCCTGTACAGCGTGCGCGGCTTCGTCAACAACACGCTCTCCGGCGACAACGGCTGGTATGTGCGCAACGAACTGGCCGTGCACCCGGTGCTGCCGCTGATGAACCTGCCAGTGCGCTTGTATGCGGGCGTGGACTATGGCCGCGTCAGCAACCGCGCACCGGATGTGCCGGAGGGCGCGCTGTCCGGGCGCGTGATCGGCGCCTCGGTCAACTGGAAAGGCATGAGCATCGACGTCTCGAACGCGCGCGCCATGCACCAGCCCGGCATCTTCCGGCGCGAAGGCTCGCGCACGTGGATCCGCCTGAACGTCGGTATCTGACCCCGGCTCGCCCCTGACAACCCCTATTCGCACCGCCACCACATGAACTGCTCTTACCGTCAAGTCTGGAGCGCCGCCCGCGGCGCCTACATCATCGCCCCCGAAACCGCCCGTGGCAACGGCAAGTCCGGCCGCGCCGTGCGCGCCGTCCGTGCTGTGGCGCTCGCCGCAACCGTGCTTGCCGCCAATGGCGCGCTGGCCCAGGGCACACCCGCCACCACGGTGCTGCCGGCCAACGCCAATACGTCGGCGTATGTGTCGGCCAACGGCGTGCCGGTGGTGAACATCGCCAATCCGAACGCCGCTGGCCTGTCGCACAACCAGTACAACCGCTACGACGTCGAGAGCAATGGCCTGGTGCTCAACAACAGCAGCTTCAAGAACGCGGCGGTGACGTCGTCGCAGCTGGCCGGCCAGGTGGTGGGCAACGCCAATCTGTCTTCGCAGGCGACGGTGATCCTGAACGAGGTGGTGGCGACCCGGCGCAGCACGCTGGCGGGCTTTACCGAGGTGTTGGGCGGCAAGGCAGACGTGATCGTGGCCAACCCGTACGGCATCACCTGCAATGGCTGCGGCTTCATCAACAGCGACCGCGCCACGCTGACGACCGGCGTGCCGTTCCTGGGTGCGGATGGCAAGGTGGGCGGCTTCACCGTCACCGGCGGCGACGTGCTGGTGGGCGGCGCCGGCCTGAATGCGAGCGCGCAGCAGATCCTCGACATCGTCACGCGCACCGTGCGCATCGAGGGACAGGTCAACCTGGCCGCCGGCGGCGACCTGGGGATCTATGCCGGTCCGGTGCAGTGGTCGTACGGCGATCGCGCGATCACCGGCGCCGCCCAGGCGGGCGACGCCGCGCCGCAGGTCGCGATCGACTCGAGCGCGCTGGGCGGCATGTATGCCGGCCGCATCCGCCTGATCGCCACCGAAGCGGGCGTGGGGGTGCGCATGCTGGGCGACGCCGCCGCCAACGCGGGCGACTTCAAGCTCGATGCGAACGGCAAGGTGCTGGTGCAGGGCCGCGTATCGGCCAGCGGCGATATCGCCATCGCGCAAACCGGCTCGAAGGAGGCGGGGCAGCTGGAACTGTCCGGCGCGAATGCGTCGCTGTCGGCGCAAAAGAACGTGACGCTGGCCGCCGATGGCGGCCTGGCGCTCAATGAAGGCCTGGTCAAGGCCGGCGCGGCGCTGGCCGTGACGGCGCACAGCCTGGCCGACACCTCGACCGCCAACGCCACCCGTACGGCAGGCGACAACGTCGCCCTGACGCTGGCCGGCGACGCCGCCATCGACGGCGCCACCTGGGGCGCCGGCGCCCGCCTGGCCGTGACGGCCGGGGCCAACCTGGCCGCCACCGGCGCCACGCTGTACAGCGGCGGGACGGCGACGCAGGCCGACCGGCTGCTTGCCGTCAAGACCGGCGGCGATGCGGCGTTCGTGCGCACCCGCCTGACCGGTACCGATGCGGTCACGCTGGCCAGCGGCGGCCAGCTGGCCGTCGACGCGGGCAGCGAAGCGAGCGCCGCGACCGGCCTGGGGCTGGACGCTACCACCGGCTTCGAGAATGCCGGCAAGCTGCTGGCCGGCGCCGACCTGGCGCTGCGCGGCGCGGCCGGCATGGCCGCACGGAACGCGGGCCTGCTGCAGGCGCAGGGCCGCCTCGTCATCGGCGCCGATGGCGCGCTGGCGTTGGCCAATACGGCCGGCGGCAAGCTGCTGGGCGGCGTCGTGGCCATCGACGCCACGGGTGTCGAGAATGCCGGCGCCGTGCAGGGCACGGATGGCGTGACGGTCACTGCGTCCGGCGCGCTGACCAATGCCGCCGACGGCTTGCTGCTGTCGACTGCAGCCGGCAAGGGCGTGACGGTCAATGCCGCCTCGCTGGCGAACGCAGGGCGCGTGCAGTCGGCCGGCGCACTGGCCGTCACGACGCCCGGCGCCGTCAGCAACAGCGGTCAACTGCTCACGACCGCGGTGGCCGACGGCGGCCTCGATGGCGCGCTGACCGTGGACGCTCTGAGCCTCGACAACAGCGGCCTCCTGGTCAGCGCCGGCGCGGCGCGCATCGACACGGTCGACGGCGTGACCAACAGCCGCCAGATCCAGGGCGCCGTGCTGGCCATCAAGGCCGGCAAGACCATCGTCAACAAGGGCCCGGACGGCGTGCTGTTCGCGCAGGGCGACCTGACATTGGCCGGCGCGGCGCTGGAGAACGGCGGCGCCGTCCAGGCCGGCAAGAACCTCAGCGCGACGCTGAAGGGCGCGCTGGCCAACACCGGCACGCTGCAGACGCGCGAAGCGGGCGGCATGCTGGCCCTGCGCGGCGCGACCCTGGCGAATGATGCCAAGGGCTTGGTGCAGGCCGCCGGCGCGGCGGACCTGACCGCCACCGAAGGCGATGTGAGCAACAAGGGCCAGATCACGGCCAGCGACGACCTGGACCTGACGGCCGCGCTGGCGCTCGACAACGACGGCGTGGCGCTGGCCACCGGCAAGACCACCACGCGCAGCGCGAGCCTGGACAACAGCGGCACGCTGCAGGGCGGCACGCTCGATGCCGTCGCCACCGGCAGCGTGGTCAACACCGGCGCCGCGCTGGCGCTGGCCGAGCGCGGCGCCCTGGCGCTGCAGGGCGCCGATATCCTCAACAGTGGCACCGTGCAGGCAGCTGCCGACGGCCGTATCGCCAGCCGTAGCGGCGCCATCAACAGCAGCGGCAAATTCCTGGCCGGCGGCACGCTGGACGTGGCCGCCGCCAAGGAGCTGCTGACGCGCCAGAACAGCACGACCCTGGCCGGCGCCGCCCTGAACCTGAGCGGCTCGGCCATTACCAACAACGGCACGCTGCAAGCTGCCTCGACGCTGTCCGGCGAAACCAAGGGCCAGTTCAGCAACACAGGTACCGTGCAAACCACCGCCAATGGCAGCAAGGCGGTCATCAATGCCGGCGCGCTGGAAAACACCGGCCGGATGCAGTCGGCCGGCGCGATGACGCTGACGACGCGCACCGGCGCCCTGCGCAACGACGGCGCCGTGGTGGCCGAAGGCCAGGTCGGCATGACCGTGGCCACCTCGCTGGCGAACACCGCGCGCGGCGTGATCGATGCGGGTTCGAATTACTCGGCCAAAGCGGCGGAGTTCGACAACCGCGGTACCGTGCAGGCCGTACGCAGCGTAAGCGCCACGGCCACCACCGGCGTCAACAACACCGGCACGATGCTGGCGAAAGGGGCCGACCTCATGCTCCAGGGCAGCGCCATCAACAACAGCGGCACGCTGCAGGCGGGCAACCTGGCCGCACTGACGGCCACCGACGCCGGCGTCACGAACGGCGGCAAGGTGAGCGCAGGCGGCAACGTGGCCATTGTCGTGAAAACAGGACTGCGCAACCTCAACGCCGCAGACGTCATCGCCACCGGCAATATGGTGGTCGTCGGCGAGACGGGCTTCAGCGTGAACAACGATGGCCGCCTGCAGGCGGGCGGCGCCCTGACGGTGGGCAAGCAGGATGCGGTAACGTCGTCGCTGCGCAATGCCGGCACGCTGTTCGGCACCGATGTGTCGCTGTACGGCGGCAGCATCGTCAACCAGGGCCGGGTGCAGGCCATGGGCGACGGCAAGGTCGTCGCCGGCAGCCTGTCGAACCTGGGCAGCAGCGCCGTGATGATCTTCGGCATCGAGGATGGCGACGCCAGCATCGACGTGACGGGCGCGCTGCGCAATGAGGGCGCACTGCATTCGGGCGGCGACTTCGCCATCCGCGCTCGCAGCATCGATAACACGAACACGGCCGGCATCTCGTCGCTGGCAGACGCGACGCTCACCAGCACGGGCGCCGGCATCGTCAATGCCGGCGCGCTGTACGCGGCGGACACGCTGACGACCAAGTCCGCGGCCCAGACCTTCACGAACACCAGCACCGGCACGCTGGACGCGACCGACATCGTGATCGGCGCGGGGACGTTCAACAACTACAACACCGTGATCGCCACCCACGACACGGACATCAACACGACGGTGGCGTTCAACAATCTGCCGACCGGCATCGTGCCGAACATCCTCAAGCGCTATACGTACGACAATGTGACGGCGCCGTTCGATTCTGGCGAACACAACTGCAATATCTTCGGCGCCGCCTGCGACCGCGAATGGGTCTGGTCGCAGAACTACACGGTGACGGAATACCTCGACAACCCGATGCCGACGCAAAAGGGCGAAATCATCGCCGGCAATGCGATCCGGATCCGCTACGGCCAGTCGGGCCTGAACCAGGCGTCGCTGATCTCGGCGCCGACCATCAACATCTCTGGCACAGGGGCGTTCACCAACCAGGACTTGCACCTGGAAGAAATCAGCTACAACCGCCGCTATCGCGACGCGATGACGAACAGCACCTTCGGCGACATCGAACACGTGTACACGTTCCCGACCTCGTCGGCCGAATACGGCTGCAACAGCGGCACCTGCTACACGGGCGGCGCCGGCAGCGGCAGCGCTGCCCAGTCGAGCGCTTTCCAGCTCGAGACCGACCGCATCGTGATCCAGAAATGGCGCGCCGGTATCTACGCGACCGACCTGACCTTCAACGGCGGCAGCCTGATGAACCTGGGTTCGCCGTACCGCGAAGGCACGTCCGCCACGACGGCGTCCGGCGCCAACGCCGCCCCGCTCACCCAATCGTCGGGCGTCAAGGTGAACCCGCTGTTCGGCGCGGCGCTGCAACTGGTGTCGGGCACGCAGGCGGCGCCTGCCGCGCCGGTGCGCACGGTCACCGTGCCCGCTGCCAACGGCATCAGCTTCACGGGCCTGAACCTGACCCTGCCGACCAACCCGAACGGCTACTTCGTGCCGGTCAAGAATCCGACCTCGAACTTCCTGGTCGAGACCAACCCGCTGTTCCAGGTCGGGAACAATTCGGTGGGCTCGTCCTACCTGTCGCAACTGCTGGGCATCGACCCCGAGAAAGAGCAAAAGCGCCTGGGCGACGCCAACTACGAGGCCAAGCTGGTGCGCGACCAGCTGATCGCGCAGACCGGCAACAACATCATCAAGGGCATGGCCAGCGAAGCGGCCCAGATGCAGGCGCTGATGGACAACGCGGCCACGCAATCGAAGACGCTGGGCCTGGCGTTCGGCCAGCCGCTGACGAAGGAGCAGGCCGCGGCGCTGACCGAGGACGTGGTGTGGATGGTCGAGCAGGTCGTCAATGGCCAGAAGGTGCTGGCCCCCGTCGTCTACCTGGCCCAGAGCACGCGCGACGCGATCGAAGGCGGCGGCCCGGTGATGTCGGCCACGAATGCCACGATCAAGGCCGGCACGCTGACCAACACCGGCGGCACGATCGCCGCCGACACGCTGGCCATCGAGACCGAAGGCGACCTGCGCAACACCGGCGGCAAGATCAAGGGCGGCGACGTGTCCGTCAAGTCCACGGGCGGCAGCATCATCAACGAAACGATGGCGCAAACGCAGGGCGGCAAGGACTTCGCGCGCACCGTGATCGGGGCCACCGGCAGCATCGAGAGCACGGGCAACCTCGCCCTCGACGCCGCCAAGGACATCACCATCAAGGGCGCGGACGTCAAGGCCGGCGGCGACGCCAGCCTGGCCGCGGGCGGCAACGTGACGCTGGAAACCATCCAGGACAAGCGCGCCGACTCGACCTACAAGGCCTCGCAGGGCCTGTGGGGTATTTCGAGCTCCAGCGAATCGACGCACACGGCGACGACCACCAATATCGGCTCGACGCTGGAAACCGGCGGCAACCTGAAGATCAAGAGCGGTGGCGACACCACCATCGCCGGCTCGGCCGTCAAGGTCGGCGGCGACCTGGCGCTCGACGCGGGCGGCAACGTCAACGTCGTCTCCGTGCAGGACACGGTCGAGACCAGCAACTCGTCGAGCCGCACCGGCCTGGGCGTGGGCGGCGGCGTGTACGGCGGCACCTCGACCACGACCGACACCTTCAAGGGCCGCAATGTGGCCTCCGGCATCGAGGTGGGCGGCAATGCCGACGTCAAGACCGACGGCACGCTGACGCTGCAGGGCTCGAAGATGAAGGTGGACGGCGACGCCGCCATCGCGGCGGGCGATGTGCAGATCCTGGCCGGCAAGGACGAAGACCGCACGACCACCACCACGACGACGACCTCGTTCCTGAAACTGTCCGGCAGCGGCAGCACCGATTCCGGCGCCGGCGCCGAATCGAACGCAGGCGCCTCCTCATCGGCCAGCAACAAGAAGGGCAATGCCCAGGCGGGCGCGCAGGCCGGCGCCGGCGCCTCGGCCGGCGCCCATGCCAGCGCCTCGGCCAATGCCGGCCTGACGCTGGCCGAGACCGAAACCACCAACACGCTCGACTACAAGTCGCGCGCCGTGGGCTCGGAACTGGAGATCGGCGGCGCACTGAAGGTCGATTCGAAGAAGGACATCGTGCTGCAGGGCGCCACTGTCAACACGGGCGGCGACACCGAGCTCAATGCCGCACGCAACGTGAAAATCCTGGCTTCGCAGGACATCGATATCTCCACCAGCAAGACGTCGACCACGTCGCTTGGCCTGTTCGTCGACTCGGAGAACAAGGCCTCGGCTGGCGCGGAAGCGTCGGCTGGCGCGCAAGCCAATGCCGGTTCGAACCGTGGCGGCAGCGACGCCAGCGCCAGCGCACAGGCCAGTGCCCGCGCCGGCGCCGAAGCGTCGTCCGACACCAATATCGACCTGGTGCGCACTACCACGACCGAGACCAACAGCCTCGGCATCGTCAACAACGGCACCACCCTGAACACCGGCGGCAAACTGAAGATCGATGCCGGCAACAAGCTGACCGTCCAGGGCTCGGACGTCAGCGGCGAGCAAGGCGTGGCGCTCAAGGCCAAGGACATGGAATTCCTGGCGGCCGACGACGTCAACGTGACGTCGACATCGACCACGAAGACCAGCGCCGGCCTGTACATCAGCGGCAGCGCCAGCGCGGAAGCCGGCGCTTCGGCCTCGGCCAGCACCAGCGCCAGCCAGAACGCGGGCGGCACGAGCGGCAGCGCCAATGCCAACGCCCAGGCCGGCGCCTCGGCGGAAGCCAAGCTGGGCGCGGGCATCCAGGCCCGCCACTCCACCGAATCGTCGACCGAAGGCGCAACGACGGCGCGCGTGTCGTCGATCCGTTCCGGTTCGGGCGACGTCGAGCGCAACGCCACCGGCAGCATCACCGACGTGGGCACGAACATCGAGGCGGCGGGCGACTTCAGCCAGTCGGCCACGACGATCAAGAGCCTGGCGGCGAAGGACACCACCTTCTCGTCCAGCGAGTCGCAATCCGACTCGGTGAAGATCGGCGTGTACGCCAAGGCTGGCGCGGAAGCCAAGGCCGAGGCCAGCGCCAACGCCGACGCCGGCTCTGGCCTGCTCGGCCCGGGCATGGGCAGCGGCACCAAGAGCGGCGCCGAGGCCGGCGCCAACGCCAGCGTGGGCGTCGAGGCGCAGTATGCGCACGAATCGGCCAGCTCGAGCAGCAGTAGCAGCACCGCGGTCGTCTCGACGATCAAGGCCGGCGGCAAGGTCACGAGCAAGTCGAGCGGCAAGACCACGCTCGAGGGCACGCAGGTGGAAGCCGGCGGCGACGTCGAAGTCGAAGCGCAGTCGCTGGACTTCAAGGCGGCGAAAAACACGGAGACCAGCAGCGAGTCGAGCCTGAACGTGAACGCCGCCGCCAACGTGGGCCTGAACCTGGGTTCGGACGGCGCCGTCGATGGCGGCCTGTCCGGCGGCTTCGACAAGGGCAGCGCGAGCGCGTCGTCGTCGACGGCCGTCACCGGCAGCCTGCAATCGGGTGGCAACCTGAAAATCAAGACGGCCGGCGACGCCCGCTTCGAAGGCACCGATATCGGCGCGGCCGGCGACGCAGCAGTCGCAGCGGGCGGCAACCTGACGTTCGACGCGGCGCGCAACGAGAGCAGCGAGAGCAGCAACAACGTCAACGCCGAAGCGAGCCTGTCGGTATCGAAGTCGAAGAGCGCGAGCGGTGGCGAATCGTCGGCCGGCTTCGAAGCATCGGCCGGTTACGCCAACGACAAGGCCAGCAGCAGCGAAGCGGTCACCGGCAAGATCGCCAGCGGCGGCAACCTGTCCCTGACCTCGGGCAAGGACATGAAGTTCGAGGGCACGGCTGTGCAGGCCGGCGGCGACACCGACATCGAGGCCGGCGGCAACGTCGACTTCGCGGCGGCGCGCAACACCAGCAGCAGCGAATCGGTCAGCGCCGCGGCCAATGTGTCGCTGTCGGGCTCGAGCAGCAGCGACACCAGCACCGGCGACAGCGAGAAGAGCAAGAGCGGCGGCTTCGGCATCGAGGGCGGCTACGCGACCGAAAAGAGCTCGGAAGCCGTGGCCGGCTCGCTGGAAACGGGCGGCAACCTGAAGGTCAAGAGCGGCGGCAACGCCACGTTCGAGGGCACCGGCATCGCCGCCGGCGGCGCTGCGGCGATCGACGCCAAGGGTGACGTGACGTTCAAGGCAGCCGAGAGCACCGCCGAGTCGTTCGGCGTGTCGGCATCGCTTGGTGGCGAAGCCACCAACACGACGAAGACCGGCAAGGCCGAAGGCGCGACGACCTCGTCGACCGCCACCGAGAAGGAGCGCAGCGGCAACGTGGGCTTCGAACTGGGCACGTCCAGCAGCAGCGACAAGGCGGCCGCGACGATCCAGGCGGGCAGCGTGGCCATCTCGGCCGGCCGCGACGCCAGCTTCGAGGGCACCAAGGTGGCCGCCGACGGCGACATCAACGTGGCGGCAGGGCGTAACGTCAACGTGACGACGGCCAAGAGCACGAGCAGCGATGCTGGCGTGTCGCTGTCCGGCGAGCGTTCCAGCACGACCAACTCGGCCGAGCCGGACGCCAAGGAATCGTCGACCCGCGCGGCGGCCGGCTTCGAGGTGGGCTCGTCCACCGTCAACGATGGCGCGTCGTTCACATCGGGCGGCAAGACGGCGATCGCCGCCGGCGGACGCGCCACGCTGGTGAGCACCGAGGTGAAGGCGGCTGATGGCCAGCAGGTCACCGCGGCTGGCGGCGTGGTGCGCAGCACGGCGGTCGATAGCGACAGCGGCATCAGGATGTCGGCGGTTGGGCGGGCGGATACCAAGCCGGTGGAGGCGCCTGCGGCTGCGGCTGGTGCAGCTGCACCGGCGGCGGGTGCGGCAGTTCCTGCGCAGGCTGCGCCGGCAACCGAGGTCAAAGCGGCGACCCCGGCTGCCGTGAAGGTGGCGGCCAAGCCGGCGCTCAGGCAGGGTGACAGCTTGAGCGTGAAGAGCGCGGCGGCGCCGAAGTCGTGATCGACGCGTAGGAAGGTGATTCGGGGGCGCAGTGATGCGTCCCCGTTTTTTTTGCACGCCTATTTTCTGCTACCAACGGCGACGCGGTGAATTCCGGCATTGATGTGCTGGCGCGTTCCGCAGCGACGATGGCCAGGATGAAAGGCGGGCCAGGCCCATGAAAAAAGCTCCGTGAGTCACAGACCCACGGAGCTTGATCGGTTCAACAACAACCAGTCTCAGAATGGAATGTCGTCGTCCATATCCGAGAAGTTCGGGGCCGGCTTCGGCTGCGGGCGTGCTGCCGGTGCCGGTGGCGCCTGGCGTGGCGCTTGCTGGCGTGGCTGCTGTGGCGCCGAGTAGTCGTCGTCCATGCCGCCGCCACCCATGCTGTCGCCGCCGCCCATGCCCTGGCGACCGCCCAGCATCTGCATGTTTTCAGCGATGACGTCGGTGGCGTAGCGCTCGATGCCGTCTTTATCCGTGTACTTGCGGGTTTGCAGGCGGCCTTCGACGTAGACCGACGAGCCTTTTTTCAGGTATTGCGCGACGATCTCGGCCAGGCGGCCAAAGAACGAAATGCGGTGCCACTCGGTGAGTTCTTTCTGCTCGCCGGTGTTGCGATCTTTGGATTTGTACGAGGTGGCGACCGCGATGTTCGCGATGGCGTCGCCGCTCGGCATGTAGCGCACTTCTGGGTCGCGGCCGAGGTTGCCGACGATGATGACCTTGTTAACTGATGCCATTTGATTACTCCTGCTGGGTATGATCAGCCCTGACTCTGCATGGTTCTAGGCGTCAGGGAACGTGGTGTTACAGCCCACCATTATGAGGCCGGCGCCGCGATTTGGGATAGCACTTTGTTAGCCTGGGTCAGCCCGCATGCGGGCGTCATCGGGCCGGT
>Ga0265797_10004132_pt1 | contig 22504 bp, 17 predicted proteins | sample P2T30metagenome_FD_192433 | JGI IMG/M metagenome (GOLD analysis project Ga0265797, IMG submission 192433) | Plant litter microbial communities from East Loma Ridge, Irvine, California - P2 T30 | ecosystem: Environmental > Terrestrial > Plant litter > Unclassified | place: USA: California... | reverse complement strand
CCACGACGTCGATCCGAGCAAGATCCAGACCGAGGTGTTCCGCCTGCCGACCACCTGCTTCGCGGAAGAACGCGGTTCGCTGGTGAGCTCCTCGCGCGTGCTGCAGTGGCACTGGCAAGGCGCCGAGCCGCCGGGCCAGGCACGTTCCGACCTGGAAATCATGTCGGGCCTGTTCCTGCGCATGAAGCAGATGTACCAGAAGGATGGCGGCAAGTTCCCGGAACCGATCCTGAACCTGACCTGGCCGTACGCCAAGCCGTTCAGCCCGACCCCGGAAGAACTCGCGATGGAGTTCAACGGCAAGGCGCTGGCCGACGTGACCGATCCGAAGGATCCGACCAAGATCCTGGCCAAGAAAGGCGAGCAGCTGTCCAGCTTCGCCCTGCTGCGCGACGACGGCACCACGACCTCGGGCAACTGGATCTGGGCAGGTTCCTGGACCCAGGCCGGCAACATGATGGGCCGCCGCGACAACAGCGACCCGAGCGGCATCGGCAATACGCTGAACTGGGCCTGGGCCTGGCCGGCGAACCGCCGCGTCCTGTACAACCGTGCATCCTGCGACACCAAGGGCAAGCCGTTCGACCCGAGCCGCAAGCTGATCAGCTGGAACGGTACGACCTGGAGCGGTCCGGACGTCCCCGACTTCAAGCTGGACGAGGATCCTGCCAACGGCATGAACCCGTTCATCATGAATGCCGAAGGCGTGGCACGCTTCTTCGCCCGCGGCCAGATGAACGAAGGTCCGTTCCCCGAGCACTACGAGCCCTTCGAAAACCCGGTCGGCAAGAACCTGATGCACCCGAACAACCCGAAAGCGACCAGCAACCCTGGCGCGCGCGTGTTCCCGGGTGACCGCAAGGACTTCGGCACGGCGGAGGAATTCCCGGTGGTGGCGACGACTTATCGCCTGACCGAGCACTTCCACTTCTGGACCAAGCACGCCCGCCTCAACGCCATCATCCAGCCGGAGCAGTTCGTGGAGATCGGCGAGGCGCATGCCAAGCAGATCGGCGTGTCGGCCGGACAGACCGTCAAGGTGAGCAGCAAGCGTGGCCACATCATCGCCAAGGTGATCGTGACCAAGCGGATCCGCGCCTTGAAGATCAACGGCAAGGAAACGTTCACCGTGGGCATCCCGCTGCACTTCGGCTTCAAGGGCCTGACCAAGCCGGGTTATCTCACCAACACATTGACCCCCTCGGTGGGCGATGGCAACTCGCAGACCCCGGAATTCAAGTCGTTCCTGGTGAAAGTCGAGAAGGCTTAAGGATCCGAGGAGAACTTTATGGCATTACAATCTTTGGATATCAAGCGGGTTTCCGCGACCACGACGCCGCCGCCGACCGCCCGCAACCCGGTCACCGGCACCGTCGCCAAGCTGATCGACGTATCGAAGTGCATCGGCTGCAAGGCCTGCCAGACGGCGTGCATGGAGTGGAACGACTTGCGCGACGAAGTCGGCGTGAACGCGGGCGTGTACGACAACCCGCTCGACCTCACGCCGCAATCGTGGACCGTGATGCGTTTCGCAGAACACGAAACGAATGACGGCAACCTCGAGTGGCTGATCCGCAAGGACGGCTGCATGCACTGCGAAGAGCCGGGCTGCCTGAAGGCCTGCCCATCGCCGGGCGCGATCGTGCAGTACAACAACGGCATTGTGGATTTCCACCAGGAAAACTGCATCGGCTGCGGTTACTGCGTCACCGGTTGCCCGTTCAACGTGCCGCGCATTTCGAAGCAGGACAACCGTGCCTATAAATGCACGCTGTGCTCGGACCGAGTGGCTGTCGGCCAGGAACCGGCTTGCGTCAAGACCTGCCCGACCGGCGCCATCATGTTCGGTACCAAGGAGGCGATGAAGGAACACGCCGCCCACCGTATCGAAGACCTGAAGGAACGCGGCTTCGACAACGCCGGCCTGTACGACCCGGCCGGCGTGGGCGGCACCCACGTGATGTACGTGCTGCACCACGCGGACCGTCCGGCCCTGTACAGCGGCCTGGCCAACGCGCCCGCCATCAGCCCGATGGTCGGCCTGTGGAAAGGCGTCACCAAGCCGCTGGCCCTGCTGGGCATGGCGGCCGCGGCGGTCGCCGGCTGGTTCCACTACACCCGTGTCGGTGCGAACGAGGTCAGCCGCGAAGAAGAAGCCGAGGCCCTCCACGAGGCCGCCAAGCTGAAGGGAGACAAGCATGAAGCGTGATCAAGACGGCAACCCGATCCGTTTGCGTCGTGACAAGGATGGCAACCCCGTCATCCAGCGTTACACCGCGAACGAGCGCAGCAACCACTGGTTGACGGCCATCACCTTCATCCTGCTGGCGCTGTCCGGCCTGGCCATGTTCCACCCGGCCATGTCCTGGCTGTACGGCTTGTTCGGCGGCGGCCAGTGGACCCGCATCCTGCACCCGTTCTTCGGTGTGGTGATGTTCGTGTCCTTCATGCTGCTGGCGCTGCGCATGCGTGCCCACAACCGTTTCGAAGACGGTGACAAGCAATGGCTGAAGCAGATCGACGACGTGCTGGCCAACCGTGAAGACAAGCTCCCGAAGGTCGGCAAGTACAACGCCGGCCAGAAGATGCTGTTCTACACGCTGGTCGTGGCCATGATCGTGCTGTTCGTGAGCGGCATCGTGATCTGGCGGCAGTGGTTCTCCCACTTCTTCCCGATCGGCCTGATCCGCTTCTCGGCGCTGGCGCACGCCTTCTTCGCGTTCGTGATCATCACGGCCATCATCGTGCACATCTATGCCGGCCTGTGGATCAAGGGCTCGATCGGCGCGATGACCCGCGGTTTCGTCAGCTACGGCTGGGCGCGCAAGCACCATCCGAAGTGGTTTGAAGAAGTGATGAAGAAAGGCGACAGCGGTCACTGAGCCGCTGGCCGCAAAACGTCGTTCCCGCTTTCGCGGGGATGACGGCGGTTGCCAACGTGGTTTTCTGCATTCATTTAGAATAGGCCGGGTCTGCCGAGGCATGACCCGGCCTTTGTTTTTAGCGAGAGATATTTTGGTACAACGCTTGCTCCAACCCGGCGAGATCGAAGCCCTCGATCACAACGCCATCCCGCGCCTGCACCTGCCGCAACCCGCGACCCTGTTCCAGTCCCGCGCCGAGCGCCTGCGCCAGCTGGCCGCCGGCAAGGTGCCCGGCATCCCCGTCGAGGAAGCCCTGCGCGGCTACCTGACCCTGATGGCCAGCCTGGCCGACGCCCAGCATGCGGTCGTCACCCGGCTCGGCGCCACCGGCGTGGCGCTGCCCGATGCGCAGGCCCTGAAGCTCGCCCACGAGCACAACATGCCGCCGCTGCCCGCCACCGGCGCCCGCCCGGCGGTCTGGCTCGGCGTGTTCGCCAGCCTGCTCGACGCGCTGGCCGCCACCCCGGACGCCTCGCCGCAACTGGCGGCGGCGCTGGACACGCTGCGCAAGACCCCGAGCGCCGAGCTGGAAGGCATCGCCGATGCCATCCTCGGCGACTTCGCCGAAGGCGCCGACCCGCTGCGCGCGCCCTTCGTGGCCGCCGCGCTGCAAGTCACCTGGAGCCTGATGGCCGGCCAGCTGGACGAAGCCTGGGCCCAGCCGCTGATGACCGGCACCCTGTGCCCGGTGTGCGGCTCGCACCCGGTCGCCAGCGTGGTGCGCATCGGCGGCCAGTCGCAAGGCTACCGCTACCTGCACTGCGCCACCTGCGAATCCGAGTGGCACATGGTGCGCGTGAAATGCTCGTGCTGCGAAGCCAATGGCAAGATCGCCTACCAGGGCCTGGTCGGCCAGGATGCCGACCCGATCGAGGCCAACAAGGAAGCGGCGAAGGAAGGCAAGGCCCTGTCCAAGGCCAACGACCCGACCAAGGTCGCGCGCGCCGAGACCTGCGACGATTGCTGGACCTACCGCAAGATCTTCAACCAGGAACACGACTACCACGTCGAACCGGTCGCCGACGACCTGGCCAGCATGCTGCTCGACGTGCTGGTGTCCGAGGCCGGCTATGCGCGCGCCAGCGGCAACCCGCTGCTGTGGTTGAAAGAAGATCCAGCGAAGGCCGGCGCATGACGAAGGCGGCGGCTCCGAACCTGCGCCTGCCGGCCGTACACGTCCTGCTCGAAGACGCGGCCTGCGCGCCGCTGCTGGCGGAGTACGGGCGCGAGCAGACCGTCGAGGCGCTGCGTGCGCTGCTGGGCGAGGTCCGCACGCGCCTGCTGGCCGGCGCGTCCGAGGACGCGTCGCCGCCCGCGCTGCTGGCGCAACTGCAGGAACGCCTGCGCGCCGCCAACGCCTCGAAGCTGCGTCCAATCTACAACCTGACCGGCACCGTCCTGCACACCAACCTCGGGCGCGCCTTGCTGCCCGACGCGGCAGTGCAGGCGGTGATCGACGCGCTGCGCTGGCCGATGAACCTGGAATGGGACATCGAGACCGGCAGCCGTGGCGACCGCGACAGCCTGGTCGAGGAGCAGCTGCGTGCGCTTACCGGCGCTGAAGCCGTCACCATCGTCAACAACAACGCGGCCGCCGTGCTGCTCATGCTGAACGCGCTGGCCGCCGACCGCGAAGTGATCGTCTCGCGCGGCGAGCTGGTCGAGATCGGCGGCGCCTTCCGCATCCCGGACATCATGACCCGCGCCGGCGCGATCCTGCGCGAAGTCGGCACCACCAACCGCACCCACTTGAAGGACTATGCGGAATACGCGGGCGAGAACACCGCGCTGCTGCTCAAGGTCCACGCCAGCAACTACGCGATCACCGGCTTCACCAAGGAAGTCACGGTGGCCGAACTGGCGCCGCTGGCGAAGGAGCGCAAGATCCCGATCGCCGTCGACCTGGGCAGCGGCACGCTGGTCGACCTGGAACGCTACGGCCTGCCGCACGAGACCACGGTCAGGGAAACCATCGCCGCCGGCGCCGACCTGGTCACCTTCAGCGGCGACAAGCTGCTGGGCGGCCCGCAGTGCGGCATCATCGCCGGCCGTGCCGACCTGGTGGCCGCGATCAAGAAGAACCCATTGAAGCGCGCCTTGCGCGTCTCGAAACTGACGCTGGCCGCATTGGAGCCGGTGCTGAACCTGTACCGCGCGCCGGACCTGCTGCCCGAGCGTCTTACCACGCTGCGCCTCTTGACCCGCAAGGCGTCCGAGATGCAGGCGCTGGCCGAGTCGCTGCTCGCGCCGGTGCGGCAGGCGCTCGGTACCAGCTATACGGTCGCCACCGCGCCGATGTCGAGCCAGATCGGCAGCGGCGCCCTGCCGGTCGACCGCCTGCCCAGCCATGGCCTGGCGATCCGCGCCGCGGGTAATATCAAAGGCAATCCACTGGGCGTGCTGGAGCGGCGCCTGCGCATGCTGCCGCGTCCCGTGGTCGGGCGCATCGCCGACGACACGCTGTGGCTGGACCTGCGCTGCCTGGAACACGGCCAGCGCGACGACTTCGTACAACAACTGAAACAACTGGAGCAGCTGGCAGCATGATCGTCGGTACCGCAGGCCATATCGACCATGGCAAGACCACGCTGACGCGCGCCCTGACCGGGGTCGATACCGACCGCCTGAAGGAAGAAAAGGCGCGTGGCATCTCGATCGAACTCGGTTACGCCTACCTGCCCCTTGAGGATGGCGGCGCGGGTGATGGCGCGAGTGAGGGCGTATTGGGCGTGATCGACGTCCCCGGCCACGAGAAATTCATCCGTACCATGGCCTCGGGCGTCACCGGCATCGACGTGGCGCTGCTGGTGGTCGCGCTGGATGACGGCATCATGCCGCAGACGCGCGAACACCTGGCGATCCTCGAACTGCTCGGCGTGCGCCGCGGCGTGGTGGCGCTGACCAAGGCCGACCGCGTCGACGCGGCGCGCATCGAACAGGTGGAACGCGAGGTGCAGGCACTGCTGGCGGCGACGCCGCTGGCCGGCGCACCGGTGTTCGTCACGCGCGCCACCATTGCCGGCGACGCCGGCGTGGCCGCCCTGCTGGCGCACCTGCGCGCGCTCGAGCGCGCACTGCCGACGCGCGACGAGGCGCGCCTGTTCCGCCTGGGCGTGGACCGCGTGTTCACGCTGTCCGGCCAGGGCACGGTGGTAACCGGGACCGCGCTGGCCGGCACGGTGCGGGTGGGCGACACGCTGGTGCTGGCGCCGTCCGGGCGCCAGGTAAGGGTGCGCACGATCCACGCCCAGAACCGCGCCGCCGAGCGCGGCCAGGCCGGCCAGCGCCTGGCGCTGAACCTGGCCGGCGCGGCGCGCGAAGACATCGAACGCGGCACCTGGCTCGTCGACCCGGGGCTGGCCGCGTGCTCGGACCGCTTCGACGCCGACCTGGCGCTGCTGCCCGACGCCGGCGCGGCCTTGAAGGCATGGAGCCCGGTGCACGTCCACCTGGGCGCCGCCCACCACCTGGCCCACGTGGTGCCGCTGGACAGCGACACGCTGGAACCGGGCCGCCACGGGCACGTGCAACTGGTATTCGAACAGCCGCTGCACACGGTGCCGGGCGACCGCTTCGTCGTGCGCAACGCCGGCGCCACGCAGACGCTGGGCGGCGGTATGGTGCTCGATCCCTTCGGCGCCACGCGCAAGCGCAGGAGCGCGACGCGGCTGGCCTGGCTGGATGCGCTGGCAGCCTTTATCGAAAGCGGTGACCCGGCGCCGCTGCTGCGCGCCCACCCTTCCGGCCTGGCCGGCGCGGACCTGGTGCGCCTGGCCCAGCTGCCGCTCGAGCGCCTGGCGCTGCCCGATAATACGCTGCGCCTGGCGCTGCCGGGCGGGGATACGCTGCTGGTCGATCCATCGATGCTGGCGCCGCTGCAGGACAAGGTGGTGGCGATGCTGACCGACTTCCACGCGCGCCAGCCGGACGAGGCCGGTCCGGAACTGTGGCGCCTGAAACGCATGGCGGCGCCGGAATCCAGCGATGCATTGTGGACCGGTCTCACTTCACGCATGCTGGACGCCGGCCTGATCGCCCGCACCGGACACAGCCTGCACCTGCCGAGCCACAGCGTGGCGCTCAGCGCCGTCGAGGAAGCCATGGCGGCGCGCCTGCTGCCGGCCCTGGCGGCGGGCCGCTACGATCCGCCCTGGGTACGCGACCTGGCGCGCGAATTCTCGCTGGCCGAGGAAACCGTGCGCCAGCTGCTGCGCAAGCTGGCGCGCGCGGGACAACTCAGCCAGGTGGTGCCGGACCTGTTCTACCATCCGGCGCCGCTGGCCGAACTGGCGGCGATCGTGGCGGGACTGCCGGACGCGCAGGCGGCGAGCTTCCGCGATGCGACCGGCCTGGGACGCAAGCGCGCGATCCAGATTCTGGAGTTTTTCGACCGCGTCGGCTATACTCGCCGCGTTCGTAACAGCCATATGGTTCGGCCGAACGCGAGGTGGGAATAACCCGCCTGCAGCTTACCTTCGCTGGCTCAAAAACGTCATCCCCACCTGCGCGGGGGCGACGGTCTTGAAGCCGGCGACAGGAACACAAATGGAAGGCATTCTCATCCGGTGATGGGGCCGGGCTTCAAACCCGGTGGGGGGCGTCAGCCGTTCTCCTGTAAGTTCGACTCTTTCTGCCTTCCGCCGTTCTTCCAAACTTATACGAAGCTAATCGTAGTTAGCTTTGACGTTGGATTCCTGCTTCATCGGGACCGGTTTCGCATGACGCTTATGCGCCACGCCAGCGCCTTTCCCTCCACAGGCAGTGACGATAGAACTCACCGCCATATTCATCAGGTTGACAGCCGCGTTGACATCGCGGTTGTGTGCGGCACCGCAGTCCGGGCAAGTCCAGTTGCGCTGCGCCAGCGTCAGCGCTTCAAGCACATGGCCGCAGTCGGAACACATCTTGCTGCTCGGGTACCAGCGGTCAACCAAGATGACCTGGCCGCCACGCTGCGCCGCCTTGTACATAAGCTGCCGCCGGAATTCATGAAATCCCATGTCGACAATCGCGCGTGCTAGCTTCCGGTTGCGCAATATACCCTTGACGTTCAGGTCTTCGATGCCGATCGTGTGAAAGCGACGTGTCAGGCTGGTGGTCAATTGGTGCAAGCCTTCGCGGCGGCGATGCGTAATCCGCTCGTGCAACCGGGCCAGCTTCAACCTCGCCCTAGCACGGTTGGCGGAGCCTTTAACCTTGCGGCTCAATGCCCGTGAAAGGCGGCGCATCTTCGCCAGCATACGTGTCAAGGCTTTCGGCCCCTCGATGGTCTCGCCGGTGGACAAGGTGGCGAGCCGAGTGATTCCCAGATCGACGCCAACCACGCCTTGGTTATCGGTAGGCAGGAGCGGCGGCTCGGGAAAATCGACAGTAATGCTCGCGTACCAGTGATCCGCTGTGCGTGAAATGCAGGCCGAGACGATGTGGCCGGTGAAGCGTAAGGCTTCGCGCATGCGCACCCAGCCCAGCTTCGGAATGCGTAGGCGCTTGCCGTCAACCTGGAACTGGTCGTTGCTGATCGTGACTCGGTCGTCCACGCCCTTGCGCCGGTAGGTCGGATAGCGGGCACGCCCGACAAAGAAGTTGTCGAACGCCCGGCCCAACTGCATGATCGCCATCTGCGGCGCGCACTTGGTCACGTCCAGCATCCACGGGAATTGCTCCCGCTTGATGGCGTTTAGCTGGCGCCGCAATACGGCTTCGCTCGGCCGCGGCAAGGTCGGGTCGGCTTTGCAAGCTGCGTATTGGATTCCCCACTCGGTCAACGCCCAGTTGTACGCGAAGCGCGCAACACCGACCGCGCGCGCCAGGTAAGAACGCTGCATGTCATTCAGGTCGAGCCGTATGCGGTGAGCCATTAGCATTGCGCATCCTTCATGGCCGCGCGCACGCCACCGTCATGCACAGCTTTAACGCAGCCAGGTCGTAGCGGCGCTGTGCACCTTCGGTGCGCACCGGCATTCGCCGGCCACAGGCTTCCCAGTGCCTCAGCGTACCTTTCGATGCGCCCAGTGAGTCCGCAACCGCTCCGATCGAAAGTAGCTTGCCCATACTGACTGTGATTGGGCAAGCTAATTTAAGTTCCGGTTTTGCCTTTGCCCTATACCTTACTTCTTGCCGTTGCTACTGGCGCTGCCGCCCGCGCCACGCACGTCGAAGGCCGCCTGCTGGTCAGGCGTCAGCGCGCGTTCGGACGGATCCACTTGCATGGTCGCCTCGGCACCGCCCTTGCTGGCGCCATCGAGGTAGACCGACGCGGTCGGGCTCTGCGACTTGTCGGCGGATGCCGCCTGGTCGGCCGAGGCGGCGGCGTTGGTGCCGCTCGATCCGCTGGAGCCGGTGCTCGATCCGGCACCGGCGGCCGCCGCCGATTCCTTGGCCTGCTTGGCCGTCTTGCCCGGCTTGCCCTTGTTGGCCGCGGCGTCCTTCAAGCCCTTGTCCGGATGCTTGTTATCCTGCTGGTGGGCGGTGGCCGTGTGGCCCGGGGTGGCGTCGGTCGCGGCCTTGCTGTCCGCCTGGGTGCCGGGCGGATTCGAGTAGTTGGTCACGGAATGGCTCTGGGCCTGGGCCAGGCCGGCGGCGCCGAGGGCGGCCAGCAACAGTACGATGTTCTTCATGATGTTCTCCTTGTTTTAAGTCGACGGCCCGTTCAGGGCGTCGAAGTCGCGCGGCTCGGTGATCGCGACACCGTTGCGCTCCGCACGGAAGCGCTTCGACATCGCATACACGTCTTTACGCACGCGCATGATGGAACCCAGCGGGCGGTGCGCGGCCAGCGCATGCCAGGGGTTGAATTGCATGCCTTCGTCGATGGCTTTTGCCCGCTCGTCGCTCCAGGCCGGCTGCGGCGCCAGGCGCAGGCGTGCCACCGCCACCCAGGGGCTAAGGTCCTCTGGCCACTCGACGGAAGCGTCTTCGACCGGCATCTTGTCCAAGTCGGTGCACAGCTGGACGCGCAGTTCCCACTCGCCGCCCTGGGCCGTGAAATACTCGACCACGGCATCGCGCAAGCCGTCCGGCTTGTCCTTCAGGTCCACGGGCGCATCCTTGAGCGCGGTGAGCGAGGGCGAGGTCGGCGCCACCGACACCTTGGCGATGTAGTCGCCGTACAGGATCGGCACCTGGCTGTAATAGGTTTCGCCCAGCGGGTGGGTTTCCGGATGGCCGCCCAGGGCTTTCAGCGCCACGCTCTCGCCGCCGACCGCTTCGATCGCCTGTTCGACGCCGCGCGCCACGGCCGAAAAAGCACGTTTCAGGTTCGGCACCTTGTCGGTGGTCGAAGCCAGCAGCTTGGCGCTACCCAGGAACTTCTTCGCATTCGGGGCGTTGAAGACCGGGCCGTTGACCAGCACGAAGTCCTGGGTCACGGCATCCTCGCTGCCTTCGACGCGCGCCCCCGGCACGCCCACGACCTTGAGCGACATGCCGCGCGGGGTCGAGACGTCGTCGCTGAGGATGTCGCCCGGCGTGGTCGACAGGCGCAGCACGACCGGATAAGTGCCCGCCTGGGCGAACAGGCCCTGGGCATAGGCCGGCGCCAGGCCTTCCACGACGGTCAGCTCGCCCAGCAGCAGGCCGTGGGTCTTGGCGTGCACGCTGCGGATCGCATGGCCGGAATCCTGGAAGGTTTTCACGGAAATGCCGTGCATCGTGTCCTTCAGGTCGAAGGTCGTGACTTGTTCCTCGTCTTCGGGCACCTCGACCGCCGGCGTGTAGGGCACGGGGCGGATGGCGGATGGATCAGTCGTGGTCATGTTGTTCGCCTTATTGATGAAGTCTCCATCTTGCCGCAACGACATCCGCTCTTCTGTGCAGCGCCGCACGCAATTCCGTCAAATCATTGCAAGCGTCATGTGCGCTTGCGAACAGACGGGAACTTGCTCAACCGTCAAGCTGCCTAATGTATATGAAGGAGACAAGATCATGAGCAAGGACGGCAACGAACCCAAGATCCCATCCGGCGGCTGGGGCTCCATCAAGGAAGTCACGACCTATCTGTTGAAGGAACGCATACCGCTGGAAGGATCGGCCATCCTCCTCAAGCAGAACAAGCCGGACGGCTTCATGTGCGTGAGCTGCGCCTGGGCCAAGCCGGCGCATCCCCACCCCGCCGAATTCTGCGAAAGCGGCGCCAAGGCCACCGCCTGGGAGATCACGGCCAAGCGCCTCGACCCCGGCTTCTTTGCCCGCCACACCGTGCGCGAGCTGGAAAGCTGGCACGACCACGACCTCGAAGAAGCCGGCCGCCTGACGGTCCCGATGCGCTGGGACGGCGCGCTCGACCGCTACGTCGAGATCACCTGGGACCAGGCCTTCAGCGAGATCGGCGCTCGCCTGCGCGAGCTCGATCCGAAGGGCGTCGTGTTCTACAGCTCGGGGCGCGCCTCGCTCGAAACCTCGTATATGTACCAGCTGCTGGCACGAATGTACGGCAACAACAACCTGCCGGACAGCTCCAACATGTGCCACGAAAGCACCTCGGTGGCGCTGCCCAAGAGCATCGGCGTGCCGATCGGCACCGTGGTGCTGGACGACTTCGAGCACACCGACTGCATCTTCTTCTTCGGCCAGAACGTGGGCGTGAACAGCCCGCGCATGCTGCACCAGCTGCAGGAAGCCCGCAAGCGCGGCGTGCCGATCATCACTTTCAACCCGCTGCGCGAACGCGGCCTGGTCAGCTTCACCAACCCACAATCGCCGATCGAGATGCTGAGCGGCGCCGAAACCTGCATCAGCACCCAGTACCACCAGCTCAAGGCGGGCGGCGACCTGGCCGCCCTGATGGGCCTGTGCAAGATCATGATCGAGGACGACGACGCCATCGTGGCCGCGGGCGGCGGCATGCGCCCGATCGACGCCGCCTTCATCGCGGGGCACACCCATGGCTTCGAAGACTACGCGGCCAAGGTGCGCGCAACCGGCTGGGACGAGATCGAGCGCGAATCCGGCCTGACCCGCGCCGCGCTGCGCGAGGCGGCCGAGGTCTACATGGGCGCGCACAAGGTGATCGGCATCTACGGCATGGGCCTGACCCAGCACCGCAACGGCGTCGAGAACGTGCAGATGCTGGTCAACTTCCTGCTCATGCGCGGTAACATCGGCAAGCGCGGCGCCGGTATCTGCCCGGTACGCGGCCACTCCAACGTGCAGGGCCAGCGCACCGTCGGCATCACCGAAAAGCCGGAGCTGGCGCCGCTGGACAAGCTCAAGGAACTTTACGGCTTCGAGCCGCCGCGCGAAAAAGGCTTGAACACGATCGAAGCCTGCGAAGCAATGCTCAAGGGCGAGCTCCAGGCCTTCGTCAACCTGGGCGGCAACCTGGTGCGCGCCGTGCCCGACCACGGCCCGATGGAAGCGGCTTGGCGCAAGCTGCCCCTGACGGTGCACATCGCCACCAAGCTCAATCGCAGCCACCTGGTGCACGGCCAGGTGTCCTACCTGCTGCCCTGCCTGGGCCGCATCGAGATCGACCGCCAGGGCGGCGTCGAGCAGGCGGTGTCGATGGAGGATTCGACCGGCTGCATGCACGGCTCCCGGGGCAAGGCCGAACCGGCGGCGTCGACCTTGCTGTCGGAACCGGCCATCGTCGCCGGCATCGCCAAGGCCACGCTGCCCCCGAACCCGAAGGTCGACTGGGACGCCTGGGTCGCGGACTACGCGAAAATCCGGGACGCCATCGCCGAGACCTGGCCGGACATCTTCCACGACTTCAATGCGCGCATGTGGGAACCGGGCGGCTTCCGCAAGCCGGTGGCCGCGGCCGAGCGCAAATGGAACACCCCGACCGGCAAGGCCAACTTCACGGTGCCGCAAGGCCTGGTGACCGACCCGGACATGCCGGAAGGCCCAGGCGTGCTGCGCCTGTTCACGGTGCGCAGCGACGGCCAGTTCAACACCACGATCTACAGCCATGAAGACCGCTTCCGCGGCGTGAAGGACCGCAAGGTGCTGTTCATGGCGCGTGCCGACCTGGACGCGCAAGGCCTGCAGGACGGCGACACGGTCACGGCAAGCGCGGTCGCCAAGGATGGCGTCGAGCGCCGCGTCGAAGGTTTGAAAGTGGTCGAGTACCCGGTGCCCCAGGGCTGCGCGGCCGGCTACTACCCAGAGTGCAATCCCCTGATCCCGCTGTGGCACTACGCCAAGGACAGCAAGGTGCCGGCAGCCAAGTCGATCGCGATCCGGATCAGCCGGAGCGCGCACTGAATGGACAGCCGCACCACGCTGCGCACGCCCACCGGCTACCTGATGGTGCTGACCGAGGGCGACGACCTGTTCGCCCAGCTGGAGGCGCTGGCACGGCATGAAAGCGTGCCGGCCGCCAGCTTCACCGGCTTCGGCTTCGCCGGCCAAGTGACCTTCGGCTTCTATGATTTCGACAAGCGCGACTACGACCCGGGCGAGTTCCGCGACCGCGAAATGACCGGCATCACCGGCACGCTGGCCTGGAAGGACGGCAAGCCCTCGGTGCATGCGCACGGCGTCGGCGGCGGGCCCGATTTCTCGGTGGTCGGCGGCCACCTGCTGGCGCTCACGGTCGGACGCGGCTCGCTCGAGGTGACGATCACCCTGCACGACCTGCGCCTGCACCGCACCCGGGATCCGGCGATCGGCGCCAACATCCTGCGCCTGCCGGGCGCCTGAACCGATTGGCTCCCGGGTCAGGTGGCCTGCGTGTTCATTACCTCCTGGTCCGTCCTGAATTGGATGCCTTTTTCGGCGGCGCTTTCTTGAAATCGATCGGCCGTTCGTGGCTCAACTGCGCCGAGCGTTTCAAGTGTTCGACGTAAGGCCAGTAATGGACGACATCGTCAGCCGACATATCGATCATGTAGGTAGGCCTTGATCCGATGCCGCCGCGTGAAGTCCCTATCACGCGCCCGGCCCAGGTATTCGATTTCTTTTTCTTGAGCCAGACCCGGTCGTGCAGATCTTCGACCACGTAGAAGTTGGCCTTGAGCGCCAGCTTCTCGAGGCTATCCGCTATCCGGTTCGCCACTCCCTGGGTCACCTTGATCGGACCGCCCTCATCTTTGGACGGGTTGCCGCGATAGATGAAGTTGACCACCCGATCGCGTCCCACCACGTCGAGAAGCGCATCTGCGTAGGCGTGATTCAGGTTATCCCGCTCTTCGTCACTTTCGTGCTTGCCGTTTCCCCGTTCCCGCTTGAACAGGAAGGGGTCGATCGCAATGATCTCGACCGCATCCTCCAGCCATTCACGCAGCAGCCCGTCGTGCTCGCGCTTGCCATCGCTGTTGGCGGCCAGCGATGGGCCACCACTGATGATCCACTCCGCGTAGCCGCCTTCGCCTTCACTCTCGCGCAGCGCGCAGAACGGCCTGGGACTTTCCGTGAGTGCCTGCAACTGCTTCAATACCGCATCGTTGGAGGCCACCGTCTGCTTGAGCACCCAGACCTGGTGGTCCCTCGTTTCACGCATTTCGCGCAACACTTCCGGCAGCTTGAACATTTCGGAGAGTGTCGGCCGAAAACGTTCGTACAGTTCCCGGCTTATACGTTCGCAAATGCGCCCCTCGTTCTCCTCGTGGTCGGGTTGCCTGACTTCTTCAACATAGCGCAGCAAAATCCTGTAGATCTCATACATGTCTTCGCGATCTCGCACATTGCCCCCAGTCTTGTCTTGTCCGATATGAAACTCCCAGGAGGACAGTATATTTTATGAAACCGGCAAGATTCTCTCCAATTGTCATCATCCGCGCGCCGTCGGCACAGGGTGGAGCGGTGACATAAACCCTTGATCTGGCTATAATTTCCGCCTTCGCGATTCTGCATCGCTTGTCAGGAACTTGCCGCCATGTCATTACTCGCCCACCAGCTCGAATTGCTGTCCCCCGCCAAAACCGCCGAGATCGGCCGCGAAGCCATCCTGCATGGCGCCGACGCGGTGTACATCGGCGGCCCGGCCTTCGGCGCGCGCCACAACGCCAGCAATCCGCTGGAAGACATCGCGAGCCTGGTGCAATTCGCGCACGGCTACCGCGCGCGCATCTTCGTGACGATGAATACGATCATGCATGACGCCGAGCTGGAAACGGCGCGCAAGCAGATCTGGCAGCTGTACGAAGCCGGCGTCGACGCGCTGATCATCCAGGACATGGGCCTGCTCGAACTCGATTTGCCGCCGATCCAGCTGCACGCCAGCACCCAGTGCGACATCCGCACGCTGGAAAAGGCGAAATTCCTGGGCCAGGTCGGCTTTTCCCAGCTGGTGCTGGCGCGCGAGCTGACGATCGAGCAGATCAGGAAGATCCGCGCGGAAGTCGACACCCCGCTCGAATACTTCATCCACGGCGCCCTGTGCGTGGCCTTCTCGGGCCAGTGCTACATCTCGCACGCCGACAACGGCCGTAGCGCCAACCGCGGCGACTGCTCGCAGGCGTGCCGCTTGCCGTATACCTTGTCCGACGGCCAGGGCCGCGTGGTCGCCTACGAAAAGCACCTGCTGTCGATGAAGGACAACGACCAGAGCCGCAACCTGGAAGCGCTGGTCGATGCCGGCATCCGCTCGTTCAAGATCGAGGGCCGCTACAAGGACATGGGCTACGTCAAGAACATCACGGCGCACTACCGCCTGCTGCTGGACGAGATCCTGGAGCGCCGCCCCGAGCTGGCGGCGGCGTCGAGCGGCCGCACCCGCGTGCTGTTCACCCCGGACGTCGACAAGAACTTCCACCGCGGCCATACCGATTACTTTGCCCAGGGCCGCCAGCAGACCATCGGCGCCTTCGATTCGCCCAAGTACGTGGGCGTGGAACTCGGCACCGTCACCCGCATCGGCGGCGACAACTTCGACCTCGTGACCCGGGAAGCCATGGCCAACGGCGACGGCCTGAACTACATGCACAAGCGCGAGACGGTCGGCATCCAGGCCAACACCGTGCAGAAGATCGGCGAGGACGAGGACGGCCAGCGCTGGCGCGTATTCCCGAACGAGGCGGTTTCAAACCTGCCGGGCCTGAAGACCGGCACCGTCATCCACCGCAACCGCGACCACCAGTGGGAAGCGGCGCTGAACAAGAAATCGTCGGAGCGCAAGGTAAGGCTCGACTTGGCCCTGTCCGAGATCGACGGCGGCCTGCGCCTCTCGCTGCGCGACGAGGATGGCATCGAAAGCCACGCGGACGTCCAGATCGCCCTGCAGCCGGCGCGCGAGGCGGCCCAGGCCGAAAGCGCGCTGCGCGCCAGCCTCGGCAAGCTGGGCAACACCATGTTCGAGGCCGGCGAGATCGCCCTCGCGCTGTCCCAGCCCTGGTTCGTGGCCGCGAGCGGCATCAACGCGCTGCGCCGCGACGCCATCGCTGCCCACGAAGCCGCGCGCCTGGCAGCCTGGCAGCGCCCGGAGCGCGCCCAGCCGGCAGTGCCGGCGCCAAGCTACCCGGAAACCCAGCTCAGCTACCTGGCCAACGTGTACAACGACAAGGCGCGCGCTTTCTACCAGAAGCACGGCGTGCAGCTGATCGATGCCGCCTACGAGTCGCACGAGGAAGCCGGCGAGGTCTCGCTGATGATCACCAAGCACTGCCTGCGCTTCTCGTTCAACCTGTGCCCGAAGCAGGCCAAGGGCGTGCAAGGGGTGCAGGGCCAGGTGCGCGCCGAGCCGATGACCCTGGTCAGCGGCGACGAGAAGTACACGCTGAAATTCGACTGCAAGCCGTGCGAGATGCACGTCATCGGCGCCATGAAGCCGAACATCCTGCAGTCGCCGCCGCCGTCGGCGATTCCCTACAGCCCCCTGGTGTTCCATCGCCAGCGTCCGCGCGCCTGAGGCCGGTCAATCGGCTTCTTTCCGGAAACCGGCTGGCAAGCTACACTTGCTTGGTCGCAAATTCAATTCTGGAAGGAAGTCGATGAAAGCTGTATCGCCGTATCTGTCCCTGTCCCTGCTGTTCGTCTCCGGCGCCGTACTGGCCGACGACGCCGCCATCCTCAAGTGCCGCGCCCTGCCGGACACTGGCGCCCGCCTCGCCTGCTACGACGCGATCCCGGTCGGCACCATCTCTGCCGCGGCGACGCTGCGCCCGGCCGCTACCGCGCCCGCAGTGCCGGCCGCAACGCCTGAACAGCGCTTCGGGATGGAACAGACCCGCCCCGTCGAGACCGCGCCGAAGTCGATCGAGAGCACCATCGAGGGCCGCTTTTCCGGCTGGGGCCCGACTACCCGCTTCAAGCTCGCCAATGGCCAGGTCTGGCGCATCGTCGACGGCAGCTCGGCCGAGTTCGCGCCGTCCATGCAGCAGAAGGTCAGGATCGTCCGCAACGTGTTCGGAACCATGTTCCTGGAAATCGAAGGCTCGAACAACAGCCCGAAGGTGCGTCGCGTCGAATAATCCGCGCCAAGCCATCGGTAACCACTGGTCACAAATCTGTAACCTTCCCGGTGCACCTGTGACACCGTTATGTCAACGCGGTGTTACAGTTTTCTCTGAGGCAGGTTTTCTTGCACGTCTTTTGCCGGCGTACCGTGGCGCCGGCTGCAGACCGCCATTTTTCCACTCCCGTCATTCGTAAAATCTGGCGCCCTATCGTCCGACACAGTTGTGATTCCCTCGGCATAATATTGGCGAAACTTTAACTGACTTGTAGAAATTGCCACGCGGCTACTGAACGCAGGCATGTTTTACCGTTGGTTACACTTGTCAAAATTGGTACCGGCCCGGTCTTGCCTTCTGCAAGGACGGCCGATTGTTTCTTGGAGGATGGATGACCCGAAAACGCCTGCTGTGCATTTCCCCTGACGACCTGGATGCGAACGTGCTCCTCGACGAGGCGATGTGCGACTGGGAGGTCCACAGCGTCTCGACCCTGGCCGACGCCGGCCGCGCGCTGCGCAGCAACCGCTACCTGGTCGGCCTGCTGGTGCATGACCGCGACACGCAGCGCCCGGCCGAGCTGGACACCTTCCTGCGCCGCCACAGCCACCTGCAATGGGTGGGCGTGTTCAGCACGCGCGACCTGGAGAGTGCACCCTGCCGCGACCTGGTGGTGGAACACCTGTGCGACTACCACACCGCGCCGGTCGATCCGGTAAGGCTGGCGCACACGCTCGGCCATGCGCATGGCTGGGCCATGCTGCGCCGGCGTCCGGAGCCGGCACCCGACACCGGCGCCGAGTCGCCGCTGATCGGCAACTGTGACGCCATCGTGCGCCTGCGCGGCCAGGTCGAGCGCGTGGCGCGGGTGGCGGCGCCGGTGCTGATCTGGGGCGAGAGCGGCAGCGGCAAGGAACTCACGGCCCAGGCCATCCATGCGCAGTCGGAACGCAGCGACGGCCCCTTCATCCCGATCAACTGCGGCGCCATCGCGCCCAGCCTGATCCACTCCGAGCTGTTTGGCTACGAGCGCGGCGCTTTCACCGGCGCCACCAAGGGCAAGGCCGGCCTGATCGAGTCGGCGCACGGCGGCACCCTGTTCCTCGACGAGATCGGCGACCTGCCCCGCGACCTGCAGGCCAACCTGCTGCGCTTCCTGCAGGAGAAGACCATCTGCCGCCTGGGCAGCACGCGCCAGATCCCGGTCGACGTGCGCGTGGTCGCGGCATCCCACGTGGAATTGCAGGAAGCGGTCGCCAAGGGCGCCTTCCGCGAGGACTTGTACTACCGCCTGGCGGTGCTGCCGGTGACGGTGCCGCCGCTGCGCGAACGGCGCGACGACCTGGTGACCCTGTCCGAGCACTTCTTCCGCGTGTACGCGAACGAAAAATCGCCGCGCCTGAAAGGTTTCTCGAACCGCGCGATCGCCGCCATCATGGACCATGACTGGCCGGGCAATGTGCGCGAACTCATCAACCGCGTCCGACGCGCGCTGGTCATGTCGGACGGCCGCCTGATCATGCCCGAAGACCTGGGACTGGGACGCAGCGCCTCGCTGATGGCCCCTGCGGCGCTGGACGACGCACGCCTGCGCACCGAGCGTTCCGCACTGCGCGAATGTCTCGACCGCAGCGGCCAGAACGTCAGCCGCGCCGCCCGCGATCTGGGTGTTTCGCGCACCACGATGTACCGCCTGTTGAGCAAACACGGCATGCGATCCTGATACACCTTACACCTGTAACGAGGTGTTACAGGTGTCCAGAAAACTCTGTGGGTTGCCGCACACAGGTGGACACACCTGTACCGGAGTTGAAACACTTTATCAGTATTTTCGGTAAATCATGCCAGACTGAGTCTGACCTCCCCGTAAGACGATTCGTACAAGGCCCATAAAAACAAGGACTTAGCGAACTCAACCTTACAGCTGGCACGTGTTGTGCAAAGTGAAAGAGACCGGCGCTACAGCCGGCACTATCACCAACCAATACCCAGAGGGGAAACTCGAATGAACAAGACTTTGCTCGTGACCGCAATTACGCTGGCTTTCTCGCTGAGCGCCCAGGCTGATGATTCCGTCGTTGGCCGTGGCGGCAGCACGGTCTCGCAAGCGAACACCAACACGCTGTCGGGTGACACGACCACCACCACGCGTACCAACAACAGCACCAACACCGCAACCGACAGCAGCAACAGCGGCAACACCGCAACGTCGACCAACACCTCCACGGACAGCAGCAACAGCGGCAACACCGCGACCAACACCCAGACCGACGGCAGCAACCGCTCGACCAACACCTCGACGGTGAACACCGACAGCAGCAACCGTAGCAACTGGACCCAGACCAACTCGGACTCGAGCGACAACTCGACCCGCACCACGTCGACCAACAACTCGAACCAGGGCAACACCAACGACAGCAGCTCGCGCACCAACACCACCACCACCAGCACCAACGCGTCGAACCAGGGTAACGACAATTCGACCCGCAACGCCAGCACCACCACGTCGACCAACGCCTCGAACCAAGGCAACGACAATTCGACCCGCACCACGTCGACCAACAATTCGAATCAGGGCAACACCAACGACAGCAGCTCGCGCACCACGTCGACTAACAATTCGAACCAGGGTAACGACAACTCGACCCGCACCACCTCGAGCAACAATTCGAACCAGGGTAACGACAGCAGCAACAGCGGCAACACCGCATCGAACACCCAGACCGACAGCAGCAACCGTTCGGTGAACACCAACGACAGCAGCCAGCGCACCACCACCACCACGACCACGAGCAACACCAACAACTCGAACCAGGGCAACGACAACAGCCAGCGTACCGCCAATACCACCACCAACACCACGACCAACAACAACAGCTCGGGCCAGAACCGCTCCAGCGGCGACGCGGCCGCTTCGGGCCTGGGCGCAGCCGCTGCCAACAACGGCGGCGATGCAACCTCGAACCTGTCGAACGCCTTCAACACCTCGAGCGCCAACGCCATCAGCTCGCTGACCGGCACCGTCTCGGGCAACAACGTCTCGAACATCGGTAACCAGGTCGTGAACAACGGCAGCGCCAACGGCGGCGTCGCCACCGCAGGCAACGGCGCGGCCGGCACCAGCGGCGGCGTGGCTGCAACGGCCGGTTCGGGCGCCTCGAGCGGCTCGGCCGACGCGGCAACCGGTGCAACCGGCGGCGCGGCCACCGCGGGCGCGGCAACCGCCGGCTCGGCTTCGGTTGGTTCGTCGACCGCGGGCGCGGGCGGCGCAGGCGGCCTGGCTTCGGGCGCGACCTCGGGTGCCGGCGCATCGGGCGGCGCAGGCGGTTCGGGCGCAACCGGCGGCTCGTCGGGCTCGACCGGCGGCGCAGGCGGCGCGGGTGCTTCGGCAGGCTATGCTGCGGGCGGTAACGGCGGTGCCACCGGCACCATCTCGGGCGGCGCAGGCGGCGCGGCCGGCGGCGCATATGCCGGCGCAGGCGGCGCAGGCGGCATGAGCGGCGACGCCACCGGCGGCCGCGGCGCAGCCGGCGGCGTGGGCGGCGCAGGCAGCACCGGTTCGCAAGGCGGCGTGGGCGGCATCGGTGGCGCAGGCGGCAACGGCGCCGCGGGCGGCCTGGCTGGCAACGCCGGCGCATCGACCTCCGACGGCGCAACGGGCGCTCCGTCCAGCGCCGGCGGCTCCTACGCCAGCTCGGGCGCCGGCGGCCAACCGGGCTCCGGCTCGGGCACCGGCACCGGCACGGGTACCGGCACTGACGGCACGGCAGGCACCGGCGGCGCCAGCGGCACCGCCACCACGGGCAGCCTGACCTCGACCGGCGGCGCAGTCACCAGCGGCGCCGGCACGGCAACCGCAGGCACCACGACCGGCGGCGCGGGCGGCGCGGGCGGCAGGCGCGGCAGGCGGTGCAGGCGGCCTGGGCGGCGCAGGCGGTGCCGGCGCAGCGGGCGGCGCAGGCGGCTCGGGTGCAATGGCTTCGAACGGCGCGGGTTCCGGCGCGGCTGGCGGCGCTGCCACCGCAGGTACCGGCGGCGCAGGCGGTTCGCACGCCGCCACCGCGGGTAACGGCGCGTCCAACAACGGCGGCGCGGGCGGCGCAGGCGGCGCGGGTGCTTCGGCCACCGCCACCGCGGGTGCAGGCGGTGCCGGTGCAGCCGGCGGCGCAGGCGGCAACACCGGCTACGCTTCGAACACCTCGGGTGCGGGCGCTGCTGGCGGTGCCTCGACCGGCGGCCAGGCAACCACCGGCTCGGCCACCTCGGGCGCGGCAACGGCCGGTAACGGCGGCACCGGCGGCAACGGCGGCACCGCAACCGGCGGCCGTGGCGGCGACCTGGCTTCGATCACCACCGGCATCGGTACCGGCGGCATGGGCGGTGCAGCCAGCGGCGGCGCCGGCGGCTCCAACAGCGTGAGCGGCGGCACCTTCAACATGTCGAACACGATGAACGGCACCGCCCAGTCGGCAGCCGGCATCTCGGTGATCAGCCAGAACACCGGCATCTCGTCCCTGGTGCAGCAGAGCGTCAACGTCCAGGCCAACATGAACGTCGGCCAGTAATCCAGCGTGACTGCCGTGCCTTGTCGGGCACGGCAGTTTTTTTGTCTGTCGCAAGGGAGTCAAGCATGCAGCATCCAGTCACTCAACGCATCGTCGTCCGCGCCTGCAGTCTCGTTGCGCTCGCGATGCTCGCTCAAGCGGCCCTGGCCGCTCCGGACCAGGCCGTGGACGCCCATGTGGCCGAAGCGCGCTCGCTGTTCCGCGGCGAGTTCGGGATCAGCGCCGGGCAAGCGACGCCGCAGGCCAGGCAGGACGGTGCGGCGGGCGGCAGCGCGAACCTGGAGCAGCAGCGTGGCGGCACGGATACCTGGAACGACCAGACGCTCAAGGGTAATGTCGCCGGCAACAGCGCGATGAACGTCGTCACCGGTAACAACACCATCGATGCCGGCTCGTTCGCGAACATGTCCGGTATCCCCGTGGTTATCCAGAACAGCGGCGCCAACGTCCTGATCCAGAACGCCACCATCATCAACCTGCAAATGAAATGAAATTCCGCGCACTGACCCTGCTGTGCGCGCTGCTGGGCTCCGCCGGCGTCCAGGCGGCCGACATGTCGCTTGCCGACGGGCCCACCTATCGCGTGCGCGTCCACAGCCTCAAGGAACTCCGCTTCCTGAACACCACCCGCCAGCAGTACGACTTCAGCTGCGGCTCCGCCGCGCTGGCCACGCTGCTGACG
>Ga0265797_10004131_pt1 | contig 22504 bp, 23 predicted proteins | sample P2T30metagenome_FD_192433 | JGI IMG/M metagenome (GOLD analysis project Ga0265797, IMG submission 192433) | Plant litter microbial communities from East Loma Ridge, Irvine, California - P2 T30 | ecosystem: Environmental > Terrestrial > Plant litter > Unclassified | place: USA: California... | reverse complement strand
ATGGACAAGATGATCGACATGCATCCAGCATAGCAGTATGATTGTGGTTGTGAACATTAGAGTTGCGATATATCTTTCTGTTATTCCCCTCATGCATGTGCTTCTCACGTGGCTGGGGTCTTCAGGGAAAGTGGGATGCTGAAACATGACGCACCGAAGTCGCGGGGCAAACACGCGAAATCTTTAGATCGTACCATCCACTTCCGATTGAACACATCCTACTAGACAAACACACCACATCCACACCTACAAACATGGCAGGCAAGAAAGCAGCAGGCGAGAACTCCAAGAAGGCTGCCGGCAACGCGAAGAAGGCCGAAGCCGCAGCAGGAAAGAAGGCTGTCGAGGACCAGAAGAAGTCCGCAGCAGAGGCAGCTGAGTGGAAGAAAGGTTCCAAGGACGACAGCAAAGCGTATGCAGTTTCCTGTCTTTTCTTCATCACCATCGGATAACTGACACTGCATACAGCGCCGCGGCAGCAGAGAAGCAGGCCGAGGCAGCTCGCAAGAAGGCCGAGAAGGAGGCTCTTCTCAAAGAGGAGGAAGCCTCTCTCCCCAGCAAGCCCGGCAAGAAGCCTCCAGTCAAGAAGGCCCGCGGCCTCGACCTCTCCGGCCTCGACGGCCCCTCCAGCAAGAGCGTCCTCTCCGCCCTCAACGCAACCGGTATCGACGACGCCCTCGACGCCCTAGACCTGACCAAGGGCAACAACGACAAGATCGACCGCCACCCCGAGCGCCGCTTCAAGGCCGCCTACACCGCTTTCGAGACCCGCCGCCTGGACGAGATGAAGGACGAGAAGGGCTTGCGCAGGCAGCAGAAGATCGACCAGATCCGCAAGGAGTTCGAGAAGCACCCGGACAACCCTTTCAACCAGGTCCAGGGCACGTACAATATGAGCAAGGAGGAGATGGCCGAGCTGCGCGATTCGGAGAGGCAGAAGCTCGAGTCGAGGCTGGGTGCTTGAGGAGAAGAGTTGGCTTCACAGACTTTGGACATCCTTGGGAGGCGTTACGTCGGCTTGCCGCACAGCTACTGAGCACGGCCAACCACCGAGCTTCTTACAGCCTGCCATGTTGGGCGGAATGAGCTAGGCATGGTAAGCGGTATATTGCATGAAGGACTAGACCGGCATAAACTAACGAGGTACCCACGAATCATGATAATGGTGGGTTACGACCTTGAGAGCTTAGCATTGCATTCTGGTAATTGTGGATCGGACGAGTAGTTTGAGATCTTTCAATTTAATAACCGAAAGCATAATGTCAGCCCGGGCATAATCCATCCCTTTGCTCCAGATCCGAGTTGTCCATGCTACAAGATTCATTGCGACGCATGCTGACCGAGATAGAAAGCCGGTATTCTTCGTATGAAATGTGTTACGTTGTACGGTAAATGCTTTCGTTCCCGAAAGCAGCGCATCTGGAAATGTATCGACGCTTGGCACTATTACGCGAGCGTTCTTCCTATGTGAAGCCGCTGGAATACGGTCACGCGCGAGGTAGTATACTTGGATCGTCTAATTTTGTTCGATATTGGGAACAGCGACGAGATGAATATGGACCGCCTGATTTTGAGGATTGAGCTGGGATGAAGGTTTAGGATTCGGAGACTAGATGTTGTCTCGAGGATTGAAGTATAGCTTACGGATTATTTGACACGGTTCACAGCTGGAGACGACTAACGAAAGACATATCCTGCGGGTACTCGACAGTCAAGCTTGAGCCAAGAAAAGACCTCGAAGGGCGCTCGCTACAAGAGGATCTGGACTTTCTTTAAAGGGCATGCAGCAAGGGAAGCTCCAAACGACTCGGATACTCTCCTCCGAAATGCACAACGTGCTCCCCACGATTGGCAGGCTGATATGAGCCCCAAAGGATGTCGAACTCAGCCAGCGTCATAGGATGCCCGGAGACTTTCAGTACGAGCTTCTCGCCTTTCTCAAAGATAATCCCGCCAGCCCATATGCCTATCTCGAGTTTCGTGACTTCTCCCGGCGAGACTGGCTCAGGCGCGCCGAACGACAGCTGTGGCGCGTGTGGCTTGCTGAGAACTGGATCTTGCGCCCGTCGGCTCGCGCGAAGCATTCCTGTTGGGCCGACGTAGCGTAGGGTGTTGACTGCCGGGACTTTGTCTCTGGTCATGCCGGTTTCGTCGAGTTCGCGTTGCGGGATGTGATAGGAGTGAAGGATTCGCCCGTCGGAGCCTGCTTTGCACAACTGGACGTACACGTCTAGGTCGTTGCCTTGTTGTGTGGACATGTACAGGGTGGCTGTGGATGTGCCGAGGAGGTAGCGTCGCGAGTCGAAGGTGTGGGTGAAGTGTAGCTCTTCGGTGTCGGTGCCGTCTTGTCGAGCTGGGAAGTCGGACTTGTATGCTAGGCTCTGCGAATCTGGTGGGCTGCTCTGCTCGAGCTTGCCTGGGCCTAGGAAGAATGCTTCGTAATTGGCTTGTGGGTGTGGCCAGTTTGGGATGGGACGGTCGGTGATGTTGGGCTACAGAGGTCAGTGAGAGTATCCAGAGCGGAAGTCATGAGTTGATTGCTTACCTGATTGTAGCCAAGCAAAGAGACGCGGACACGAGGAGTGTTCTCCCAGCCGTTGTCTAACCCTTTGAGGTAGCGGTCGAAGAAGAATGAAAGGTCTGTGGTTCGCTTATCGCTATACAGGTCGTGCCATTCTTGAGTATCGTGGATTGTCAACCTACTGTCGTTAGCATTTTGTGAAAGAAGCTGCCTGGGCTCGCAACGTACCAAGCGGGTTGCGTCGTCTCTTCGAAACATCTCAACGATCCCTCGGTGTGGAGGCCGGTGGAATAGCTGGCAAGGACGTAAGCTGGGACTTTGATCTTGCTAAAGTCAGCTCGCTTGTCTCGCCAGTATTCGTTCATGACTGGTTCTGGACCCATCATCGCCGGAACGTCTTCAACGTGGCCATGGCCTGTGTGCAGCGGGTCAGTATACATCATGCTAGCTCCAGGGAAGGATTACCCACCTCTGAGGTTATGTGTAATCACTTTGAAGAAGCCAGGATCCGGGATACCACCCCTACAAACTTGCTCACGAAGTATATCGCTCAAACCCTCAAGCGGAGCAATGCACTTGAGATGAGGCGGATTCTGAGCAGCGATGTGGTACTGCACCATTCCCAACCAAGAGTTGCCCGCCATGCCCACTGCAGCGTTACACCACGGCAACGCAGCAATATACTCGACAGCATCATGGCCATCTTGACCCTCAGCCGAGCCCTGCACTCGCACGTCGCCTTCGGAATTGAACGTGCCCCGACTGTCAAAATTGACAATGGCATACCCTTTGGCCACCCACTCCGCAGGATCCGGCCCTTCGAAGCTCTCGTAGCCCGACAGTCGAGATTCTGCTACACCTGCGCGACCAGGCATCATGTAGAGGTTCAAGGGACTGGATCCGGTCTTGCCGTATGGACCCCATACCATGATCGCGGGGACTTTGGTGTCGGAGTTGGGGCGGAAGACGTCTGCGCGCAGGCGCACGCCATCTCGTAGTGGGATTTCGATGTCGCAATCGAAGATTATGGCTGTTGGTAGAGCTCGAGCACCTGGAGATTTGAGGTGGCCGGCTGGTAATGTGGTGGTGCCTGGTTGTGGCGGTGGTATTTCACCGTAGATTTTCTTGGAAGGGGATAGTGATGTGAGTTGGACTTCGATGCCGGATACTGTTTGAGGCATGTTTGCGTGCGGGAGAATTTGTCGTTGTTGTTTGAAGCAAGGTGTCTCTCAACGGCCAGCGTCGTTACTTGAGGATTCCTTTTATGTTGCCAATGCATGCCATGAAACTGTGGAAAGCCCGGAACACCGAAACCTGCATCTTGCCAACAGTGTTGCGGTCGTTGCTGTAAGAACTAGCAATACCTATAGCACTGCCGACTTCTGGAACACAACTACCGAGTGGAGGTGAACTAGGGTTGTTCCGAGGAACAATACCAGATATAGTGGTGGTGGCACTCGCAGTGCTTAGAGTTTCAACAGCCCCGCATATTGAGTGTATTCGTCTGCATTGATGAGCCAACCGGAGCCTTTATTGGAGCAAGCGATTGAACAAGCTTGATTAGTGATACTTACTCGGAACCTTCAGGCCCCGGGCTCCGGGTGCCACATATTCCCTCGATCATCTTCGGGCCGGTGGTTGCCGATGTCCTGGCCATTGTTGCGGACAAGAGCAGTGGAATTGTGGCACCCATCGTTCCGAATACCAAGATGCTACTCAACGACTTTCCGTGAAGGTTTCATACTCTTCCGTACGAGTTCGCTCGTTATTGTTGGAAAAATCTATTCATCTTTCCGGAACAGACAGGGTGGAAGTTTTCCCGCATTTGCGACCACACAGATCGTTCCAGCTCGCAATTCAGTCGATTAAGATGTCTGCAACCAGCAACACCGCCTTGTTCGTCGATGGGAACGGAGCCTTTTCCGTCCGCAAAGATATGGACTTTCCAACAGCCGAGAGGGGCGAGATGGTCGTTCGTGTTCTTTACTCTGGCATCAACCCTGCGGACACGAAACACAGCTCGCATCTTGGTATCGTCGACACCGTGATCGGTTACGACTTCTGTGGCGAGGTTGTAGATGCTGGTACCACCTCGTTCTCGACTGGCGATATTGTTGCTGGCATGACGCCTACTGGTATCGGACGTCCAGCTCGCTATGGCGCTCATCAAGGATACCTTTGCTGTCCGGAGAGTATGGCGTGGCTTGTATCCGATGGATTGCCCAGGCATCACGCTGCTGCGCTAGCAGTTGTGGTAGCGACAGCGGCTGATGCTGTTTTCAATCTTTTTGGTCTGCCACTTCCTGGTGACGATGCCACAACGATGGAGGATGACCAGCGAAAGGGACCGATCTTGATCTGGGGAGGGTCGAGCAGCGTTGGAATTTGTACCATCCAGTTAGCCCGCGCGGCTGCTTGCCGCGAGATCTTCGTCACGGTATCTCCAGGGCGTCACGATCTCCTACGATCTCTGGGGGCATCGGAGTGTTTCGATTATGCATCGCCGAAAGTTGTTGGGGATATCAGAGCCGCGATTGAAGCTCGGAATTGCGAGTTCCTGCATGCGATCGACGCGGTGGGAACACCGGCTTCAGCCAAGCAGGTGGAAGCATGTGTTGGGGAGTCGACTACACTAGTCTCGACGACGCAGACTTTTGGAAGATTTCAGATGCCCTTGGCTACTCGCTCTCGAGATGTCAAGATCCGTATCCCGGGCGTTCCACATGATCTGGAAGTCCCATCTCAACCTGCCCAGGCAGCAAGGATGGACGTAGCGACCAAGTGGGCAGTGAGCAACTATGGCCGTTCGTTCACCTTGCCCAAGGTTGAAGTCTTCAGCGGCGATGCTGATCAATGTTTGGCAAAGGTTCAAGAGACTGTAAACAAGGGAACATTTGGCAAAACAGTACTCCGGCACCCATTCGAAGCATCTATATAAAAATATGATGTACGGTTCATTGCCACAGTATATGCACTATATAGAATAATTGAAACAAGCTATTACAATGTGAACATCAACAATTGAATCTAGAGGTTGTACAGCTGCCCAGGTAGGTTAGGATATTCTACAGTGGCGGGAATAGCGCGGTAATCTGTTGATTGCTTAGTGTAAAAGACCCCATTTTGGATGTGACAAGCATCTCCATGTTTCGACGTGCCTGCTCAGCACTACAGGCAATTCTCATGCGTATGGAAGAATGGAGTAACAGAGACTTTCCCTGCACACTGTTGACATCTGCTCAAACACAGAGGTATGGCGCTGCGCCATTTCAGAGGACGGTCGCTGCCTACAGCATCATTGCTTCGAGCCAGACAGCCATTGTCGACATCCAACACCTTCACGAACACCGCAGTGCGCATTTTAGAAGTCGCCCCGCGTGATGGACTACAAAACATCGAGACGCAGGTTTCCACTGCCATCAAGACAAAACTAGTCGAAAGGCTCGCGGCTACCGGTCTTCGCAATATCGAGGCCACTTCGTTCGTTCCGCCCAAATGGATCCCTCAGCTCGCTGATAGCCACGATGTCATGGCTCAGATAGGACCATGGGCACGGCAAACAGGCTTACAGCTACCAGTCCTGGTTCCCAATACTCGAGGGCTGGAGAACGCGATCAAAGCGGGAGCGACAAGCATCGAAATCTTCGCTTCGGCAACGGAAGGCTTTAGCAAGGCAAACCAAAACTGCTCGGTCGATCAGGCCTTGGACATGGCGGAGAAGGTAGCGGGAAAGGCTTTGGCTGCTGGTTTGACAGTCCGCGGCGTCACGTCTTGCGTCTTTGCCGACCCATATACCGGACCCACAAAACACGATCAGGTCTTGTATGTAGTCGATCGCCTGATAGCAATGGGTTGCCATGAAGTTGGTTTGGGCGACACTCTAGGCGTTGGCACTCCAGGACAGGCTCGAAGGCTGTTGGAGAAGCTGCTTGAGCGAATCGGTGCCGATAAACTGGCGGGACATTTTCATGACACATACGGACAGGCTCTGGCCAACGTCAGCGTCGCGTACGATCTGGGTCTCCGATCTTTTGACGCCAGTGTTGCTGGTTTGGGAGGCTGCCCCTACGCAAAGGGTGCACAAGGAAATCTGGCCACCGAAGACCTGGTTTACATGCTGGAGAACTCTGGAATTGAGACTGGAGTTGACTTGGTTGAACTGTGCAAAGTAGGAGACTGGATCTCGAAGCTGCTTGGAGTGCCGAATCGCAGCAGGACCGGAGCTGCCATGGTTGCAAAGTCGAGCACAGCTACGAGTCCTCCAGGAGAAAAGAAGACGTTGAGCGACAGCAAGTGGGATTTGTCTGAAGCTTTAGAAGATGTCGAAGTTTACAAAATGGGCACATCGGCCAAGATCGTTTTGAACAGGCCACGAAAGGGCAACTCAATGACTCCTGGTATGCTACAAACCCTCACCAGACTGTTCAACACATTATCCGAGGACCCGAGCATATTCCACATCGTGCTTGCCGCCAAAGGCAAGTACTTCTGCACCGGTATGGACCTCAGCAGTGGCACAGACCGCACTTCTACGGAAGGAGGCTACTATGATCTAGTCCGTGGCCTCTTCCAAGCCATAGAGCACTGTCAAAAAGTTACGATAGCGCAAGTTGATGGCCCGGCCTATGGTGGCGGCGTTGGACTCGCTTTCGCTTGCGACGTGAGGATTGTATCGCAACACGCCAAATTCGCATTGTCGGAGGTCAAGCTTGGTGTCCAGCCTGCGATTATCTCTCGCTTCATGGCTCGCGAGTGGGGATTCCCCTTGTTCAGAGAGGCTGTGCTCAGTGGAAGAGATGTCCACGCAGCTGAACTGCTGAGGGTCGGTGCCGTTCACTCGATAGCTCCGGACGAAGCGACTCTCGACGTAGCCGTAAACGACTACTTGACTGCTCTGGCGGAAAGCGCTCCGGGAGCTACAGCGAAATGCAAGGAGTTAGTGAGACTTTCGTGGCTAGACGCTGATGGCCCGCAGCACGAGTCTGCCATTGAGGAATGCTTTAGTACTATGATGGAGCCGGGATCTGAAGGCGAGTATGGTATCTCTCAGCTGCAGAAAAAGGAGCCCACAGATTGGGTTGCGTTTCTGGCTTCTCGCCTCGAAAAACGGCGGACGCAGGGAGTATGAGGGTGATGGTTAATGTTGTATCGTTCATAGTACCGCCAGATATCATGAACAGCCTTGATGCCACGATTACGATGTTTCCGTTGTGATTTACAGATTTACGACTCTCCGCCGTCCTGGGAGCTTGCTCGGAAATAAGGGCGCTGTGAGAATGACGTGGTTTCATGCAGAGCTCGAGTTGCCAGGCCCACGCACATAAGCTGGTGCAGGCTTTGCTCGTTCTTATACCACATGCCTTGATCACAAACCAATTTTTTGTATATGACTGGTGTATGCGCCATTAGTCCGAATTTCAGAAGCCCGGGTTACTAATCGAAGATCGCTGAGAAGGGCGAGCTGCTACATGGCACACTCGTGGTCGTGCACTTTGGCTTCGATGGGAGTCCATGTGCTACCGTTTTCGGTATCGGGTAGTAGAGGACGACTGGCATCCTCCGTTCGATCGATTGGAAAGGCCGCACGAAGGAGTCACTCAACAACTATCCAAGACAAGCGGGCAGAGGGTGCCCTAGCAGGAATCAAAATCTTGGACTTGTCTCGGGTATTGGCCGTAAGATAATACTAATTGCGTGTATGCTGGCACGACCCAGACTAACGCTTCACCAGGCGCCATATTGTACCCAGATTCTCGCAGACTATGGGGCAGAGGTGATCAAGATAGAGGATCCGGATCGCGGTGTAAGAAGCAATGCAACCCCAAGCGTTAAATGACCTGACAAATTGTTGTGCTACAGGACGATACCCGTTACTGGCAGGTGCCAGGCGAGAAGAAGGCATGGAAAGAGGAAGCTGGGCCCATTTCCAATTACTTTGCGGCTGTGAATCGGAACAAGCGGTCAATCACACTCAATCTGAAGCATGCCAATGCCAGAGATGTCTTCATGAAGCTTGTGACAGACGCTGACGTCGTGTGAGTCTTTTGGGGAGCAACAATAAAAAGGTCTTAGCTCTGATGTTGGGCTTCTAGGGTGGAGAATCTGCGTCCAGGTGCTCTGGATCGCCTGGGACTTGGTTACGACGTCCTGAGCGAAATAAACCCTCGCGTCATTCTTGCCAGCACCTCAGGTACGATTGATTGCATTCCGAAGACGGCCATCTTATTCACGACTAATCAAGCTCTTTGCACAAGGCTACGGGCCCAGTGGTCCATATGCAAAACGAGCGGGCTACGACATGATTGCTGGCGCCGAAGCTGGTCTCCTTCATCTGACCGGAGAACGAGGTCGGAAACCAGTACGACCGGGTCTTGGTCTTACAGATATGTGTACTGGTCTATATATGCATGGAGCGATCATGGCCGCTCTGCATGCTCGTGAGCGCTCTGGAGTCGGACAGAGGATAGATGGTTCCTTGTTTGAAACCCAGGTCGCACTACTTGTGAACGTAGGGCTGTCGTGGTTGAACCTAGGGATCGAAGCCGAGCGATGGGGTACACAGCACCCATCTGTAGTTCCATACGACGCCTTCAAAACAAGCGACCTTTACTTTGTCTGCGGAGCCACGAACGACAAGCAATTCGCCCAACTAGCGAAAACTCTAGGTCGTCCGGAGCTAGGCCAGGACAAACGTTTCAGGACGAACCCAGACCGTGTGAACAACCGCGAGGCTCTGGCTGAGATCTTGAACGAGCTGTTCCAACAAAAGACTACAGCAATGTGGGAGCATGAGTTCGAAGGAAGCGGCTTGCCATATGCAACCATCAACACAATGGAGAGGGTTTTCCAGCACCCTCAGATCGCTGCGCGAAACATGGTGGAGGAGATGCAGTTTGATGCCGCCGTCAACGGAGCAATTAAAGTCATAGGTATGCTTGGAGACCCTCACACACCGTCAAACGCGTTAATGTGCATGCTGACGATGCGATTTAGGTCCGGCCGTGAAATTCAGCAAGACCCCAGCATCCATCCGTACACGGGCGCCATTACATGGCGAGCATACGAGCGAAGTGCTACGCGAGATTGGCATTGGTGAGGCAGAGGAAGCCGAGCTTAGGCAAGAGGGTGCCCTGTGAGACGTTTGTATTATTGAATTTCTTCAATCTGTCCAGAGGTTGTAAACGGACACACAAACAAACAGGTGTCGTGGAAATTCCGTTGAACACACAGCTTGGCGAAGATTCAAGAACACGCGTCCATGACAATTGATACAGTACCTCGCCCCAGTTGAAGAATGTGGATCTCGTTTTAAAAAATGTTTCAAAAGATCTACTCGAGTTTGCATCTTGGTCTCATCTTGGTTTGGATCGTCAGTGAGAAAAGGTGTGCTGGATGCCTGAGGCACACTTGCTGTTTGACGGCAAACACTTTACGCTTCCGGCTTTCACAGACTAGTCCTTAACTCTATAATAACGTTATTCGGCTGCGAAACTTGCTCAGGTCGGGTTCACAAAGACTCTAGCCAAAGAAGGATTAAAGTACAACATCCGATGCAACGCGATCGCGCCTATTGCCGCATCACGGCTCACTGCCACCGTATTGAGCGAGGATCTCTTGAAGAGATTGCAACCAGAGTGGGTGGTCCCTTTGGTCGCCTTCCTGTGCCACAGCAAGAGCAACACCACTGGTGACATTTTTGAAGTGGGAGCTGGCCATGTGGCTCAACTTCGCTGGGAGCGTTCGCGCGGAGCCTATCTGAGACCCGACGACTCTTTCACTGAGGGAAACCTCCTGCACAAATGGCATGAGGTGGTCGATTTCTCGCGACCTGACCATCCCAACGGCCCGGTCGACTTTACGCAGATGCTCTTCAAGACCAACAGCGTTCCTGAAACCCCCTCCGAGTCTGAACACACGCCGGACTTCAAAGGTCGCGTTGCGATTGTTACGGGAGGCGCTGCAGGACTTGGGCAGGCCTACAGCATCCACTTCGCCCGATACGGGGCAAGTGTCATTGTCAACGACCTCGCTGACCCCAGCGCTACTGTCAACAAGATTCGAGCCGCTGGAGGTAACGCACTGGGCGTCCAATGTAGTGCCGAATCAGGCGAGAGCATAGTCAAAGCCGCGATCGACGCCTTCGGGCGGGTCGACATTGTGGTCAACAATGCTGGCATTCTCCGAGATGCAGCGTTTCACAAGATGACTGACAAGCAGTTCACGGATGTGCTCAACGTCCATCTTCGAGGCACCTTCAAAGTGTCCAAAGCAGCATGGCCATATATGCTCAAGCAGCGATACGGTCGTATCATTAACACAACGTCCACGTCAGGCATCTACGGCAACTTTGGACAGGCTAACTATGCTGCAGCGAAGTGCGGAATCATAGGCTTTTCTCGTGCCCTTGCTCTCGAAGGCAAAAAGTACAACATCAAGGTCAACACTGTGGGGCCATGCGCCGGGACCGAACTCTCGCGGGGGGCACTCACGGATGAGCTGTTCCAAGCATTCGAACCGAAGTATCTTTGCCCACTGGTTGGCCTGCTTTGCTCAGACAATCTGGTCCCCGAGCCATCAACCGGAGGTCTGTTTGAAGCCGGGTCAGGCTGGGTAGCAGAGACAAGGTGGCAAAGGTCTGGTGGCGTAGCTTTCCCGGCAGACAAGTCTCTGACCCCGGAGATGGTGATGCACCACTGGCCTTCTGTCATAAACTTTGACGATGGGCGAGCGGACCATCCACGTGAGCCTGCAGATGGAACTGCAAAAATCATGGCAAACCTCCAGGAGACCAAAGACCAGGGCTCATCCAAGAGCAGCAACTCGTACCTAGACAAGATCGCCGCAGAGCAAAAAAGAACCGCGTCGGGGACCGAGTTCTCATGGAATGAGAAAGATGTGGTTTTGTACAGTAAGCATGATCTGCCTCTGTTGCCTGGATTTGACTGACTCGCTTAGATCTGGGTATCGGCGCGAAGCACGACGAATTGCCCCTGGTGTTCGAAGGCCACAAAGATTTCCAGGTGCTACCTACATACGGCGTGATTCCAGTCTTTGGCGCCATGATCGACATTGCCAGCCTGGTTCCGAATTTCAAATGGACCCATGTCTTACATGGCGAGCAGTACTTGGAAATTCGGAAATATCCGATCCCAACCCACGCCGATACCATCAACTATCCAAAGTTAGTAGAGGTATTTGATAAGGGCAAAGCCGCAGCAATAACGACAGCATGCACTGTCAAGGACAAAACCAGCGGCGAAGATCTGTTCTACACCGAAGGGTTGACCTTCGTGCGCGGAGCAGGGAACTTTGGCGGCAATCCAAAGGGGAGCGACCGAGGAGCAGCTACTCGGAATACCGTACCGCCACAGCGCGATGCAGACATTATCATCGAGGAGGCTACCAGCGAGGGCCAGGCGGCCGTCTATCGTCTCAGTGGCGATCTCAACCCATTGCACATCGATCCGTCATTCAGCAAGCAGGGTGGGTTTGCCCGACCGATTTTGCACGGACTTTGCTTCTTCGGCATCGCTGGTAAGGCAATTCTCAAGGCCTATGGTCCATTTCGAAACATCAAAGTCCGCTTCGCAGGGCCAGTATTGCCAGGCCAGACCGTGGTGACTGAGATGTGGAAGGACGCAAAAAGCAGTACTATCATCTTCCAAGCCAGAGTTAAAGAAACGGGCAAGCTGTGTATTTCTGGTGGTAGCGCTGACCTGTACGGCGATGCGAGCTCGAAGCTATAACAACAGCCACAGTCGCTTGTAGTTGTCAGTATATAGCGAAATGGAAAGGAGCTGTCACTCAATTTGAATTCACCTTCGCTGCGGACCCGCGACGCGTTTCGGCGGAGTCGAACAACATCGTTGAGCTGTACAAAACAGGTGTCCTGCCTACATCCGGAGCTCCATCAGGTCATCCTTGACCTACAGGGTGTTCTTTACGTCTTCCCGCACAAGTCCTCAATTATGGTTTTTGGTATGAAGTAAAATGGAGGAGGAGGCTACTAGAGCGCAGATTGCAATGCGCAGTTTCGCGGGAGTGGTTCCGCTCTTGTTTCCGATCTATTTCCTCTCGTGCATGCACACTCCTGGCCAATCACACACACTGACCTCTTGCCTTTGCGCGCATTGCTCGCATTTGCTCTGTTTTTGACCATGATGGACCTTGAAATGTAGAGTCAGAAAAGCTAGGTGGGCGCAGTCTGCGCTGTTATTTCTGTGCCAGTTCTTTGCCAACAGAAATCACGGGCGCACGCTTATGTACCTTACCACGCCTGCAACAATGGATAGAGGCGGTCTTGATCGGCGGCGACATTGCCTCGGAGTAGAGGCAGCTTTGTTCCCGTGGGAGCTGGAGCTACTATAGAAAGCTGCCTTGCTTGCTGACAGGCATTTTAGAAGGTGCTAATCCCATTTATCTTAAAGCGCGTCAGACCAGCAGCAATCATGAACAAAGTCGAAACCAAGAATGTCGGGACGCTCGCTTACGTCGTCCACGGTGCTGGCGAACCATTCAAGCTTGAGCAAGTCACCCTCGACGCACTTGCGTCCGACGAACTCCTGGTGGACATCGAATACTCTGGCATTTGTGCCACCGATTTAGGCTTTCAAGCAGGCAAGATCAAGCTCTGTCCTTATCCCGCCATCTTTGGCCACGAAGGAGCAGGAAAGATACTTGCCATAGGCGACAAAGTTCAGAACAAGGACTGGAAAGTCGGTGACTGGGTTCTGCTATCCATGAACTATTGTCAGAAGTGCAAGTTTTGCAAAAGCGATCATCCTGCAGACTGCATCGAGGGCACGAGGCTACATTTGTTTGGCTTGAGAGACGATGGGACCACTGCCGCCAAGCTGGACGGTTCTGATGTCCGCTTCCATTTCTTTGGGCAGTCCAGCTTCGCCAAACGAAGCTTTGTGCATGAGACATGCGTAGTCAAGGTCCCCGAAGGTGTCAAAGACGAGGACATCCCATCACTCGCAGCTATGGGCTGCGGCTATCAAACAGGTATTTCCAGACCCTCATGAGGCGCAAAGAGAAATTGACGAGCTTACTCTTCTTGACTAGGAGCCGGAACTGTCGAGAACGTCTTGAAACCATCGCCGGACAGCAGCATTGTCGTCTTTGGGCTTGGAGCTGTCGGTCTGTCAGCAATCATGGCCGCCAAGTACCTGAACGTCCGGCAAATCATCGCCGTGGACATTTTTGATCACAAGCTTCCTCTAGCAAAAGAGTTAGGGGCGACAGACGTTGTCAATTCGACCAAGACAGGGGACCTCGTCCAGCATATTAAGGACCTCACTGGTGGTGGTGGTGTTGATTATGCCGTGGATTGCTCCGGTGTACCAGCTGTAATCGAAGCCATGTTAAGTATGCTAGGCATGCGTGGGACAGCAGCAACTGTGGGAGTTCCGCCAGCCGGTGCGAAGATCTCTATTGATCCTATGCAGTATCTGTTGGGGAGCAGGGGTTACAAAGGAGTTCGCGAGGGTGACTCTAATCCACCCATCTACATTCCGCACCTATGCAATCTGCAGAAGGAGGGAAAGTTCCCAGTGGAGAAGCTATGTAAGGTATACCCGTACCAGGACATTGAAATAGCCCTGAAGGATCTGAAGGATGGTAAGGTGACGAAGCCCGTTATCAAGTGGTAGAGAAGCCGGACAAGACAACAGACATTGTCGCCAAATGCAACGTTCTACTAAATGCAAGAGCTTTTGGGAAGATACCAATCTTCAGCGTGAGCTGGTTAATATCAACAGAGTAACAGATGTGACCGGTTATGGTGTCGCTCGAATCGACTGATGACTGAGAGTCTGAGGTCGCTGTGGGCCGATGTTGCACGATACTCTCACCAACCGTTTTAATTTACCGAGCTTACTTACAGTGTCACATATACTAGCTTTGTTTGCATACCCACATGCAGATCCGATATCTTTGGTTTGTGGCCAATGAAGACGTCAATTCTGCTGATTGACCGATGGTGTGATGGTATTGCGCCATTGCCGACGTCGGCTTGAGCTGGGATGCGACTGAGATCCTTCGAGGACTGTCTATATCCTGACGACACCCATCATAAGTAGAGCCAAAAATCAGAATACAAGAGCTGGAAGCTTTGGGCCAAGTTGAAGGTTGTTTCTTGGATTCTCAGCTTGCAAGCGGCCCTATCGCCAACCGCTCATGGAACATGGCCTCTCTGGACAATGCCAACACAACCGCATCGCAATATGCGAAAGAGGCTCGGCTCAGTGTCTCTAGTCCTGATTTGCCGAACAATGATACCAATATATCAGGTGCAAAGGCTTCGAAGCCTACAGAGCTCTGGATCCGGTTCATGACCTTCCTCCGCTGGTACCCGAAAGACATGCCACACGAAGAGAAGAGCCTAATATTGAAGCTTGATCTGAGCATTCTTATCTTCGGCTGCTTGTCATTTTTCACCAAGTACCTGGATCAGCAGTCGATCACTAATGCCTACGTTAGGTGAGAACGAGTCGAACGACATGATCCACTATATGCGATGGAACACTGACAGTCAACAGCGGCATGAGGGAAGACCTCCACATCGTCGGCAACGAGCTGAACTAAATCACGGCAACGTTCTGGGCATCGTACTGCACCTTCATGATACCAGCCTGCTACTTCATGACGCACTACCCAGCCAACGTTGTACTTCCTGTTCTGGAGATTGGTTGGGGTCTATCGACGTTTGGCCTTGCTTGGGCACAGAATGTGGAGACTCTGTACGCCATGCGCTTCTTGACTGGCATGTTCGAGTGCTGTTCATTCACGGGAACTATCTATGTGATAGGATCGTGGTACAAGCCAAAGGAAATCGGCCGAAGGATCTCAGGGTTCTTCATAGCATCTCCTCTGGGTACGATGTTCGCGGGGTACTTGTGTGTTGACTTCAAAAGCGGAATAGAGCGAGAAGCATACTGATCGGAATCCAGACAAGCGGCTGCTTATACGAATCTCAACGACGTTCATGGTCTCGCTGGCTGGAGGTTTGTGGCAATATACCAAGTTGGTCGACCCGGGCGCCGCTGACCGTGATCTGTAGATGGCTTTTCATCGTTGATGCAATCATCACAATCCCAATCGCTTTAGTGTAAGTATGCTCTGGTCTTTGGAACCTCATCCCACTTACAATGAACAGTGGCTTCTTCGTCTTCCCCGACGTCCCCTCGCGAAAGAAACCTCGCTTCCTTAACGCAAGCGAGCACGCCCTCGCCCAACAACGTCTCGAAGGCCTAACAGCACCACCTCAAGCCAAACTCAGCCGCAGCATCTTCAAGAGAGTCTTTTCGAGATGGCACTGGTATCTGTTCGTGCTGCAATGGACTCTTATGGATCAGAACTTCGCGCCTTACTCGACACCGTTCTCTCTGTACCTCAAAGCGAACAGCGACATATACTCCGTTGTGCGGATCAATACTCTGCCCACGATTGCCACGGCTATTAGTATTGTGTCAGCTGTTTTGTCGGGTCTGTTTGCGGATAAGACTGGTAGATTCTGGATTCCTGTTGTGGCTGTTACTCTGCCAGTACTGGTGGGAATCTCGATGCTTGTGGCGTGGGATGTTGGCGAGAGCGGACGACTCGCAGCATTCATGCTTACTGGTTTCGAAGGAGGTCAGTATCAACAATTCCCACTCCATGGTATCTCACTGACTGATCGACTGTCCAGCTGTATCCCCAATGACAATGAGCTGGGCGTCCGTCGTCATGGCCAACGACGCAGAAGAGCGTGCAGTCGTCATGGCGAGCATGAACGCCATCGGCCAGGCAATCACCGCAGGCACACAAGTGGTTCAGTGGCCAGCGACCAGTGCTCCCGACTTCCAGGTTGGCTTCCGAAGTGCTCTTGGCACGACAGTAGCGCAGCTTTTCATGGTGGGTATTATATTATTCTTCGGTTCGAGAGAGTTCAGGAACAGAGTGAGACCTGGTGAGGTTGGCAAAGTATGAGAACAAGATCTGCAATGTCTGAGAAAGATTGGTGGTGTTGAACATCGACGGCTCATGATTTCACTAGCACAGACTAATGAAAGCGTTGATCGATCGGTCAAGTAAGGAAAACTGGTCATTGGGATTGTGCGATGATCATATCAATTTATCCATTCTGTCGATGTACTAATGTAACTGTCTTCACGGTGTAGAAGCATATCTCTCATGCTCACGTTTCTCATGATCGTCCCTAGTCCTCTCAACGGAGGACATACTGCAAAACGGAAAGCAAAACACACTCAGCGAAACGCGAACGCCGCCCCAGCCCCATGGCTCTCTCTCAGCTCTCTCTCGGGCTCATTATTAAGGCGTCTAATCCTACGCCTCTCCCCAGCAGCGCTCGGGCGAACTCCCTCACGCGGCTCCGGGATGACCTCCGGCCACTCAAGAACCACACGCTCGTCCTCTACCATCATAAGCTCAACAATGTCACGCACACTTGTAATCAAGTGCCGACTCTTCGCAATCTGCACCTCTCTCATCTGCGACGCCCAGAGCAGGAACTTGCTCTTCTGCGCCGAGCCCATGGCGTCAAACCGAGCGGTGCCTCGACCTCCAACGACAGCGAGTCTGCCCGTGCTATCCCTGGTTTCGATTTTGGCAGAGTCCTCTTCGATCCATCGCATGAGTCTTTCCAGGTCCTCGAGCTTCGCCGCGGCTTCCGCTTTGCCTTCTCTCAGGGTCGTCTTGTCCCACCAGCGTCCGCGACGGGCCATGAATCTGGCGTTAATGACGATGTCGTCGAGGGCGCGGATGCCCTGGATGGGGAAGGGGGCCTCGCCCCCGCGGGTGTACTCGTAAGTGAGCCTGCACACGTCCGTGACCCCGGTTTCGATGTCGTCGCGGACAGCGGGTTCGATGCAGTGGTAGGCGATGCCGAGGGTCTTGTACTTGGCGTCTAGCTTGATGACTGATGTGTTGAGGTCTTCGTACCAGTCTAGCAACTCTTGCAGGTCTTCGGCGGTTGGGTACACTTCCTTCCTCATGGTGGCGGTTGAGGATGGGACAGTGTTTGGGAGGATGTGGGTGGGTGGTCTTGCTTGGTGCAGACTGGGGCCATGGTTCTTCGACATGGAGGGGTGTTTATGCAGTATTCTTGGTGACGGGTGCGAGGCAGAAGCGTTGTTAGTGAACGCGCGCCTGTCTTCACGGGTGGAACAAAGGGCGAGTGCGTAAGTGAAGGTGCAGCGTCGCCGACATTTAATGTAGATTTCGCTATTAGGCGGTAGGTCAATGTAAATGGAATGGTTTAGAACGATATTTTGTAGCGAAAGCATTGATTGATGGTAGTATACATACTGTTTTGGAAATCTGGTCGCTCACAACTATTAGATTCGAGTCTTTAACTGTAGAAATCCAGGAATGCGAGAGAATATGGGACTTACGAATTTGCAGACAAGATTCTGGTCGTAGTCGCCATCGCATCGTCCCGCCAGTCCTCCATGCGTTGAAACCAAGCCATGGCCTTCGGGATACTGGTCATGGCTTCTCTGCTCGGCAAGCCGTCGTCGTGTCTCCACTTGTTCTCCGTAGATCTGCTTTTCACCGTAGCCATGAGCTCAACACCATCGAGCAAGTCACCAAGCGGCCCGATCATGCGGCCAACAAGAGCCCGAGCGTTGTTGATGTGCACGAACGCCTGCTTGACCTCCCAGTGCGTCTTGCTCGTCTTGAGAATCGCCTCAGCTCGATCACAAAGACGCAGGATGTCATCGATGGGTTGGAACAAAGGGTCCTGGTGCAATGGGGTCTTGGTGATCCAGTATTGGTCGTGAGCAGGAGCACATCTCGCATCGTGTGCGAATTTGGCTTTTTGCGAGAAGTCGAGAGCCCAGTACTTGGCACCGGTCTCGAGGTACATCTGCTTGCTGCCAGAACGGAGGTAGCGGAGAGTGTTGATGGACTCGATGGCGCGGTTGCGCCAGAAGCTTACACTTACCGGCTCTTGACACTTGGGGCAATTTTGTTGGCAGGCGATGTGGTGCTCGGTTGCGATGTTGGACAGGTCAGAATCGGCGTTTTGGGACAAGAACCAAAAGTCTTCTGTCGCGCTGTCGATGATGTCCTTGGTTGAAAGGCAGCGTTCTGAACTTGCGACGACGAAGTGGCCGCAGACCCAGGTGATGAGGGTGTTTATCATCTTGATCGATTGTTCTCAGCGCCGGCGATGAGATGGTTGATGATGGAGATCGAACGGAAGAGAGCAAAGTGGTTTCCATGACTATAAAACTCGAGCACTCGGTCAGAAACAATGAGGATTGTCATCTCTTTGTTTGTCCCAGACAAACCCATTCATAGTGGCAAGCGTTTCATTCTTCGAGGGTAGCAGTGTCTTTGTTCGTCGTCGGAAACAAAGAATAAATCGCAACAACACCGTAGTGTCATGAGCAACACCTGCAGGCAAGCTCTCGAGGGGGAACTATAACTGCATCAATCATCAGCAGATGTCTCACCTCTTTTCCTCCATCACGATCGCTCGCTTTCCGGTAGAGCAAGTGACCCATCACTGCGCAACCTAACCAATCCCAGCATCCCACCACAGTGAAGGTAATGTTCGCTCTCGTCGCCTACTTCCATTCCACCAAGCCCAGGCAAAACGCTGCCCCGAGCACAAGCTCAACATGCACGACGCCTCAAACGGCGTCCGCCCCAAAACCGCAGAGCAAGACCCCAGCTTCACTGTCCAGCCACTCTTCGCTGTCAAGCCTCTCTTCTCCGAAGGCCGACAAGGCAAAGATGGCGAAAGAGCAATCTCAGACGTCAGACTTCTTTCACATCGCTCAGTAGACGAAGTGGTCAAAGTCGAGGACATCATATCTGCCATCGATGCCATGTTGCGGGAGATAGCGCTGGAAGGCTACGTTCTGCCAGTCGCGCGATCGAAATTGTGAAGACGTCGAAGGAGATTCGTAGTTCGGGTAGGTTGTCTCGTGTCCACAGGATGGCATCGCCACCACCAGGTGAGTCGTGTAGGGCTCCAAAGTGAGTGAACTGCACTGTACTGTAATAGCCAGCGAGAGCATTCAAAGCGATTCGGCGGTCGAGTGTTTTGTCGAGCATGCTTAAATCTTCTCCAATAGCGATAATAAATGGACTGTGATCAAATTCAGAGCATACTTGCATAAGATCCCAGCTACAATCGTTTCAAGTTTCAAGAGTTTCGTTGTGTATGTCTTTCACTGCTTTCACGTGTCAGCACTCACTTCTGCCGCCACTGACTTCCCTCTTCTACCACAGCTGACTTCCCTCTTACACCACAACCAATGCCAAAACACATCTCCACCACAACTGCCTCTCACTTCTCTCCAAGCGCGCATACCATACCGTGAACTCCATACTAAATACCAAAGCGAACAGAGCGTTGCCGCTCTCAACACCCACGACACAGCTACGGTGCGATACCCACCGCCGAAGCGATCCTTGTAAGTCCGATCCGGTGAGAGTCTGAGAAAGCCACTAATTCACTTCCTAGATCCCAGTCAACACTTTACTCTCGTCTCCGCAGTCCTCAAAAGCCACCATCATGGACGCCTTCGCCGCTCCCGCCGAGAACATCGTCCCGCGCTCCTTGTCGAAGGAGCATGGCCCTCTGCTCGTCCTCGTGTGCCTGCCGTTTCTCATCGGCATCGTCTTCTGGGTACGTGAACGAAGGATACTAGCCAAGCTCGCAGTCAAGATTCAAACTCTGAAGCTGTACTAGCCTCTCAGCGGCACAGCGAGCAGTACAGACCTTGAAATCCGACCGCGAGCCCATGTGATTTCGGAGACACTGTGCTGACCTCGAATTTCTGTCTACAGGCCGTCCGGTACTACAAGCGACGTTCGAAACAGCAGGCGGAAGAGCAGGCCGCTGAGATGGTCCCCATCCAGAGGGGCCGGGTCGCGGCGTGGGAAGCCCGCATGCAAGCAAGGATCGAGGCTCACGAGGCGTGCGCCATCGAGGCTCAGCGACTTAGTACTCTGAGGGTTCTCGAGGGGAGGCCAGAGTGGTAAAAGGCTCTCAGTGGTTTTGGTTTTGGCTGCGTGCTTTGCTGCGGTGTGCGTGCTGGTCTTTGGATGTGGCTTTGAGGAGATGGATTTGGAGAAGCTGGTGTTCAATAACTACATCAACGCTCTCAGCGGATACGCGATCATGGAAATCGTCGCCGCTGTCAGTACGACCGCACTCGAAAAATGAGGACATTCGAGAACATTGGATTATTGCAGTATACAGCATGTGATAATTAAGAGAGCATGACATTCTGGTATGCGTGGTCAAGCATCCTCTAGTATGCGGTGCGGTCGCCGCGGGAAAGCTTCCCAGGCAGTCTGTGCTCGCCGCAAGTGGAGCTGGCTGATTTTGTCTCCTCCTTGTCCGCACACCTCCGTCTCCTTCATCAACACCACATTTCCTTTTTGTTTTCTCCCATCACAATGCCTCCTCCATCACTCCAGCCGACGAGGCTGGCACACTCTTCATTATGCATCAGGTCGCAGGTCGTCCCTGCGTCGCGGTCCTTCCACACATCTCCACGCTCGCTCGAGGGAAACCTGGCCTCGAAGAAGCTCAAGCCAGGCAGGTCAACCTTGCTGCGGCGTCAAATGGCCCAGTGGTTCGCCGGGCCTGGCTACAAGTTCCGAAGGCAGTTCCCGGGTAGCACAAATTATCTGTCTGCATACAACCCCAATGGCCAGCTGCGCCGAAGGCAGTTGCGGAAGAATGAGGAAGCGACTGAAATCGACCCCAAGATGGAAGAGCTCCGCGAAAAGCAGATCCTCAAGGCCGAAGAAGAGGACGAGCTTGACGAGGCAGAGCGTCAATCAAGAGCCGAAGGCCGTGCCGCCGACAGAGCACTGCGTGCAGCACAACTGAAACGTACACCAAAAGAGGGTCCCAGCGACTTACGTCCCTTCCCTCTGAACACGAGCTTCAGGAGCGAGGCAGTACTGTCGGAAGAATTCAGGGAGGAGCTCTACCGCCAGATTGTCCTCAAAAAGATGGATCTGCAAAGTATCTCCGCTGCATATGGCGTCGACATGCGCCGCGTCGCTGCCGTGGTGCGGTTAAAGACCGTGGAAAAGCAGTGGATTGAAGATGTGAGTCTAACCATACACCTATCCCTCCCACAACCCCGCGCTGCTTCTATGATGATTATAATTTAAATCGATTAGTCTTTAAGACAAAATACATGGTTACACAATATTAGCATGCGAGCCTCTCTGACCCTACAGCACACAACACATCTTGTCACTATCATGTCACTTGGACGAGAACATTGTACTGACAATACATCACAGGGCAAAACTCTAGCCAAACCATATAATGATGCTGTGCTCGCCATGCTTCCCACCACACCCTTCCACGCCGTCGGTGGTACTCCCCACGAGAGCATCAACGATCTTCCCGTGCACTCTGCCACACGTCAACAGTTGTTCTACCCTACGTCAGAGTCCCGCCAGTTCACTCGTGAAGATGCCGCAAAGGCTTTCTCTCCCACGCTTCTCCCAGCCGACAAGCGTATCCCACACCCACAGCTTGTCCAGTTGGAGCGCTGGAACGCTGAAGAAATCAGCCGTCCCGAGCGTCTGCAGCGCTTTGCCGAGATGGAAGACAAAGAGACCGCTGCCGCCGAGGAGAAGGCACGCAAGCGAAGAGAATGGACGGAGCGCACACAAAGAACCGTGCAAGGCCGTCGCTGGGACTTCCAGTTCCAAGACATCAGCGCGGATGCTGTTGGCAAAGATGGCCGCAGCAACAAGGGCGTTGGTCACCGTTACGGTATGCCGCACACAGAGCGGAAGAGAGGCGAAGTCAAGATACCCACCAGCGTGGTTTGATATTGTCACACGGACTACCACGGCTTTTGTATTATGAAGGTTTAAGCGATGGGCGGCGTACATGGGCTGCGAGCGAAACGATACCACTGTTGCGATATGTATAACTATATTACTGTACCAACTACGAACGTGCGATGCTTTACAAGCATGATGCAC
>Ga0265797_10004129_pt1 | contig 22508 bp, 16 predicted proteins | sample P2T30metagenome_FD_192433 | JGI IMG/M metagenome (GOLD analysis project Ga0265797, IMG submission 192433) | Plant litter microbial communities from East Loma Ridge, Irvine, California - P2 T30 | ecosystem: Environmental > Terrestrial > Plant litter > Unclassified | place: USA: California... | reverse complement strand
GCCATGCTCTTGCCCTGCCCATCGCCATCGTCCGCGCTCATGATGTCCTCAGCTCTTGTCATGACGAAGGATAAATTGGATGTTGGCGCGAATCTCGTGAGCGTCGAGATGCCTGCTTGCGAGACCAAAGAGGGACGTTGACCGTGTCGCTTGCGTCGTTAGCCGATGGCATGTCTTCGCTGCTGCTGTGATGTTGTCACTCGTCAGTGGGTAGGGACCGGCCAGCTTCTCGAACCTTTGACAAATCGTAAGGGTACCAGTCCGTGTCAGGATGCGCTTCAGTCTGTCTCTCGCGCTGAGGCAGAGTCGCTGCGTGACGCTCCGCGATTGCGCAAGACTTGCAAGGCAAGCGTCTGTCCAAGCCGCGGTGGTGATTCCTCTGTTTCCAGCAAGCATCGCCCGCGCGTGATCCATGTGCGGCGGTGCTTCTGTTGAGCCATTGCAATCTCTTGGTTGCCTTTTCGTTGGCGAGAAAGTTGTGGTTCCTGTCAGGTCTATCGTAAACCGCATCTTCGGCCTCCACTCAAAGCTGCCGCAGTCTTCGAGTAGCCTTTGGTCTTCCGCCCTGGGTAGGTCTCCTTCTTGCGAGCATCACCTAGAGATGCAGTCGGGCAAAACCACGCTGAGACTACATACAGTGTATGCCGTGCTGTCTGTACGCTGAAGCAACTCAGACTATTGGCGCCTGATGAAGAGTGCTGGGCTACAGCCGTGTTTGTGCCCAAATCGCCAGCGCCTCGCAGCATGCCTTCACGTTATGACACTGTAATGCATGATGAACATCAGCCGTGCAGACATACTACATGTTGTCACAAAAAAATCGTTGCTAGGCCCTAGCCGCATGTGGAACAGCAGCAACAGCTGACCGACGGGCGGATGCCGAGCGGCTACCTTCCGACCAGGCCAAGGGGCAGGGGGCTCTGGGAGGTGTATGTGAAGAAGAAAGGAAAGTAGGATTCACTGCGGATGAGGAAAACACTTATACCTGCGCGGCCGCTGCGGTCTTGGCATTCTGCGGGACGACGAGGCTAACGACATTCGGAACACCGCTCTCGGCCGGCCATTGGGAGGCCCTACGTTGGCAGCAGGCTGGCTGCGTAGTCTGGAGGCTGGCTGCGTCGCAGAGGGGTTGATCAGGGCGGCGGTGAGGTCCCTTAGGGGATACGCTGAAGGCCAGAAGTGCCAATGGGTTGTCCGCAACGGCCTCACGGATCTCGTATGGCATGAGGTTTGTCCACAGGTTCGTTGCAAAGGTCTCAAGGTATTGCACGGTAAGCAGAGAGAGACGCATGAGTCGACTTCACGACATAGACGTCTCCAGAAAGCAGATTGTACGATCGCGGACTGGCGGGTTCAGTGGCATGCGTTTCCTGGGCGCACTGAAGGTTCAACACCTTCGGAGCAAGATGTTGCAACTACTGGATTCATGAGGGCATAGACCATGAAGATTGACTATCCTTGACCTTGCGAGAGCCATCGCGACCATTTTGTGTGAAAGCTCTCTGCAAAACTCGCAAGCCAACACTCTCGAAGTGGGACGTTGCAGACTTCGAGATCTTCAGGAAGTCGGTGGTGTACATTATGTACCCTTTGCCTTGCCGCTTCCAGTGCGATCGTTTTGTGTGAGTATTTATCCCTCAATCTCCGGTTCTTTCTCACTTTCCGCCTCGTTGGGTTCGCTGGCGGCAGGCTTCGCAACGCTTCTCGCCACGTCGGAGCGTTTGAAGCAATGCGCTTTTCATGAAGGCAGTCGGCGAGGATCAATCGTAAGCGTCGCGCACCTGCTCAGGGGAAATCATACCTAGCGAGCTTGAGCTGGAAGCCTCTTTCACAAGTCGTCGGTACAGCAGCAGGGCGGCTTATTGCACGCTTCAAACAAGCGTTTCAATCGCTCAAGCCCATTTGAGCTATGGCACGTTGCGTACGGCGAGGGAAGCAAAGCATGATTGTCAACATCTGAGCGCATGTACGGTAGGTGACTCAAAATCGTGTACATCACTATATGGCAACTTGAACTGTGACAAGCAGTCTGGACACGACTCTCAAAGAGTCTACTGCTGCCTCAGAAATCGATTACAACGAATGAAAGACAGTACTTGTTCGTTTTACAGCAAACACTTGACGGCTGCAGACGTAACCTCAACCTTGTACCAGTCCGAGGCTGCTTAGACTTGGGTAGCATTCGTTATAGGCTATTGAGACCTTGATTTGTTCATCTTTCTCTCTTATCGATCCCAAGCAGCTGAACCATAGACCATCAAGGGACACCGGTGCCACGCCATCTGCATGTTCCCGCGGTAGAAACTCCACAACGTCGAAGTCCTGCAGCCTCCAGGTGCGCCCTTTTGCGGCTACCCGTTAGCGGTGCGAGGTACGCTGCTGGATCCGCTGGCTACCAGTAAGGCGCGTGTCGATCATGCAGTAAGCATACGAAATGGTCGCCTGAAGCGAAAGGTCATCCGTGCGAGTACCCATCTCCGACCAAGAAAATTCCAGTGTAACACAAGAGTGCGGCGCTGGAATGAAGTTGTGGTCTCCTCTGCTATACCAAACTTTATGTACAAGACGTACGTGCATTGACGCTCGATACTATCTGTTCTTCATGTGGCCTGCGAGTTCGCGCATCCGAAGACGCTTGGTTTCCCAACGCTCCCAGCCTGCGTCGACCAGATCTTCGTTCACGACCAGGTCACGCATTCTCAGCCATCGTACAGGTCCGATATCTAGCAGGTAGTCGACCAGACCGTAATGCCGTCCGATCGAGGTGGCGATGAACCAAGCAACGCCGCATAGCGAGCCTACTGCGAAGCCTGCGTACACCTGGCGTGGTGTGTGGTAGTTGAGGTAGCTACAATAAGGTCAGAACTCGATCAAGTGAACGATATCAAACCTTCAATGCGTACATCCTACTCTGCGCAACAGCGACAGCACCTCCCATAGCCAACAAGGCCAGCCCGACTCGCTGCCACATGGGCGTAGGGACATGCGTCTTGCTCTCGGTATTCTTCCAAGGGTCATGCCTGACAACCACCCACAGTCCCAAGTACACGGCGAAGAAGGCCACAAACTGTGCGTGGCTGCTCGGCATGCCGTATCCTTTCCCGAGCATTTGCGCCGGCCTGTCCTCACGAATGAATCGCTTGAGCACCCAGTTCAGCGCTTCACACCCCATCTGTCCAGCGAACATGAGCAGAATCTCCACCTCGCGGGTCGACCATATGAGGGTTGCGTATGTGATGCATAGAGCCTGGGGGACAAGGGCGAGGAAGGCGCATGCGTGGGAGATCTTGTTCGTCGGATCGTAGTGAACGTGGGTGAGGGAGAGCGAGGCGAGAGGTGGGCCGTCCATTGTGACAGATGGCACCGCCGAGTCTTCGGCGTCCAGGTCTGTCTTCGTACTGGTATGTCGGCGGTGTCGAAGTTGGTTGTCGGAGTGTAGTTGGAGCGATTGGCTTGCGCACGAGTCAGAGTCGGCCATTCTGTCCAAGTCCCCGCCGTCGTTCTGTGCTCTGGCTTCTAGAACACCGACAGAAGACCGACCAACTCTCTTGCCACCGCGCTATACCGACTTGCTGAGTAACGACTGGTTTAATAAGGTCTTGTCGACAAATCGATCCGTTCTGTCGCTGTGAATACTTGCAGTTCCTCCTTTCTTGTCAAAACGGTTTCCCCAGGTTTGGGTGCAGCGAGAGAGCACAACAAAAGTGTTTGCTTTTGCTTCCGCCGACCATGCTGAGCTGCCATCACACAGACAACGTCAACACTCTTGCCATCACCGCACGGTAACACCACGCCACACCTGACAAACAACCATGGCCGACGCATACGACGAGCGCGAAGAGGAGCTCGAGTCCACCATTGCAATCTACCCCGAACTCGTCCTTCACGGCGGCACATCTGCGTCCATCGACTTGCCTGTCACGCCTTCATCGCCACTTCTCGTCCGATTCGTCCCTCCTCACAACACCTCCGACGACTACAACGGTCGTGATAACCATGCGCATGTCGAGCACGACGTCCGACTCGCTCATCTCCCCTCACTGAAAGTGCAAATCGATCTTCCAGAGGGCTACCCATCAGAGCAACCACCGTCAGCAAGAGTGGCAACAGACCACGACTGGCTACCGTCAACAAAGATCAGCGAACTCCAGCAGCGGATCGCAACACTTTGGGAGGAACTCGGTCGATGTCAGACTTTGTTCGCCTACATTGATTCTCTACAGCAATCCGCCGAAGAGGGCTTTGACTTGGATCAAAGTCCCGAAGGCTGTCTCACGTTGCCCACGACACTTGAAAGTCGGCTCGTCGAGTTTAACAAGAACGTCAAGCTGTCTACATTCAACGAAGGAACCTTCGACTGTGGCATCTGCCTGGAGCCCAAGAAAGGCATCTCCTGCTACAGATTGGACGGCTGCGGGCACGTCTTCTGCAAGAACTGTCTCCAAGACTTCTACAACAACGCCATCAAGGAGGGCGACATCTCCACAGTGCAATGCCTCGACCCCTCCTGCGGCAAAACCCTCGGAGGCGTAAGAAACAGAACAGAGAAAAAGCCTCTGCATCCCCGCGAGCTCCTCGCCATGGGCATCAGCGAGCCAACAGCCCGCCGCTATGTCGAGATGAAGCGCAAGAAGCGTCTTGAATCCGACAAGAACACCATCTACTGTCCTCGCGACCACTGCAAGCACCCAGCACGCAGCTCCAAGTATCCTCCCGTTCCCGCCAATCTCCTAGACTACCCGGACTCCGACTCCGACTCTGAGGACGCCAAAGCCAAGAGCTCCGACGCCTCTTACGACCCCAACGACCGCCTCGCCGTGTGCGAGAACCCCAAATGCCGCCTCGCCTTCTGCCGCGTCTGCTACAAGTCCTGGCACGGCCCCTACGAGCGCTGTCACCCGCGCGATCCCAAGGAGCTTTCGGCCGAAGAAAAGGCCTCCTACGACTACATAGCCGCCAACACCTCTCCATGTCCCTACTGCAACGCGGCCACCTCAAAGACCATGGGCTGCAACCACATGAGATGCTACCAGTGCGTTACGCACTTCTGCTACCTCTGCGGCTCCTGGCTGGACGCCGACAACCCCTACCAGCACTTCAACAAGCCGGGGTCGCCGTGCTACCAGCGCCTATGGGACATGGAGGGGGGCGACAACGGCGAGGGCAACGAGTTCCTCGGTGCTCGCCACTGGGAGCAGATGGCTCGCGACGTCGCCAGGGAGGCCGACGAGGAAGAGGCCCGGGCCCTGCAGCTGCAGGAAGACGCTCGCGCTGGCGAGCAGATTGTCCGCGGAGAGCTGGAGGCGGAGCTCGCGCCGGTCGTCGCTCCCGCCGTGCCTCCTGTCGTCGTGCCGTTCAACCCGAACGACCCTGCCGTCCTCGCCGCCGCCGCCCACAGGGCCGCCCACCCTGGCGCCGCCGGCCTCGCCCCTCCTCCTCCTCCGCCTGTGGCAGCACGCAGAGGTCGTGGCCGAGGCAACCCGTTCCGCCCTGCCGCCGGCCGCGACGTCCAAGGAGCCGCCGTCCGCGCCCACGAGCGTGGCGCTGGTGTCCGCGGGCGTCCGGCTGGGTTCAACGGCCAGGTGGGCCGCCATGCCGAGGACGCGCTGCAGGAGCACGCCCGGGAGGAGGCGGAGCTGCAGCGGTTCGTCGAGCTGGCGCTGCGGGATGAGGAGGACGCGTGGGACAGCGACGAGCTGGGGGACGACGAGGAGTTTGTAATTCGGTAGTGGGTAGGATGGCCTTCTTCGTTGGTCGCGTTGGCCAAGTGTACGAAATGACAAGTTTATGACCTTTGATATGAGTTCTTGAGATAGTACATTTGCTTGTGCAGTCAGCTACTGTTTTCGCTATGCTCTTCCCGGCGGGTGACGATTGTAGTTCTCGTTCTTATGCGGTTGCTACGCACTTAGTACGGTTTGCTCTTTGTCACTGTTTGTGATATGTGCCTTCTCGGCGGGTAAGAAATCCCACTTGTGTCCATGTGGCGTTATCGAACACTCGGGTTTGGTTCTCCTAGTATTACCACTTGCACAGCACGCTCTCTGTGGCGAAGCATCAGCGCTTTGTCTGCGTACCATTGTTGTGCTTCTAGGACGGTTTGCTGTATATGACTAGTTTTCATATGTCCTTCTCAGCGGTCGAATATCTAACTAATGTTCATGTCCTATTGGCGAACGCTAGGAGTGACTGACCTGATAGTCACTACTTCTATCATGTGCTCTCGGCGGCTGAATGTTCAGCTTCTATCTATGTGCTTTTAGTATGCATTTAGGACGAAGGATTCTCTGTCATTAGTTCTAGTGTGCACTCTCCGCGGTTCAATACCTGATTTCTGTTCATGTGCTATCATTAAGCACTTCAGACGGCCCTTTTTCCAAGTCACTGTTATCGCTATACACTCTCTGTAGTCAAGCATCTGACTTCTTTCTATATGCGGTTATGTAGGAGCGGTAGGTCTACGATCTAAAGGAAAGGATAGCATGACACCGATATTTTATGTTATCGTAATCTCATTACTCGTAAATGCGAAGCGATGTTAAGTCCCTCTGCGATGATTACTTACAACGGCCGGCCTGCAATATCAACCTCTCGCAACCCCGAAAACTCCACCCTGAGCAGCGTCGAAAGGACTCTTGCCTTGATCTTCCACCTTCGCACTCCCAAACGCCTTTCTACCTCCTGGCGTATACTTCTCATCGGCCACTCCTAGCAATCCGTTGGCGAGCGGATTATTACAGAACATCGCCAACAGCTTGTCGGCCGCCTCTCTCAGAGCATCCGTGTAGCCTTGCAGCAACATGGTCTGCATATGCGCCCTGAAAGTGAAACAAACGCCCTTGTAGACTTGGTGGTAAACAGCCTTGTATTCTTCGTCGTTCTTGCGTTCGGCTTCAAGGGCTTCTGGAGTCATAGAGTCTTCCACTGGTACGGCTGGGGAAGCAGAGCCAGAGCGCTGCTGCTTGTCTCGTATCTTGCGATTGGATTGTGAGAGCCCGTAGAGTCGCATGCCAGCCATGACGACGCGAGCGATGGCGTCTTTATTTTTGGTCTCCGTGTTTGCGGCGACTGTGGCTTCTGGAGTGGCTTCGACTGGTATCCCGGAGAGGCTTTGCACACGGCTGAGAGTTGACGGCTTTGACTCGACCGGGTTTGGAACACGGACACTGCCGGGCCGAGAAGATGCTATGCTGGGAGAGCGCGATAAAGGTCGGGTCTGGAGCGGCGTGTTCGTATTACTGGATATGCGACGATGGGAGAGGTCTGGTTTTGCGGCGGCAGCTGCTGCGGCTGAGATGCTTTCGCCTCCGACACGGCGAGCCGCGTCCCGACGAGCTTTTGCTTGGTCTAGAGAGGAGGTTGCAGTTTTCTGTTTCTTGGTTGGAGGTTCGTGGATGGTTTCAGACGCTTGCAGGAGGCTTTGCGGGAGGAAGATCGCCGGGATGGTCTCGCAGTCCTCCAAAGCAGGAGATATAGGTGGAGAAGGGAGGTTGGCTGGGAGCAGGAGATCTGAGGAGATCGCTAGAGCCAGCACTTGAAGCACGTGTGCGTCCGATGTGCCTGCATCAACCGCTACCTCGAATGGCGAAGACGCGGGTGGAGTGGGTAGCCTCTGACCAAGGACCAGATGAGATCTGGACGCGACTAGCAAGAGTTCTGTGATCCGCGGTGTACCATTGTAGGTCTTACTGCCCGCCTCTACAGCTACTAATATGCCCAACGGGGACTCTGGCCGTATCGACTTCCACCATGCTTCATTCTCTTGGGTACATGCTAGCAGAGCTTGCTCGAGGTATTGCTGTGCGGTATAATCGTTTGTTGATACATTGTATTGCTGTCCGAGTAGTATGTGTAGAGGCAACCGAGCGACATCGACTACGCTGAGGAAACGGAGTGGTGCGTCTTTGGGCAGAGCGATGTCGTAGACGCTGGGTGTTGAAAAAATGATGTCTGTGACCTTTTGTCAGCATGTATAATAGAAAGCTTTACCGAGAAGGATTGCCTACCGGAAGCGACATCGCTCTCAGGCAGCTGTAGAGAATGGTGTGTCGTGAACATTATTGTGCTGAAGCTCGTGGTTCCAATCTAAAGTTCGCGTTTGGACACGCGATTTGGCGATCGATCTTCACGCCGAGGCGTTCAGCGTCCTGAGGCATCAATTCCGTCGATATTCACAAACACTCCAAAATCAGACCGACCACTGCATCGAATTCGGTCTTTCCCATCTCTCCAGCACCGTTAATCCCAAGTCCAAGCACCAGCATGCGCTCCTCCTGTGGTCGTTTCATCAGGAGTGCACTCCCAACGGTCGTTGCCAGCGTTTGGCCAACAACCTCGTCGTCTCGCCTTGTTCCACCCAGCACGGTCGTAGCAGTGAGATGGGTCATAGGTAGCAGCTCGTTGCGTGTGTCGTGGTTGTGGAACATGCCTGGGTTCATGGGGTCGGTTGAGGTGGTGGCGAGCGGGACATGTACCCAGTGAGCTAGCTTGCCAGCTTGCGAGACCGTGAGGAGGATCTTGTCGGAGAATGAGGTACAGGTCACAGCTGTAGATGTGTCGTTTACCAGACCAGAAGAAGTCTTGGTCGAGGCCGGGAAAGACACTGGTCGAACATCCGGAGTGGCCATAATGTAAAATCGAAATGTTTTGTTGGATCAGAGAGGCAAGGTTGCTAATTGTTGGGTGGTTTAGAGCTGATCGCGAGGGATTTCGAGTGGTGTGTGAAGGCAGGAAATCCTGAAATGTCCAGTGGTCGTGTTTGATAGCGACTTGGACATGTGAGGCTGCAATTGCAACTGCACGAGATACCCAAGTGGCAGACCCAGCCCTATGGTTAAGGTTCGGCCCTTGGGCCCACTTTTGCATGTGAAAGCTCGTGGGGAAACTTGAAAGCTTCACATTTTCGTCTGTCGGCCATTCGAACATCGTCTGGTAATAATACCACAACCCCAGCAACATGCCTCCCAAATTTGTGCCTCGAGAGCGCAAGCACAAGCGTCTTGATAAGTTAAAGCCCGCATCGAATTCAGTCACGACCGACGCCAATGTCGACATCGTGTTGCCCGCCAGCGCCGCCGAAAGAGAAGAGCGTCGGCGCAAACTGCAGGAAGAGTTGCGCGCACAACAACCGCAGGCTAAAGTCTCGGGCAAGAAGCGCAAGCGTCTGGATCATTACATCGACACCAAGCTGAGGAAGGAAGAGAACCAGGAGTTGATCAAGAAGCTTGCGAATCAGCATGTCGACACAAGTCTATATCAGAGCTCGAAAAAACTCGGACGGGTGAGCGAAAGCAAGAGGGAAGGCATTGAAAGAGCTTTGAAGGAGAGGGAAAAGGGTGTTAACGTGAGAGGCGATCATGATGAGATCTTGTTCGAGAAGAGAAAGATTGTGGATCAGCCTGCACACGAATCGGAGGATGACGATGAGGAAGATGACTCTGAACCAGAAGTGAATACGAAGCCCTCGACAGCGGTGACGCAAAGCAACAAAGTTGGACCTGGTGGATTGTTTGGCGGAGGACTGAAAACACCTCTGGAAATGGGAGAAGACGGCCGACCTATAATTAAGAAGAGGAAGCGAGTAAAAAGAGCAAAGAGGGAGAGTTTCCGCGCTTCATCTGCTGCGGAAGATGTCGAGGATGAGGATATGGACGATGCGTCGGAAGGCCCATCTGAAGATCACAGCGATAGCGAGGAATCTGATTTCCGAGGGTTTGATTCTGAACCGGAAGAGGCAGAGGAGGAGAAGGAATCTGGCGATGAGGAAGAATCAGGCGATGAAGATAGTGAAGACGAGGAAGAAGAGAGTAGCGAAGAGGAAGAAGAGGAGGATGAGGAGGTCGCAGAGGCAAGACGCGCCGCAAAGAAAGAGAAGTCGTCGGCTTTCAAGCTATGGGCTACTGAGCAACGACATGATGCCCTTGGATTCCAGCCCTCAACAGCGCCCATAGACGATGCGGTGATCAGAGCCGCCTTCAAACCCCGAGCGCCTTCGCCTGATCCTGTGGCACAAGCTCTTACGAGCGTGCCCACCACTGTTACCGCCAGGCCTAAAAGTGCGATCACAATCCCACGCTCTGAGGAAATCCAGAAAGTCCGCATGGAATTGCCGGTTGTACAAGAAGAGCAAAGGATCATGGAAGCAATTCACAACAACCCGGTGGTCGTGGTGTGCGGAGCTACGGGTTCCGGAAAGACAACACAGGTCCCTCAGATGATGTACGAGTCAGGCTACGGTGCTCTGATTGGAAACAAATCGACGTCAGAGGATGCAAGTAAACCATCACTGGGAAGAGGTATGATTGGTATCACGCAGCCTCGTCGTGTTGCTGCTGTCTCCGTCGCAGACCGTGTGGCGACGGAGATGGGAGATGAGTACAAGAACCGCGTCGGCCATCAAGTCCGTTATGACACAACCGTATCTCGCGAAACGGCGATGAAATTTATGACGGATGGTATCTTGCTCCGAGAAATCGGACAGGACTTCATTCTGTCCAAATACTCTGCCATCGTAATTGACGAGGCTCACGAGCGTAGCGTGAACACCGACATTCTCATTGGTATGCTTTCACGAATCGTAAACCTGCGCGATGAGCTGAGCAAAGAGGAGCCCGAAAAGTACTACCCGCTCAAGCTCGTCATCATGAGTGCTACTTTGAGGGTGTCCGACTTCATGCAAAATCAGAGACTATTCAGGAACGGTGCGCCTCCAATTGTGGAAGCCGAGGGCAGACAGTACCCTGTCACGGTTCACTTCAGCCGCAAAACGCAGCGGGACTACGTCGATGAAATGGTCAAGAAAGTGGCGCGTGGACACAAGAAGCTACCACACGGCAGCATTCTTGTCTTCTTGACAGGTCAGGCTGAAATTGAGACTGTTGCCAAGCGCCTCAAGGACGCTTTAGGCGGCAACACCGCAGGCTATGGCAAAATGCTCAAGGCTAGGGAGAGCGCAGACCAGATGCCTCTTGAACTTGACGACATTGAAGAGAGCACGCAGCGCAAGCCCAATGATACTCTGGAAGGTGAAGATAGTGATGATTCCGACACTGAGTTCCAGGGCGTTGACGACGACGCTGATGATGCTGAGTTCGAAGTCGAAGACGAGGCGGGTGGTCCACGCGGTGCTCTCAAGCCGCATATCCTGCCGCTCTACGCTTCGCTTCCAACTATTCAACAGATGCGCGTCTTCCAACCACCGCCTGACGGTTCCCGTATGATCGTGCTTGCGACGAACGTCGCTGAGACATCGTTGACCATTCCCGGTGTACGCTACGTCTTCGACTGCGGCCGCAGCAAGGAGAAGAAGTACGACACAAAGACTGGGGTTCAAACGTTCGAGATCGACTGGATCTCAAAAGCCAGCGCATCGCAGCGCTCTGGTCGTGCTGGTCGTACAGGACCCGGTCACTGCTACCGGCTGTACAGCAGTGCCGTCTACGAGAACTACTTCGCAGAGCACGGTATTCCCGAAGTTCTTAGAACGCCATTGGAGTCTACGGTGTTGCAGCTGAAGGCGATGGAGATTGACCACGTAGTCAACTTCCCCTTTCCCACGCCACCAGATCGCTCGCAACTGGCCACGGCGGAAAAGCTGCTCTCAAACCTGGGCGCTCTGGATGCAAAGTCAGGCAGAATTACGGATACAGGCAGGGAACTCATCAAACACCCTGTTAGTCCACGCTTCGGAAAGATGCTGCTTCTCGCACTACGTAATAATCTTGTTGCGCCGACCATCGCCACTGTTGCAGCCCTAGCTGTCGGCGACCTCATCGTCCCTCAAGCCCAATTCAGCTCCGACAAGTCAAAAGGAAAAGAAGACGACAGCGACGTCGAATACGACTCTGATCCTGAGTCTCGTGCCTTCACCCGGCAGGAAGCATCGGCTGCCCTTACTGCATCGCAACAACGTAATCAAGCTTATGGCCGCGCCCAAGCAACCCTCTCCCGCTGGGACGACCTTAGCGACAGCATCAAGATGCTCACCGCCGTCGCCGCCCACGCCGACGCAGCTTCCAAGCAGACCGCCACGTCCTTCTGCGCGGATTTCTTCCTCCGCGAAAAAGCCATGCAAGAAGTCCAGCAACTCCGCGCTCAGCTGCACAACATTGTGCGTTCGACACAACGATCCGCAGCGCAGAGCAAATATCTCGCATGGCAGCCAACCGTCGCACTCCCCTCCGAGCGTGAGCGCAAGCAACTGAACCAGATCGTCGCATCCGGCTTCATTGACAACCTCGCCATCAGAAACGATCTGCTCCCCAGCGCTGCGCCATCAATGCTGCGGAAACCCCGCCGCTCCATCGAAGTCGCTTACACAACCCTCTTCCCCTCAGTCGAGTCCGTCGACCGCAAAGCCACCCCAGAGCAGCAAGAAATGCAGCGCTCCGTCTTCGTGCACGCCGCGTCCGTCCTCGCCCGCCGCAGCGTCGCCGAGATGCCCGCGTACATCGTCTACAGCCATCTCTCGCGCGCCGCGGCCTCTTCTGTCGCCGACAATGGCGTGACGAAGGCGCCGCGCACGCGTATGCATCCGCTTACGGCACTGAGCGCCAAAGAGGTTGCTGCGCTTGCGGAGGGCACGCCTTTGCTGGAGTTGGGCAAGCCGATTGGAAAGGTTGAAGAATCGGATGGTGGAAAGAAGAGGGTGTGCTGGGTCGGTGTTGAGATCAAGGGTCCGGTTGCGGGTGCGGCGGCGCCTTGGCCGATGGGTGCTTGGAAGGTGAGGCAGAGTAAGGGTCGGAAGGGCGAGTGGGTTGTTGAGGAGATTCTGAAGAGGTAGATGAAAAATGAGAATTAGGATCGGAATCGGAATCGCAATCCAGATTGGGATTGGGATTGAGGTTGTTGGCAGGCTTGTCTGCTGCGCCCTCGCAATCTGACATTGTGGTTTTCCAGTATGCGCTGAAGCACTTCTTGACCCATGCGAGTAGAAGTAGTTGACGCCACGCATCGAGCTGACTTCCAGCGTTTTGCCAAATCTCCTGCATGATCAACTGCAAACACTCCTCGCGTTGCTGCAGGGTCCCAGCGAACGCAACTCCGGATACATGAGGAATCTGGGGCCTTTCCGGCTCCACAGAAAGAGTCGGAGTGGCTACGCAGAATTCTAGCATGCAGCTTGTCAATTGTACACTCAAGTCGAAATAGCAGGCAGGGTCCGCCTCCCGTTCCTCTCTTTTCAGACGGCGACTATACCAAACCAGACGCAGGTTGGCTTGCCTTCTTTTAAACGAGGTAGGAAATACAGTTTTGTAGCCGCGAACAACATGTTGCAAGGGCAACAAAATCTGCAATGGTCGGTGACCTCGTTTGGCAGGCCCAGTTCTTTCTCCAAGGAAGATCTGTTTTGCATCCAACGTGCCAAACAAGAGATTCCGGTAGTCTTCTGATGAGACCATTTGCGTGTGAGGGTCACTTGAGTCTTTCAGTGTCCTACATGCGATGATGAGTGACTCTACTTCTTCGACGTCGTCAGAATAGGATTGGCCAGACGATTTCCAGGAACAAACGCAAAAGGGCATAGTGATTGAAACAAACTTTGTGCCTGTACTTTGTGACTCGCATAAGTACTCTTCGAGGAGGAACTTCATGAGAAGTAGCCCTAGTCCCAGTCTTCTTTGGTGCCCATTGTTGTTTTCATATTCGATTAAATGACCCAGAAAACTTGTAGCAATCAATCCCGCATGTTTACTTTGTTTGATTCGTTCGAATCTAACAGTCCAGTACTTGGCAAGAGAGGCCAATGGATACCAGAAAAAATTAAGAATGACTTGTGCTCTCAACGTTCCTGGTCCAAAAGAAGTGACAGGGTTGACAGGTTCTCCGGCGTCAAACATCGATGATTGCATTGCATTGTGTATTGCATCAAGTGTTTGAAATCCCTCGTCCTCGATGTTTGATGTCTTCGACGTGATCAGACTCGAGATATCGGATATCAGTGAGCTAGGGCCTATGGAAGCTCCATCGTTCTCCAGGCTATAGCTGTACTCCACCACAGGGGTATAATGCGCAAGCCATGCGCACGCCTGCAGCGTTCGTCGTGCAAATTCGGACTCGTTCATTGATGTGATATCGAATGGCAAAGATCCGCTCGAATCCCCAAAGAGACAGTCGTACGCCGATCGATGAATCCATTGAAGAGTGGGATTTACACATTCGTGCATGCAGGCAGACTCCATCGCGTCGAGGAAATGGTGCCGAGTGCGGCGTGTGGCAATATCTTTGAAAGTCCACATACGCAACTCATCGTACTCTGGATCGGATGTATATACATGTATTAGCCCTTTACTTTGCGCGATGATGCGGCGTTGTGTGGCCTTGCAAGCATCCACAAATTGGTCAAGGGATTCAAAATGAATCCGGTACGTCATCCTTGTGACCAAGGCGATAGAGACACTCGTAGATGACGTTGACGATTTCCCCCATTCCATTAGAGCGAAGTATAGTGCAAGATCTTTGCGGTGCAAGCGGTCAATCTTGGAGAACATGGAGGCGAACAGGTCCTCTAGGCCGTTGGGAACGATACTGAGCCGTCTCGCCATGGTCTCCTCATCATCGCCAGCTTCGTGTCCTGCAATTAGTGACTGACAAACCAGGACTGCCCAGAGAAAGATCCCTTCAGCTCGCCAAGTGACTTCGTGGATTAAGCTGGTGGAACTTTCGCCAAATGGTTCGAGCCGATCTGCTACATGTCTCTCGATGTCCAAGAAGTTAAGCTCCTGTAGGCTTATCGAAGGAAAGGTCTCAAACTTGTTGACGAACGTGGTCTCTGGTCGACTGGAGACACAGAGTTTGATATGTGAACCGCACTGTAAGCCCAAGATTGCGTCAAGTAGTTCCGAGTAGTTGCCTTCGAATTCGTCGAGGCCATCTATCAAAAGAAAGATCGCGCCATTTCCATCATCCTGACAGACCGAAAAGGCGATTTTGAGCGCTTCCAACAGCTTGGCTTGATTCCAGTCGGTATATATCAAAGATGGGCGATTGGAGAGAATCTGGGCCACTGCCACTGGTATGGCCTTGGTCACTTGGTACAGAATTGATCTCAAAAGTCCGACGATGCTTTTTTGCAAGGGTGATCCAGGCCTCCAAAAGAAGAAGCTGAACATGTAAAGTCTCCGAGAGCGAGACCACGTCTGGAGAGCCATTTCGGTCCGCCTGTCGCCTTCGATGAATGACATCAGACTCGACTTTCCTGATCCTGCTTTACCATTGACCCAGAACAAAAGCTGATCACTCTGGAGCCACCGCAGCAGTCTTCCGTGAAGCTCAGCGTCATGGTCAGCGTCTCTTTGACCGCAAATTTGGGCCTCGGGAGGTGATGTTCTGGAAAGCACCCAGTCGTAGGTACCATCAGACTGCGGCGCGATGCTTTGCTGCCGTGCGAACATGTCATCAAAGTACAAACTTTCCAGGAAATCGCGATTCTGAGAGCGGTCGGACGCTTCGTCGAGTCGCGAGTTGATGCTCTTGCCAAGACTTCTTTGACCTCGTAAGATACCCTTGCTCGACGATTGCTGCTCGGTGTGATTTATAGCAGCTTGCTTGTGGATTGCTGCAGCACAAGATTGCAGGTCCTCTCCCAGGTTGTGAATTTGAGAGTGAGTTGCGGAATGCGATGCTGTTGACTGGATCTGTAGCTGCTCCAGTTTTGGCATGATCATGTTCCGAATTTCATCATCCAAGACACCTTGCTTCTCGAGCAGATTGATCACACCTTCCCGCATGTCCATTGTCAAGGCGATCATGAATTTTTCTCGGCAGTCCGCAAGCCGCTTTTGCAGTTTCTCGATCTTCCTGCTGTCTTTGAGAACATTGAAAGAAGATCGCATCGCACCAAAACTTTTCCGCGCAAGCTCTCGAAAATCTTCCAAGAGCTTGAGTAGTTCGTCTGCAACGAGAGCACAATCTTTCACGGCTTGTAAGAGCTTCCGGTAGATGCTCGAGGGTGTATTGCCAGCCTGTCGGAGCTCCTTCTGCATCTCTTTGATCTCCTTGGTGGACTTGGTGAGCTCGGCGTTGACCTCAGTTGAACCAGTCGAGCTGTCTCGAATCTGCTTGCAAAGTACCAGCGTCTTCGTTGAGAAGTCTAGAAACTGCACGGCGGCTGCAGCCACGCCGATGGCCGCGACAGCCTCCATGGTGGAGGACTTACGTAGTAATGGTATCTGTTAAGGAGAACAGCAAATGCGTGAGTATGCTTATTCTCAAGGGTGGGAGCAAGGAGAGAGGAGAACGAAGCTTGAGCTGACTGTCAAATCACTACCTAAGCGATGCCAACACAGCCTTGCCATGCATGCACTGTGCCCCACAGACAGCATACTTGCAGCTTCAGTGGCTTGGTCAGTCCGATCGTGTTACTTGTGAGGCGAAGTAGATGTACTCTTGGGTCTACTTGATTGCCGCGGCCCGCATCTTTGATCCACCGCATCTGCAGTCATGGTCAGCGAGTCCATCTACAGAAGCTCACATGTTGTTGAAGAACATTCGCTGTCTTTGTAATATACCATAGTGTATACGTGCCAGGAAGACACTGTAGCCACAAGTAAATAGCATGAGGACCCCGCTGGCCCGAGACTGAGACTGCGGACATATGTGGTTCACCATGGACGGGCACTCAAGATAGGATTGAAATGGTTAAGCCAGCGTCCGAAGAACTGATTCAACCCCATCTGATGGCGATGGACCAAACCTCGTGTTTGTTGTCAAGAGGAAAAACTCAGGCGTCAAGCTCTCGTTTCATCAGAGCGGGGCTCGTGTGCTCATCGCTATGTAAGTCGGCCCGGAAGGATCAATAAACTTACCGTATTCAGTTGCTATTACTTTAGCGACTTTCAGCCCATTAGGCATCAGAATACCGTTGCTACGAAGTGTAGGCAACAGGTTTTGGTCAATCTGTTTGATCTTACAAGTAGGATCTTGTGCGACGTTGGAAAGTCCAAAAGCCCAAAAGTCAATTGCATCAAAACGATCGCACATCAATCCTTCAAAACATCGTTACTACACAACCACAACACTTGGAAACAATAGTCAACAACGATCATACTCCATCATGAAGCTCATAACCCTCAAATGCTCTCTGCTCATCGCGGGCCTCTCGGCCATTGGTCTTGCATCGATATCGCTCGAGCCAATGCCTTCCCGCATCTATACCGGAGATATCCACGAGCTGTCCTGGACAACCGATCGAGACTATGTGAGCAACAGCGGAACCCACAGTTCGGTAGTAACGTCTTGCTAACGTCAAAGCTGAAGGACATGGAGCTTCTTCTCGTGAAGCACTATTACCTACCAGCCGGGAGTGGATTGGATCCAATCCAGACTATCTTCCAAAATCGAACCGTGGCCAAGGGAAGCGAAACGTACAACTGGACAGTGCCGAATGTCAAGTTTGGCGGGTTCGTAAACTCCTCACCCTAAGACATGCTGTGGTGTGTATATCTGGAGTTCTGGACACTGACAATCCGCTGTGAACAGTTCGTACAGTCTTTGGCTCAATGGCAACGAGTCCCCGGGCGTCGGGTACGCCAATTTGACGAACAAGTTCTGGATCGAGAGCCCTGCAAACAGCAATCCCCTCCTTCTTTCCCCTGGTCAGATCGTCGGGGTGGTGGTTGGTTCTCTTGCCGCTATACTCATGGGTGCTGCTGCCATCGTGATCATCTTGCGAGCGACGCGCAACGCTCCGGAGACTAAACAGGTGGAAGCTGAAGAGGTGGAGGAGAGGGACTCGTTTGACTCGATCTCGGAGGAGAAAGTAAAGGCAGAGTTTAGGTATCAATTGTAGTGATGGATCAATGTTGAATGAGCCGAGGCGTTCGTACTGTTGATGACCTTGGGGATGTTGCAAACAATCTGATGCCAGTGAAAAACAAACAAGTCTTGGGATATTCAGTCTCGGTGTCTCGTGCGATCGAACTCCCTCATGTGGTAGTATCAGCAACTTCAGATTATTGGAAAAGTGCTGGTGCCAGTGAGATGCTAAGAAGTCATGGGATGGGGAGTCACGGTGTCTCACCAGGTCAAGCTTTCGTATGTGATTGTATCAGGGCTTCGGCGTGTTATAGACTTCTCAGTACCGGAGATAATTGGTACAATCGATGCATCAAGAGATGAAGGTATTTAGTGTTGTGTACCATTAGAGTCAGGCGGTACAATAACGCCTTCATCTTACAGGAAACAAGGTCAGAAGATGATGAGAAGATTGAAAATGTGGAAGTCAAAATTGATCAGAAAATTGTCAATTGGAAAAAGCCTCAAAAGGAGGCAAGCTACATTACAGGGGGATGCTTTTGTGTCCACCAAGTCGTTGTATCATAAGTTGGAAACCAGAGCAAAGCAAAGCAGAAAAGACCTTCTAATCGTTAACGCCATGTTGTCGATGCAGGTTGGGTATCGTAGAGGGGCGAGACGCTTAGTCGACCTCCTCGACGGTAGGGCCGTCATCGCCAGCGCCAGGCGGGGGAGCGCCAGCACCCTGGCCGGGCATGCCACCGGGAGCACCACCCTCAGCGCCGTAGATCTTCATCATGACGGGGTTGGCAACACCCTCGAGCTCCTTCTGCTGAGCCTCGTACTCCTCCTTGGTGGCGGTCTGGTTCTCGTCGATCCAAGCGACAGTCTTGTCGATGGCGCCAGTGAGGGTCTCCTTGTCCTCAGCGGACAGCTTCTCCTCAACCTTGGGGTCGGAGACGGTGTTCTTGAGGGAGTAGGCGTAAGACTCGAGGCCGTTCTTGGCCTGGATACGGCCAGCCTCGGCCTCATCCTCTTCCTTGTACTTCTCGGCGTCAGCAAGCATGCGCTCGATCTCCTCCTTGGAGAGGCGGCCCTTGTCGTTGGTGATAACAATCTTGTTGGTCTTGCCGGTACCCTTCTCAAGGGCGGAGACGTTCATGATTCCGTTAGCGTCGAGGTCGAAGGTGACCTCGATCTGAGGAACACCACGGGGCGCAGGCGGGATGCCGGAGAGCTCGAACTTGCCCATGAGGTTGTTGTCCTTAGTACGGGCGCGCTCTCCTTCAAAGACCTGGATGAGGACACCAGGCTGGTTGTCGGAGAAGGTGGAGAAGGTCTCGGACTTCTTGGTGGGGATGGTGGTGTTGCGCTTGATGAGGGCGGTCATGACACCACCAGCGGTCTCAATACCGAGGGAGAGAGGCGCGACGTCGAGAAGAAGGATCTCGTTGGTGGACTTGGAAGAAGTGTCACCAGAGAGGATAGCGGCCTGGACGGCGGCACCGTAGGCAACGGCCTCATCGGGGTTGATGGACTTGCAGGGCTCCTTGCCGTTGAAGAAGTCGGAGACGAGCTTCTGGACCTTGGGGATACGAGTGGAACCACCGACGAGGACGATCTCGTGGACGGAGGACTTGTCGATCTTGGCGTCACGGAGAGTGCGCTCGACGGGCTCCATGGTACCGCGGAAGAGGTCCTGGCAGAGCTCCTCGAAACGGGCACGGGTGATGGAGGTGTAGAAGTCGATACCCTCGAAGAGCGAGTCGATCTCAATGGAGGTCTGGGCGGAAGAAGAAAGAGTGCGCTTGGCGCGCTCGCAAGCGGTGCGGAGACGACGAAGGGCACGAGCGTTGGCGCTGAGGTCCTTCTTGTGCTTGCGCTTGAACTCGTTGCTGAAGTGGTTGACAAGACGGTTGTCGAAGTCCTCACCACCAAGGTGAGTGTCACCGGCAGTGGACTTGACCTCGAAGATACCCTCCTCGATGGTGAGGAGAGACACATCAAAGGTACCGCCTCCAAGATCAAAAATCAGGACGTTCTTCTCACCCTCCTGCTTCTTGTCAAGACCGTAGGCAATGGCAGCGGCAGTGGGCTCGTTGATGATACGGAGAACGTTGAGGCCGGCGATCAGACCAGCGTCCTTGGTGGCCTGGCGCTGAGAGTCGTTGAAGTATGCGGGAACGGTGATGACAGCGTTGTTAACGGTGCCACCAAGGTAAGACTCGGCAGTCTCGCGCATCTTGGTGAGGATCATGGAAGAGATCTCCTCGGGGGTGAAGTCCTTGGTCTCGCCCTTGAACTCGACCTGGGTGACGGGCTTGCCGGCCTTCTCGATGACCTTGAAGGGGAAGTGCTTCATGTCGGCCTGGACCTCAGCATCCTGGAACTTGCGGCCGATGAGGCGCTTGGCGTCGAAGACGGTGTTGTGAGGGTTCATGGCGACCTGGTTCTTGGCAGAGTCACCGATGAGACGCTCGGTGTCGGTGAAGGCAACGAACGAAGGGGTGGTGCGGTTACCCTGGTCGTTGGCGATAATCTCGATGCGGTCATCGCGGTAGATACCCACGCAAGAGTAGGTAGTACCAAGATCGATACCGATAGCGGGAGCCATGATTGTGATGTGTGTGAGAGGTTATGTGTGAGGGTTGTCGTGAAGCGGTTCGTAATAAAGACTCAATCAAGAGTTTGGAGCGTAATTGGGGGTATCTCAAAGAAGAGGGATTGTTGTGTGTGTGTGTAGAGAAGTAAGTGGTAAGAAGGTTGAAGATGTGGTGCTGGCAGGTCTTTTGAAGCAAGCCAGAGCGGCGAGGTTTTCCTGGGGCTTCTCTTCTTTGCGATTCCGCGAAATTCTACGCTAGTCATACTTCACCCAGCAACGAGAGCCTTCTAGCAAACGCTGGCAGGCACCGCGGATCACGTGGAAGAGGCTGGTAGATTGGTCACTTCACTTCACTTGTGATTCATGAGTTGCATCACTCGTTGAGTAGGCCTGGCCTCACTTTCTCATCATCGACCAACGCTTCCATCTTCCAATCCAAAGCATACCGATGACGTACCAACGAGTTTTACGTGTGGGGGGAAACGATTTACAGTGGGACGTGCCCCCCATCTTTTTCCAGGCTGAGGTCATGTCTTCGAGCACTTTCGAGAGGCCAATCGATTCGCTGCCCGGCACGATCTTCACTTGCTCAGAAGTGGCCTTGCACATGCCAGCTCATCGTGTGTCAAAAACATAGGCCTGCCGTCCGCCGGCCAGGTCCGGCCATCGTTTCTTGCCTTACTGTCAGTTCTTTACTTGTGCATCATTATGATGGATTCTGGTAGAACACGATCGATGTTCCCACGGGACTGAAACATACACACTACCTCACACACTTACGACCTGACGGATCTTTTCGATTAGAACGATTTTTGGCGACAAGTACGCAGCTGGAAAACGTTGGCAATTGTGCAGGCGTAGCTGCATGCCGATGTGCCCAAACCTGCTGGCAATCCGCTGAGCTGTATGCACAAACGTCGCGGCTCAGCTTCACCGCATTAGCATTGGCACGGGAAGACAGCCTATACGCTGTGTTTCATCAACCGCTGGCATCGACAAAGCGTCGCGGCGATGCAATGTACTGCTAGTCCGGATATCGTGCTATGAGCTTTGATTAAGCCAACAACAATTTTGGTGGTTGGTCTGACACGGTCCTTGCACAATACAACAGGAACAAGACCTCAATACCTTAGGTAGGAAAGGACGACAATACCCAGTATTCAATGTCCAAAAATCACAGCCTTCCCCTTCTCCCCTCCTCCCCCTCATCGTCATCACTATCATCCCTAAATCCCTCTTCCAACTCCCTACTCAGCCGCCCATCGCTCCAAAGACTCTCGACTCTCCCGCCTCGAACCTCCCTCTCCTGCCTGCGGAAATCGAACCCAACCATACTCTCGCCCTCCTCATCGCCGAAAGCCTCGAAATCGCCTTCCCCATCTCCATCACCCCACCCGCCGCCGCCATCCGCAACCCGACCAGGAGGTCGCGCGAGCCTCGTCAGGAAATTTGAAAATCTGTCGCGCAAAGTGGTGGAGGTTGAAGAGATGGTTTCGAGGGGGAGATATTGGTTGTAGCGCGCGCGGTGTTTGCGGAGTAAGGGGAGGATGAGGTGGGCGAGGAGGATATAGAGGGCTGAGGCTGTTAGGGCCGGGATTAGAAGAATCTGTTGAGCGCAAGAATGGGTGAGTTAGTTTGGGATACTGGTGTTGAGGTATAGGTATGCTGTGGTCTGGGAATTTGGTGCGAGGAAACGAAGGACATCCGGGACTTGCCTTTGTTACTTCTATGAAAGCGCCCATCGTGTCTTTTTGTTTTTGGCTGAAGCCCGTCTGGTACGGCGATTCTGATATTGCTGGTCGCGAGCGATAGTCGTGTGATAAGCCGAGTTGAGCTGGGCTGAGCTTCGGTGGTCCTTCTGCGCGACAAAGGCAAGTGAAAGGCTATCGTATTGAAGGACTGGCAAGCTGCGCGCTGGCTTTGGGAATGGTTTCAGGTGATGTTTACAGAATACATCGAGGAGATAGTGGGCTCCCGTCGCAGAGAGAGGTGTAAGAGTGTACTCGTGTGTCTCGCCATCGGGTGTCTATCGCGACCTCAAGGCTGTAAGGGGTCTGAGTCCCAATTGCGTAATGTAAGATGTGGCGCGCGGCAAGCGTGAGCCGAGCGGACGTTTAGTTCCTTGGGTTCTAGGCGCGGGTGGCACTCGCGAGATTAAATGTGATACTTCTTT
>Ga0265797_10004128_pt1 | contig 22512 bp, 24 predicted proteins | sample P2T30metagenome_FD_192433 | JGI IMG/M metagenome (GOLD analysis project Ga0265797, IMG submission 192433) | Plant litter microbial communities from East Loma Ridge, Irvine, California - P2 T30 | ecosystem: Environmental > Terrestrial > Plant litter > Unclassified | place: USA: California... | reverse complement strand
GTGTCGCGGCGGCCGGTGAAGCTGGTCGCTCCGAGTCAGCAGCACCACCGTGAGGAACCCCATGTCGTTCGCATCCGTCCGCATCATCACCGACGACCTCGAGGGCATGGTCGCCTTCTACGAGCGGATCACCGGCCAGCCGGCCGAGCGCCCCGCACCGGTCTTCGCGCAGTTCAGCAGCCCGGGTGCGACCCTCGCGATCGCAAGCACCGCGACAGTGGCCATGCTCGGAGGCACGCTGACGCCCGCGACGAACCGTTCCGTGTTCATCGAGTTCGAGGTCGCCGACGTCGACGGCGACTTCGCCGGACTGCAGCTCGGCAGCGACGACGTCGTCCTGGAGCCGACCACGATGCCGTGGGGCAACCGCTCCGCACTGGTCCGCGACCCGGACGGCAACGTCGTCAACCTGTTCAGCAGGCCCGACGCCGCCAACTAGGCGGAGCGGCTCAGGCGGCGGCGGCGTTCGCGGACGAGCGGCACTCCTCCGGTGGTCGCCCAGCGACGGACTCCGCCGCGATGTCGCGGAGCCGCGCGAGGCGGTCATGGGTGGCACCGAGGGCCTCGATCTGGCGTCGGATGCGATCGCTCTCCTCGTCGAAGTGGTCGAGCATCGTCCGCGTCGCGAGCCCGGTGTCGAGGAAGGGCAGGATTTCCACGATCCGACGACTCGGCATGCCCGCCGCGTAGAGCATCTGCATGAAGCGCACCCGCGCGACATCGGGCTCGCGGTACTCCCGGTGGCCGCCCGTGGTCCGCTCCGACTCGAGGAGCCCCTGCTCCTCGTAGTACCGCAGTGACCGGACGCTGACGCCGGCCCGATCTGCGAGTTCACCGATCCGCATCGTTCTGTCCCTCGGGCTTGATTCTCACGTTGACGTCAGGTTCTACCGTAGCGGCATGAACCTCTCTGGAGCCACTGCCCTCGTCACCGGCACGAACCGCGGTATCGGACGCCACCTCGCCGCGCAGCTGATCGCCCGCGGGGCGAAGGTCTACGCCACCGCCCGACGCCCTGAACTGATCGACCTCGAGGGCGTCGAGCGTCTCGCCCTCGACATCACCTCCCCCGCGTCCGTCACAGCGGCCGCCGCGGTCGCGACCGACGTCGATCTCCTGATCAACAACGCCGGGATCGCGACCACGGCGACCCTCCTGGGCGACCTGGACGCAGCGCACGCCGACATGGACACGAACGTCTGGGGCACCCTGTCCGTGATCCGCGCGTTCGCACCCGTCCTGGCGGCGAACGGCGGTGGGAGCATCGTGAACATCGCCTCGGGTGCCTCGTGGCTCGCCATGCCCGGAGCCTCCGCCTACGCGGTGTCGAAGGCCGCCCTGTGGAACATGGGCAACGCGTTGCGGCACGAGCTGGCCGGCCAAGGGACCGCGGTGATGTCCGTGCACCTCGGAGTGGCCGACACCGACATGACCGCGGGGATCTCGATGGCCAAGACCGACCCGGCGGACGTGGCGCGCGCCACCCTGGACGGGGTCGAGCGCGACGACTACGAGGTCGTGGTGGACGAGCAGGCCGCGTTGATCAAGCAGATGCTCGCCGGGGACCCCAAGGAGCTGTACGCGGTGGTGGCGCAGATGCTCGCGTCGTAGGAGCCGGGCTTCACGCAGCCTTCGGCACGGCCGCCAGCGTGCGGCCGTGTCGTGCTGCCTGCTCTTCAGCGCGGACCCGCAGTTCGTCGGCCAGCTCCGCGAACTGGTCGAGGGCGGATGGGACGTGACCGTCATCGAACGCGCCGCTGCGTTCCGTGACGGCGGACAGAACGTCGATGTTCGAGGCGTCGCGCGCGACGTGCTTCGCAAGATGGGCTTGTTCGACGCCGTGAAGGCACGGAACACCACCGAGACGGGCACCGTGCTCGTCGACGGGCGAGGGGCCGTCACCGCCGAACTGCCCTCCGACGGGGCCGGCGGTGCGACAGCGGAACTCGAGATCCTGCGCGGCGACCTCGCTCGGACGATCCTCGACAACCTGCCGGCCGGCGTCTCCTTCATCTACGGGGACACCGTCGCCGACGTCGCCGACGACGCTGCGGGAGTCACCGTGACTACCGCGAATGGACAGCGCCTCAGCGCGGACCTGTTCGTCATCGCCGAGGGTGTGCGGTCTCGGACCCGTGCGATGGTCTTCGCCGAGGGCGACGTCGACCAGCGCGACCTCGACGTCACCATGGTGTTCGGGACCATCCCGCGGACCGACAGCGATGACGACCGTTGGCGGTGGCACAACGCCGTTCGCGGACGCCAGGTCCACCTGCGACCCGACCCGTACGGCACCACCCGCGCGATCCTCGCCTACTCTCCCGGGGACGACGTCATCGGTCTGACTCGTGAGCAGACGCTGGCGGCGGTGCGGCGCAGGTACGACGGAGTCGGGTGGGAGGCGCCACGGGTCCTGGACGCGCTCGACACGTCCCCGGACGTCTACATCGACCAGCTCCAGCAGATCCGGATGCGGACCTGGCACCGCGGCCACGTCGTGATGGCCGGTGACGCCGGATGGTGCGTCACACCGATGGGTGGCGGCGGCGCCTCACTCGCGCTCACCGCCGGGTACGTCCTTGCCGCGGAGCTCGCCGACGTGACCCAGGACCAGGAAGCAGCGCTGACCGCGTACGAGAAGTGGATGCGCCCGCTGGTCGACGATGTGCAGGACCTCCCTCGCGGACTCAAGGCACTGGCGTACCCGCAGTCCCGACTCGCTCTCGCGCTCCGCGGGCTCCTCAACAAGGTGTTGATGTCACGGCCGCTTCGACCCGTCGCCATGAAGCTCACCCAGGTCGCCGAGACCGATCGCGAGTTGCCGGTCCTCCTCGATCGCTGAGTCCTCAGCGAGGCAGGGGACGCACTCACTCCGCGACGTCCGGCAAGCTGGGAGCATGGCCGACATAGCCCCAGGTACCGTCCACTTCCATCAGAAGCACCACGAAGCGATCATCCGCGGCGACAAGGTCACCACCGTGCGGTGGAACGAGTCCGTACAGGTCGGCGCGGCGACGTTCGTCTTCGACGATCACCCGACCGCCGAACCGTTGGCCGGCGCGATCACCGCCGTGCACCGGTACCGGCTCGACACCCTCACGGCAGAACAGGCGCATCAGCCTTCGGGGACGGACATGCGGCGCTTCGGGGAACAGCTCCGCGAGAAGTACTACCCCGAGATGCCGGACGACGCGGTCGTCGAAGTGGCAGAACTCATGACTCGGCCATCTCTGTAGGGCATCTGCTGACGGACACCAGAGTGGCCGCCAGCGCGCATACCCTGGCGCAATGAGGCAACGTCGAGTCGGGGGTCCTGCACTGTTGGTCGGCGTCGCCGTCGCGGTCGCGGTGACGCTCACCGGCTGCACGGGAGGCAGCGACGGCCTCGCGAAGCAGTACCGCGAAGGCGGCACGCAGAACTACATCTCGGGAGACGGCGCTGTCACGGAGTTCGCCGCGAACGATCGTGGTGAACGGGTCACTTTCGAGACCCATGACCTCGACGGCAAGGTCATCCGTGCCGATCAGTACCGTGGCAAGGCGCTCGTCCTCAACTTCTGGTACGCGTCGTGCGCACCCTGCCGCGTCGAGGCGAAGGACCTCCAAGCCGTCAGCGATGATCGGCACGCCCAGGCGTCGTTCCTCGGCGTCGATGTCCGGGACTCGGCAGCGACGGCGCGTGCCTTCGTGAAGGAGCACGACGTCTCGTACAGCAACGCCGTTGATCAGGACGCGGCCGTGCAACTCGCGTTCTCCGGGACGAACGCCCCCAACTCGACGCCGGCAACCATCATTCTCGACAAGGAGGGCCGGGTGAGCGCCCGCATCCTCGGGCCGATCAATCGCAGTGTGTTGACGACGTTGATCGACGAAGCCAACAAGTGACGACGTGACGTCGGAGTCCTGAACAACGAGGCAGTCAGTGCGCCGAGCGCGGACGGCGGGGTGCCCCGTGGAGGTATCGCCTGACGGTCCGGCAGGAGTGACGGGCGTCGTGGCTACTTCTTCTCGAACTTTTCCCAGTAGCGGGCGAGAGCCGCTTGGCCCGGTTGAGCCGTGGTGAACAGGACTACAGCGGACCCGATGAAGATGACGAGAAACGCGACCAGAAGGTCGAGCGTGCCGTCCGAGTGGGCCCTCAACACGAAACCGATGACGATGACGAGCGCACCCAGTGTCGCGAGTACGACGCGTCGAGGGGTCATGAGTGCGAATCTATCGTCACCGTCATGGATCGGTATCAATTCGCCTCGCGGTCAACGGCATTCGTTCAGTGACGAGGCCGGTGGAAACTTCCCGTTAGCCGATCGGCTTGCGGTACTGCTTCCATCGCTTGCGCTGCGCGACCGCGCTACGCTCAGCGAAGTGGGCATGTTCTTGGTTGGGCTGGCAGTGGTCGGCGTCACATGGGGCTGTGTTCTCGTACTCTTCCCGAGGCCGATCTCCCGCTTCGCGCGGAAAGTGCAAGGGGAGTTCTGGGGAGGGCAGTTGACTCCGGAGCTCACACGATTCGTCGGCTGTGGTTTGTTCTCGGAGGCGTCATCGCAACTGGGACGTTCGTCGCCGAGTTCCTCAGGCGCTGAGGGCCGGAGGAACGCCGCGTACGGGATCGCTAGGCGGTCAACCGGGCTCGGAGCTCTTCTGGCGTCAGGTCGTAGCCCGTCGCACGAGGTCCCGACCAGTTCAGGCCTGCGTTCAGTCCGTCCTTCTCGATTCCCGGAAGCCATCGGCTCTCGAAGTCAACCCGCGAAATCTCCAGGGGTCGAAAGCCCTTGTAGGCCGGAACCTGTGCGATGACGCGCTCCGCGCGCGACCGCCGAGACCAGAACGGCATTGCCCGGCGGCCATCGGCTGCCTTCGGTGCCGGCACACCGTTATTGTCTTCGACCGTCCACACCGGACCGTTGCTGCCGATCTCACGAAAGAACGACGACGCCTGTGCAGCACTGACAGTCACACAGCAAAACTAGCGCAGACCCTCGTACCGGTAGCCGATGGCCCATGGGGACGTCGGTCGGGTGGTTCCACGGGTAGCTTGAGCATCATGACGACTCGCGAGTGGCTGGGCCGACGCCTGCCGCTATGGGCGCTGGTCCTCGTCGGTGTCGTTCTTCTCGGCGTCGCCGCGTCGCTGTTGGTCCTCGTCGACTCGATGTTGGTCTTCCTGGCCATCTCGCCACTCACCATCGTGGGGCTGTACACGCTCGCCTACGCCGGCGGGGAGTGGCGACGACGAAGCGACAAGCAGAACTCCCCGTAGCCGACCCGCTAGCGGTCTTCGCCGTCCCGCAAGCTTTTCAAGCCCGCGTACAGCGGCCACGGCATGAGCACGATCAACAGGAGCCACGACCCGGGTTGGGTGGTGTTGATGATGAGGTTCAGCAGTCCGAGCGCGAGCAGAAGACTGGCTGCGATCACCATGAACCACGCAAACGGGCGCGGATACTTCGGGGGCTTCACCAGCTCAACGTAACGGCGAGCGGATTGTCTCGCACAACGATCGACCACCGAACGAGCCTGCCAGCGACTCAGGTTCGCTTCGACCGGTCCCGCTCAGGTCGGGCGGACCCGTGGAGTGCGAAGCCGATCGCGCCGACGATCGCAGCCAGCAATCCCATCGCCGCGATGACCAGCCCTCCGGCCACGAGCTCGATGTACTGGACGCCCGCACCGAGGAGCGCCATCACGAGCCCCGCGACCAGAGCCCCGAGGCCGAACGCAAGGCCGAACACACGGGGCGGAATGCGAGAGAACATGCTTCCATCCAACTATCAACGAGCGGCGTCGTAACGCTCTCGGGGTGGAACCCGTTCGTCCTCGACCGGGGCGCCAGCCAGTGCAAGGAAGGAAGGTCTCATGTCTCCTCGCAGCTACAAGAAGATTTCGATGGCCCGCAACTGACGGACTGGAGGCCCGGTACCAGCTGGCACCGGGCCTCCAGTCCGTCAGTGGCACGCGTCCAGGGCCTGCGCTCCTGTCGTCGCGTCCCACGCGCGCCGCCGTGCCCGGCAGCACCGTCCGGTCACCCCCAGGTCAAGGGCTGTTCACCCGCTGCCGCTAACTCTGCTTGTCGGACCGCTGCCCGAGGGTCCCGATACCGGAGGACCCATGAACACCCGCACCGCACTGTCCTGCGTTGCCGTCGCTGCCCTCGCCTCGCTGGTGTTCGCGACACCGGCGCACGCTGACGAGGCCAGCTTCTACAGCAGCAAACAGCCGTACATCGCCCCCACCCAGTCGGACATCGACGCCTACTCGCCGGCACCGACGGGCTACGCCCCCGTCGCCACGGAGTCGGTCGCCCGACACGGCTCCCGGGGACTCTCCGCGTACAAGTACGACGCGCTGCTGCACCGTCTCGCCGCCACCGCGCAGGCCGAGGACGGGTTCCTGACGCCGGAGATCGGGAAGGAGTTCTCCGCGAACCTCGACGCCATCACCGCGGCGAACGTCGCGAACGGCTACGGCATGCTCACCGGTCAGGGCGCCACACAGCACCAGGGCATCGGAGCACGAGCCGCGCAGCGCAACGAGCAGCTGTTCGCAGCTGCGGCGAAGACGGGCGGGCGTGTCGTCGCCGAGACGTCGGGTGAGTCTCGCGCCACGGAGTCCGGCGAGAACTTCTTGCGGGGCTTCGGGGCCACGGGCGTCGAGCTCGAGCCGCGCCCTGACCTGCTCTACTTCCACGAGGTCGAGAACCCGGACGGCACCGAGAAGGCCGAAGGGTCGCCCGAGCGCCAGCGGGCCCAGGCGTACGAGGACTACGTCGCCGCACAGACCGGTGACGGCGGCACGATCGCGGCGGCCTTGCAGTACATCGAGGCGAAGCCGCGATCCGTCGAAGCGGCGAAGGACCTGCTCTCCGGCATCTTCACGCCCGGGTTCATCGCCGCGATCGGCACGGACAAGGCACACACCTGGTACAACACCGCCGACGGCTCCAAGGGCGGCGCGGTGGCGTGTGCGCCCGGTGCCGACACCAAGGCCGATCCCGATGCCTGCGGCGATCCGAAGAAGTCGATCAAGAGCACCGTCGATGCGGCGATGTCGCTGTACAACCTGTACATCATCGCGGCCGACATGCAAGAGGAGAACGTCGCTCCGCACCAGTTCGACTTCGCGCAGTACTTCGCTGGCCGGCCGGCGGATGCCGAGTGGTTCGCGTACCTGCTCGATGCCGAGGACTTCTACGAGAAGGGCCCGAGCCTCGCCGGGCACGACGAGACCTACTCGATCGCCGAGCCCCTGCTCGACGACTTCTTCGCCACGATCGACGACCGCGTCGCCGGCGGCGACGTGGTCGCGACCTTCCGCTTCGCGCACGCCGAGACGATCATCCCGTTCGCGGCACTACTGCGTCTGCCGGGATCCACCGTCGCCGCGCCCGACAACGCTGCTCCGACCTCGGACGCCGACGTCTACGACGACGCCACCAACCCGTGGCGAGGCTCGAAGGTGACGCCGATGGCGGCGAACGTGCAGTGGGACGTCGTGTCGCGAGCGGGCATCGACCCCGCTACCGGAGCGACCTACACGCCGCTCGTGCGCATGCTCTACAACGAGCGGGAGATCGCGTTCGCCTCGGGGTGCCGCGCGGTCGCCGCAGGGTCGCACTGGGTCAAGGAGACCGAGCTCAAGCACTGCCTCACCGGCACGGCGATGGCCGAGAGCCCGCTGATCGCTGCAGCCACGCCAGGGCCAACCGCGACGCCCACCGCGGAGCCCACGCCGACGCCGACGCCGACCGTGACACCAGCGGCGCAGGGCGCCGGCGCACCGACGACCCCGGCGACGGCGCCGGCGACGGGCACGCTGGCCGCGACCGGAGCGGAGTCACCTGTCGGACCGGCGTTGCTCGCGACACTGCTCCTCCTGGCCGGTGCCGGGACGCTGGTGCTGCGTCGCCGGCGTCGCCGGCGACCCACCGAGTGACACCGACGCGGATCCGCGGCTTCTCGAAATGACCAGCCGGTACCGGCGCCCCGCCCCAGCGGGGTGACGGCCGGACTGGAGGCACGGTGCCAGCTGGCACCGTGCCTCCAGTCCGTCAGCGTCTCGAGTCCAGGGCCACGGACGACGCGACCACGCCGCTCACCGGAGCGGCGGAAGCCGCGAAACGAGCCGACGCCCAGCTGCCCCTTCCTCGGGAGCCCTCCGGGTCGTATGGTTTACAGCGTTGTAAACGGGCCGCCGCAGGGACGGCCCGCAGGTCACGGCCGTTGCACGGCCCGATGGACGACGACGTCCACGAGGAGCACTCACTTGCGCCCCATCTCCTTCCGATCCCGAGGGCTGCGCCGTGCGCTGTCGACGGGCATCGTCGCTGCGACCGCCCTCGGCATGCTCGGGATCGCCACGATCCCGGCCGCCGCGGACCCGGCCGCTGACCGCACCGTCGTCTCGGGCCAGGCCCGGTTCGAGGTGCTCTCCCCCACCCTGATCCGCACCGAGTACGCGGGTGACTCGCAGTTCACCGACGGCAGCACCTTCAACGTCATCGGCCGCGACGACTTCGCACCCACGACGTTCATGAAGACCGAGCGGGACGGCTGGCTGACCCTCGACACGGGCGCGATGACGGTCCGGTACAAGGAGGGCTCGGGGGCTTTCACGCAGGACACCCTGCGGACCACCGTGACCACGGCCTCCGGGCAGCGGGTCACCGGCACGCCGTGGGTGTCGACGCCGACCCCCTCGTGCACGATCGGGTCGCTCTGCGAGGCCGAGACGCTCGGGCTCACCGGTCTGTCCCTCGCCACGGACCACACGGGCTTCACCGGAGCCGGGTTCGCCGCGGGCTTCGAGTCCGTCGGCAACGCGATGACCTTCACGACCACGGCGGAACGTGCCGGCTCGTACGACCTCGCCCTGCGCTACGCCAACTCGCAGGGCGGCGACGGCCAGGTAGCCACCCGCACCCTCAGCGTGACCGTCGACGGCGGTGCCGCGAAGACGATCCGGCTCGCACCCGGCGCGAACTGGGACGACTGGAAGACCACCGCCGCCACGACCCTCGACCTGACGGCGGGCGAGCACCGCGTGCGCATCGAACGCACCGCGGACGACTCCGGCCGGGTGAACGTCGACAGCCTGGCCCTGGTCAGCACCGGCGCCGCCTACCCGGCACCGTCGACCACGGTCACCGGCGAGGACTGCGCGTTCGGCACCGTGTGCCAGGCCGAGGACTCGGCACGCACCGCTCCGGCGACGACCGCCACGAACCACAACGGCTTCGCCGGGGACGGCTTCGTCGCCGGGTTCGAGCGTGCCGGGGCGCAGCTGACGACCCACGTCACCGGGGTGCCGGCCGCGGGCGACTACGCCCTGCAGGTCCGCTACGCCAACGGCTCCGCCGGGGCACCGACGCTCACCGCGGCCCCGACAGGTCAGCAGGCCACCACTGCACCGCTCCCGAAGACGAGCGGCTGGGACTACTGGAACACCGCCACCGTGCCGGTGCACCTGGCCGCCGGCACGAACGACGTCGTGATCGGGTGCCCGACCGTGGCGAACAACTGCAACGTGAACTTCGACACCGTCGCCGTGGTAGACACCGCGTCGCCGGTCCTCGCCACGCACGCACCGCTCGGCGGGTACCGACGCGACCTCGACACCGCCAACGGATCGGTGAAGACGAACCCGGGTCTGCTCTACCAGGACGGCTGGTCGCTCCTCGACGACAGCGCCTCGGCGCTGTACGACCAGGCGACCGACACCATCACCCCCGCGGGCGACCACGGCGGCGAGCGCTACCAGGACGGCTACGTCTTCGCGTACGGCTCGGACTACCGCCATGCCCTGCAGGAGCTCGCCGTCCTGACCGGTCCGACGAAGCTGCTCCCCCGCTGGGCGTACGGCGTCTGGTACTCCGAGTACTACGACCGCTCACAGGCCGACTACCTGGCCATCGCGAAGCAGTTCGACGACGAGGACGTCCCCGTCGACGTCATGGCGATCGACACCGACTACAAGATCGGCAGCCCCACCAACCAGGGCGACAGCAAGTGGAACGGCTGGTCGGTCGACCCGTCCCGGATCCCGGACATGACCGGCCTGCTCGCCGACTGGCACGCCGAGGGCATCCACAACACCCTCAACATCCACCCGTCGATCTCGAGCCAGGACCCGCAGTTCGCGAAGGCGCAGGCCACCGCGAAGGGCAAGCTCACCAAGGGCGACGGCGACCGGTACCTGTTCGACTGGTCCGACCCCGACCAACTGAAGGCCTACTTCGACCTGCACACCTCGCTGCAGCCGGAGGGCGTCGACATGTGGTGGCTCGACTGGTGCTGCAGCGAGAACTCGAAGTACTCCGCGAACGGCGTCACCCCCGACGCGTTCATCAACCAGCAGTACGCGAAGTACACCGATCGGACGCTCGGCGGCCGGGGGCTCGCGTTCTCGCGGGCGTACGGCTCACTGACCGCCGGTGGCTACGGCAACCCGCAGGCGGTCCCGACCGGCCCGTGGGCGGACAAGCGCACGACCGTGCACTTCACCGGAGACACCACGTCGTCGTGGGACATGCTGCTCGCCGAGGTCGGCTACACCCCCGGTGAGTCCGCCGCGACCGGTCTGGCCTCGGTCAGCCACGACATCGGTGGCCACAACGGAGCGCAGTACGGCATCGAGGGCGCCGAGGAGGGCACGACCCAGCTCCCCGAGGACCTCTACGCCCGCTGGGTGCAGCTCGGCACCTTCCAGCCGATCGACCGTCTGCACAGCAACCACAGCGACCGGCTGCCGTGGCAGTACCCGGCCGCTGCCGAGGCGTCGGCGAAGCGGTTCCTGAACCTCCGCGAGGCCCTGGTCCCCCTGACCTACACGCTCGCGGCCCAGGCCACGGAGACGGGCACCCCGATCCTGCAGCCGCTCTACCTGCAGTACCCCGAGGCGCAGGAGTCCTACGCCCAGGCCGGCTCGGAGTACCTGTACGGCCAGGACGTGCTCGTCGCCCCGGTCACCACCGCGAACGACGATTCCGGCAAGGCGACCCGCTCCGTCTGGTTCCCGGCCGGCAGCTCGTGGACGGACTGGTTCACCGGCACGACGCACGCCGGAGGCACCACCGCCGACGTGACGACCGACCTGAACAGCATGCCGGTGTTCGTGAAGAGCGGTGGCATCGTCCCCACCCGCTCGGAGCAGGTCGGGAACGACGCCGCACCGCTCGACGCCGTCACCCTGACGGTGGCGACCGGCGCGAACGGCTCGTTCGACCTGCACGAAGACGCCGGCGAGGACAGCGCCGCGGACAGCGCTGCGAACGGCGCCGCGAAGTCGAGCGCGATGACCACGGCCGCCGCGTCCGCGAAGGCCGCGGCGGGCAGCGCCTCCACCGCCGTCCGCTACACGCAGCAGGCGACCGGCGGCTCGCTCGCCATCGCCCCCGCCGACGGCTCCTTCGCCGGCCAGGTGCAGGACCGCTCGTGGACGGCGACGTTCACGAACGCCGACCGCCCTCGCACCGTCACCATCGACGGCCGGGTGATCGCGGACACCGCCTGGACCTACGACGCCGACACCCGCACCATCAGCGTGCCCGTCGACGAACGGTCCGTGACGAAGCGCACGGTCGTCGCCTTCAGCAGCAAGGCGGCGGCGACGCCGGTCCTGCGGGTCGAGTCGCCTCGGGTGGACGCGGGCGACACGCAGACCGTGACCGGCACCGGGTTCCCGGCGGACACCGACGTGGCGCTGGCGACCGCGCCACGCATCGGTGGCGCCACCGCGCACACCGACGCGAGCGGTGCGTTCTCGGCAGACCTGCGGGTGCCGGGCACGGCGTCCGGTCGGGTGACCGTCACCGCATCGGTCGACGGCGTGGCCCTGGCTCGGGCCGCCTTCACCGTCGTGGCTGCGGCTGCTCCGGCGCCGACCACGTCGCCGAGTGCGGGCGCTCCGGGCAGCGGCGCTCCGACGCCGGGTGACAGCGGATCCGGCACACCGGGCGCGGCAGCGCCGGGCAACGGTGGCGCGGATGCGGGCAGCGACCCGGGCGGTGCACTGGCCTGGACGGGCGCGAACCTGCTCCCCCTCGGGCTCCTGGCGGCAGCACTGCTCGCGGCCGGTGGACTCGTGTGGACGCTGCGGAGCCGACGACGACGCGCGCGTGCCTGAGCCCGCCTGAGCGGTCAGCCGTCACGGGCGGATGACGGACGGGAGGCCCGTGGCCAGCTGGCACCGGGCCTCCCGTCCGTCCGTGGTCGCGCTGCAGATCCCCGATCACCGGACCGCGGTGCGGCTGCGGCTGCGGGCTTCGCTCGCTCGTTCGCGTGCGCCGCGTCCGCTCCGCCGTTGAGCGACGTCACGGTGGCGACGGAGGAGCCACCTGCGTCTGCGTCTGCGCCTGCGCCTGCGCCTGGAGGAACGCGAGCGCTGCAACACTCTCGGGTGAGGAGGGGAACAGTGGCGTGATCGTGAGTCCGTCCGTCCCCGGGACGACGAGGAGCTCCCACTCGAAGTCGAGCCGCCCGAACGGCGGCACGTCCTGGACGAACGTGCCGTTGGTCAGGATCGCCACGTCGTGCCGTTCCCAGAGGTCCGCGAACTCGTCGGAGCGCGTCATCAGCCCTCTGAGCACCTCGCGCATCCGCTCGTCGCCGGGGTCGGCGCTGAGCCGGAAGACGGCGACGATCTGCGCGGCCCGCGCACGCCATTCCTCGGCCGGGTACTTCGCGCGGCAAGCCTCGGAGAACACGTACTCGATCCGGTTCTGCCCACGGCTCAGGACACCGCCGCCGATCGCTTCGCACAGTGCGTTCGACGCGACGATGTCGAGGTTCCGATCGGCGACGAAGACCGGGGTGCCGTCCCAACGGCGCACGAGCCGTCGGAGTTCGTCGCCGCTCAGCTGCCGGCCGCGCACCGTGGCAGCCGGTGCCGGAGCCGGATCCGCCACGCTCTTGAGGTACGCCGCCCCGTCGGCATCCAGTCGAAGGGCGCGCGCCAGGGCCGCGATCACCTGGGCCGAGGGCACGTGCTCCCGGCCCTGCTCCAGCCGCACGTAGTACTCCGTGCTGATGCCGGCGAGCTGCGCGACCTCGGTCCGCCGGAGGCCCTGGACGCGGCGCCGGTCGTCCGCGGGAAGGTCGACGTCGGACGGGCTGAGCGTCGCTCGTCGCGCCCGGAGGTAGCTGCCGAGCAGCGAGGCGTTGGCCGTCAAGGGGACCCGTGCCGGCAGTCAGATCCGACCATGCGCCGATCCTAGACGGACACCGTTCCGTCCCGCGCTCGCAGCTCGGTCGCCACTGACGACGCGCTTTCTCGACAAAGAGCTCTCGGTCTGACATGTTAACGGTCGTACACCGGTCAGTGAGGAGAAGCCGTGACGAAGCAACAGATCACGGCAATCGCGGGCCTGCTCCTGCTGGCCATGCTGTTGACGGTCTTGATCGGGGTGTTCGACGCTCGCCGACGTGTGATCGCGGCGGAAGGCAATGACCTCCGTACGGGCCAGAGCGCGTGGGTGACCGCGACACTCGACGATCTCGAGCGGGCGCGGAGCGCGTTCGAACCGGGAACCAAGGTGTTCGTGGAACTCGAGGATGGTGTCCGCGCTGTTGCGATCCTGTCCGGACAGTGGACAGACGTCCCATTGCACGACGGGCACGCACTGACCGGGCGTCCCGGTGAGGCCCTCGTCGGCGCTGCCGTCGACGTCCGCGACGAGGACATCACCGTCGGTGGCAAGACCTACAACGTGGTGGGGCGACTCGGCGTCCGGGGCGACAGCCTGCTGTCCGACGATGTGGTCCTCGCTGATCCGTCGCGGTTCTCGGCGTCACCACAGCGACTACTCCTGGACGGCCCGAGCAGCGCCCGCCACTACAGCGCAGCGTTCCCCGGCAGGAGCGTCGAGATCATCGACGACGGCACGAACCGCAGGACGAACGTCGACGCGGTGTCGCCCATCCTGGTCGCGCTCGGTTCCCTCGTCGTCGTGCTCATCGCCGTGGTCGCCGGTCTTCAGGCCGGGCGATGGGAACTCCGCACCGCCGCCGTGCGCTTCACCACGGGGATTCGTCCACTGACCACCCTTCGCAGCGCTGCCATCCGAGTCGGCGTGATCAGCATCGCCGCCAGTACGACCGCGCTCGCGGGCGCGGCAGTCGTGAGGCAGACCACCATCCTCGACCTCGACGTCACCACGGCAGTCGTCGCGGTCGGAACCGTCGTGCTTGCCGTGTCCGTCACTTCGCTCTGGCAGGGAAGCCGACGATGGAACTCCTGAACGACCTCCGGTCCAACTGGGCGATCATCGTCGCCAAGATCGTCCTGCTCGTGCTGCTCGCGCTCTGCTGGTACAACGTGGCGTCGTTCACCCAGTCCACCTCGCAGGCAGTGGCCCAGGGGCTTTCCGCTGACGCCGACGTCGACCTGTACACGGTGATCGATGATCTCGCCCCCGACGCGTTCGAAGCGATCCGGCGGGACCAGGCCGCGCTCGACGGAGTCGCCTCGTTCGTCGACCGCATCGACGACGATCCCGGATTCGACTTCATCTCCTCGTACGACCAGCCCGTCACCGTCCAGGACTTCCGCGGCGACGACCGCTTCGACGTCGGGTACGGCACCGAGTACACGCTCAAGGGGAAGTATCAGGACGAGTCCGGCAGGACCGTTCAGGACATCAAGTCCATCCAGCTCAACGAGACCGCGTACGAGTTCGCCGGGCTCTCCGTGCAGGACGGCAAGCCCATCGAGTGGGACGGCGTCGACTGGGGATCCGGCCGGATCCCGGTGCTGCTCGGCAACGAGTACCGCGGCGTGTACGAGCTCGGCGAGCGACTCACCGGAGCGGTCATCCTGCAGGAGCAGGAGCTCGAGGTCGTCGGGTTCCTCGAACCGGACAGTGCCCTGTACTTCCGCAGTGAAGCCAACCACTACCTCGATGACACCGTCCTCGTGCCCTACCCGCCGACACTCGCCGGACTCGACCGAGCAGCACTGGACCGGCTGGATCCCGAGCTGTTCGGACGCCTGGTGTTCCAGGTGCTCAACGCCGACCTCGCCGTGGACCGCAGCCTCGATCTCGGAGGCGTCGTCGCGCGACTCGACGAGATCGGAGACGACACCGGCTTCCGGTCGTACACGTTGCTCGGAGTTCCGACCTACCTCGTGCAGCTCTCCCTCGTCCGCCAGCTCATCCAGGACAACCTGGTGCTCGTCACCGCGCTGCTCGTCGTCCTCACGGCTGGCGTGGGCATCATCACGGCGTTCCTCCACCGGCTCCTGCACAACCGTCGAGCGCCAGTGGCGCGGGTCCACCATCTCCTCGGGAGGAGCCCGGATGCCACGAACCGACTGTTCCGCGCAAGCCGCCTGACCGAGTACACCGCCGCGCTCGGGCTGTTCCTCGCGACCAGCGCGCTGCTCCCCAACGACAGCGCGACGGCTCGACTCGGCGCCAGCACCGTCCTCCTGCTCTGGTGCGTGGTGGACGACGCTGTCAGCCGACGAGCCGTCCGTGTCGAACTGACCACCCAACGCCGAAGAGGTACCCCACGATGATCGTGCTGCGCGACGTCTCCAAGACCATCACCGAACCCGACGGATCGACCCGAGCACTGTTCGACCGACTCGACTTCGACCTTCGCGAAGACGATCGGTCAGTAGCCATCACGGGGCGCAGCGGATCGGGCAAGAGCACGCTGCTCCGGATCCTCGCCGGCCTCGACACCGATTTCGGCGGGACCTACGAGCACAACGGGCACGTGCTCGAGCGCACCCCACGCAGGATGGCGGCGCACCGACTGCGACACATCGGCATCGTCACCCAGGACCACAGCCTCCTCAGCGACCGCAGCGTGCTCGACAACGTCCGGCTCGGCGTTCCTGCTCGCGCTGACTCCGCTGACCGAGCATGTGAGGCGCTCGACGCGGTCGGCATCAGCCACCTCGCTGGCAAGCGCCCACGACGACTGTCAGGAGGAGAAGCGCAGCGCGTCGCGATCGCTCGAGCCATCGCGAAGCGCCCTACCGTCGTCCTCGCCGATGAGCCCACCGGCGCACTGGACGAGACGACCGAAGACGACGTGCTCGCCCTCTTCGACCGGCTGCAGCAAGCGGGAACCAAGTTCGTGATCGTCACCCACAGTGAGCGCGTTGCACAGCGATGTGGACGTCGACTGCAGCTACAACACGAGCAGCTCATCGCGCGCGACTACTGACGGACTGGAGGCACGGTGCCAGCTGGCACCGGGCCTCCAGCCCGTCAGCGGTTGCGCTCCAGATCCCCGATCACGCGTGCGCAGAACGGTCGCGGCTGAAGAACTCGGTGAACATCTCCCGTTTCGCCGCATGCGAATCGGGCTCGAGCTCGAGTCCCTCCATGTTGAGGTCGGTGCCGAACAGTCGCAGGATCCCAGGACCACTCGGCTCCGCGGTCTCGAGGGACACCGAGAACAGTGTCGGCAACACCTCGCCTGCGGCGATCCGCCGGGCCTCTGCAAACGCCGCACGGTACGTCGCGTCGGTGACGCGAATCACACTGACCGACCAACTCGTGGCGTCCCAGTCGGGCGCGACCATCTCGCCGCTCAGCGCATGGAAGAAGTGCACGACGAATGTGTCACGCTCGCCTTCGGTGCCGTAGTGCCGCTCGTCCACGTCTTCGATCTGCACGAACTCATCTTGTCAGCGTCAGCCGGGGTGTTCGAGGCCGCGGACCAGCCGAAGCATGCACCTTCGCCGGTACCATCTCGCCATGGCTGAAGCAGGTCTGCTCGCAGCGAGCATCGCAATCCTGGTGGGCACGGTCGCGATCCTCGTGAAGCGTGTGCGGACCCCGGCCTGGGTGCGTGACGCGCAGCTCACCTTGAACGCCAGCCCCGTGACCAGTCTGCTGTTGTTCCTGGCCGGTGCGCTCCTGGTCGGCCTCGTCCTCGCCTTCGGGATCTTCTTGGTCGCCACCAGGCACGGCGTCATCGGGTGGGCGATGGTCTGTCTCGCTGCGACCGGCATCGCTCACCTCGGGGTGACCGTGTGGATCCGGCGACAGCCGCTCTCGTGATCAGGTGCGGAGTCAGGCCGTGGTCAGTGTGGATGTTGCATGGGGCACTCCACGCCGTTCGCGATCTGCAAAGCTCAGGACATGTCGTGGCCAAAGGCTGATCCCCTGCAGTCGGATCGCCTCGCCCTGGAACCGCTTGCCGTCGACCACGCAAGCGAGATGCTGACCGCCCTGGCTCCACCAGAGCTCTACCGGTTCACTGGTGGCGAGCCACCGACCCTCGACGAACTGGGCGCACGGTACCGCCGCCAATCCCAGGGCCAGTCTGAGGACGGCAGCGCGGGTTGGCTGAACTGGATCGTCCGTCCTGCCTGCGGCGGACCGGCGATCGGATTCGTGCAGGCCACCCTCGAGCGCAAGGAGGACGGCCTCGTGGCGGACCTCGCCTGGCTGGTCACGCCAGAGGAACAGGGTCGAGGGATCGCCGTCGAGGCAGCAGCAACCGTCGTGACGTGGTTGCGTTCGATCGACGTCCGACACATCAGGGCTTTCATCCATCCCGATCACACCGCCTCGATGCACGTGGCGCGACGGACCGGGCTTGCACCCACGAGCGCTCTGGTCGACGGCGAGCTCCTTTGGGAAGCCTTCTTGCCTACGGCCCGCTGAGCACTGATCCCATCCGATAGCCGATCGGCTACCGGACGGCCGTGGGCTCGCTGGCCCTTGAGAGCGTCAGAAGTACATGCGCCCCCGCGCGATGTCAGCCTCGGCCTGCCGAAGGGCCTCCGCGACTTCGGGGTCAGTCCCCTCGAACTTCGCCGCCCGAGAGCCAAAGTTCGTGTAGCGGTGCATGACGAACCACAGCACGAGGAGCACCGCCAAGACCAAGCCGGTTCCGATCCACCACCACATTCGGGCAGCGTAAGTGCGACCAACCGCGGGCGCAAGCAAAGCGATGCTCCGTTGAAGGATCGTTCACCGCACGGTCCGCACGAGCCCACTGGACTGTGGGGAGGGACCGGAGGGGACTGAGCGCTCTCGGTGGCGATGGGCAGTTGACACGGATCTCAGTCGACGGACACTTCGACGCTCTCGCAGATCTGTTCCGCAGCGAACCTGCGAACGGAGCGCACGAACTCGGTCTGTGGATCGTAAGACACATCTAGCTGCTCGCCGCCCTCGACAAGCGCCAGAGCGCGAGTCAGCGTGCTCAACGTCTCCGGGTCGGTGTAGGTGACATCGGCTACGGGCCCGTCGAAGCGTTGGCGTGCCGCGTGGCCAGCGCGCGCGAGGAGTGGTCGGATGTCGAGATGGGTGAAGACGGCACTGATCTCATGCCCATCGAGTTCGAGCAGCTCACCCTCGTACTCAGCGACCTATCCGTTTCCGTTGATCGCCGCGTAGCGCAGAACCACCGATGCAGCTGCGTCGCTGATCAGGATCGTTGCAGCCCAGTAGCCGAGTTTCTTCATCCCACTTCCAACAGGTGCCATTGGTCCCTTTCCCACCGCGCACCCCTGTCGGGCGGTAGCAAGCGTTCCCTCCCCTGCGCACCAGGACCGCGGCATCCGGTCACTCGACCCAATCACCGTCATCGCCGGCCACGAGAGTCAACGCCCCTTGGCCAGCCGCCTGGTGCAGCTGCTCATCGACGGCCTTTCTCCTGCAGCTGGGAAGGATCGCATCTAGCCACGGCGGCATCCGCCAGGCCTGACTCCGACCCTTGAGCAATCAGCTATCGGGCAGCGTCATCGGCTTCGACGGGCCAGTCCGTTGCGGCGGTAGAAGGTCTCCAAGGCAGCGCGGTCCGACAGGAACACCTTCGGCCCCTCGAATTAGTTTCGAAAGCTAGGAGAGGTCGAGGGGGCGAAGGACGTACCCGTCGGGAACGGTGCCGCGGTGCTCGTAGTAGTGAAAGAACAGTTCGGTGGCCTCGTCGGCGTCGAACACCTCGGCGGGGTGGCGTGCGTGTTCGGTGCCCGCAACGGTCACCGACTCCGTCAGCGGCTCGTCGACGTCGTGGTCGCGACCCACGATGAAGTGACGCATCTGCCCACCGTCGACGATCTGCGCATCGACGCTCATCCGCTCAGCGGTGCCGCCTGCCTGGAGGTAGTTCAGGTCGTACTCGCCGGCCTCGTAGTCAGGAGCATCCGGCCAACCAGCGTCGTCCGGCAGCCACCAAATAGCGTACGCGAATCGACCATCGCTCTGCCCGTCCAGCAAACCGAGCATCCGCCGGAGCTGGTCCCTGATCGGTCGGAAGTCCGCCGTGAGCTGGGATTCTCGCTCACTGTTGGTGGTGTTGATGAACAGGTGTGGCCTCCGCCGTTGTCACGTTCTGTATGCGCGGAAGTCGCGCAGATCCGGCCGCGCTGCCCGCAACCGAGTCAGGGTACTTTCTTGAGGATGACGGATGTGCTCTTCAGGAGCTTCCCGTCAATCGTGGCGTATGCAGGGTTCCTGTAGGTGAGCAGACCATCGAAGGATCGCTGCTCGGCGTTGCGCGTCGCACCGCCACTCTTCACCTCGATCCCTGCCCACGTCCCGTCCGGCTTCTCCATCAGCCCGTCGAAGAACCGGCCATTCGGAGCACCATCAACTCGCGCTTTGACCTGGTCGGTGCGGTAGGGCAGGCCAGCGTCCTCAGCGACCTCCTCGACACCCTGTCGCTCCTTAGCTTTAACGTCCGCGTGAGCCTGCTTGTTCCCCTCGGACCGGTACGTACCGTCCTTGTTCCGCTCCGGGTGCTTCTCGTTCTGCTCCTTCTTCCAGGCGTCCACGTGATCGGTGCGGTTCGGCGTGAGCCGATCATCGGTCATCGCGTGCACGCCGAGCGGAATTCCGCCCGAAGCAGCCAACCCCGCCCCTGCAGCCATCACCGCAGCACCGGCAACGTTCAACGGGACCCCAGCCACAGCCCCGACGCCGGTGAGGTCGAGGGCGACACCACCACCCTCGACCGCCGCCCCACCGGCCAGCAATGCCAAACCGCCGAGAAGCTCGACGACTTCGTCTGGATGGTTCACCATCGCGTTCCCCATCGACGCAAAGATGTTCCCCGCCACTCCGGCAGCGTCCTGCACGTACGGCCAGGCCGCATCCGCTTCCGCACCGAGAACAGCGCCGCCGATGCCGACCGCTGCTTTCGTGGTGTTCCAGGCGTCCTCGAACCAGTTGCCACTGCCGTCGGATGCGTCCTTCGAGGAGGTCGTCGATGCGAGATGAACCGGATGCGCGTTCACAGTCGATGGGGTGATGCCGTCGAACTCAGAGGCGATGCTTGCGAGGGTCGTCGTGACGTTGTCATTGTGCGCCTGCACCTGCCGGCGGAGCGCATACTCCTGCCCGACGAGTTCTGGGACCTGTTGCCAGTTCGTGATGACTGTGCCGATGACGCCGAGAATGTCCCCCTTCTCGGCTTCCTTAGATGCTTCGGCGGCGACCTGAACGCCACAATGTGTCTCACGCCAGTGTCTCGGAAACCTATAGGTAAATGAGACCGGGAAACATCGCGCCGAGCAGGCCAGGGGCGGCATCGAACACACCAACGTGAGAGCGGAACACTCGAGCGTGCGGTCGCTCTTCCGGGGCTGCGCGTCGCAGAGGCGGCGTCGACAGTACGCGTAGACGCGAGGAGTCTCCGCCCCGGCAGTACCCTCACGGGATGAAGACCAGGCGCACAATCATCCGGTATCTCCGTCTGTCGAGCTGATGACCCGGCACGTTGACCCGCGCAGAACGCTCCGACATCGGCTAGCAATGATGGCGATCACACTCGACGGTGCCGACACTCCCCCACGAGCTCGCCTGGTGTGGTCACTCGTCGAGCACGGCGGACAACCCGTCGACCCCGACGCTGCCGCCTACGCGACCGGCGTCGACCGCATCGCCCCGGAGACCCTCGCCGCGATCGCGGACCTCTACGGGGTCCCCCGCAGCTATCTCACCGCACCGGGCCAGGACCCAGGACGTGACCTCGCAATCGACGAGGACCTCACACGGATCCGCTCCACGACTCCCCTTCAACGGACTGCAACCACCTACGAACCCATCAGCCGCGCTCCCGTCCCGAAACCAGCAGCATCAGAAGTCACCGCGATCGCCGACACCGCCCGTAGCATCGCGCACGCTGCAACACGATCCGACGTGCCATGGATCCTCGCCACGCTGATCAGCGGCGTGATCATCACAGTTGGGCTCGCTGCCGTCGGCACGACCGCCACCTGGGTCCTGGCGGGCCTTGCTGCGGCCGCAACGTTCGCACGCACTGTCTATGCCACCCGCCGAACCTACCGACAGGCCGGCTGGGTACACGCCGACGACGCCACCTTCACCAAGGAGCTCCAACAGCATCTCCGCGACGGTATCGCCCGCCACTTGCACACCCTCCACACCCGTAGCCAGCTCCCCCTCGAGCAGCTCGTCGCGATCCTTGACAGCACCACGCCGATCGGCACCGTGCAACTCGACGCCCTCACCGCCGGCGACAACACCGAGCAGCGCAAGCTGATCACCACCGCCGTCGAAGCCGCCATGCGCGCACACGGATACCGAGTCGGCGCGGCCCGGTTCCGATAATGCTGCTTCTCGGAGCATGTCAGCGGGCTGGAAGTGATGCAAGACGTCGTCCACCGGGCGGCGAGTCGCCCTGTCGAAGGCGCGCCTTATGCTGGGTCCACTGAGCTAAGGGGGCAGAGTGAATCGAGTGACTACGGCAGTGGTCGTTGCTGTTATAAGCGGGGTCCTGTTGACCGGTTGCACCGCGCATCGAGAGTCGCCACTCCCATCGGCGTCGCCAACGGCTACGCCGTCCGACTCGTCGACTCCCGTGGGGGTTGTCTCTGCGGATCCCTCTGATCTGGGATCTCGTGCCGGCGCCGCGGGATCGAGCACCGCTGACGGGAACGGGTACAGGTACCGGGTTGCACAAGGAGACGCGGTGATAGCGATCGCGCAGCGGTTTGGCATCTGCACTGCGGACATCTACCTGAGCAATGACGACGTCCTAGGGCAGGAACTCTCGGTCGGGCAACGGCTGGATATCCGTCATGTGAAGGGTCCGGGTCATCAGGTGGATCAGTGCCATGCATCGTTCCCCGAGGGTGTCGGATGAAGCGCTGAACGGGCCCTGAGATAGGACGCCTCAAAGCCCGTTCAGTCGTAAGTGGTCGAACTACCGTGCTTCCTGGTAGATCGACTTCCACCCTCCCGTGCGGTTGGCGACACCACCGGACTTGTTCTTGTAGACCAACCGAGCCTGGCTGTAACCGGTGTAGTACGGGCTCACCCAGGACGGGCTGGCACTGAGGACGTCCTTCGTGTATACCGACGAGACGGTCCCGGTGCGGGACTTGAGCTGGAGCGTGACTTCGCCGTTGCCTTGGATGCCGCCGCCGTTGTAGTTGATGCGGAACCAGGCGGTGCCTCCGCACTTGGCGCTGCGGCGAAGTTCAACGTACATGTTGTACGCGACGAAGTTGTCCGCTGTCTCGCCTCCGTCGGTGCACGCAGCGGCGGTGGTGGCCGCGGCAGCCGGGCTGGCGCCGGCGGTC